>WNFT01005804.1_pt1 | contig 10843 bp, 8 predicted proteins | sample 5400191 | NCBI WGS metagenome assembly WNFT01 (sample SAMN13153359, study PRJNA577476) | soil metagenome | isolation source: 80 cm saprolite under Madrone tree | place: USA:California | collected 2016-06-14
TCGACGGCTTCAGGTTCGATCTCGCGTCGATCCTGGCGCGCGGCCCGTCGGGCCAGGTGATCCCGAACCCGCCGGTGCTGTGGGACATCGAGTCGGAGCCGGCGCTGGCGGGGACGAAGCTCATCGCCGAAGCGTGGGACGCTGCCGGCCTGTACCAGGTGGGCACCTTCACCGGCGACAGCTGGAAGGAATGGAACGGTCGCTTCCGCGACGACGTCCGCAGCTTCTGGCGCGGCGAGGAAGGCTCCCTCGAGGGGTTCGTCGATCGTATCCTCGGCAGCCCGTCGCTGTACGGCCACAAGCAGCGCGAGCCCGAGGAAAGCGTGAACTTCGTCACCAGCCATGACGGTTTCACCCTGAACGACCTCGTCTCCTACGACGGCAAGCACAATGAGGCGAACGGCGAGGGCAACCGCGACGGCGCCGACGACAACCGGAGCTGGAACTGCGGAGTGGAAGGCCCGACGGAGGATCCCGCGATCGACAAGCTGCGGACGCGGCAGGTGAAGAACTTCTTCACCGTGACGATGCTGTCGGCGGGGATGCCCATGATGGTGATGGGCGACGAGGTGCAGCGCACGCAGGGAGGCAACAACAACGCCTACTGCCAGGACAACGAGACCAGCTGGTTCGACTGGACGCTGCTCTCCAAGCGGGCCGAGGTGCACCGGTTCGTGAGCCTGCTCAATGGTCGCCGGGTGTTGCGGGACGTGGAGCCCGAACGACATCGGATAGCCCTGAACCAGCTGATCCGGGAGGCGGACATCACCTGGCACGGCGTGAAGCTCCACCAACCCGATTGGCGGCGCTCTTCCCACAGCGTGGCGTTCACCGCGAGGTTCACCAACGAAGGAGCATTGCTCCACTTCATCCTCAACGCGTACTGGGAGCCGCTCGAGTTCGAGCTCCCTCCGGTCGCCAGCCACGCTCGCGATCCCTGGCGACGGTGGATCGACACTTTCCTCGATTCTCCGCACGACATCGTCGACTGGGAGCGCGCTCCCTCCGTTTCCGGCCGGACGTATCGAACGGAGGCACGCTCGGTGATCGTGCTGTTCGCAAGCATCGAACCCGCATCGCCAACCCCCCGATGATGGTTGATACCCGCCGTGCTGCCGGCGACCGATACGTCGGTGCGGCATGCGCCCGGCTTCGTGTCCGCCAGCCTCCATCGCAGCCTCGACGGCACCCGGGTCACGATGTACGCGCAATGGCGGACGATCAAGGATTACGAAGCCATGCGCAGGAACCCGGCTCCTGCGCCCTTCCTGCAACAGGCGCTGGCCCTCGCCAGGTTTGAGCCCGGCATGTACGAGGTCGTCGAATCGTACTCGCCCGCAAATCCCGCCTGATACGGAGACGGCTCACCGCACCTTGTTCTCTCGATACGCACCGTCCGCGATTCCGAACGGGGTCTCGTAATTCCGAATGGGGTCTCGGGATTCCGCCAGGGTCTCTCTCGGTTCCCTGCGATCGCTGGCTGGCATGTCCGCTGCACCGGTGGGATGCAGACATGTCCAATCCACCCAGGCGATCGCTGCACCACTGCCTCGCGGCTCTCGCTCTGGTGCTCACCCTGGCCCCGCGGGCGTCGATCGCACTGCAACAGCTCGAGGTGTTCGCTGCGGCAGCGCGCGAGCGGAACCCGGCCGCCCTCGAAGCAGGCGCGAACCTCCGCGAGAGCAGCGCCGAAGCCGACGCCGCGCTCGGCCGCGTGTTGCCCGGCATTTCCCTGAACGGCAAATACGCCCGGAACCAGTACGGCGCCGAGATCAATCTCGCCACGCTCGGTGGCCCGGACCGGACCATCGTGCTCCTGCCCGAGAACCAGTGGAGCGGCGTCGCGACCGCGACCGTGCCGCTTCTGGACCTTTCCAATTTCCAGCACATCGCGGCGGCAAGGACGGCCACCGAGGGGGCGGCGCGCCGACTCGATGCGGCGCGGCTGGACGTCGAGTCCGCCGTCGCGCAGTCCTACTACCAACTCGTCGCAAGCGTGGCCCTGGTCGGGGCCTCGAACGAGGCGCTCCAGGTATCGCGCGAAGCCTTGCGTCTGTCGCAAGAGCACTACCGCGCGGGTAACGCAGCCGTTCTGGAGGTCGACCGGGCGCGGGCCGAGGTGGAACAGCGTGTTCAGCAGGTCGCTTCCGCGGAGTTGCAGGTTGCCGTGGCCAGCCGTGCACTGGGCTCCGTTTCAGGCGTGACCCCGGACCTGTCGACTGCCGTCGAGCTCAATCCCGATCTCCGCCCCGAAGCGCCGCTGTCGGAGTTCGAGAAGGAGCTGCCGGCCGTTCCTGCCGTGACCGCCGCCGCGCGCGCGAGGCAAAGCGCGGAACAGCTGGCGACGGCGCAGCGCCTCACGGTGGTGCCATCGATCGCGGGATATTTCGCGGAGACCGGCTCCAACGCTCCCGGCTTCGTCGGGCACGACTGGAGCTATCAGGCGGGGGTGACACTGACCTGGTCGCTCGACCTCACGACCTTCGCCAACATCCGCAGGCAGGACGCGCGCGCCGACGCGGAGCGCGCCCGCGAGCTGCGCACCTCGCTCTTCTGGGGCGACGCCATCCACCAGCAGTGGAATACGGTGGTCGCCGGGATCGCCAGAAGCCGCGCGGCACGGGCGGGACGGCAAGCAGCTTTCGAGGCCGCCGCACAAGCGCAAATCCGGTATGCGGTGGGAAACGTCACCCAGCTCGACCTGCTGCAGGCGCAGCGGGACGCCTTCATCGCGGACGTGAACCGCATCCAGGCAGATGCCGAGCTCGCCAACGCGCGGGCGCAGCTTCGCCTCGCTTCCGGCCGGAGCCTTGTCGAATCAACGAAGGAAAGGAATAATTCGTTGCCATGACCTCACCAGCGCAACTTGCGGTTTCTGCGCTCGTCATTTCCGGCTGCAGCCGGCACGAGCCAGCGCCCCCCCTGATTCGCCCCGTGCAGACGATCGTGATCCGCTACGGCACGACGGGTGAGCCGGTTTCACTCAGCGGCCTGGTCCAGGCGCAAAACCAGACCAGCCTCGCCTTCCGCATCGGCGGGCGCCTGATCGATCGCCGCGTGTCGGTCGGCGACACCGTTTCGCCCGGCCAGCTCGTGGCGCGCATCGAATCGCAGGATGCGAAGAATGCCTTGAGCTCCGCCGAGGCTGACCTGGCGTCGGCGCAAGCAACACTTGTTCAGGCGCGCAGCAATGAGGCGCGCTATCGGTCACTGGTGTCGACGGACGTCATCCCTCGCGCGCAGTACGAGGACGCTCAACGGCAACTCGCGGCCGCGCAGGCCCGGGTTGCTGCGGCCATGGCTTCCGTGCGAGCCGCGCGCGACAACGTCGGCTACACCGACTTGCATTCGAATGTCGCCGGTGCCGTGACGGCCAAAGGGGCGGAGCCAGGTGAAGTGGTTCAGGCAGGCCAGATGGTCCTGCAGGTGGCACAGAGGGGCGGCAAGGACGCGGTGTTCAACGTGCCCGCCACATTGATGCGCCAGTCGCCAAAGAGCCCACCAGTCTCCGTAGCGCTAGCGGACGATCCGACCATCACCGCGATGGGTCACGTGCGTGAAGTGTCTCCGCAGGCGGATCAAGCCACTGGGACCTACGTCGTCAAAGTCGGTTTGGACAATCCGCCAGACACCATGCGGCTCGGTTCGACAGTGATCGGCAGCGTAACGCTGAGTCCGGAGCCGGTCGTCAGTATTCCGGGCCCCGCGCTGATTCAGATCGATGGCAAGCCGGCGGTGTGGGTGGTGGACCCGGCCACGAGTGCAGTGGTCGCGCAGCTGGTCAACGTCGTGCGTTACGATTCCTCGTCCGCAATCATCTCGAGCGGACTGAAGAATGGCGACATCATCGTGACGGCAGGTGTCCACGCGCTGCGGCCCGGACAGCAGGTAAAGCTGTCCCCTCCAGCCACTTGAGCACGCATGTGAGTGACTCCCTGAATCTCTCGGACTGGGCACTGCGCCACCGCGCGCTCGTCTGGTTCTTCATGGTCCTCATCATCGCCGCCGGGTTGTTTTCCTACAAGCGCCTCGGCCGCAACGAAGATCCGGCATTCACCTTCAAGACGATGGTCGTGCAGGCGGCGTGGCCCGGCGCCACGGTCGACGAGATGATCAAGCAGGTCACCGACCGCATCGAAAAGAAGTTGCAGGAGACGCCGGACCTCGACTTCATCCGCAGCTACACGACCGCCGGGGTCACCACGGTCTTCGTCAACCTGCTCGGTTCGACGCGCGCCAAGGATGTGCCGGATAGATGGTACCAGGTGCGCAAGAAGATCGGCGACATTCGCGGCACCTTCCCGGCCGGTGTCCTCGGACCCGGCTTCAACGACGACTTCGGTGACACCTACGGTATCCTCTACGCCTTCACCGCCGACGGCTTCACGCCGCGGCAGCTTCGCGACTACGTCGAGGGCGTGCGCTCGAAGCTGCTGGAGATCCACGACGTGTCGAAGATCGACATCTTCGGCGCGCAGGACGAAAAGGTCTATGTCGAGTTCTCGGCGCGCCGGCTCGCTGGCCTGAAGCTGGACCGGCAGGCGTTGATTGCCGCTCTGCAGGCGCAGAACGCAGTCACACCGGCGGGCGTGGTGCAAGGCACAGACGAGAGGATTCTCGTGCAGGTGACGGGCCGGTTTCGCTCCGAAGAAGACCTCCGCCGCGTCAACTTCGTGGTCGACGGCCGCATCTTCCGCCTGAGCGACATCGCCACCGTCAAGCGCGGATACTCGGATCCGCCGCAGCCGCTCTTCCGCTACAACGGCACGCCGGCCATCGGGCTCGGCATCGCCATGCGCTCGGGCGGCGACGTCCTCGCCCTGGGGCGCAGCGTCGAGGCGGCCATGACGAAGATCACCGCGAACCTGCCGGTGGGCATCGAGCCACGGCTGGTGGCCGATCAGCCACGGGTGGTGGAAAGCGCGGTGGACGACTTCATGGAGGCGTTGTGGGAAGCGATCGCGATCGTACTGGGTGTGAGCTTTCTCAGCCTCGGCCTGCGCGCCGGTGCGGTCGTTGCTTGCTCCATTCCGCTCGTGCTCGCAGCAGTTTTCGTGGCGATGGAAATCGCAGGGGTCGACCTGCAGCGCGTGTCGCTCGGCGCTCTCATCATCGCCCTCGGTCTGCTGGTCGACGACGCGATGATCACCGTTGAGATGATGGTGACCAAGCTGGAGGAGGGGTTGGATTCGGCACGCGCGGCTACGTTCGCGTACACGTCGACCGCCTTCCCGATGCTCACCGGCACGTTGGTCACGGTCGTGGGCTTCATGCCGATCGGGTTCGCGAAGAGTGCGGCCGGGGAATACACCTTCTCGATATTCACCGTCGTCGCCATCGCCCTGCTGGTGTCGTGGGCGGTCGCGGTCATCTTCGCGCCGCTGCTCGGCGTCGCGATCTTGCCGGCGGCCATGAGGCACAAGACGCACACCGAGATCGGAACGATCATGCGGCGGTTCCGGTCCCTGCTCGTCAGGGCGATGCGTGCGCGTTGGATCACGATCGGCGCTACGCTCGCGTTGTTGGTGCTGTCCGCGCTGGCGCTGAGGTTCGTTCCGCAGCAGTTCTTTCCCGCCTCGGACCGGCCGGAGCTGTTGGTCGACCTGACCCTCCCACGAAGCGCGTCGATTTACGCGAGCGACCGCACGGCGTCCCGTTTCGTGGCGCTGTTGAAGGGCGATTCGGATGTCGACCACTGGACGACGTACGTCGGCCAGGGCGCGGTGCGATTCTACCTGCCGCTGAACGTGCAGCTCCCGAACGACTTCTTCTCCCAGACCGTCATCGTGACCAAGAGTCTCGATGCGCGCGAGCGCGTGCGAGCACGGCTAGAGAAGGCACTCACCAACAAATTCCCTGAAGTGGTGTTCCGGATTTCGCCCCTGGAGCTCGGCCCTCCTGTCGGTTGGCCGCTGCAATATCGTGTGGGGGGACCGGACCCCCAGAAGGTGAGCGATATCGCCTACCGGGTTGCCGGCCTCGTCGCCACGGACCGGCGTACTCAGTCGATCAATTTCGACTGGATCGAGCCGATGCGCACGCTGCGCATCCGCGTCAATCAAGATCAGGCGCGACTGCTCGGCGTCAGCTCGCAGGCGCTCGCCCAGTCTGTGAACGCCGTCGTCTCCGGCGTCACGGTGACCCAGATCCGCGACGACATTTACCTGATTGACACGAATGCTCGCGCCGGCACGGAGGACCGCCTCTCAGCGTCGACGGTGAAGACCCTCGAGATTCCGCTGCCCAACGGCAGGACGGTGCCGCTTCTGCAAGTAGCCACAGTGGAATACGGCCTCGACTGGCCGCTGATCTGGCGGCGGGACCGACTTGCCACTATCACTGTGCAGGCTGACCTCATGCAGGGCGTGCAGCCGGCGACGGTCATCGCTACCCTGAAAACGAAGATCGCCGAGCTGAATGCCGGGCTGCCTCAGGGCTATGAGGTCGCGGTCGGGGGCACGGTGGAGGAAAGCGCGAAATCGCAAGCGTCCGTGGCTGCCGTGCTGCCGGTCGCGGGATTGCTGATGCTGATCATCCTGATGATCCAACTTCAGAGCGTGAGCCGTCTGTTTCTGGTGTTGAGCGTGGCGCCGTTCGGCCTTATCGGTGTCGTCCTGGCGCTGCTCGTCGCGCACAAGCCGCTTGGATTCGTCGCCCTGCTCGGCGTCATGGCCCTCGTCGGCATGATCGTGCGCAACTCGGTGATCCTGGTGGATCAGATCGAAACCGAGATCGCTCACGGACGCTCCAGGTGGAGTGCTGTGATCGAAGCCACTTCGCACCGTTTCCGTCCAATTCTATTGACCGCAACCGCGGCCATCCTTGGCATGATCCCCATCGCTCCCACCGTGTTCTGGGGACCGATGGCATACGCCATCATGGGCGGGCTGGCGGTGGCGACTGCGCTCACCCTCGTGTTCCTCCCCGCGTTGTACGTGGCGTGGTTCCGCATTCCGGAGGACCCGTCGCAGGCCTCGAATGGTCGCGATGATCTGGAGATGAGGAACCAACACCTGAAAGGCGGCGGTTCCGCCGCCTGAGGAGAAACCCATGCGCAAGCTGATGATCGTCCTGGCAGCGAGCGCCGCGCTCGCCGTTCCGACGCCGGCGAAAACCGCGGCCACCGATGGTGATCTCGCCAGATCGGCGCGCCCCGAAACCCTGATCGCCGCCGGCGACATTCCCCCGGCCCGTCGCGCCGCGATGCTTGCGAGCGCGGCGAAGTTTTATCGATTCTGGAACACGGGTGACGAAGACCTTCTCCGACAGGCGATCTCCGATGGCTTCGTCGACCACACTTTGCCGCCTGGTCGTCCGCAGGGACCAGCGGGACCTGCCGCTGCCTCCAAAGCGTTCCTCGCTGCCGTCCCGGACCTGAAGGTGGCCGTCGCTCAGCAGATCCTGGCCGGCGACCGGGTGGTGTCTCATCTGCTCTTCACCGGTCATTTCACCGGCGTGTTCAAGGGGAACAAGGGGACGGGCCAGCCGATCGAATTCATCGCCACGGATATCCTGGCCATCCGTGCCGGCAAGATTACCGACAACTGGCACCTGGAAGACAACCTGACTTTCCTGCAGCAGATCGGCCTGGTCGTGCGCTGACGGGGAATGAAGGAGCTGTGCAATGAAGAAGTCATCCATCTTCCCGAATGACGATACAGAGCCGGCCAAGGCGATCACGAGGGCGAAGATCGCGAGCGCGCCGAGGCCGATCGTCCGCGGGCTCCGGGGGGACGCTCGCGGCCCTCTTCCTTCCTCAGCCGTTGGGCGTCCCGGCGTCGAAGCGCGCCTTGGCCGGGAGCGTGTAGAGCTTGGTCGCTCCGACTGAATCCACCCACGGCCACGTATTCGGACCGAAGAAGGCAGGTGGTGCCCCTATGTAGAGAGAGTTGGGAAGCGTGTGGTTGGAGTTGCCCGGATCCCAGATCACGGTATTGGTCAGGTAGTCGTAGTTGCCGTGCCGGTAAAGCTGGGTCTCGGTCGAGTCGCTGTTGGCTGCGTTCTCGTAGGTGGCAATATCGTCCGCGCCGCCTCCGGCGTTCAACCCGTGACCGAGGCGGAAGACGGTCTGCTGATCAGGCGCTTGGACGGTGGGTTCACCGGCCGGGGGGTTCGAGTTGACTTCGTAGGTGAGCCCAACGCCCGTCTGACCGAGCACGTTCCCGACCACGTTCATGTAGCGCGACTTGGCCTCAAGCGCGATGGCAGCGATCTGGTAGGTCTCGTTGGCACCGGTCCGCTCCTGCTGGCTGCTCGCGTAATTGCGAAAGACGGTCATCCAACCAGAATTGCCCCATACGCTTTCCGTTGCGATCTGCGCGGCCCAATTTCCCTCCACCAGATCCATGTAAGAGAAACTGGCGTGGCCCATGTCGATTGTCGTCTCTTGCAGTCGCGGATCCGCGCTGGTCCAGGCATCGTCGACGTAGTTGTACCCGATGACGTTGCCACCGCCCGAGGTGCGCAGCGTGAGTGGCTTGTTCATGTAGTAGATGATGTTGTTCTCGACGAGCGTCTCGCTGGTATGCTCGGACAGCGACACGCCGTAGGCGCCGCCACCTTGGATCACGTCGGTCGCGTGGTGAAAGTAGCTGTCTCGAATGGTGTCGCGGAAGCCACGTTCAACGAGCATGCCGCAACCTCCCCGGCAAGGGCTGCATCTTCGCCATCGAGCTTCCGATCGCGACGCTCTAGTCAGGGGCGCCCGTGACGTCTTCTGCCGCTCGTCGATTGACGCTCCCCGACGAGCCGATCGGCGGTGACCGACGCCCCCGGGTCTTCAAGGCTGGACGTGATCGATTGCGCGTAGCGGCCCTCCTCCTCTACGCGTTCGTCGCTCTCCCGGCTCTCGCCGCCGAGCAGCATCCGGAGCGCACCTCCGAGCCCCCTCCCGACGCTCCCACCATCAGCGCCGACGTGGCTCCTGGCTGGCACTTCGTGGGCCTGCCGCTCGTTTCTTACGGGAGCGACGTCGGCCTCACCTTGGGCGGCGCGCTCTTCTTCTACCGCGACGTCGCCCACCACCCGGGCTTGCAGCAATCGTCCACCCTCTCCCTCTCATGGGCGTCCCGAGGGCCACGCAACCTCGACCTGGGCTGGGGGACCCCGCGCCTCCTCGGGCCTATCGAGGGGCGCATCCACCTGCACCTCTCGGACGACCCGCGGATGCCATACTGGGGTGAGGGCGCGCAGCTCGGCGGCCTCTCGGTGCACGCCGGCTACGGGACGCCGCCCCCAGAGTACCGCTACCACGACCGCCGGGCGTTCTTCGCGGCCATCCTGCGCGGGCCGATCCTCGGGTCGCTCGGTTGGCACGTCCGCGGCCGGTACCTCAACGTCGGCGTACCCGAGTCGAGCGCCCTCCTCATCACATCATCGCCTCCGGGCTACCGTGGAGGCAGGGTGCTGCTCGCGGAGGCCGGCCTCCTCTACGACCGCCGCGACCGGCCGATGGCGACGCGCGAGGGCCTCTTCCTGTCCGCCTCGGGATTCGCGGCACCGTTCGTCTCCGGCGTCTCCGACTTCGCCTTCCACGGCTACACCGGCACCGCGCGCTTCTACCTGGCGCTCTGGCCCGGGGCCGCCCTCGCCTTCCGCGGCCTCTACGACCACAAGCTCGCGGGGTTGCCGTGGGGTAAGAGCGACCATGACGCCGTCCCGTTCTTCGAGCGCATGCTCTATGAAGGTTACACCTACGACGAGGGCCTCGGCAGCGCCTCCACCATCCGCGGGATCGCGCGCTACCGTGTCGCCGGAGAGCGGAAGCTGCTCGGCAACGCCCAGCTCCGCGTGAACCTCCTAACCCTCCACCTCGCCGGGAAGAGCCAGGAGATCGGCGTCACGGGGGGCGTCGACGCCGGCCGCGCCTGGCAGCCCGGCTACGAGCACGTGGACGGCGCCGGCGTGGCGGCGGGCCTGCGCATCATCTGGGATCGCGCCGTCCTCCTGCGCGTCGAGATGGCGCGCGCTCGGGGCGGCGATCAGGCGCTCTACGTGGCCTTCGGCGAGCAGTTCTGATCGGCCCCCACGGCGACATTCCGGTGCTCTACGTGTTCCTAGTTGTGAAGTCTCAGGACGTCGTTCACTGAGAAGAGGTGTTCATCCGGCCTTCGATGTGGCTGACTGCAGCTTGTCTAGGGCAGCACCCACCCACGGAGAAAACCGGATGAACATCCATCCTTGTGCCCGAACCTGCGCCGCAGGTCGAGGGCTGCTGGTGAAACGAGTCCTGGAGCAGGGCTGGGCGATCGAGGCTGCGGCGGAGGCCGCAGGAATCAGCAAACGCACAGCGTACAAGTGGCTGCGCCGCTTCAAGCTTGAAGGCGCCGCTGGTCTCGTCGACCGCAACTCGCGGCCGCATCACACACCGACACGGCTACAACTTGAAAAGGCAGAGATCGTGCTCGAGTTGCGACGTACGAAGAGGATGACGGCGGCGAAGATCGCGGCAGTGCTCCACCTGGCCCGCTCGACGGTGGCGCGGCTGCTCCAGCGCGAGGGCATCGGACGGTTGCGGCTGCTGGATCCAAAGCCCGAACCGCGCTCGTACGAGTGGCCTCGGCCCGGGGACATGCTGCACGTCGACACGAAGAAACTGGCTCGCATCGGCCGCCCCGGTCACCGGATCCACGGCGACCTGGCGAATAAATTCCGCGGCATTGGCTGGGAGTACGTGCACGTCGCGATCGACGACCACACCCGGCTCGCCTACGCCGAGGTGCTGCGCGATGAGAAGGCGAACAGCTCGATCGCGTTTCTGCAGCGAGCGCGAAACTGGTACGCACGCCGGGGCATCGAGATCCAGCGCGTCTTGAGTGACAACGGCAGCTGCTACAAGAGGCGG
>WNFT01005805.1_pt1 | contig 10843 bp, 8 predicted proteins | sample 5400191 | NCBI WGS metagenome assembly WNFT01 (sample SAMN13153359, study PRJNA577476) | soil metagenome | isolation source: 80 cm saprolite under Madrone tree | place: USA:California | collected 2016-06-14
CCGTCTACGAGGTGTCCTACGAGTTGGCGAACCGGCCCGCCTGGGTCGACATCCCGCTAAAAGGGATTCTAGGGATTCTGGCCAAGACGGAGAGGGGCGAGCGTGCCGCGGAGGCTTGACCCGCAGGTCGAGGCGAGCGTCCTGCAAAGACTTGACCCGCAGGTCGAGGCGATCGTCGAGGCCCGCCACGACAACCCGTTCGCATTTCTCGGCATGCACTGCGTCGATGGTGGGATCTGCGTGCGGGCGATGCTGCCCGCGGCGCAGCAGATGGCGGTCGTCGAGGCGGCGACGGGGAAGATCGTTGCCGAGGGTGTTCGGGTTCATCGCGATGGCTTCTTCGTCGCCACAATCGCCGATCGACGGGAGCCGTTCCGCTATCGATTGCGCACATCGAGCGGCGGGATGCAGCACGAGTTCGACGATATCTACCGTTTCCCTCCGGTCCTCGGTGAGCTCGACATTCACTTGCTTACCGAGGGAAACCATCTTGCGAGCTACCAGAAACTGGGCGCCCATCTGCTTGTTCACGAGGGGGTCGAGGGCGTGGCCTTCGCCTTGTGGGCGCCCAATGCGCGCCGGGTCAGCGTGCTCGGCGACTTCAACGCCTGGGATGGCCGGCGGATGCCGATGCGACGCCGAGAGGCGAGCGGTTTTTGGGAACTCTTTGTGCCAGGGCTGCGGCCCGGTCATCTCTACAAATACGAGATCCTCGGAGCCGACGGCCAGCTTCAGCCGCACAAGGCAGATCCGCAAGCCGAACGCTCCGAAAAACCGCCGGGTACCGCTTCAGTCGTGGCAGGCCCGTCGCGCCATGTCTGGCATGACGGCACTTGGATGGCAGAGCGCTGGCGGCACAATGATCGCGAAGCGCCGATCGCGATTTACGAAGTCCATCTCGGCTCGTGGCGCCGCAATCTTGCAGAGCAGGGGCGGTACCTGACCTATCGTGAGCTCGCCGACCAGCTCGTTCCGTATGTCCGCGACATGGGCTTTACTCATATCGAGGCCATGCCGCTTGCCGAGTACCCTTTCGACGGTTCCTGGGGATATCAGCCGGTATCGTTGTTTGCGCCGACCAGCCGATACGGGACGCCCGACGATTTCCGTGCTTTTGTCGACGCCTGCCACAGCGCCGGGCTCGGCTTGCTGCTCGATTGGGTGCCGGGACATTTCCCCAACGACGCGCACGGGCTCGGACGATTTGATGGGACGGCGCTGTATGAGCATGCCGATCCGCGGCAGGGCTTTCACCCCGACTGGGGGACGTTCATCTACAATTACGGCCGCCGCGAGGTGGCGAATTTTCTGCTGTCGAGCGTTCTCTATTGGCTGCGCGAATTTCACATCGACGGTATCCGGGTCGATGCGGTTGCCTCGATGCTATATCTCGACTACAGCCGCCGGGCCGGGGCATGGATCGCGAACCGCTTTGGCGGTCGCGAGAATCTCGAAGCGATCGCGTTCTTGCGACGGATGAACGAACTGATCTTCGGGGAAGCGAGCGGTGCCACCTCCGCGGCCGAGGAGTCGACGGCCTGGCCAATGGTGTCACGCCCGGTCTATGTCGGCGGGCTCGGCTTTGGCTTCAAATGGAACATGGGGTGGATGCACGACACGCTGCAATACATGTCGCTGGACCCGATCCATCGTAAATACCATCACAACGATCTCACCTTTGGGTTGCTCTACGCGTTTCACGAGAATTTCATCCTACCGCTCAGCCACGACGAGTCGGTGCACGGGAAGGGATCGCTGATCGGCAAGATGGCCGGCGACCGCTGGCAGCGCTTCGCCAATCTGCGCGCCTATTTCGCCTATATGTGGACCCACCCCGGCAAGAAGCTTCTATTCATGGGCGGTGAGTTCGCGCAGGAACGCGAGTGGAACCACGATATCGGACTCGATTGGCAGCTACTTGCCGATCCGTTTAACGAGGGGGTGAGGCGGCTGGTGCGCGACCTGAATTTTCTCTATCGCGATACACCGCCGCTCCACCAGCTCGACTGTGATCCTGAGGGTTTCCAGTGGATCGACGTAGCGAACGCGGCCGAGAGTATCATTTCCTACGTCCGCCGTAGCCGCAACCCCAACGAGCTTGCTGTCGTAGTCTGCAACTTCACCCCGGTGCCGCGCGAGAATTACCGCATTGGGGTGCCCCGGCCTGGGCGCTACCGCGAGCGCATCAATACCGACGCAACTGAATATGGCGGCAGCGGGGTCGGCAATGCCGGAGAGGTGCATGCCGAGCCGCTGCCGATGCATGGCCACCATCACTCTCTCCGGTTGAGGCTCCCGCCGCTCGGCGCTCTGATCCTCACCGTGGATTAGGCCCATGGCGGCGCCGATCAAGGTGTGGCCGGGTCGTCCCTATCCGCTCGGGGCGACGTGGGATGGCGAAGGCGTCAACTTCGCGCTCTTTTCGGCTCACGCCACAAAGGTCGAGTTGTGCCTGTTCGATCGCTCGGGCAATCGCGAGGAAGCGCGGATTGCACTTCCCGAATACACCGATGAAGTGTGGCACGCTTACTTGCCGGATGCGCGTCCGAACCTCCTTTACGGCTACCGTGTCCACGGACCATACGATCCGGCGAATGGGCACCGCTTTAATCCCAACAAGCTGCTGATCGATCCCTATGCCAAGTCGCTGCACGGCGGGCTGCGGTGGAGCGATTCGCTGTTTGGCTACCGCGTAGGCAGTCAGCGGACGGATCTGTCTTTCGACCGCCGCGACAATGCGCGCCAGGTCCCGAAATGCCGGGTCATCGAGCCTGCCTTTACTTGGGGGCAGGATCGCCGTCCACAGATCCCCTGGGAAGAAACAATTATCCTCGAGCTGCATGTTCGTGGGATCACGATCAAGCATCCCGATGTCGATCCCGTGCAACGCGGCACCTTCGCCGGGCTCGCCTCACCGGCGATGATCGACTACCTGGTCGAGCTCGGCGTGACCGCAGTTGAGCTGCTGCCAATACATGCTTCGGTCCACGACCGTCATCCGACCGAGCCGAGGCTAGCCAATTATTGGGGCTACAACACGATCGCCTATTTTGCGCCGGATCCACGGCTATTGGCGACGAATTCGATTGCCGGCTTCAAGACCATGGTCAAGCGGCTGCACGATGCCGGGATCGAAGTCATTCTCGACGTCGTTTACAATCACAGCGGCGAAGGCAATCACCTCGGCCCGACTCTGTCGTTCCGTGGCATCGACAATGCCTCTTATTATCGATTGGATGCTGACCGGCGCTTTTGTCGCGATGTCACCGGCACGGGCAACACATTGAATCTCGATCATCCGCGCGTGCTGCAGCTCGTCATGGAATCGCTGCGCTACTGGGCGCTGGAGATGCATGTCGACGGCTTCCGCTTCGACCTCTGCACAGCGCTGGCACGCGAGAACGGCGAGTATGGACAGGGCAGCGCGTTCTTCGACGCAATCGGTCAGGACCCGGTTATGGCCGGATTAAAGCTGATTGCCGAGCCTTGGGATCTCGGTCCTTACGGCTACCAGCTGGGCAATTTTCCGCCGGGCTGGGCCGAGTGGAATGGACAATACCGCGACACAGTGCGGCGCTTTTGGAAGGGTGACCAAGGTCTCGTCGCCGATCTCGCCTCGCGCGTGGCGGGCTCGTCCGACATCTTCGGCTACCGCGGCCGGCGTCCCTGGGCGAGCATAAATTTTATTACCGCGCATGACGGTTTCACATTGCAGGACCTGGTCAGCTACAACGAAAAGCACAATGAGGCCAATGGCGAGGATAATCGCGACGGAAGCGATACCGACTTCAGCTGGAATTGCGGGGTCGAGGGACCGACCGCGGACCCGGCCATAGTCAGCCTGCGCGATCGCCAAAGGCACAATTTGTTTGCCACGCTGCTTTTGTCGCTGGGCGTTCCGATGCTGCTGGCCGGTGACGAGGTCGGGCGAACACAGCGCGGCAACAACAACGCCTATTGCCAGGACAATGAGATCTCGTGGTCCGATTGGGAACACATCAGACCGGAAGACGAGGACCATCGCCGTTTCGTCAGCTATCTGATCCATCTGCGCCGCAGCCATCGCGTATTTTCGCGCCCGCGCTTTCTACGGGGCGAGGTGCTCTCCGAGGCCGGGGTCAAAGACATTACCTGGGTCACCCCGTCGGGTAACGAGGCAACTGACGAAGATTGGAAAAACCCGGTTGCACTTTCACTTGGATATGTATTGAGCGGCGCGGCGGGCGAGTTCTTCACGCCGGGGGGGCAGCGTGACATCGACGAGAGTTTTTTTGTAATCATGAACGCATATCATGAGGATCTCGACTTTCATTTCCCGTCGCTCGCCGCGCCAATGTCCTGGGAGCCGCTCGTCGATACCTCACAACCGACAGGGCTCGTCGCCGAAGGCAGGCTTTATGCCCCCGGAGAGATTTACCGGCTGCAGGCTCGTTCATTTGCGCTCTTTATCGATCGTGCCCCGCGACTGCAATTGCCGGAGAGAAATTTGCTCTCGGCGAGCCTCGTGCGGGCAGTGGATGCGGATCTGTGGGAAGAAGATACTTGAGCGATTGGGCGGTTTCTCGCCCAACCGCAGGACCGGCGTGCTCGCGCCCGTGACATGAACGAGCGTGCCGCGATCGAGCACGTCGCTCGGCTTGTCGGGATCAAGGCGCGTCATACGGACGGGCTTGGTAGAACGCGAGAGGTGTCCGACGCGACGCTTCTCGCGCTGATCGAGGCCTTTGGTCTTCCGGCCGACCCGCCGCGTGCGATTCGCGTGCTGGCCGAGGAAGAGCGCGAGGCACCGCTGGGGCTGAGCCCTGTCTATCTCGCTCACGCCGAGGCGCCTCATCCGACCGTAACGCTGCGCCTGCCCGTCGGTTGCCGGGAAATCCTCTGGTCGTGCCTTCTCGAGAACGGGGAGCAGCGCTCGGGCCGGGTAACCGAGATAGAGGGCGAGCGATGCCTGATGCCGCTGCCGGAGGGGCTGCCTCTTGGTTACCACCGGCTCGACCTCGAGGCTGGCGGGATCACCACCCGGCTCAACCTGATTGTCGCTCCTGATCGCTGCCACCTTCCAGCCGAACTCGGGCCCGGCAGCCGCAAATGGGGTCCGAGCTGCCAGCTTTACGGTCTGCGCAGCGCCGGCAATTGGGGGATCGGCGACTTCAGTGATCTCGGCCGGCTCGCGCGCGCCGCCGGTTCGTGCAAGGCAGCAGTGCTCGGCACCAACCCGCTGCATGCCTTGTTCGCGGCCGAGCCATTGCATATCAGCCCGTATTCGCCCTCGAGCCGGAGCTGGCTCAATTATTTGTACATTGACGTGACTGTTGTCCCTGGCTTCACTGAAGACGAAACCGTGCGCGCCCTGATCGGGGGTGAGTGGTTTGCGGTGACACACCGCGCCGCGCGTTCCGCCGCGATCATTGATTACGGCGCCGTCGCCGCGTGCAAACGGCCGGTACTGGAAGCGCTATTCCGACGCTTCTGGATCAGTGAGATCGGCGCGGACGGGGCTGCGCGGGGTCGGCGCGGCGAGGTATTCCGCGAGTTTCAACGACGGGGGGGACGAGCGCTCGCCGATTTTGCCGTGTTCGAGGCGCTTGACGAGCACCACCGAGCCCACAATCGGGGCGCCGGGTGGCGTGGATGGCCCAGGGCGATGCAGGATCCGCGCTCACCCGAGGTCACCGAGTTCGCCGACGCACATCGCGACAGGATCGAATTCTTTCAATTCCTGCAGTGGGAAGCCGACCGCCAGCTCGCTGCCGCCTCGATGGCCGGCCGCGATGGCGGATTATCGATCGGATTGTATCGCGACCTCGCTGTCGGGGCCGATCCAAATGGGGCAGAGGCCTGGGCCGATCAGGAGCTGGTGGCAACTGGGGCATCAATCGGCGCGCCGCCCGACGCGTTCAACCAGACCGGACAAAATTGGGGGTTGGCGCCGGTCAATCCTTTGGCGCTGCGACGCGGGTGTTTCGCGCCGTTTGTTGCGGCGATCCGCGCCAATATGCGGCATGCCGGAATCCTGCGCATAGATCACGTCATGTCGCTCGACAGGCTCTATTGGATCCCGGTCGGGATGGAGGCAATCGAGGGAGCATACGTGACCTACCCCTTCGGCGATCTTCTGCGGCTCGTTGCCCTCGAGAGCTGCCGCCAGCAATGTGCCGTGGTCGGCGAGGATCTCGGGACGGTGCCCGAAGGTTTTCGCGAGACGATGAGATCGGCCAACCTGCTATCCTGCCGAGTCTTGACCTTCGAGCGCCGCTCGGACGGCGGCTTTGTGCCGCCGGGCCAATATCCGGCTCTCGCAGCAGCTTCGGCGGCGACACATGACCTACCCACTCTCCGGGGTTTCTGGCTCGGCACCGACATCGCTTGGCGGCGCAGCCTCGATCTCTATCCCGATGCCGCCGCCGCCGAGGTCGATGCGGCGAAGCGGCGCCAAGACCGCGACCTGCTGCTGCAGGCGCTCGTCGAGGAGAGGTTGCTTGCACCCGAGCGGCTCGGTGAATTTCTCTCCGATAGCGGAACGCCGACCTACACACCCGAGCTCGGCGACGCGATCCTGGGCTATCTCGCGCGCTCGCGCTCCCGCCTGATGCTGGTTCAGCTGGAAGATGTTGTCGGCGAAAGTGAGCAGGCGAACCTTCCCGGTACGACGGACGAACATCCGAATTGGCGCCGTCGGCTCTCTCTCGTTCTCGACGATATCATCGATGGCACGAGGTTGCAGGTTACGGCATTGGCAAAGGAGGGTCGCCTGCGGGCAACGCGCGGATGAACCGGCGATCCGGATCGGAGGCGTGATTGACGCGCCCGCCTGTAGCCGCGAGAGTCCGCGGTCCGGCCTAACGGGCGAGGCGCACATGCTAGAGGCAATAAAAAGATTCCTGGTAAGAGGCAGAGCCTCGCGTCAGGGGCAGCACCAGGTGGTCGAGGAGGTCGGCTCGATTCAACCGCTCGACAACTCCGAGGTGACGTCGCTATCCACTGAACCACAGATCGAGGAGCGGTCGGACCCGCCGGTCCCGGGCAGGGTGAAATGGTTCAATCCTGATAAAAGGTACGGGTTCGTCGAACTTGCCGATGGATCCGGGGACGCCTTCCTGCATGCCAGCGCACTCGAACGCTTCGGTGTCGAGGCGGTGCAACCCGGCGAGACGCTCGAGCTGCGCGTAGCCCAAGGGCAGCGTGGACTTCAGGTTACCCAGGTTCTTGGCGTGGATCCCAGCACTCGGGTCTCGTTCACATCACCGCTGCCCGGTGTTGTTTCGTCGGCTCTCGAGGCGAGCGTTCAGGAAACCGGCACCGTCAAATGGTACAGCGCCGCAAAGCGGTTCGGGTTCATCGTTCGGGACGACGGAGGGAAGGACATATTCGTGCACGCCTCGGTGTTGCAGCGCGCGGGCATCGAGAGTCTCAGCCCGGGACAGCGCGTCGTTATTGACATCGTGGAAGGTCGTAAGGGCCCGGAAGCCAGCTCGATCCGGCTCGCCTGACCCGCGCCGCCGGCGAAACCGCTTAGTTGCGAGAACGACATGAAATGTCTGCCTCGTGTTGAATGGTTGCGCCATCAATGCGCCATTTTGTCGTGCTAATTGCGTTTTCCAGCATGCGAGGAGGTTTTTGATGGCCGAAGTTCAGCCGGTGCGGCTCCCCCGATCGATGGATAAGGATGCGGATGCGGCGGTCGAGCTGTCCCCCGCCAGGGACCGGCTGCGCACGGCAATCGCCGCGCTCACCTCGGCGCAACGTGATCTGGAGGACGCCACCGCACCTGTGCGCCGGCTCGATGCGGTTCTCGGCGAAGCAGAGCGTCTCAAGCGTGAGCTTGCGTGCGCTCGCGATGAAGACCAGGCCGCGCTCGGGCGATGGATTGCCCAAGGCGGCGGCGGCGATCGGCCTCAGCCATCCGCAGCGACGGTCGCGGCTGATGCGAGCCTCGGCGAGTTGGCGCCGGAGGTGCGCGCGGTCGCCTCGGCCTTGCCGGCCGCCAGAGCTGCCCAGGAAGCGGCGGCGGAGCGGGTCCGCCTGGCAGCAGCGGAGCGTGATGCGGCCTTGCACGCCGTCACGGTCGAGGCGGCCACCTTTGCCGCCGGCGAGCTCACCGAAGCACTGAACCGTGCGTTGGCCGTTGAGGCAAAGATCCTCTCACTGCGCGAGGCGCTCAGCGCGCAAACTAATGGTCTTGCGGCAGCGGAGAAAATCAGCGCCGCCCTGAGACAAGCGAAGGCAGCGGCCGGCGTTCCCCGGAGCGCGGATGTCGGCCGGAGATTGCTGGAATTACTGTCGCACGACTCCACCGCCGCCCTGTAACCGGCATTGCCGTCCCAGAGACAGTCCGATGAGAACCCGGGAGGTCAGGACGTCGAACAGTCCCACGCGATGCAGCATCGCGCTGCGAAGGCGATCGAGGACCATGAAGCCGACGCTGGAGCCGTCCTCTGTCGGATCGAAATGCACGCGAAACGGCCGATTGCGGAACGGCGTGTCGACGACCCCGACGCCGGCCGGACTGCTACTGGACACCCAGACGACTAGACCTTGCTTCTGCCTGCATAGATGGGGCAGCACCACCCTGTTCACCCGCTGGGTGCTCAGTACATTAACGTCGTAGAGCTTGATCGCATTGGTTTAAACGTTGAATTTCTATGGCAGAGATCCCGGTGTAGGCGCCGGTGATCGTACCCGTGCGGAGCCGAAGATTTGCTCCCCGGCGAAGTCTTTGAGATATCGTTTGGTCATTGCCGCTCCTCGATTCTGTCGCGGAAGGCGATAGCGGCGGAAGTCATCGGGCGGAAACGGCGGCGTTCGGCTTGGCTATGAGCAGGTGGTCGCCGGCGTCGCTGAGCACGATCCGCGCCGCCGCCTCGTCCGCGCGGCGCGGTATTGAGATCGATGCCGACTGCCCCGCCACCAACACCGTCTCGAACCGCGCGACCGCCGCCTGGTCAGTCAAGCCCCGCTGGGTCGTTACGACCACGTGGAAGCCGTCGGGCGCGGCGGTGTAATAGACCAGGGCGGAACATTTAGCCGCCGGTAAATGGGGCTGTCCTCACGGGCGTCAAGCGGGGGCGGATTGCGCTGTTGGAACCCGCACACAGGGTGTTGACGATGACGGTAATTACCCCTATCTAAGGTCAGTCGGTTACCGATATGATCTTTTCAGGGTGATGAAGCGCACCAATGTCCGATGTCGAGCCGAAATCTGCAATTGCGCCGCGCTTCGCCAGGCAACGCGGCGCGTGACGAGACTTTATGACGATTCTCTCGCGCCCGCCGGGTTGGGCGTGAATCAATTTTCGATCCTAGCGCGGCTGAGCCCCGTCGGTCCGAGTACGATTCAAGATCTCGCACGGCTGTTGGTCATGGATCGCTCGACGCTGGGGCACCTTCTGCGCCCGCTCGAGAAGCACGGTTTCGTGAAGCTCGAAGTGTCCGAACACGATCGACGCAGCCGTCTGGTGGCGCTGACACGGGCCGGGAAGGCTGCCGTCGACAAAGCTCTTCCGCGCTGGGCGGCAGCGCAACGCCGGTTTGAAAGCACATTCGGTAAAGAGGTTGCGCTCGAGTTTCGTACCGTCCTTAAAGAGATTGCGACTGCGGAATACGGTTAGGCCATTGCGAAGAGATGCGGGTTCCGGCAGCCGGCGCAAGAGCGATCGCGAGGTGTGTTTACCGCGCTCTGCTCAGCCACGCCGCAAACGGGCCACGCCACCCGAGGGGCATCGTCAACTTGACTGGCTGTGGTCAAAGAGATGGGCATCGTAAGGCGGCGTGGGCTAATGATTATGCCGCTGTGATAACGCTGCTGATTTCCGCCCAGACCCGGATGTCTGCGTTCTGGAAGCTCTGTGCTCGGCGGCAGTGAGGTGATCGCGGCGGAGATGAAACGGCACCGTCAACTTGTGGCACCGGCTTGCGTTGGCACACTAGGATGGGTAGTCGAGTGGGATGACGACGCTCGCTTGGCCCCGGCATACCGGCTATCGGTTTCCGGCCGCGATCATCAGCCCTGTCCTATGGCTTTGGCTTTATTCCGCTTCGCGCTTGGTCTCCGCATGGTGGAGGAGTTGCTCGCTGCCCGCGGCATCATCCTCAGCCACAAAACCGTGCGGCAGTGGGCGGGCAAATTCGGCCGGCAATTCGCCAATCAGATCCGTCGTCGCCTTCCGCGGGCTGGCGACAAGTGGCATCTGGATGAGGTCGTGCTCAAGAGCGCCGGGGTGAAGCATTGGTTGTGGCGAGCGGTGGACCAGACCGGCATCGTGCTCGATGTCCTGGTCCAACGCCGACGCGACACGCAAGCTGCCAAGCGGATGCTGCGCAAGCTGCTGAAGAAGCAGATGCGACCGCCACGCGTCATGATCACTGATAAGCTCGCCAGCTACGGCGCGGCGAAGCGGGACGTCATGCCCGGCGTTGAGCATCGCCAGCACAAGGGACTGAACAACAGAGAGCGGAGAATTCGCACCAGCCGAGCCGACGAGAGCGGCAAATGAAGCAGTTCAAATCTGCCGGCCAAGCTCAGCGGTTCCTTTCAGCGCACGACCAGATCAATAACCTGTTTCATCTCCGCCGCGATCACCTCACTGCCGCCGAGCACAGAGCTTCCAGAACGCAGACATTCCGGATCTGGGCGGAAATTAGCAGCGTTATCACAGCGGCATAATCATTAGCGCGCGCCGCCTCACGATGCGCATCTCTTTGACCACAGCCAGTCAAGTTGACGATGCCATGGCGTCCTGGACGTCAGCCGAAAACAAAGCGATCGTCAAAAGACCCTTCTCAGCTCCCGATCGACGAAGCCACTTCAGCTCTCACGTGAAGAGTGCCTGCAAGGCTCACCTTC
>WNFT01005806.1_pt1 | contig 10842 bp, 9 predicted proteins | sample 5400191 | NCBI WGS metagenome assembly WNFT01 (sample SAMN13153359, study PRJNA577476) | soil metagenome | isolation source: 80 cm saprolite under Madrone tree | place: USA:California | collected 2016-06-14
AGTGACGCGCGATGTCGATCCGGCGGCATATCCACACCCGGTCGTGCTTGAGCACGTGATCGAGGAAGCGCGCGAGCCCGGCCGCCCGGCCCGGGCGACCGGCCAGCCGCATGTGGAGGCCGACCGACATCATCTTCGGCGCCAGCGCCCCCTCCGCGTAGAGGATGTCGAAGGCGTCGCGCAGGTACGTGTAGAAATCCTCGCCGGTGCTGAAGCCCTGGACGCCACCGAACTTCATGTCGTTGTTGTCCATCGTGTAGGGGATGACGAGATGGCCCTTGCCGGACACCGTGACCCAGTAGGGCAGGTCGTCGTTGTAGGAATCGGCATCGTAGAGGAAGCCGCCCTCCTCGACGACGAGCCGGCGGGTGTTCGGGCTCTGGCGGCCCGTGTACCAGCCGAGGGGCCGGGTGCCCGTGAGCCGCGTCAGGATCTCGATGGCCCGGCGCATGTGCGCGCGCTCCTCGTCCTCGCCCACGAACTGGTAGTCGATCCAGCGCCAGCCGTGGCTCATCACCTCGTGGCCCGCCTCGACCAGAGCCTTGGCCGCCTCCGGATGACGCTCGAGGGCCATGGCGATCGCGTAGACGGTGATCTTGATGCCGCGCTCGTCGAACAGGCGGAGCAGGCGCCAGAAGCCCGCGCGGCTTCCGTACTCGTACGTCGACTCCACGTTCATGTTCCGGACGCCGCTGAGCGGCACGGTCGCCACCACCTCGTGCAGGAAGGACTCGGATTCGGTGTCTCCGTGCAGGATGGAGCGCTCGCCCCCCTCCTCGTAGTTCATGACGATCTGGAGCGCGAGGTGGGCCCCGCCCGGCCACTTGGGATCGGGCGTGTACCTGCCATAGCCGATGAGGTCGCGCGGATAGGTCATTCGTAGTCCTTGAGATCGCGCGGAGGCGGGGCAAACTTGCCGGTCTTGCTCTGGCTGAGCCCGAGCCGCACGAGCGCCTCGGCCATCTGCACGCCGCAGGCGACGGGCTCCAGCACGGGCATGGCGCTCTCCGGACGCACAGCCTCCGCGAACGGCGAGAGGCGCGCGCCCCCGAAGATGACGAGATCGGCGCCCGTCTCGGCGGCCACCCGCGCGATCGCACTGGCGAGCGCCTCGGCGACGCGCGGAGCATCGAGCGGCGCCCCGATGGGCGGCAGCTCGATCGCCCGCACGGCAGCGCAGCGGGGCGCGAACCCCGCGAGCTGCACGAGGTCCTCCGTGTACGGGATCATCCGGGCCGAGGTGGTGACGATCGCGAAGCGGTGGCAGAGCGGCACGGCGATCGCCATCGCGGCCTCGGCCATCGAGACGACCGGCGCGTCCAGCACCTCCTTGACGGCCCCGCCTCCATAGCTGCCGAAGCCCGCCAGCACGACGGCGTCGGGAGGCGGCACGAGCGCCGCGAGCGCGCGCGCGAGCGGCCGCCCCGCCATGTAGTCTCCGTACATGCTGTCCACGGCCGGCGGCCCTTCGCGATTGGTCCAGCTCTCGATGAGCGTGCCCGGAGAGGCCGCGCGGCGGGCCAGGACCGCGCACGCCTCGGTCAGCGCCTCCGTGGAGTTCGGGTTGGCGAGCAGGATTCGCATATGGCGAGCCGAGGCAAGGACTATGCCTCGGGACAGGTGGCCGCTCCATTCCACCGCGGACAACATTCCGCCGACTTACGCGGGTGCGCGGGCGATCACCGACACACGCTGCCTCCTAATCCGGCAGGGACTCCACCGGGTGCTCTAGAAGGGGGCACCCCGGACGGGCCAGAGAAGCGGGCTAGCTCGAGCCGAAGCGGGCGATCCAGTGACGCGCGATCTGCTCCCGGCGCGCGAACCACACGCCGCCGCGCCCCTTCATGTGCTGGAGAACCCGCTCGAGGCCTCCGATGCGGCCGGGCCGGCCGATCATCCGCAGATGGAGGCCCACGGACATCATCTTGGGCGCCGTCTCGCCCTCGCGCCAGAGCCAATCGAAGGCATCCGTGACATAGCGGGCGAAGTCATCGCCCGTCACGAAGCGTTGGGGTTCCTGGTGGAAATGCATGTCGTTCGTATCGAAGCTGTACGGCACGACGAGATGGCGTCGCCCCTGCACCTCCACGAAGAAGGGCAGGTCGTCACTGTAGGCGTCGCTGTCGTAGAGAAAGCCCGCCTCGACGAGGAGACGGCGGGTGTTCGGGGAGCAGGCCGACCGAGTATGCCAGCCCACGGGCGGCCGGCCCGCGGCCTCCGCGATGGCCTTGACGGCCCGCGCGATGAGGACACGCTCCTCGCCCTCCGACATCTGCGCGTGGCCCTCCCAGCGATAGCCGTGGGCGCAGATCTCGTGCCCGCGTCGCACGGCGTCGGCGGCGAGCCACGGTGAGCGCTCGATGGCACGGCCGCAGGCATTGAGGGTGGCCGGCACCTCGAGCCGATCCAGCAAGTCCATGATCCGCCAGTAGCCGGCCCGCGTGCCGTATTCGAAGTGGGTCTCCATGCAGAGGTCGGGCACGCCCACGACCTCCTGGCTGATCTCGTAGACTTTCTCGTTCCGATCGTCGCCCGAGGAGAGGGCGAGCTCGGCGCCTTCCTCGACGTTGACCACGACGCACACGGCCACACGCGCGCCGCCCGGCCATTGAGGGTCGGGCGGCCGGCCGCCGTAGCCGAGAAAATCGCGCGTCACAGCGCTGCCATCCGCCGCAGGCCGACCAGCCGGTCGCCGATGATCAGCACGACCACGGTGAGGGCCACGAGTACGGCGGAGATCGCGGCCACAGTCGGGTTCGGCGACTCTTCGATGTACTGGAGCATCTGGATGGGCAGGGTCTTGTTCCGTACATCGGTCAGGAAGATCGACACGGGATAGTTGTCGAAGGAGGCCAGGAAGGCGAAAAGCCCCCCTGTGAGAAAGGCCGGGGAGAGCACGGGTACCATCACCCGCAGGAGCGCCTTCGGGTAAGAGTAGCCGAGCGTCCGGGCCGCGTCGATCAGCGTGAAGTCGAACAGCGACAGGCTCGCGAGTACGGTCCGCACCACGTACGGCATGGTGATGACGACGTGGGCGATGAGGAGCGAGAGGGTGGCGTCGCGGAGCCCGAGGAGGCGGAACCACTGGAGCATGGCGATGCCGAGCACGAGCCCCGGCAGCATGAGCGGCGATACCGCGAAGGTCGCCAGCGTGCCGCGCCCGGGGAACCGGCCGCGAACCACCGCGATGGCGCAGAGCGTCCCCAGGACCAGCGAGACGGCCGTGGAGATGATGGCAATGGTCACCGACAGGCGCAGGGCGGACCAGAAGCTGTCGAGCCGGTCTATGCTCCGGTACCAGCGAAGCGACAAGCCGGAGGGGGGAAAGTCGAAGATCGGAGATGCGGAGAAAGACACGCCCACGGCGATGATGATGGGCGCGAGAAGGAACGTGATGACCGCGGCCATGGTCAGCCAGACGAGCGCCCGGGAAGTCCGCTCGACAGGCGTCACGGCCGATCCCGCCGGTCGCGAGCGAGGCGGCTCGAGGCGACCACTACCGATACCGCGATCAGGAGGAGGAGCACGCCCACCGTCGAGCCGACCTGCTGGTTCCGATTGAAGAGGAAGCTCTTGGCAATGATGGTGGACATGACCTGGTAGCGGTCACCGATGAGCAGGGTGGGGATGACATAGGCCGATACCGCGAGAGAAAAGACGAGAGCGGTCCCCGCCACGATGCCCGGCAGCGTGAGAGGGAGCGTCACGTGGAGAAAGCGATGGATGGGCCCGGCGCCGAGCGTGGCCGCGGCCTCATCGAGGCGGGCGTCGATGAGCTTCACGACGGAGAAGAGGGGGAGGATCATGAAGGGCAGAAAAATGTTGGTGATCCCGATGAGAAGCCCGAGCTGAGTGAAGATGAGCCTCACCGGCTCGCCCGTCAGGTGCGCCGCCATCAGGAGCTGGTTCACGATGCCGTTGCTCCGGAGCAAGATCGTCCAGCCGAAGGCCTTCACGATGACGCTCACGGACAGGGGCAGGAAGAGCGCGGCGAGCAGGAAAGTCTGGAGGGCGCCGCCGCTCCACGCCAGCGCGAAGGCAGCCGGATAGCCGACGAGGAGGCAGATGGCAGTGGTCAGGAGCGCGAGCTTGAGGGTATTGCCGATCACGGCCAGGTTATATGGATCGGAGAGGAAGCGACCGTACGACGCGAGCGTCAAGCCGTCCGCTCCCTGGATCGAGCGAAGCAGGAGCAGCGCCAGGGGCACCGCGAAGGCCAGCCCCAGATAGACGCCCCCCGGTAGCGCAAGAAAGGAAAGCGGATCGAGCGAACGCCGCCGGCTCGTCATGGCGCCGGATAGAGGAGCGTGTCCGCTACTGCCCAGCGTGCCTCGACGCGATCGCCCGGCCGCAGACCTCCCGAGGGAAGCTGCGCCACCTCAGCGAGCGCCCGGTCCTCGTCCCCCGCCGCGAAGTACACGAGGGTCTTGGAGCCGAGAAAGACGAGGTCCCGCACGGTGAAGCCGGCGACGTTGCAGTGTCCGTCCGATCCGCAACCATCCAGAGCCGCGCCGACCGCGACCTTCTCAGGGCGCACGGCCACGATGACCCGGGCCCCCGGGAGGAAACGGCCCGACGCCACCACCGGTCCCGCCGCCGTCTCCACCCGGACGCGGGAGCCATCGGTCGCGACAACTTTGCCCACGAAGCGACAGGCCAGACCGACGAAGTCAAGGACGAAGGGCGTGGCCGGTCTTGCGTACACGGTGGCGGGATCGCCAAAGTGCTCGATGCGGCCCGCATTCATCACGGCGATGCGGTCGGACATGACCAGGGCCTCGTCCTGGTCATGGGTCACGAAGATCGCGGTTACCTCGAGCTCGCGGAGGAGACGCCGGAGCTCGATTTGCATGGTCTCGCGCAGCTTCCGGTCGAGAGCGGAGAGAGGCTCGTCGAGGAGCAGGAGGGCGGGGCGCACGGCGATGGCGCGCGCCACCGCGACCCGCTGCTGCTGGCCGCCCGAGAGCGCGAAGATGGAGCGGTCGGCGTACTCCTCGAGCCTCACCAGTCCCAGCGCCTCCCCTACCGCCCGCGCGGTCTCCGCGCGAGCCACGCCCTTGGCGCGGAGACCGAAGGCGACATTGTCGGCCACGGACAAGTGGGGAAAGAGCGCATAGCTCTGGAAGACCACCCCGACGCTGCGACGGTGCGCGGGCAGCGCGGCGAGGTCCCGACCGGCCAGGGTCAGCCGGCCGCGATCGGCGCGCAAGAGCCCGGCGATGATGCGCAGGAGGGTCGTCTTCCCACAGCCGGATGGGCCGAGGAGCGAGACGAACTCGCCGCGGCCGACGGCGAGGTCGAGGCCGTCGAGGACGACGGTGCTCTTGAAGCGCTTGCTGACACCGGCGACCTCCAGATAGCTGCCCCTCAGGCCGCCATCTCCCGGTTCCATCGCTCGATCCACGCCTCTCGGCTCTTGGAGACGAAAGCCCAGTCGGGCAGGAAGAGGCTCTTGGGTGTGCGGGCGGGCATGGCCACGTCCGTCCGCACGGGGAGCACGAAGACCTTCTCCACGAAGATCTTCTGGTAGTCGGGACTCAGGTATTCGTTGATGAAGGCGTTCGCGAGGTCGGGATGGGGACCGCCCTTCACCTTGCAGATCCCGGCCGGCATCACGAACGCGCCTTCCCTGGGTGCCGCGAGATCCACGGGGGCGCCCGCGGCCATGCGCAGGAGGGTGTAGGAGGAGAACTGTCCGCCGATCATGTAGGCCTCGCCCTGCTCGAGCAGATTGATGGCCTGCGGCGCATTCGTGTAGATCGTCAGGAGATTGGGCTTGAGGGCGCGAAGCTTCTTGAAGGCGGCCTCGACGTCGTACTGCGCGTCCTTGAAGGGTTTGCCCGTTTCGAGGTGGGCGGCCATGACCATGGTCCACAGCCCCTCGGTGTTCTGGAGCGACGGGATGACCACCTTGCCCTTGTACTGCGGATCCCACAGCTCGGCCCAGGATCCCACGCCACCCGGCATACGAGTCTTGTTGAACGCGACGCCCGCCCACGGGTGCTGGTAGTTGACCCACATCCCGTCGAGATGGACGGCCTCCTTCTTGATCTTGGCGATATTGGGAACGTCCGCGGCCGTCAGCTTTTCGATCAGCCCTTCCTGATTGGCGATGAGCATGACGGGGTCGTCCATCAGTATCACGGACATCTTCGGCTGGGCCTTGTCCGCCCGCATCTTCTCGAGGTTGACGAGCGAGCGCGTGCCCTCGAAGAGGACCTTGGCGTTGTGCTTCTTCTCGAAGAGGGGAAACGTCAGCTCGCGCATGTACTGCGCCATGCCGGCCGCGCCCCCCACGACCAGCTCGCGCGTCTGTGCCCGCAGCACGGCGGGGAAGCCCGCCACCACCGCGGCGCCGCCGATGCCGGCCAGGAACCTTCGCCGCGTCGTTCGCGCTCTTCGCTCCATGCCATCCTCCTTGCCGTCGAAATTATGGTGCGACGGCGCCTGAAGGAGGCAACGGCCATGCCATTCACGGGTTCGGAAAAAGAGTGATCGGGTCGGATGTTGCGGGAGCGGGCAGCGGCCTCGGGTCGCGGCGGCTGCCCGTCCTCTGAGCAACGGCTAGCTCCATGCTGCCGAACTCAGCAGCCGCGACACGGACGCCGTGCTCATGATGTGGGCTGCTCGAGTCGCGCCGTCCCGCGGAGGTGCGTCCCTTCAGTGACTTGCGCGAGTGCTCTCACGCACCGTCGAATGCCCGCTTCGTCGGCACGTAGGTTGCAGCCGCGCGTCCACGAGTCGCCACGGAACTCACCGGCGCACACAAAGGAGTTCAACATGGCCGACCAGACGATCGCCAATCAGCGGGATGGGCGGCTCAGCCGCCGGGGCTTTCTCGGGCGCACCCTCACCTTCGGCGTTGCCGCCTGCGCGGGTTGCGGGCCGGGCGGCTGGCTCGGCCCGGGGGACGCGCGCGCCCAGGCGAAGCGCGAGATCAAGTTCTCCCACGGCACTGGGCTGTGCAATATGCCGCTCTTTTACGCGGCGGAGAAGAAGCTCTTCGCCAAGTACGCCATCGAGAGCAACGTGGTGCTGTCCGGCTGGGCGGGGGACCAGGCGATCCAGCTCGCCACCGGCAAGGTCGAGATGGGCGTGATCCCGTACACGAACGCCATCGCCGCCTACACGCGCTCGCCGTCATTCGCGGTGGTGTCGGGAAGCGGGACGCAGGGGCTCATCATGGTCGCCCAGCCGGGCATCTCGAGCTTCGCCGACATGCGCGGCAAGCGCGTGGGGACGTTCCAGGCCGATACGCTCGACATCCTCGTCTACGATTATCTGAAGAAGAACGGCATGACCTATAAGGACATCAAGATGCAGTACCTCGGCAACAGCATCGAGCTGACCAATGCCTTCATCGCCGGGCAGCTCGACGTGATCAGCGCCATCGAGCCCTACGCGACCAAGGCCAAGACGAGCACCAAGGGAAACGTCCTCGGTGACGGCACCGACATCTACGGCAAGGGCTATCCGGACTGCGTGCTCATCGCGCGCAAGGAGCTGATCGAGAAGGAGCCCAAGGTGGTGAAGGACGTGATCCGGGTCTTCTTCGAGGCCGAGGCGGAGATCGAGACGAACTTCGAGGAGGCGGCCAAGACCACGATCGGCAAGTACTACAAGACCGACATGGCAAGCCTCCTCGCGGCCGCCCAGGCCCAGCCCCCGGGCGTGGACATCCGCAACAAGAAGGACTTCATGTTCGGGCGGGCCCAGAGCATGAAGGAGCTCAACTACATCAGCAAGGACCCCGACCAGGGCTTCGTGAATTTCAAGCTCCTCGACGAGGTCATCGTGGAGAACCCAGAGCTCTACAAGAAGGTGAAAGTGAAGTCGACATGATCGGGCGAGCCGCGGCCGGCACGGCGGCGGCCGCGGCGCCGGGGCGACCCGCCAAGGTCACGCCGCGGGCCCGGGGGAATGGCCGTCGCCGGCTCCGCGACGCCGCGAGGGCGGGCGTGTGGTGGGTGCTCTCGATCGGGCTGGCCGTGGGGGTGTGGGAGGCCGCAGCAGCCCTTGGGATCATCAACCCGATCATCCTGCCGCCGCCCCATGAGTTCATCGGGGAGATCCGCAACCAGGCGCAGTTCCTCATGCCTGCCGTTGGGGTCGAGCGCACGGGCGCGAACTTCGTCGCCCTCAGCGCGATCGCGGCCAGTCTCCAGCGTGTGCTCGCGGGGCTCCTGCTCGCCTTCGTGGCGGGCGTGCTCACGGGCAGCCTCGCCTTCTACTTCGAGACGGTGCGGAAGCTGACCTTGCCCCTGGTCACGCTGCTTGCCCCCATCGCCCCCGTGGCCTGGATCCCTCTCGCCATCGTGGCATTCGGGGTCGGGGACTGGGCGGCCATCTTCGTGGTCTTCGTCGGCATCTACTTCATGCTGACCCTGGCCACGGTCAAGGCCATGACCAATGTCGAGCCCGTCTACCTCGATACGGCCCGGGTGCTCGGCGCCCGTCGCTGGCAGATGATGCTGCACGTCGTCCTGCCCGCCACCCTTCCCGCCCTCTTCGACCTCGTGCGCCTGAACCTCTTCGGCGCGTGGATGGGTGTGCTCGCGGCTGAGATGGTGGGCGTCAATACCGGGCTCGGGGCCATCGTCATGGTCGGACGCCAGATGATGAACATGAACCTCACCTTTCTCGGCATGGCCATGATCGGGCTCGTAGGCTACCTGCTCGACGCCGCCTTCGCGCAGGTACAACGCCGCGTGCTGTGGTGGCGCCGGGCCACCGAGCTGTAGGGAGGGCCTCATGGGCGAGCTGGCCTGCCAGGGCGTGAGCAAGATCTGGGGAGCGGGGACCGACCGTGAAGTCGTCGCCCTCGAAGACATCGACATCGACGTCCGGAGCGGGGAGTTCCTCGTCATCATCGGACCGAGCGGCTGCGGGAAGAGCACGCTCCTCAAGATGCTGGCCGGTCTCGAGCCACCCACGGCAGGCCGGCTCCTCCACAACGGGCAGGCCATCGCCGGCCCCGACGTCAACCGCTCGCTGATCTTCCAGCAGCCGTCGCTCTATCCGTGGCTGTCCGCGCGCGAGAACGTCGCCTTCGGGCTCAAGCTGCAGGGCATGCCGCGGGCCGAACGGCAGGCACGCGCTCTGGAATTCCTGCGCCAGGTCGGGCTCCGCGACTTCGCAGATAAGCATTCGCACGAGCTCTCGGGGGGGATGCAGCAGCGCGTGGCCATCGCGCGGGCCCTCTGTGTGGGCGCGGACATTCTCCTGATGGACGAGCCCTTCGCCGCCCTCGACGTGCAGACGCGCTACCAGATGCAGTCGTTCCTGCTCGACATCTGGCACGGCTCGGGCAAGACCGTGGTCTTCGTCACCCACCACATTGACGAAGCGGTGTATCTTGCCGATCGGGTGATCGTCCTCACCGCGCGGCCCGGCCGGGTGCTGGACAGCGTGGCCATCGACATGCCCCGGCCCCGCAGCGTGATCGGCGCCGTCTTCGAGCGCTATCGAGCGCTCTTCGTCGAGCGGCTGCGCGCGGAGGTGGCCAAGGCCTTCGAGGAGCAGGAGCTGGTCGAGATGCTGGACACGCGCATCAAGTGAGGCGTGGCCGAGGAGGGCAAGCATGGCGTCGTCGCTGATCCATGGCAAGTACGTCGTCGTCAAGGTCGAGAGCCGGATGGAGGCTCGCGTTATCGCCGACGGCGCCGTGTTCCAGCGCGATGGCGTCGTGGTGGAAGTGGGGCCGTACGCCGAGCTCCAGGCCCGCCATCGTCCCGACGAGGTGCTGGGCTCGGCCGAGCACGTGGTGGTACCCGGCTTCGTCAACGGCCATCACCACGTGGGCCTCACGCCCCTGCAGCTCGGCTCTCCCGATCATGCGCTCGAGCTCTGGTTCGCGAGCCGCATGACCGCCCGGGACGTCGATCCGTACCTCGACACGCTCTATTCCGCCTTCGAGATGCTCGAGTCGGGCATCACGACCGTCCAGCACCTGCACGGCTGGCGTATCGGACCGGCGGCGCGGGTGATCGGCGTGGCCGAGCGGATCCTCAAGGCATACGAAGATATCGGCATGCGCGTGTCCTATTCGTATGCGCTCCGCGACCAGAACCGGCTCGCCTACGAGGCGGACGAGGCCTTCGCCCAGCGCTTCCCCGCTCCCGCGTCCGATGAGGTGGCCGCCTATCTCAAGGCTCAGGCGATTCCCCTCGACGATCACCACGGGATCTTCACCGATCTCTGGGGGAAGTGCGGGCGGAACACGCGCGGTCGAGCCCGCATCCAGCTTGCCCCCGCGAATCTGCACTGGTGCTCAGACGAGGCGCTGGAAGCGCTGCGGGACTGGTCGGCCACGTACCAGGTGGGCATGCACATGCACCTGGTGGAGACGGCCTATCAAAAGGAGTATGCGCGGCGCCGGAGCGGCGGCACCGCGCTCCAGCACCTGGCCAAGCTCGGGCTCGTGGGGCCTCAGCTCACCCTCGGCCACGGCGTCTGGCTCAACGAGGCCGACATCGACCTGGCCGCCGACGCCGGCACCATGATCTGCCACAACGCGAGCTCGAACCTGCGGCTGCGGAGTGGAGTGGCTCCGCTCAACCACTGGGCGGCGCGCGGGGTCCGCGTCGCCATCGGGCTCGACGAGGCGGGCATCAACGACGATCGCGACATGCTCCAGGAGATGCGTCTGGTGCTTCGGCTGCATCGCGTGCCCGGCATGGACGACGTGGTGCCGACCTGCCCGCAGGTGTTGAAGATGGCCACGGAGGACGGCGCGGCCACCACGCCCTATGCCGGGCACATCGGGACCCTCGAGCCGGGGCGTGCCGCCGATCTCGTGCTGCTCTCCTGGCGGCAGATCGCCCACCCGTACCTCGATCCCCA
>WNFT01005807.1_pt1 | contig 10841 bp, 8 predicted proteins | sample 5400191 | NCBI WGS metagenome assembly WNFT01 (sample SAMN13153359, study PRJNA577476) | soil metagenome | isolation source: 80 cm saprolite under Madrone tree | place: USA:California | collected 2016-06-14
AGAGGAAGAGACAGGCTGCCTGCTGAACTTTTCCGATGGGAAGGGTGGCTATCGCCCCTGTGGTCGTCCCGTTGGCGCTGATGGCGTGTTTTGCGAAGCACATGATGATGCCCAGAAAAGTCGCGCCGTGCCGCTCCGGATGTAGGTTCTTGTACAGGATCTTCCCTGACCGACGAGTGGAACTGCCCAGCCGAGGAGGCTAGCACGCAGCAGATACTCGCCGGTGAGTTGCGCTGTCGCCGATGCGCTCGGGCCCGCTACAATAAGGCCGCGACGTTGCGCGTCACGTCGAGCGCCCAAGGGTGCCGTCCAAGAACGAATACATTGCCTTGATGATGGCATTCCGGTTGGTACGTTCGGTCGCCAACAGCAGGCCGCGGCGAACAAGCGCCTCGATTTCGCTCGCGCGCAATTCCAACCTATAGCAGCGAAGGCCGGCGCGGCGGCGCTGCCGGTAGCGACGCATCCGCTCGGCGGCGCCGGCGCGGGCGACCTTGGTGTTCGTGACAATCGGGGCGGCGATGCTCTCGTTCATCGGACGACTCTCCTGATCGCCTATTCTACAGCAACAGGCGTTGAAAATAAAACCCCTGGCGAGATCCTCGATCCGCCTCGGCGAGACCGTAGTCGGTCGACCGCCCGTTTTGAATGCAGCGGAGGCTCCGCTGGAGGTCGCTCCACTTCTCAAGGGTAGACGTCCAACTCCACGCCGATCTCTCGGCACGGGGCGCCAATCTCGCGCAGCGCATCGGTTGAAGCTCCGGAGCCGGCTCCGCGATATACGTTCTTCGACCGCACCCTTGGGCGGTCGACGTGACACGCAACGCAGCGCTTGTGACGCGCCACGGAAGGCCGCTTCTTGGTATGCAGCCGATACATATGGAAACATTCGGTTAGCCTCGCCTGAGGGCTCCGTGCACGCCGAAAATCGCGGGAATTCAACGAATAACCAGGCGCTTCGCGCGCGCGCGCGCGTGGGGGGTTCGTTTAATGTCGGGTAGGGGCGGAGTCCGGTCCTTCACCGGGACGCGCCGTGACGGCGCGGTTGTGCCGATTCCGGCCGTTCGAGTGCCGACGACCGGCCGGCTCAAATCGACCATCAGCAGACCGTCGGCCTTCGCCCTGGGAATGGGCCTTCATGCCCCCGAAAGAGACATTCGCCGCTGAGCGTCAACGGCAACTCGACGACGCGGAAGGCCATCGCCCACTCGTATCACCGCTCGCCGATGACGCGAATCGCCGCGCTACCGTTCTCTTCAGCCAGCGCCGTTATTAAGGCTTGCCATGAGTGGCAGGCGATGAAAATAGCTTGGTCACACCATCGAGCGCAGCGGCGACATGAACGGCATTGTTGGCCTACCGTCGCCGGCTGGCTGAGTGCACGCTCCTGGTTCGGGCGAAATCGCCGCGTCACCAGGCACTTCGAGAACGTTGCCGTGGACCCCGGAGACCTTGGCTACCCTCGCCGCCATCCGGCTCGCCATCAGGCGGCTCTGCCGACGAAGGCACCTGCTTGGCGGTGGCACGGTCGCAGCGCTGGCGAGCCTCGATAGAGTTCAGCTGAACACACGGCGATGATGGCCGCGATGAACCCGAGTGTCGCCAGCCAGGCGCTAAGGCCGATGATGCGATCGATGTTCATCCAACCCGATGTCGCTGCGTCGGGGCGACGATGCGGAGAAAATGGCGACCGTCTCCCCACAGCCGGTCGCCGCCCCGTCTCGCGAGATCTCCAAGCTCACGTGATGCGCGAATTGGGCAGAGGTTCCATTCGCGTTCTGGCTTGATCCGATTTGCACCAAAGAATCCCAATTGTACGGAACCGTACGGCTTGCTCTTTGTTAAAGGTGGCATGGCCCGCATCCGCGCGAGCCGGATGCCCCGGGCGCGACAAGAGGTCTTCCCCCCGACCTGCCCCAGAATGGCCTCCCCCGCCTAAACGGGGCCCCGCCCGGGGCAGACTAACAACTCGACTTCTCAAGCGCGGGCGACGCTTGCGCGTTCGTCGCCGCGTTTGGTGGCGAAACGGTTCCAAACGGTTAGGCAGCCCGAAAGGATCGCCGATGACCTGGCGCGGCATTGGAAGCGACCCGGCAACCGACGCCGCCGCTGTGGACGTGATCGCCGCATTCGAGGCCGCGCAGGAAGCCGGGTTGCCGACTGTCCGTTGTTACCTGGCAGGGGTCGAAGCTTGGCGCCGCGCGCACCCGGACCAAAGACTAGAATATGCCGCACACCAGGCGGTGGCCGTCATCCACGCGGCCAAGATCAGGCTGCGCGTGGAGGATGCCTGAGCGCGGTGGCATTGAAGCGCCCCTCCCCTAGGTTTCCAGTTCAACAGGGTGCCCCGAGCACGATCCAGGTCATTCCCCCGACCTGCCCCCGATATGGCCTCCCCCGCCTAGGGGCCGCGCTCGAGGCGAACGGATCATCGCGCCCGGCCCCCGTCAATGTCACGGCGCCAAAAGCGTCAATATATGCTTGGCGATAATCCCGAACCTCACGGCGCGTGCGTTACGGCGAGACAGCACCGAAAGCGGTCGTTCGTCCCGCAGCAAGCATCGGCCAGGGTCTGAACCAAAGGAACCCTGGCGCCCGATTACTAGGCTAATGGGCCGCGCGCCCCATCATTGCTTCAAGGTGCAGTGCAAACCGCTCAAATCCATCGGCTCGAGCGCGGAGTTGATTGCCTCGACGCGGATCAAATCGGAGTTTTTCTGCTGTCTCCCGCAGCGTTTCCGCTGTCTCGCGATACCTCGCGATCCTCGCGGCCAGATCGTCTTCCGACATTGGCCGATACCGTTAACTATTTCCCCCGTTCCGTGCGTATCTGACTCGAGCGATGACTAGAGGACGCTTAGAGCCACGCTTTTCGATTACTGCAACATTCGGGAAGCCGTTCTTCCGAAGCAGGTCGATATTAAACAAAAGCGAGGCCTTCTCAAACGTCTCCGGATCACTACGTTGGATCGAACGGTCGTTATTGCATTGTAAAGCCAGTGTATCAGAGAGCTGTGCTATTTCTGAGACGGTTTTCGCCATCGCCTCTACGCTCAAATAGTAAAGAGTGCAGAAGGCTGTAACCAAGTCGAAGCGACCAAGATGCATCGAACCGACATCGGCATGTGAACCCTGCACATAGGAAAATCGATATCGGGTATTGTCCACCCACTCGAAAATGCGTTTGAGGAACAATCCCTGTTCAATGGAACAGCCATCGATTTCCACCCCGATCACCTCTTTGGCGCCGGCACGTAACATCTGTAGAGCGTTAAAGCCGTTGTTCGCTCCCAAATCGAGCACGCGTCCTCCATTTGGCACCGGAACGTGGTTCGCCAGCATATGGCGCCAGCGAAGTTCTCCCAGATCCGGATTCCAAATCGGCCCCCACCAAAGCCCAGCACCTGCATAGAGTGGGGAATACACTTCGCCTCCGGGGAGTACCCGAACGCGCCGCAATTCTCGTGCCGTGAGTAGATTTGTGCCGAACAGCGCATTGAGCTTATCGGCATCGCGATCTCTAAGGTACGTCGCCGTTGCCCGAGAGAAATCGCGCAACGAAAGCGCCCGCTCGTAGTCGATGAGGTATGGCTTACTGGTGCCTGCGCCGATGATCACGTTGCCGTACTTTATATCCTCCAAGGTGTAACCGGCGCGGTGAACCGAAAGCAGCGCGTCGCCGACACTTCCAATCGTCTCACGATCGAAGACCTGGTTGATCAATCGCCTGCCCGCAGCGTGTCGCTCCCGCTCGATCCTGCGTACAAGCCCGGGTGGCCCAAGCCGTACGTCCCGGTCCCGCATGGGAGCGCCTGCCTGCGCCAACGCCTCGCGCGCGACGACACCGTTGACGTAGGAGAATGTGATATAAAGGCGTTCGAAATCGACGCCCAATATCGCTGGTACATGAGAGCAGCTTTCAGAAAGGTCGAGAGCCGCTTCCAGTTCGTTCGCAAAGGCGAGTTTATCTCCGCAATAGTTTTTGCGCACTCCAATCCACCCATCTCGATCGACAATACACAGTTCCAACCGGTGTCTCGGCAGAAAAGCGTCAGCGTCGACACAGGGTACGCCCCAGAACTCGGCGAAGTGGGGTTGCACGAACCCATCCTGGTCGATGTTGGCCAAAACGATCTCCTCGTTGGCGCGCCGGAGCGGAGAACAAATCTGGTCTAGCTTGGGTGATAGTTCAGCAAGCGCAACGTGGTCACCGTGTTTGCCCCAGCAGCCGTTGGCGATCCGGTTGCGCAGCAGCCGAATTCGCCTATTTAAATCGCGTCGTCGCCGACGACGGGCTTGCCAGCGACGCAGCTGATGCATCGGCGTGGCCGCGCGATGGGCCCACCAAGCGATGCCAATCACATAAGTAAACCAGAGCAGGTCTTTCGGATCACAGGAGAGAAGCTGCCAGATCCGCTTAGATTCGGGTTCCATTCTCACGGTTTCACCAATACGAGGCGAGCGAGGCTACCGACTGGCGCCAGCGCCGGGAAATTTTATTAAACTGGCTTTATTGCCTGAATCAGAGCGCTGCTGGTCGTCAGGTCTTGCTCAGTCAAGCGACGGAATCGAGGGGCGAGTTGCGCACGGGTAATCTGTGACGGCCGCACAATGCGTTCGTCGCAGAGGACGCGACATCCTGCCCTTTCTATGAGCGATATGTGCGTTGAATGTGGTTCCCGATTTAATTTATGACGGCGCCTACCTGCGGTCAGCCGCCACAGCGCATCTGGGCAGGACCAGTGCCCGTTCCACTCCGAAGTAAGCCCAGCAGACTTAAAATCTATCTCGTGACTTAAAATACCGCCCGGTCTTAACCAACGACCCATCTCGGAGTACAAATGTTCCAGATCGGATGGGTACTCCAATACGGACTGCGAGAGAACGAGATCTACGCTACCGGTTTCAATCACCTTCGGATTCCATGGCGCGATATACACAACAGGTCTCGGTTTGCTCACAGTCGTAGCCGGATCGGCGATGGCAGCTCGAACCAATTTCAGACGGCTGGGATGGAGCGCCATCTCAAGGCCCGCTGATGTGAGGATCTCAGCTGGAAACGCATAGGACGCTAACGGCGGTACTAGCAGCGGGCACTCAGTCTCATCTGGGATAGGCGCGCGGGCCGCAAAGAGTGCGACGAGCTCTTCAAATATCCGCAGGTTCGTCGTCTGGCCGGCATACGGTACAACATCGAGTGCGATGTAACGCTGCACGCCAGACAAGAGTGCCGCTAATCCTATGCCCAGCGAGTCGCCCGGGCCTAGTTCGACCATTGTATCAACACTGGTAGGTAGAGCGCTCCGGTGCAGCATACAAAGATGGCGTAACCAGACGGAATAGCAGTATCTCGCTGAGGCCGTTCCACCTGTTCTCCTTCCGCTGAGGCTGCGTACCCCGGGAAGGTACGTGGCCATACCGATTACGAGCGAACTCGTTTTGATTGTCATCTCGCCCTCTATGTTCCAGCCCCTCATCCTACTGCCGCCCGCCTGGCGATGACGGAGGGGGCGCGCGCAGCGAGTCCTCGTACTTCCTCGCCTTTTCCGACCGGTTGCAAACACCAAGTATACCCTAGAACCAGTCCATACAGCATCGCCCCTTCAAGTGTCCAAAGAGCCATAGTTGATAGATTTAATATGATAAACCCAATGTGGCACGCCACAACAGGGAACCTGTGTGCTCTTGTTACCCTCAACGCGGCATAAAGATTGGAGATGAAAACCCAAGTCAACGCCGCTACTCCCAATATGCCCAGCTCATACAGATACGCTATGAACGTGTTGTGTGCATATGTCGTGAAGCGGCCGACCCACGACTCAGGCCCAAAGCCGACAACCGCATTTCGAATATCTCCTTCCAGATAGGCTGCAATGTACTGGCTCCACAAATATACTCGTGTCGAGAGCAGTCGACGCTGGTCCGCCGTGAAGTGCTCCGGTGGCTGTATCAGAGAAGTCCAGTTGTCCCACACTATTGCAAGATCCGCGAACCTCTCGCGCTTCCATTCTGCAGCACCGATCAGAGCGAATATGATCACAACGATGGCAAGAACGATTGCGATCGCGCGTTGCCTCGGCACGATTTTCCTGACGAACCCCGACATTACCAAAGAGGCGGCTGGCAGTCCGGCCGCGAGAAGGGCGGTACGATAATTCGCCAATGAAAGTCCTGCTACAACGATTGCCAGTCGCCCAGAAATCGCAGTCACGCTCAGCCGGGCGGATAGACAGGTTATGAACAAGAATGTCAGAAGGATGATCGAAAGTTGCTGCTGGTGCTGGAATCCGCCGATAGCGAAAGTTTCGCCATCTGCAGTCGTCGCTTTTAATCCCCATAAAACTGAAATCCATTGCAACATGATGGGTGCAGCAATGATGATTGCGAAGGCGCGAAAGATCCGCTCCGATCCGTGCCGCTGGATTGTTTCATAAGCGGCCAGTGCGAAGACCATCAGGTAGAGCCATTTAAGAGTTGCATTGAACCCCCCAAGCCAAGCTTGGTTCGCTATAGCACTGATCAGAACAACCGAGATCGCACCGTAGAATGGTGTTAATCTGCGAAGGTATAGGCAACGCGTGCCAACGACGATGCCACCGATCACGACCATGGCTATTGAAGTGAAGGCAATAAAAGAGATACCAAATACTATCGGCTGAAATGTATACTCGTGGAAGCTTGCGAGGCAATAACGGAACCATGTCGCCAAGAGCAAAAATGAAGAGCAGCCATCATGAAGACGCCAAGCCGATATAAGTGTCGGTATTAAAACTGCACCCCACACGGGCACAAGAATATATGCGGGAAACGCAGGGAATTGCTCTTCTATCTTTAGCACTGTTCAGCGCCATCCCTTTATAAGAAGGGCGGCTAGGTCGGCCTCGTTCAGCACAGCTCCGAGCAGCTTCTCGGAAACAAGGGGCACCATCTTTAGGGCCGCCAGAACGGTACTTTGGGAGGCGAAACCGCAACGGATAACCAGGATGAAATAATCTATCGAATGAGAGACTGCTTTCACATCCGACGCGTGGACGATAGAGGGCAGGTCGACTACTATGTAATCGTAGTCCTGCTTTACTACTTCCAAAACTCTTCGCATTGCCGAGGGGGAAGCGATCGCAGAACAATATTCATTTGGAATTGGCTTCACTATGGGCAAGAAGTCCAAGTTAGTATTCCGATCCCGCCACACAAGGGCCTGGGGTTGGGCACCTCCGAAGGCGGCCTCTAACACCCCAGCTTTTGCCTCGGGCGCGAGCCGCTGCGTCAGTCCAACCGGAGAGCGCGGGTTCGCATCGATTACGAGGACTCTGTTGCCCGTTGCCGCGATCATCCCGCCCAGATTGGCGGCGACAAGGCTTTTGCCCTCCAAAGGCAGTGCCGAGGTCACACCGATGGTTTTGCAATGATCGGCCGGCCCGGCGATTTCGGCGGCAACCCTCAACGACCGTATCGTTTCGGCAAAACGAGAAAGAGGTTTGTCGACGGCTAACCGGTATCGCGGGAAATTCGCCGAGATGTGACGGTCCAGCCCCACGGGTTGACTCTCTTGAGTGTGGCTCGCCCCGTGTTGAACCCCGTCAACGCTTGTTTGGAGGTTACGACCGCTCGCGTCCGCAAGGGGTTCTCGCCCCTTCACGGGGCCGTCCACACCCGTGATAGTTGGAAGCACGCCCAGGCAATTGATCCCGGTCTTTTGCTCGACCTCAGTCGGTGAGCGCAGGCTGCCATCAACATAGTCGCGGGCGAAGGCTGCACCGACACCAGCCGCCAACCCAACAAGCGACGCCATGCCCAGCACGAGAACGCCCTGGGGTTCGCTCTTTTCCAACGGCGGCAATGCTGCGGAAACAATGCGCGCACCCGTGGCCGGATAGGTTTGTTGCTCTGTGAACTCCGCGACGCGCTGCAGCAATTTCTCATGGAGTGTGCGATATGTCTGGGCGGAGCTTTCGAGGTCACGGAGCAGGACGCGGCGTTGGGTAGACACGTTGGCGAGCTGCTGCTCGTCCGGGCGAGCGGTCTCCGCATCGGTTGCAGTACCCTTGGCCTTGTTCGCCACAACCGCCTTTTCCGTGTTTTCAGTCAGCGTCCGCAGTTCACGCAGGCGATCCTGAAGCCAATCATTGGCACGCCGCGCCGCCTCGGCCTTCGACTCAAGTTCATTAGCGATATAGGTTTCCGCTATAGCATTACTGATCCGGGCAGCCTTGTTCGGATCGAGCGACCGATACTCGATACTAATAATATATGTCAAGCCAACGCGTTTAATAGTAGCATTCTTCTGAAAGACACGAATACACCTCACTAGCTGGTTGGGATGCAACACATCTTTATCGCTGAGAACGAAAGATACTATCTTTCCGATAGTCGCCCGAATGAACCCATTATCCTGTGTCTGCGCAAATTCCGAGTCAGAGATGAGGTCGAGATTATGGATGACCGATCGTGCAAGGGTTTCGGATCTGAGAACCTCAACCTCGCTATCCACGAAACTCGACTCCATCGTCGCATCCGGATATCCGCGCTGCTCGAAGGGCTCAATCTTTCGAATGTCGAAGAGCAACATCGACGTGGCGGCATATCGCGGTGTGGCCACTGCCAGATAGATCACCGCTCCGGAAAGGAACACCAGCAGTGTGCAGCTAACCAAAACCCGCCTACGCCACAGAAAGTGAAGCGTTGCCATGAGGTCTATCGTCTGCTCCCGCTCATCTCCCCGGCGAAGGATGCCCTTTTCCGCCGCTTCACCAGCGCCTTCATCTAGCACCGCAATCCTCCCAAAGCCTTGGCGTTCGGCGCACTTCGCACATATCGTTTGGCCTACTCCCTCCTGTAGGCTCCAGCTTCGGGCAATGACGTGAAGGTTTAATGATCTGCTTTACCTAGCTGAGCAGGCAAAACCACTCCGTGTTCAGGTCGCAAGACGACCTCAACCGTATCGCCCGGCTGAAGCTCTGTCTGGTCCTCGGCGACAAAGCGCTCACGCCCTTTCACGCCTTTCCGAACAACAGCAATTTCCGGCTTGCTGCCGCCTCCCCGCAGGAGCTGCGATCTGACCAACGCGGTATATTCGATCTTCTCGCCGACGGCTTGCAACTTCGCTTTCAGTTGATTGAGTTTGACGCTCGCGCCCTCAAGCTCCTGGCGCAAGTCAATGGACCGTAGAGCGTCGAGCTTCTCAAGCTGTCTTGTCAAATCATCACGCTCTCTCTTCGTCCGCACCAATTCCGAAAGTGTCTGAACTTTCTGAATTGATGATAGCATTAGCATTCGGCGAGCGTCTGATATGCGGCTGATTGGTACGTTACCTTGGCCAAAGAGCAAGTTCATTCTTTGTAGATCTTCGGTATCAGATTGTAAACCGCCACTCTCTTTTTTGAGCTGGTCCGAAAGAATCCCAATCTGCCCGTCGAGCTCCTTGATCCCGCGCCGCAGAAACTCTTTCTGGCGTTCGTGGTCAGATTGGTGGGCTTTCAACTGCTCAGCTTCCAGCCGACTTATTTCCGAAACCAAGGACGAACGTAGAGGGATTCCTCCCAAGATTGCCTGATCAGCTTTGCTCTCGTCGCCCAACTCATTTTTCAACCGCCAAATATGTGCTAGCTCCCTTGCGAACTCCGTCCATACCGACTCGTATTCGCTACGGAAATCAGCGGCCTCTAGAAACGGATTGTTCATCCGGAAACGCATAATCTCGTACCCGCCTGCCACGGCAATAGCCTGGCGAACTGTCATGAGCGGGCGGTAGACCTGTTCGCCGGGTTTCGATACATCTCCATCAACGTAAATCGGACGATACTCGATGAGGTTTATTGTGATTTGATCGGGGTCTATCAAAACGACATTGTCGCGACCATCCGGTGTCCGCTGTCGAAACACCTTGGACGGGAGCGCCTCCCGAACTTTTGCCCGGACCGCCGACGGAGAGAGGTGAGCTACAATAAATGTGGCTCCAAGCAGCGGGTACGAGATGCTGCCATCTAGTTGGACTACGACACGCTGTCGCAGCTCCGGCACTCCCGCGACTGATATTTCTAGTGTGTCCCCAACGTCAATCAGATATTCGGCTCTCGCCGGAACCATTGAATACAGAAGTACACTACAAATCAACGCGCCGATTTTAACGAGTTTGACCTGCCCGGCCATTTCGTCGAGACCCATCTTTTCCACCCAATACACGTTTATGTCTCTTGCGAACAATTCGGAGGCGTTGCAGCCGCCAACGGTGTGTCGGCTAGCGGGGGAACCCAGATTTTTTGGGTGCTATTGGGGTGCAGTGTTCACATCCAGGGCTATTGTCTTTGGCCGGCAGCTACCGCGAATATCAATAGCGTGATGACTATCAAAAGCGAAAATAGGATGGAGCGCAATCACCATCCCCGAGGTTAGGGCTTTTGCGCTGAGTTTTGGTACTTTAGTGGTATCATTGTCGCCCAATAGTAGGGACCATTGCCTGTACTTCCAGCCACATCCTCGACCAATCTTAGCAGGGGCGGACGACGGACGAACTATAGCATCCCGGACATATAATCGGTTAAGTGCACTCGCCGTGTCGATCCATCAGCATGGTCATAAGCGGCGGCAGCTCATTGATGGCGTTCCGCACGGGAGCGTGATCGCGAAACACGTGTTGGAGCCAGCAATGCGAATGATGAGCTCGCTGCGGGTATGGCTACCGATATGGTAGAATCCGGCATCAAGGTCTGCGTTCTGGGTTTGCGTGGGCTCCCCGACGTAATGGGCGGGGTGGAAATGCACTGCGAACAGCTGTTTCCGTTAATGAAAGAGCGTCGCCCCAACGATACCTTTATTATCATCGGACGGAAAGCTTATCTGGC
>WNFT01005809.1_pt1 | contig 10840 bp, 12 predicted proteins | sample 5400191 | NCBI WGS metagenome assembly WNFT01 (sample SAMN13153359, study PRJNA577476) | soil metagenome | isolation source: 80 cm saprolite under Madrone tree | place: USA:California | collected 2016-06-14
TTGTTGCTCGATGATCGCGAACTAATTGGGGATATTTTTAAGAACTCCGAGGTCGGCGCCGCGCGCGACGTCATGCGCCGCTTATTGCTTACTCCGGTGTTCGATAACCTGACCAAGCGCTCACTTATGGCGCGTGTGATCAAGCTGTATCCGGAACTGGAAAGCATGGCGACCGGAGCGCAGCCGGAAGAAAAGACGGAAACGCTCATTGTTTCCTGGAGCAGCCTGCGCAAAAGGCAGGAGGAATACGAAGAGATCGTGAACAAGAAAATTCCCGAGAATTCAAAGGAGATTGGGGTGGCGCGTTCCTATGGCGATCTGCGCGAAAATTTCGAATTCAAAGCAGCCAAGCAAATGCAAGCCGTTCTAATGCGGCGCAAGTCCGAGCTCGAACAAATGTTGCACCGCGCCCGCGGCACTGATTTCTCCAACGCCGATACCTTCCAGGTTTCCATTGGGACGATTGTCACATTGCGCGATGTGGATTCGGCGCAGGAAGAACGTTATTCCATCCTTGGCGCCTGGGACGGCAACCCTGAGCGTCACATCATCTCCTATCAGACTGCCATCGGGCAGGCTCTTTTAGGCAAAAAGCGCGGTGAACGTGTCACTCTCAACACCGATCACGGCACTGCCACCTACGAAGTGATCGCGATTAGCCCCGCTCCGCTCGATATTGCGCCAGCCTTGGCGGAAGATCAGGGAGTGGCGCTGGGTGCCGGATAATCAGGTGGCGTTCGTGGCTCCGCCTCGTGGCGATTTAAGGCCGAGAGCAGAACCCAGATCAAACCGAAGGTCACCATGCTGACCGCGAAGATGGCCGCGATCCATTTTGCTTTCAGATTTCGCTGAACTTTGCGACCGGCCAACATCGCCGCCACGAATATGAGAACCGCCGCCGCCGCGAAATAAACCGCGCTGTTAATTTTTTGCGCCTCAACCGCGCCGATAACAATGCCGGCTAGCATCGGTGCTTTATAATAGGCTTTCGGCCCTTGGCCAGCGGGAAAATTCAGATCCCCATCCACTGTAACGGCAGCCCTGCCGGCTGCATCGGTCACAATGAGCTGCCGCCTACACACGCTCACCTGCGTCATCCCGTGCGAAGCCGCCGCAGTTCAGAAGATCGCCGGATGTGGATCAAAACATCCGGCGATTCAACTAACGAAACTTGGATTCCTACTCCAAAGTTACGATTTCGGCGAAGCGGCCGGGCTCGCTTTTTCCTTCTTCGTTCCTTTCTCGGCCTTGGCTGCCTTCACTTCCACATCTTTTGCCGTCATCGTGTAGGTGATGTGAACCTTGTCGCCGACCTTCACGTCGCCGTTGATCTTGGTGTTGGAATCGCGATCCACTTCCCAGCGGTCCTTGCCCTTTTGCACAACGATCATCGAATCGTTTACTTCAAGGACTGGCCCGGTGACTTCATAAGTCTTGGCTCCGGCAAACGCCATGCCGCTGAGCACCAAACTCGCGGCTGCGATCAAACTAAATATTTTTGTTTTCATAGGTTGATCGATTAGACGGCTCGGGCGGAATCTATTCAAGGGTTTTTGCGACACAGCCTCTTCTGCACCAGCAAGCTAAATGCCGCTCGAGAAAATTATGGTCATTATGACAAACGCGAATCGCTACGCTGCTTGCTTTTCTTCTAAATGGTGAAAGCTGGTGCCGGACATACCCGGCATCCCTTCAGGTGAAAAACGACTCGGCTCGACGTCTTTACATACGCCGAAATAATGATGGCACTGAGCATTTTGGAGAGACGCCTCACTATTCCGCCGGCTTTGGCAACACTTCGATGGGAACGGTATAGATATTTCCGAGACCGTTCCAAATCGAGCGCGACTTCTGCTCGAACTCCGCCATCGTCCACGGTTTCGCCCGTTGCTCCGTTCCCATTCCACGCTCACTCGTAAAAATGAGCCGCTTGCCATCAGGCGTGAGCCGTGGGCTGTACTCGCGCGCCGGAGTATTGACCGCGCTGACTGGCAACGGCGCGCTCCATTTTCCATTTTGATTGTAGCTCACATAGATGTCAGAGCTGCCGACGGAATCGGGTCGATTGAACGCACCGATCAGAAGAAATTTCTCATCCGGGGAAACGAAGGCTTCAATGTTAACGATGCCTTTGCCGTTAATCGCTGGTCCAAGATTTACTGCTGTTGTATATTTCTCGTTAACGCATTTGGAAACGAAGATGTCGATCTCTGAATCATTGTCGGCAATCGTGGCGCTGAAGTACAGATTCCCGTTGCTCGCCATCGAAGCGAAGAACTGGCTGTGGACGTTTACGATCGGGCCGAGGTTTTTCGGCTCGGACCATTTGTCGCCTTGGCGCTGGCACATCCAAATTTCGTAGTGATGCCGGTCTACACCGTTGACCGGTCGATCGGAAACGAAGAGTAGCTTCTTTCCATCGGGCGAAAGGACCGGATCTGAGTCACGATATTGTCCCGAGAACGGCAGCATTTCCGGGGCGGACCATTGGTTGCCGACCAAATGTGACTCCCACATCGTGTAGAGATAGTGCGGCGGCACCGAGCGATCGAAGTAAAGGGTCTTGCCGTCGGGCGAAAGTGAACCGCCGAATTCATCTTGTGCCGTCGAGATAATTCCTTCGCCGACTATGGCTGGTTCATTAGGAGTATAGTTGCAAACCAAGTAACTCAGATAGTGCACGAGTTTCCATTCGCCGCCGTCGCTCTTGCGCCAAAACTCGATTCCACGCGACAGCCTGCGCGCTTCGCCCGCTGGCGTCCGTGTTGTGCTCGTCCAATGATCGCGCACGAATGCAAAATTGCCGGAAGTGATAATCTCTTCCGGCTCAAATTCGATGCTTCGTTGACAATCAGTCGCGGAAAACGAGCGAGCATAGCTTTCGCGCAAGCTCGCGAGCGTGTCCGATGAATTCCCCGCATACAACCCGGTTATCGCTGGATCGAAGGGCGCGAGCGTTCCGCCAAGGTCACGCGCATTATAAGAATCTCTCCAGCGCATCAACGTCTGCCAGACCTCGCGCGCGGCGCCGGTAAAGGTGTCGGGCGAAACGTGTGTGAGTGCGACATCGCACGACGGCTTCGCTGTGCGGTTGTCTTTCGGAATCGTGAACGAGCGCATGATTTTCCATTTTGTGCCATCCCGCTTTAGCACGTCGATGCTCCAATTTGTCAGGCGAAGCGAACCATTCTCGAATAATTGCCAGTCAGCTAAAGCGTAAGCCAGATCGCCTGAAGCGCCGATTTCCATATCCGCCGATTTCCAGTTGCGAGCCGATCCGGTCGTTGTAAACGACTTTTCATAAGATTGTCGGATTGCGTTAAGCTCGTTGTCTTTGCCGCCGCCAAAGGTTGAGATAACGTCCGGTGCGAAAAACTCCATTGTCCGGGCGAGATCCTTTTCCTCGTAGGCTCGCTGCCAGTCCAAATATTGCTGTCGAATAGTCGCAACGTCGTCCTGCTCCCTGGCCGCGACGACGCTGCATTGACCCAGACCAATCAGGAGCAGGATCGACAATTTCTTCATCGATTCAGCTCCAGCGCTTCGCTTGAGATGCGATAAATATTCCCGACGCCGTTCTCGATCGCATGTTGTTGATCTTGCCACGAAGCCGCAGTCAGTTTTTGCTTCATCGGCACCTGGAACGGGCTTCTCTCGCTCGTGAAATAAAACCATTTTCCATCCGGCGACACTGTCGGATTGCCTTCGCTCGCAGTGGTATTGATCCCGTGTTCGAGGTGTCTCGCCGGCGTCCAACGCCCGTCACGATTGAAACTCAGGTAAAGGTCGGCCCGGTCGTAATGGTTTCCGCCAGCCGCGAGATTGTCTTTTCGATACGACGCGAAGATTAAGGATTTCTGATCGGCACTGATGTAGGGATTGATCTCAGCCTCGCCGCTGTTGATCTCTGGTCCAAGCTTCTCCGGCTGCTCATATTCTCCATTGATTAGGCGCGCGCGATAAATATGAAAGTAACCGGGCTGACCGTCGCGATCCGACGCGAAATACAATGTGCCGTCCGCCGCGACCGCGGGATTGGTGTCGTTCTTGGTTGTGTTAATCGGCTCGCCAATTTCCTGCGGCTCGCCCCAGCGATTGCTTGCCGCGCCGGAATTCGGCGAAGGCGGGTCGATCTTCTCGACGAACCAGATATTCCAGTCGCGGCTATTCGGGTTGGCGCGAGTTGGGCGTTTTGATGCGAAGAACAATCGCTTGCCATCAGGTGCGAAGAACGGTGAGTTGTCCAGATAAGTTCCGGAAAATCGCGCGACTTCAGGATGCGACCATTTCCCATCGCGCAATTCGGAAAAACAAATGAGTGAAATCGGCGGGGAGGTCGTGTACGCGCCACGCCGGACAAAATAAAATGACTTGCCGTCGAGACCAAACGATCCGCACGATTCGTCCAAGTCAGTCGAGATAATTTCCGGTGCAAAAATTTCTGGTGATAAGTCCGGTTCGTCGGCGCCGATCGCACTCGTGACTAGTGCAATTAGCCAAAACCGAAGGAGAAATATCTGCATCATAAGCCGCTTATCATGCATGAAGAACTAATCGATGCGGTTGATCTTGCTTTGCGGCATCGGCTAACCTCCTTCGAGCTACTGATGACTGGCTAATCGGGTGCATTTTCAATTGTGTTGAAGACCAACTGTTGGCGAGGGACTGATTGGATCGGAAGGTAGATCTTTGTTCGTCTCGATGAAGTTCAATACAATGCGCGAAAACTCTTCCGGTTTCTCCAGGTACATGAGGTGACCTGTTCCGCTGACAACTACACGGCGCGCGTTTGGGATACCCGCCTCGATCGCACCAGCATGCGCGTGAACATCGGGAATGTCGGCTTCTCCAACCAGAATCAAGGTGGAAATTCGAATTTCATTCAAACGCGGGAATGCTGGTTTTGGTGGAATTGCGCGATCAGGATGCGTCGCGTCCTGCGGATTTGCGGTGAGCAAATCAATAAGCTTTCGTCGTGCTGCATCACTTCCCGGTGCAATCAAATACCGGTCGTTCGCCAAAGTTTTCAGCCCGTTCGGAACATCGCCTTTGCGGATAGGCTCGGCGATGCTGCTACCGCGCACCACGAAATGCTCGCTGTAGCTAAAGCCGCTCACAACGGCCCCGACAAGCACCAACCCTTTAACGAGTTCCGGATGCGCCAGTGCAAAGTCGATTGATATTTCGCCTCCGTGCGAACTGCCGACAAGAGTTGCTCGTTTTACGCGGGTGGTGCGCAAGATAGCGGCCAGGTCATCCACTTCCGAATACCAACTCGTTGCGGCGGGCGACCGACCGAAGCCGCGGCGATCGTACCGAATAACATGAAATTGTTCGCACAACGTTGGCCAGACATCGTTCCACACCGCAGAATCGACAACTCCGTCGTGAATCAGAACGACAGCATCGCTGCCTGATCCGCATTCCTGATAGAAGAGCTTCGAGTCGGGAACTTGGACAAAGGGCGACGCCGATAGCGGCGGCATTACTGCGAGCAGACCTGTGCCGCCCGCTGCGCTCATTCCAACGATCATCAGCGCAATAGCTTTCCTGTCGAACCGCAAAGATCTCTGAGGTCTTCCGGAAAGTCTGAGCGACATGTCTCTGGTTTTGCGCCTAGCCCGCAATGGCGTCGATTGCTTTCCACTCTTGTGGAGTTAGGTGGAGCTTTGCGGCAGCGACGTTCTCTTCTAAGTGTGTCAGCGACGATGTCCCAGGAATCGGTAGCATCATCGGCGATCGCTCCAGAAGCCAGGCCAAAGCGACTTGGTAAACGCTCACGCCGTGCGCCTTTGCCGCCACATTCAGCGGGTTGTCAGGCTTCAAACCTCTGTCTCCCCCGATAGGGAACCACGGCAGAAAGCCAAGATTCTCCTTCTCGCAATAGGCCAGAACGTTTTCCGAGTTGCGGTCCTCAATGTTGTACCGGTTCTGAACGCTCACGATCGGCACAACCTTGCGCGCCCGCGCGATTTCGTCCGGATCCACGTTGGAAAGTCCGACGTGCCGAATCTTCCCTGCATCCTGCATTTGCTTGAGCGCGCCGACGGATTCTTCAATGGGAACTTTGGGATCGACGAAGTGCAACTGATACAGATCGATCCGCTCCAAGCGCAATCGCTTGAGACTTGCGTCAAGGGCTTGCTTGAGATGTTCAGGTCGTCCGTCTAGCACCGGCTGGTCTGGCGCCGGCCTGGTCAGGCCGCCTTTCGTCGCGATAACCAGTCCTTTGGGGTAGGGATAAAGCGCTTCGGCGATCAACAGTTCACTTGTTTCCGGCCCGTACGCGTCCGCTGTGTCGATCAAATTTACGCCGAGCTCGACGGTGCGCCTCAAAACTTTAAGCGCATTCCCGCGATCGGCCGGCCAACCCCAGTTGCCTTCCCCGGTGATGCGCATCGCGCCGAAGCCAAGTCGATTCACTTCCAAATCGCCGCCGATTTTGAAAGTGGCGTTTGATGCTGTGCCGGGCGCAGATGTCGATCCAAAAACTTTCGCGCCGGCCAAAATCGCCGCGCTGGTCGCCGCGCTCATTTCAACAAATTCTCTTCGTGTCATGGCAACCTTAATTGACCAGAATACAAATCCGGTCAACAGTCAATTAGAAATGAAGCACAGACTGTCACGTCCACAGATGCAGGGCAAAATTCTCGACGCGACCGATCGTCTGCTCGCCCGCTACGGCTACAGAAAAATGACGATCGACGATCTGGCAAGGGAGGTCGGCATCGGCAAAGGCAGCATTTACTTACATTTTCGCAGCAAAGAGGAGGTCGTTTATGCGCACATCGACCGGGTCATTCAGTGTTTGCTCCAGCGGTTGAAAGCAATCGCTGAGACTGACATTTCTCCCGAGGAAAAAATCCGCAAGATGATCGTGCTTCGTGTCATGTTCCGCTTCGACAGTGTGCAACATTTTCCCGAGAGCCTGAGCGACATGTTCCGCGATCTGCGTCCGGAGATTCACCGGCGCCGTCAGAATCATTTCAAAGAAGAAGCGCGATTGGTTGCCGCAGTTTTGAAGGAGGGACAAAGAAGGGGCACGTTTCGCAGCGGCGACTGCCGTGCATTTGCTCATGCAATACTCGCCGCTACAAACTCCTTCCTCCCATTCCATCTCAGCACTCGCGAGCTCGGCAAACGAGGCGAACTCGAAAGAGCCGTAACGCGTGTCTGCAATTTACTTCTGGAGGGGATCATTGCCCGCAACCTAAAATGAAAATGAAACTACCTTCGCCTTCTAGCCGATCACTCTTAACCGCTGTCGCACTCCTCTTCTGTGGCCACCTGACGTTGGCTGATCCATCCGCCACGCCCGCGCCAACGAGACGGATCGATCCGATTGAAGCAAACGATCCGCAATATTCCGCCAATTTTGATTCGTTATATCAGAAAACCTGGGGCGGAGGAGCCATTCCTGAGAAATATAAACAGCTCACAGGCATCTCGATCTCCGTCGTCGAAAGATGCGAAACATGCCTCGGTTGGCACATGAAAGAAGCTGTTCGTCTGGGCGCTAAGAAAGATGAGCTTGTCGAGGCGATCCGGCTCGGCCTCCTTACCGGTGGCTCGATTACGATTCCCACGGTCCGCAAGGCTTACGAACTGTTCGATGATCTGAAGGTGAAGTGATGAGCGCGCGAATGACTTCAACTCGACATCGTAAGCCGCTTATGATGCTCCGCATTTTCTTAATTCGAGATTGAGCGTTGGACGTTCGGCGTTAGGCGTTTTCTGCCTATTCCTTCGGCGGCTCGGGCATTGTTCTCAGCCCGACGCGAGCGAGGTATTCATCTGCTTGGAGAAGGTCAGTTCCAGCGCGCTCGATGATCTTCAGCAGATTATCCATCGACGAAACTTCTTCGAGTTGTTCGGTCAGAAACCACTGTAGAAAATTGATCGTGATGTAGTCGTTCTGCTTTCGCGCCAACCCGACCAGGCCGTTGATTTGCTGAGTCACGTGAATTTCCTGGTCGAGCGACAGTTTTACCGCGTCGCGGGCGGTCTTGAATTTCGATTTCGGCGCGTCGATCGCCGGGATCACCACTCGCCCGCCGGCATCGACAACATATTTGATGAAGCGCAACGCATGTCCCTTTTCTTCCTCGGCTTGCTGGAAAAAGTGCTGCGACAATTGCGGCAATGCCTCAGTCGCGAAATGCGCCGCGATCGCGTAATACTGCAATTCCGCGCTGAACTCGTAGCCTATTTGCTCGTTAATTGCATCAATCACTTTTTGGCTCGTTAACATAACGGTCGAATCCTACAGCCGATTTAAGAGATGCAAATTGCAATTCCCTGGAACGGGTCACTGCTGAAACGAGCCTGACACGTCGACGGAGCCACACCTTGATGCGATGATCCACGCCGTGAAAATCTCTCATTGTTTGGCAACTGTATTTTCGATTATCGCTTTCTCCCATGACGTGATCCCGGCGGAGCCACCGGCGCAGACCGCGACTCCAGGCAACGTCGACCCAATTGAAGCGAACGATCCGGAATTTTCCGGCAGCTTTGATTCTTTATATCAGAAAACCTGGGGCGCGGGCGCTATCCCGGAAAAGTACAAGCAACTCACCGGTGTTTCCATATCAGTCATGGAAAGATGTGAGACGTGCCTTGGCTGGGATCTGAAACAGGTGGTTCGCTTGGGGGCGAACAAAGGCGAACTGATCGAAGCCATTCGGCTGGGGCTGCTCACGGGTGGTTCGATTACCATACCAACCGCTCGCAAGGCATACGAACTACTCGGCGACCTGAAAGTGAGGTAGGGATGCGTGCCGCAACCCGTTTATCGGTTATTGGGCGCATCGCGCACAACCTAATGGAGGGCGGAGCTCTGCGACGCCGGCGGGCTCGCGGAGCTCGCCCCTCCAGGTCAGTTATCAGTCGCGCACCATCGTTTGCAGCAACGGAATCCCGGAATAACCGATAACTGAAGCGAAGCTTCGCATTTCGCACTTCACCGCGAAAATCTTTTGCCTTAGAATGCGCGACCGTTTCAAACCCTGACCAAAGAAGGGAAATATATGCTCACATTAAAACAAACTTTTGCCTTCGGCGCCGGCGCGATGTTGCTCCTGGGCCTCATCCCATTTGTCGCGAGAGCCGTGCGCACAGATGTGTCGCGCGACTTCCCCGTTTACCACAATCACGGTCAACCCGATTTGACCATTGATCCCAAGCGGTTCGTCTCGCAGATGGAAATCGTCGATCGTTTTTTTGATCCGTCGAGCTGCGAACTAATTGAGGGATCGGTCGGAGGAACCGGTTATCGGCGCTTGCTCCGGTTCGATACCGTGATCATTAACGGCGGCGGCGGCGACCTGGTCGTTGGCAGCCCGACCGATCCGAATAATCCGTATCACTCGATCTTCGTCTTCTCGCCGTGTCACAATCATTATCACATTATCGGATTTTCCGACTACAAGTTACTGAAACAGGACGGATCGATTGCAGCGGTGGGACATAAACAGGCGTTTTGTCTCGAGGATCTGATCAAGTATACTAACGATAACAAGAGCAGTGGTTACACCTGTGCGTCCCAGGGCATTACCACTGGTTGGGCCGATTGGTATTTCAAACAGCTCAGTGGGCAATGGATCGACATCACCGGTGTGCCGGAGGGCGATTATATTGTGCACGTCGAGATTAACGCCGCGCATACTTTCTCGGAAGGAGCTAATCGTTACCCGAACGAGATCGAGGCTGCGATTCACGTGCCCGATCCGCGCAACAAGGTGACAATCGACAATTCGCCTGCTGCTACTGATTAGAATCGCAACCTTCAATCGAGAGCTAGCGCGCGCTTGAACACCGGCCCGGTGGTGGAAGTTGTACCGGACGAAGCGATGGCGATATGGCGGCGGAGCCGAATTTGGCTTTGGCGTCGCCATCTCTTCTACTTGCCGCCAGGCTAACAGGCAACGGAATTACGGGATTTTGGAATTGTAATGCCCGCATTGCCGCGGCTCACAATGGGGAATTTACATGCTATTCACTCCGATGCAGGATGATTGGGAAGCGAAATGCAAGTCCGCGACGGCTGGCAGCCGTCGCCAACAGGCCAGCGGCCTATGCTCCCCAGAAAGGAAGTCGCGGACGCTCCCCCGGAAGTGAATGGCGGCGTAGCCGCGTGTATTTAGCATCGCCCGGCGGAGCGGCCGATCCACCAAGAACAAGCCCAGCCCCGAAAGCTTTCGGGGCTGGGTTCTGGCGACGTCCTATTGATTCGTTCGCTCCCGCGCACTCACCCGCTACCCTCGCGGGCTTGACCGTCTACCCGGCGGCTTCCCGGCACGGCGTGTTCTCTGCTCGAGTAGGCGTGCCAGAAATGCAAAAACCCCACTGGGATAAACCCAGCGGGGTTTTTATTCTGGCGACGTCCTACTCTCGCACGACCTTTCGTCGCACTACCATCGGGGCTGCAGCGTTTCACTGCCGTGTTCGGAATGGGAACGGGTGGTGCCACTGCGCTATGATCACCAGAGGTCCGAGCCGGACTGGCGGTTTCGCTGCTTCGCAGCGACGCAAGCGCGGGGCGGCTTCTCTAGTGACAATGTCGATCTTTCAAAGAGCTACTGATTCGCTGATATCTACATACAGAGCGTTTGAGAATGCAACTTAAGGCTTCGTTTTGTTTTGAGATCATTTGATCTTCTCTGTTTGCGATAGCCGGGATCAACGATCCCGGCTACAGCGTAACAGAAAAGTAAATGATCAAGCCGAACGGGTTATTAGTATCTCTCAGCTGAATACATTACTGCACTTGCACCGGAGACCTATCAACGTGGTGGTCTACCACGACCCTTCAGGGAGATCTCATCTTGGGATAGGCTTG
>WNFT01005811.1_pt1 | contig 10839 bp, 10 predicted proteins | sample 5400191 | NCBI WGS metagenome assembly WNFT01 (sample SAMN13153359, study PRJNA577476) | soil metagenome | isolation source: 80 cm saprolite under Madrone tree | place: USA:California | collected 2016-06-14
GGAAATAGCGGGCATCAAGGAGGAATTTCGACGTTTCCGCGATCTCGTCAAGCGACGCGATCGACGGCCCCAGGATATGAAACACCGCGAAAGCGAGGTCGCCGCGTTTCGTCATGTCGATGAAGCCGATATTGCGCAACGCCTCCAAAGTGGGCGTCATCAGTCCCGCCCTGATGTCGATCAGGGTGACCTGCGCGCCGGATGTTTCGACAGTGTCGAAAATCTTCATCTGGTCCGACACCGAGGTGACATCCACGACGTCAGTGATGCCGGGATGGAAGCGCTTGAGCGTTCCCTTCGGGCACTCGGTGTCGAAAGCGCGGGTCGTGATTTTTCGCGATGCAAAATAGTCGAGAAGCGTGCGCGACACCGTCGTTTTTCCGACTCCGCCCTTGTCAGCGCCAACCAAAATGACCGCAGGTCTTGCCATTTACCCCCCCTGTGTCGAGGGAGTTACATCCGCTCGGAAATGAAGGTGAATTCATGGCGAAATACGAACGAAGATGTGAGGCAATGGACATTTTTACAATCCGCCAGCGCGTGTGGCGCGGTTAGCGCCTATGCGCAGCGGCGCAGCTCCCGCATGCAACGATATGCTATGGTGAGCCGCACGAAGGCGAAGATTTCTGATCGGATCCCATGAGCAACATCAATCCCAATCCCTTCACCACGCGGCCGGAAATCGAGGGTACATTCGGGGTCGTGACCTCGACCCATTGGATCGCGACCGCCGTGGGCATGTCGGTACTGGAGAAAGGCGGCAACGCCTTCGACGCTGCCTGCGCCACGGCCTTCACGCTCCAGGTCGTCGAGCCGCACCTCAACGGGCCGGGCGGCGACGTGCCCGCGATCCTGTTTGACGTGCGCAAGGGGCGTGCCGAGGTGATCTGCGGCCAGGGCCCGGCGCCGGCAGGGGCTACCATCGCGCATTACCGCAGCCTCGGCCTCGACATGATGCCAGGCACCGGCCTGCTTGCCGCATGCGTACCGGGCATGTTCGACGCCTGGATGATGGTGTTGCGCGACTACGGCACCATGCGGTTGGCCGACGTGCTCACGCCCGCGGTCTTCTATGCGAGCGAGGGCCATCCCCTGGTGGAGCGGGCCAACGCCACCATCGCGACCGTCGAGAAGCTGTTCCGCCAGCATTGGCCGACTTCGGCCGCCGTCTATCTGCGTGACGGCAAGGTGCCGGCCACCGGCACGCTGTTTACCAATCCGGCGCTCGCCGAAACCTACAAGCGGGTGCTGCGCGAAGCGGCGGGCCCCGGCAGCCGCGAGCAGGAGATCGAGCGCGCCCGTAACGTGTGGTCGCAAGGATTTGTCGCCGAGGCGATCGATCGCTTCTGCCGCAGCCAGGAGATCATGGATACCAGCGAGCAGCGCAACCGCGGCGTGCTGACCGGGCAGGACATGGCGCGCTGGCAAGCCACCGTCGAGCGGCCGCTCACGTACCAATATGGCCGTTATACGGTTTGCAAGCCCGGACCGTGGGCGCAAGGGCCCGTGATGCTGCAGCAGCTCGCGTTGCTCAAGGGCTTTCACCTCGACGGCCTCGATGTCACGGGTCCGGAATTCATCCATACCGTCGTGGAGGCATCGAAGCTTGCCTTTGCGGATCGCGAGAAGTTCTACGGCGATCCGGAATTCGAGCAGGTGCCGATGGAGACCCTGCTCTCCGATGCCTACAACGAAGAGCGCCGCAAGCTCATCCACGACGCGGCTTCGCTTGAGCTGCGGCCGGGTTCGGTCGAGGGCTTCGGCGCCGTGATCAAGCTCAAGCCTCCCCCGCATGCGGGCGACGGCAGGGAGGCGATCGCCGCCGCGGGAGCCGGCGAGCCGACCGCCGGCCGGCTCGGCGAAATGCGCGGCGACACCGTGCATTTCGATATCGTCGATCGCGCCGGCAACATGATTTCCTCGACCCCTTCGGGCGGCTGGCTGCAGTCCTCGCCGGTGATTCCGGAGCTCGGATTCGGCCTCGGCACCCGCGGTCAGATGTTCTGGCTGGAAGAGAACCACCCGGCTTCGCTCAAGCCCGGCAAGCGCCCGCGCACCACGCTGTCGCCCACCTTGTCGCTGCGCGACGGCGAGCCTTACCTCGCCTGGGGCTCGCCCGGCGGCGACCAGCAGGACCAGTGGACGACGCAATTCTTCCTGCGCCACGTCCATGGCGGACTCAATCTTCAGGAGGCGATCGACGCGCCGGCCTGGCACTCCGAGCACTTCCCGATCTCGTTCTGGCCCCGCACCGCGCGGCCCGGCGTGCTGGTGATGGAGAACCGTATTCCGGCGGAGTCTCGAAAAGAGCTGGAGAGGCGCGGTCATGTGGTTGAGGTCGGCCCGGCCTGGTCGGAAGGCCGTCTCACCGCCGCTTCCCGCGACGGCCGCCGCCGCAGGGCGGCCGCCAATCCGCGCGGCATGCAGGGCTATGCGGCCGGGCGGTAGTCGCTTCCTCTCGCTGCGGCTACAGGGCCGGGATGGGTTTCGCTAGCGCTCAACCCATCCTACAATCCGCCGCCACACTGCGCGACGGAGCTGCCTATGATCAGAATTCTCGCCGCCTTCTTCGCCTTCACCGCGGTGCTCGCCTCGAACGCCATGTCATATGCCACAGCCGCCGACTATCCCTCCCGCCCGGTGAACCTCATCGTCGCATTCGCCCCGGGCGGACCAAGCGACGTCCTTGCCCGCATCGTCGGTCATCAGCTCGAAAAAATTCTCGGACAGCCCTTCATCATCGACAACCGGCCGGGCGGCTCAGGCAACATTGCGGCGGACACGGTCGCGCGCGCGGCGCCTGACGGCTACACGCTGCTGATGGGCAACAACGGGCTCCTTGCCACCAATCAGAGCCTGTTCAAGAAGCTCAACTTCGACGGGGCTAAGGATTTCGCGCCCATCAGCCTGATCGGGTCGCAACCCAACATCCTGGTGGTCAATCCGAAGTTTCCGGCCACGAGCATGGCGGAGCTGATCGCCTACGCGAAGGCCAATCCCGGCAAGCTGAACTACGCCAATTCGGGATTCGGCGCCGCAGCACACCTGTCGGCGGAGCTGTTCAAGGCGGAAGCCAAGGTCGATATGGTGTCGGTGTCGTACAAGGGCGCCGCGCCGGCGCTCCAGGACCTGATCGCCGGGCACGTGCAGGTGATGTTTGCGACCTCGGCGTCGGTGGTGGGCTTCCTGCGGGCCGGCACCTTGCGGCCGCTCGCAGTGACGACCGTCAAACGCTTCTCCCTGATGCCGGAATTGCCGACCGTCGCGGAGCTAGGCCTGCCGGGCTTCGACGCCACCACCTGGCACGGGCTGGTGGCGCCCGCCGGGACGCCGCGCGGCGTGATCGACACGCTCAATCGCGCCGCCGTGCAGGCTCTGACCGATGCCGACACGCTGCGCCAGCTCCATGATCTCGGCGTCGAAGTCGGCTCCAGCACGCCGGAGGAATTCGCCGCTTACATCAAGAGCGAAATTCCGAAGTGGGCCGCCGTGGTGAAGGCTTCGGGCGCGCAGGTGGAGTGAGGGGCCGGGCGGGAGGTGCGAACGACTCAACCTCTCCAGTCGCTCGCATCGTGAGAGTGATGCTGTAGGGGCGACCCTTGTGGTCGCCCTGTTGGCGGACGCGGGGCGCAGATAGGGGCGACCACAAGGGGCGCCCCTACAGCAGGCAATGTAGGAGGACGCGATTACTACATGCGCCCCATCCAGCGCTTACCGAGCAGGAGGAAGACGATGTAATGCGTCACCAGCAGCGCCGGAACCCAAAACGCCGGTATCCAATAAGCCGGCCCCATGAACGGCGTAGAGTCGTACATGGTGGCGAGCGCAATTGCGAGAATCAAGTCGAGCGTTCCTTCGATGTTGAACAGCGCCACAAGAGGACGCGCGAGCCGTGATTTCCCGGTGACGGCGGCAAGCGCGATGAGCGCCAGCGCCGCAGCCAGCAGATCGCCGTAGGCGGCGGGCGCGGCGAACTCCCGCGGCATGCCGTAGTAAACGGCGCCCGGGGCAAGGAACATGAGCCCCAGATGCCGCATGGCGTGCAGCAGAAGGATCGGCAGCACCACGGCGGAAGCGTCCAACTGGCGCAGCTTCGGGATCAGGTAGATTCTGGCTGCGATCCAGAAGACGAACGTGCTGAGCACCAGATTTATGGTCAGAATATTCACGAATCTCATGGTCACCCCCCTAGATTTGTTGCCTCGCGATCAGCAACGGTGACATGGCATACTCCACCGGCTGCCCGCGTCAACAACGCCGCGGCCCTCGGCCGCATGCCCCGCCGGCTCACTCTCCCTTAATGCCCGCCGCTTTGATGATCGGCCACCATTTGTCGATCTCAGCTAGTGCTGTTCTTGCCGGATACGGCTAACTACGTATTCGCCGCCGCGAATTTCCAAAAACATGCCGTCTTTGCGATAAGATTCCACGACATGTCCTACTTCAACTGGATCTAGAGGATTAAGTGCATAGATAAATACGCGACCTGAAAAAATCAAATCTTTGGAACGCGAAAGTGGGATGCCAGGCGCACTTGTATCAGTAATAATCAATTTTGCCTCTTCACGGGTTTGGCTTATGTGTTGCTTCAGACCTTCAATCAATTGTTCGAGGAGTTATCCGGTTGACGTACCAAGCCGCATCATGTAGAGTGCGTCCAGAGTTGAGGGGCACCCCACATGACCACGGCCAAAGTTGATCTCCGCAATCCGATCTACCACGACGACGACGTGGCCCGCGAGCACCTGGAAAGCGTGCTTTGGCCTGATGGCCCGCATTGCCCGCGCTGCGGCGTCATGGGCGACCGCATCACGAAGTTGATGGGCAAGAGCACACGCCCCGGCGTGTACAAGTGCAAGGATTGCCGCAAGCCCTTCACAGTCACGGTCGGCACCGTCATGGAGCGGTCGAAAATCCCGTTGTCGAAATGGGTTCTCGCCGCTCAACTAATGGCGTCGAGCAAAAAGAGCATGAGCGCCCATCAGCTGCACCGCATGCTCGGGACCAATTACGAAACCGCGTGGTTCCTGTTTCACCGGCTTCTCGAAGCGGCAAACGATATCGGCGGCTCCGGCCCGCTGGGTGGACAAAACAAGGTAGTCGAAGCCGACGAAAGCTATATCGGCGGCAAAGCCAAAAACAAAGCGTACGGTCCTCCGCCGAAGAAGATGGCCGTGTTTACTTTGGTTGAGCGCGAAGGCCGCGCGCGGTCGTGCCATGTCGCCGATGTTCAAGCGCGCCGTGTACGGGCAATTCCACCACGTCAGCGAAGCGCACTTGCACCGCTACCTTGCGGCAGCCGATTTCAAATACAATCACCGCAAGGCGCTCGGCTTTGACGATGCGGCGCGGGCGGAAGCCTTGTTGCGCGGTGCCAAGGGCAAGCGGCTTCTCTACTCCCAGCCTCACTAAACCGCGAACGATTAAGCAGAAAGCACGGCGCTTTTCTGCGTTGGCGCAAGACTCATGAAGGGGGCAAACATGGCGATTGATGACGCGGAGAAATTTTTCAGAGACAACATCAAAAGAATCGGCGGCGCTCAGGCTGATCCGCTGAATCATAATCTCAATGCCGGCCTTCTGATGCTGGTGGAGGAGCTTTCGAAAGAGGTTCGCAAACTCGATCAGGAAATTGCTCACGTATCACAGCAAGTAGGCGCTCTTCAGCGGTAGGCATTTCACTTGCCGTGAAGCGACACGCCAGTTTGTCAATGGCGTCATGTACCTTTTTCATTTGCGATTTCCATGGGGGTGAGAGATGGCTGCCGTTTCGGCAATATCCCGCATTTCACGATCCGTCATCATTGTCGTTTTCTTTGCCCTTGCCAGTTGCGCCTCAAATCCGGAAGGCTCGAACTGGGCGCTTGCGGATTTGAACAAATACGATCGCAACTACGCACCGTTTCCGACCGATCGGATCAAGATCGGAATGTCAAAGGCCGAAGCGCAGGCGATGTTTGGCGCCAACATGAAGCGCGTTTCGGCAGAGTCTGCGGCAGAAACCTACGTAGTGGAGCGGTGGGTCGCGGTCGCTGGCCCGGATTATGTCGGCGAACAGTTCTTCATGCGGTTCGACCGCGACCGGCTGGCAAATTGGAAGGTCGATAAGGGCAACGTCGTTACGGTCGCACCGCGGACTTGGTAGATCGCCTCTTCCTGGCTGCGGCGGGGCGTTCGCTTGGCTTATGCCGGTCCCGCTTGGGGCGTGGCTGCGGAGGACTTCTCAAAAGCCGCAGTAACAGCTTATCGCGGCGCTGTCCGTCGTCGCTTCGGTGATCATCCATGAGACCAAGATAGCACGGCCGCCGTAGGGGTAGTCAAATGGCTTCAGATTCACGCGGCCTTACGCGTCTCAGGAAATTTGCGGCCGAAGTCCCAGATGAGCGTCAAACGCACGCCATCTTGCGAGAACTTGAGCGCACCGAACGCGATTATAGCAGCGACCGGACGGCGGCGATTCTAGGCGGCACCATCGTCGAGAACGCGCTCCGGCTTGCGTTATTAGCGCGCTTGCGGTCTGACGAAAAAGACCACGCCGACCTTTTCGAAGGGGCCATGGGACCGCTTTCTACTTTCTCAGCGCGAATCAACGTCGCCTATGCACTGCGCATCTTCGGTCCCAAGACGCTCAGCGATCTTCAATGCATCAAGGCTATCAGAAATGCCTTTGCGCACTCGCTGATGACAATGGATTTTACGACGCCTCAGATTGTCACTGTCTGCGACGCTTTGATTTCATACAAGCGATCGACGCTCGCCGATGGATTAGCAAACGCCGCAAAGGAAAAATACATCGGTACAGCAAGCTTCATCGCTGGCGGCCTAAAGCGAATTGCACTCATGAATGCTCGGGATATCGTCAAGCACAGACATCATGTCTGGCCCGCTCAAACCGAACTTTGGTGAGCCCTCCGCATCGCGGTATAGATTTCTGCGACAGCCTCTTGCGGCCCCTCAAAGCGGGCGTCGTAAGCGACAAACGCGCTCACGCCAGCTTTGAGCATCGCAGGTGTGATTTCAATTTCGGGGTCGGTTCCGGGCGCGCCAGCATCCACCGATTCGGTCGATTCGGCGAATGCGGGGTTGACACTAGATGTCGCGGCTTGGTACGTCAACCGTATAACTCCCCCAGAAGACCACGCCGGACCAAAGCGGCCCCAAATGCAAATATTCGGGGGCGGCCATCATGGCGACACCAAAAGCGGGCTGGCAATCCAGCCAGCTTGGATCGCAACGTGACGATCGATGTTCGGCATAGCGACCATCGAATAGAGGCGGCGACCATCAGCGCAAGCGAGACTCGGCGCACAATAAATTGTGCGCCCGGCCCGCGGGCCGAGCCTTGCGATGCTTGCGCCCTAAAACCGCGATTTCTGGGTTAGCTCACGGATGCAACAATGACCGGCAAGTCGCGGACAGCGCCACCAATTGCAACCGCCAACTGCCGTCGCACACTGTGAAAGGCTATGTCTTCGGGGCGCTCGGCCAAATCGGGAGCGGCTTCGCGGTACGACCACGAAACGCTTGGAGCTTCGAGGAGCTCGCGAACCATGGGCAGAACGTGACCTCCCCCCGTCAGCAAGATTTCCACTGGCGCCTGAAAACCCGGTGGGGAATAGCTTCGCGCACACGAAACGGCGATCTTGAGAGTTTCGTGGAATTCGTCGCGTAACTGCGCTGCAAAGCCAATCACGTATTTATCCGCCAGGAACTCTTGGGATGTTACCTCCAGGAGATCTTCGCCAACTTGCACCGTGAGTCTCCCGTCCGAGAAGAGTGTTTCCTTGTTGCGCCGCGCGTTAGCACGCAACCGGTTCGATGCCCCTCGCGCTGCCGGATCATCAGGTAATAATCCCGCCTTGTCTATGATGTACCGACGAAGCTGCATGTCGAGATAGTCGCCTGCCTTGTGCAGGATCCGAGAACTTCCTCTTATCTCCGCAAGGACATTCCGGTTAGGGAGGCCGGTCATGAATGCGGCAAAGTCAGACGTACCGGCACCGATATCAGCAACAGCAATCATCCGCCGTCCGGTCGGGCGGACAGTTCCCGCCGCTACTGCTGTAGCTTCCAAGACAGAGGCAGTTCCTTTGGACAGCTTGAAAATATTCCGCTCTTGTGCGGGCGTCATCGCTGTTAAACGCGCCAAGGCGTGAAGAGCAGCACCATGATGTACACCTCCTTTTGCGGACAACGCTGAACCCAGGTGATCGACGAGAGCGAATCCATCTCGCACAAGCGCTTTCAATGTCCGCTCACCGCGTTCTGCGCGTTCAGTTCTCCAAGCCGGTCGCGCGACCCGCAATGGAACAGGCCACGGAAGACGTTGCAGCTTGGCGTCGACCGCGGCCCGTTCAAGCAGATGGCCAAGATACAGACGCAGGAGGTCTCTGGCCGAAAACTGACCCGTCGGGTCTATGTCTGTTGGCAGTCGCTCGTCAAAATCTTCAGGGTCGTGAGTGCTCAAATATTGCTTTGGTGAAACCAGCGCGTGGCGACCGCTGGCCTCAGACCGAATGGCGGCCTGCTCTGCTTCTCGGCCGAACAGCAAATGTTCTTCGGTCACGAAGATAACGGACGGCAGGAGAAAGGACTTCTGTCCCGGCGTGTCCACCAAATACAATGGCTTGATGTAATCGGGTTGCAATTCGTCGCTATCTATTGCCGCGACCATGGCGACCTTCGACAGAGCCGTGCCGAAATCAATGCATGCAATCCAATTCGAGTCACGTCGACTAGCGAGGACGCCCATGTAACTACCTCGATCGCGAGTGTCAGACCGGCTCGACCTCGCCCGCAAGGACCACAACGCCTAATTTGGCAGGCCCGCGGATGACTGGTGCCTTACGAATTCTGACGGCCGCCCCAACTTCCAGCTTTTCATCTGAGCGATGCATTACCGGATCAAATGTCGTTTCTCGGCCTTCCTCAGTGGCGAATGAAAGCTCACGTTTGCGCGCCGCCTGCCGGACTGATTGAAGGACTAGATTCGAGGCCGAAGCGGTCCGTTTAACGAGTTCCGACACATGATCTTGCGTCGCCTCCTGCAGTTTGTTAATTGCTCGATTGAAAATAGACATGTCCTGGAGCGCCTGTGCAAGAGCCTCATCCGCTTCGACCCACGCGGCATTTTCTATGTGTTCTCGGGAAACATCGCCTGCTGTCTCTCCAGCTTCGGAAAACACGTCTCTGAGCGTGTACCGGCGTCGTTCGAGATGCTTGCGCAGGCCGTGAAGGAGGGCGTAGAGGGGACCCATCCCCATCTGTCCTTTCGGTCTTGCTGCGGATAGCTGCTCCTCGGCCCATTGCCAGCCCTTATTAGAGAGAACGTGAGTAAACGGCTTTTCAGTCGTCTCGATTAGACCGAGACGCTGTAGCTTGGTCCGATGACTCGGTTTTAGCGCAAGATTATAAACCGCCTTGAGGTCAGCCGATTCTCTCAACGGCCGTGCATTTGCCATCAACACAAAAAGGGCACCGCGTTCCACTGGCGTGAGCTCAGCAACAGGCATTGATTTCCTCGGATGGTCGAGCGGGGGACGTAGTATAGGATATCAACGCCCTATCGGCGAGGATCGCAAGGCTCCGTCTTGTCGTTCTCGCAGCGGGTTATCGGGATCCGCGGCTCACTCTCCCCTAATGCCCGCCGCCTTGATGATCGGCCACCATTTGTCGATCTCCGTCTTGTGGAAGGCGCCGAGCGTCTTCGGTCCGAGTTGCTCGGGCGGCGGCACCTCGATGGCGAGCACGGCAAGACGTCGCCGTATGGTGGGATCGGCCAGGGCGTTGCGCACCGCCCCGTCGAGCCGATCGACGATCTCGCGCGGCGTGCCCTTCTGAACCCACAGCCCGGCCCATGCGGAGAAGTAGAAGCCGGGCAATCCCGCCTCGTCGGTGGTGGGAATGTCCGGCGCCGCCGCCAGGCGGTCCTTGGCGGTGACGGCGAAGACCTTGACGGTGCCGTCGCGGATATGGGGCAAGGCGATCGCCGGGCCCGTGCTCATGATGTCCACCTGGCCGGCCACCAGGTCCAGCAGGGCCGGACCGGCGCCGCGATAGGGCACGAGCGCAAACCGCGTGCCGGTTCGCATCTGCAAGAACGCAGCCGCCATGTAGGACGGGCCGCCGATGCCGCTGGTCCCCGCCGATGCCTTGTCGGGATTTTGCTTGAGCCACGCGATCAATTCACCGAGCGTGCCGGCCGGAAAATCTTTCCTGGCGATGATCACGTTGGCCTCGTAGGGAAGCAGCGAAATCGGGTCGAAGTCGTTGCGCAAGTCGTAAGGAAGCGCGTAGACGGCGCCGTTGGCGACGTGCGTACTCCAGTTGCCCGCGCTGATCGTATAGCCGTCGGGCGCGGCACGCGCGGCGCGGCCGACGCCGAGGCTGCCCCCGGCGCCGGCGACATTTTCGATCACGATGGCCTGGCCCAGCGCCGCCCGCAGGCCATCCGCGACGACGCGCACCATCACGTCCAACGGCCCGCCGGCCGCGTAGGGCACGTTCATGGTGATGGGCCGCGAGGGATAGACCTGGGCATTCGCGCCCGGCCCGCTCGCCACCACCGCCGCAAGCGCGGCGATGCGGATCAGCTTTTTCATCGGCCCCTCCTGGGGTGGTTTCTTTGGGCTTCAATCCCTCGTGCGACGATAGAGCCCCCCTTGCGGTGGGCTCTATCGTTTATTGACGCGCGGGTATTTACGCAGCCACTGGCTTGAAGGTAATACGGCCTGGCTCCCCCGCTTTGGGGTGCGGCTTCATCACGATCTCGATGTCCTGCTCAAACACAGTGAGCATTTTCATCAGGCGCTCGGCTGAATAGTCCTCAAAGTCGCCGCG
>WNFT01009741.1_pt1 | contig 10836 bp, 10 predicted proteins | sample 5400191 | NCBI WGS metagenome assembly WNFT01 (sample SAMN13153359, study PRJNA577476) | soil metagenome | isolation source: 80 cm saprolite under Madrone tree | place: USA:California | collected 2016-06-14
ATGATTTCGAGTTTCAGATGCTCTACGGCGTACGCACCGACCTGCAGCGCCGCCTGGTCCGCGACGGCTATCGCGTGCGCATCTACATCCCTTTCGGCCAGGACTGGTTCCCTTACTTCATGCGCCGCCTCGCCGAGCGTCCCGCCAACGTCGGCTTCCTCGTGCGCAATTTTTTCCGCGGATAAGATCGTGCAACGTCTACAGCTTTTGGCAGACGGTGACGCCGTCACGTAATGGAATTAGCGCGGGATAGAGCTTCTTGGAAGCAAAGACCAGCCGGTTGAATTCCTGGACGCCTTGCGTGTCCGCATCATCGGCCGCTGCGGGCCTCGCCGCTTTGCCGGACCAAAGGGTATTATCCGTGATGAACAGGCCTCCGCGCCGCAGCTTCGGCAGCGCTACGTGCAGAGCGTCGGGGTACTGATGCTTGTCCACGTCATTGAAAATCAAATCGAATGTGCCCGGCGCTTTCTTGACCAGTTCGAGCGCGTTTCCCACGCGAATGTCGATCCGCTTGGCCACGCCCGCGCGCCGAAAATAATCCCTGGCCCGCCGGGCTTTTTCTGGATCACCATCCGTGTAAACAACTTTAGTCTTCGGCCCTGCTGCCCGCGCCAGCCAGATTGTCGAGTAGCCAATGGCCGAGCCCATTTCAAAGATCCGCTTCGCTCCCGACACTTGCACGAAAAGCGCCAACATGCGAGCCACCGCCGGCCCGATGATGGGGATGTCGTTCTCCGCCGCATACTTTTCCATCTCACTAACGACTTCATCGCGCTCAGGCAGCAGCTTGTAAAGATATTCTTCAACGTCATCCTGTATGAATGCACTGCGCAAATTGTCGGTTCGAATCATAGTGACTCCCCGGGCTTCAGCGCGTGAATCAGGAGCCCTTCAATATTTTTTGTTTCTTCGCTCAATGTGTCGACGGTGCCGGTCAAGAAGGGAAACGTCGCGTAATGCATGGGGACGACATGCTTCACTCCGAGCAGACGTATGGCATACGCTGCTTCGCGCGGGCCCATCGTGAACAGATCGCCGATTGGCAGTAAGGCAACATCCGGCTTGTACAGCTCCCCGATTAGCTTCATATCGCCAAAGAGCGCGGTGTCCCCCGCGTGATACACGCTGAATCCTCCAGGCATTCGAATCACGTACCCTGCTGGCTCCCCGCCATAAATCCGCACGCCCTCGTCGCTAATCGAATTCGAATGAAACGCATGTGTCATCGTGACTTCGAACTCGCCCACCTTCTGCGAGCCGCCCTTGCCCATCGGACAGGTCTCTTCCTCGAAGCCCTTGCTATCGACCCACAGGCAAGTCTCGAAAATCGCCACGATTTTCGGCCGGTGCTGTTTCGTCAGCGCGAGCAAGTCGCCCATGTGATCGGCATGCGCGTGGGTCAGGAAAATCGCATCCAGCCGCGCGACTTTCTTCAGCGCCGCCGGGCAAACCGGATTGGTCATCACCCACGGATCAATCAAAGCGACTTGCCCCGAAGGTGTCGTCAATGAAAACGTGCTGTGGCCGAAATATTTGATTCGATTGCCTGCGGTGTTGAGCATCTGCAATTCCCTCGGCAAATTGATGGTCTAAAACTTGGCTACCTCGCCAGCGGGCAGTGCGCTCTAATTTGTTCCCGCAGCCAACAGCGAGCGAATTGCCGTCTCATACGTTTCGCGCGATCCTTCGCCAAGTACATGACCGGCCTGCCGCCCATCTCTTCCATAGAAGACCGAAGTAGGAAGCGCACCGGTCCAACCATCCAGCGCCGCTTGCCGGAACGCTTCTTCTCCGCCAGCTTTTTTCCGGTAGTTGGGAAAGATCGGTTTGTAGCGGGCAAGAAATCTCCGCATCAGGATCAAATCCCCATCGTCGTCGAGGTTCACTCCCACAACTTTAAGTCCTTGCGGCGCGTACTGCTTCGCCAGCTCATTTAGCATTGGGTATTCGTGCCGGCAAGGCTCGCACCACGTCGCCCAAAAATTCACCAGCAGCGGTTTCCCGCGGTACTGCTCCACAAGCTTTTGGTAGCCCTGCGCGTCGATGAGTTCCGGGTCGTGCGGCGCTGCGCTCTTGGGAGCTTGCGGCCCGGCGAACGCCGTCATCGCGGCCAGCATCACAAATAATGGAAGTACAGTCCGATTTCTCATGTCATCCCTTCCGCCTTCATTCTATCCATACCCTTGCCGGTTGAGAAACCCCTTCCCGCCGCGTACAATTCAAGTGTGCTGCTTGCCGCGTCCAGCGCGCGCGTGGTATAAGGATTTTTCTCCGGTCGTGGCGTGACGTCCCACGCACCTCCGGACTGTTGTGCGAAAAAAGGAGATCGTTAATGGCCTACGTGATTGCCGAGCCTTGCATCGGCACAAAAGACACTGCTTGCGTGGATGTTTGCCCGGTGGACTGCATCCATCCCCGCAAGGACGAACCAGCTTTCGAGGCGGAAACGCAGCTCTACATCCACCCGACCGAATGCATCGATTGCGGCGCGTGCGTACCGGTTTGCCCGGTGACCGCTATTTTCGCGCTCGAAGATCTCCCGGAAAAGTGGAATAACTTTACGCCAATCAACTCCGATTGGTATGCAAAACAAGGGAAGTTGTAGCCGGTCCCGCCCGGGACATACGGCTTAGATTCAAGCGGCACGCTTCGGCGTGCCGCTTTTTTCATTCATTTCCCGTTGCGTGCTGCGTTCTACCGAGGCGAGCACTTGGCTCATAGTCGCAGTGGCTTGAACCCATAAATTCGCCCGGCTTGTTATCATGGTTCAGGGAGAAAAAAACTGTCCCCATGCCCCAGAGTTTCCATCTCGCCCTGCTGATCCATGCCCATCAACCCTGCGGCAATTTCGAACATGTCCTCGAGAAAGCCCACGACACATGCTATCTTCCGTTCATCGAAGAGCTCGAAAAACATCCCGGTATTCAACTCGGCCTTCACTATTCCGGTCCTCTTCTCAACTGGATCGAAGAACACCGTCCCGAGTATTTCCTCCGCCTCAAGAAACTGGTCAGGAGCGGCCAGGTGGAACTTGTGGGCGGTGGATTTTACGAACCCATTCTCGTCTCCATTCCGCCTGAAGATCAGCGCGAACAAATAACGCGACTCGCCGCCTATCTCGAAGAACATTTCGGCCGTCGTCCGACCGGCGCATGGCTCGCCGAGCGCGTTTGGGAGCCTCAACTCCCTTCCACGCTTGCCGCTTCAAACGTGGCTTATACGCTTGTGGATGACATCCACTTTCTTTCCGCAGGATTTGAGCCCGAAGAACTTTTCGGTGCCTACATTGCGGAAGACCGCGGCCAGTGTGTTGTGCTTTACCCGGGCCAGAAAAAGCTTCGATACCTCGTTCCATTCGGCAAAGTCGAGGAAGTCATCACCTATCTTCGCGAGGCGGCAACCCTTCATCCCGGCGGTGTCGCCGCGATGGGTGATGACATGGAAAAGTTCGGAGTCTGGCCCGGAACAAACGAGCACTGCTACAAGAACGGCTGGCTCGCTGATTGTCTTGCCGCGCTTGAGGAGAATTCTGCCTGGCTGAAAGTGTCCACCCCCGGCGAATATCTGGCTGCGCACACCCCGCTCGGACGTGCCGATCTCCCCACCGCCTCCTATACCGAAATGATGGAGTGGGTGTTGCCGACGCGCGTCCGCCAGCGCTATCACGCCGTTCTCAAGGAATTCAGCGCCCGCCCGGAGGTGCTCGCCTTTCTTCGCGGCGGCTCTTGGCGCGGTTTTTTTCGCAAATACCCCGAATCCAATCTGCTCCACAAAAAGATGCTGCACGTTTCTGCTCGTATTGCTGCCGCTCCTTCACGGCCGGTTGGAACAAAGGCCGCCCAGGACCTGCTCAAAGCGCGCGATCTGCTGCTGCGGGCACAGTGCAACGACGCCTTTTGGCACGGCATATTCGGTGGGATCTACGCTCCGCATCTCCGCACCGATCCGTGGCGAAACCTCATTCGCGCCGAATCCCTCGCCGACCTCCACACCCCCGGTGCACTAATGGCCCGCGTCGAGCTGCTCGATTACGATGCCGATGGCGCCGGCGAATTGCTCTTCACCGCTCCTGAGTATCAAGCCCTGCTGAAACCCGGCGATGGGGGGACCATCGCCGCGTTCGATTTCCGGCCTGCCGCTGCGACGCTCGTAAACTCCATTCTGCGCCGGCCTGAGTCTTACCACGCGACTTTGCGCGAGGCTGCGGGAAAGTCGGCCACGCGGGAGGTTGCTTCCATTCACGAGCAGACACGCGTCAAAGAGCCCGGCCTCGAACGCTTTCTCCGCTACGACCGCTGGCCACGGCACGCGTTTCGCGTCTTGCTTTTTGATCCAACGCGCACGCACGCCGACTATGAAACTCTGGAGCTCCGCGAAGACCCGGGCTTTGCTGGGGGCGCATTTGTTGTGGACAGCTCCGATCCCCATGGCGCCGAGCTCCATCGCTCCGATTCCCTGGCTCTTCAAGGTAAGAACGAGGAATCAGGAGTGCAGCTCTCGCTCATTAAGCAGTTTTCCTTCAGTCCTGCCCCGCACGGCTGCGAAATAGGCTGCGAAATCATCTTGCGTTTCAAGGAGCTTCCCGCCAAACCTTTTGCCGTCGGTATCGAATCCATCGTCAACCTGCTCGCCCCGGCGGAGCCCGACCGCTTCTTCGAAACGCCCACCGGCCGCGTGAATCTGCGTTTCAGCGGTGCGCTTCCCGGTCCCATCCTCCGCATGGAGGACGGCTGGCAGCGCGTGCGCATCGCTTTGCACGCGCCGCTGGTGGAGGAATTTTGGGTCGCGCCGATCGAGACGGTTTCCGAGTCCGAAGAAGGTTTCGAACGGGTCTACCAGGGCTCCCAGATTCTCGCCATCTGGCGCCCGGACTTCACTGCGCAAAAATCCTGGTCCGCCCGCTTCGTCTGGCGCGTCGAAGCTTTCTAGGCTCCTGGAGCCGATTAGCTCACTTCGTGTCCATAGTTCGTCGAGCCAGAACCACCGACGACCGGCCACCCCTGCGTCCATACGCTGAGTAGAGCAGTGTTCGCTGGGAGAGAGGCAGAAAAGCGAGCGGACCGGCACACAGCAGGACCAATCCCTGTAACTGCCCGAGAAAAAGCAAGGGTACCGCCGACCACAACAAGTCCATCAGGAATACGAACGGAAACACTAGGCGAAACTGACGGCCGATGTCTGCAAAATCAAAACCAAGTGCCGTGGAAAAATAAATGCGCACCGGGATGCCAATCGTAGCGACCAGCAAAAGCGACGCACCCAGAATCCCTGATCCGTACAACTCATGACTGACCCGAAGCACATCCTGGAATTTGTAAAGAGCCGCGCCATACATTCCCAGATACCCCAGCTGGATCGCCACGAATAAGATACGTGCCAAATGCCGAGGGATAAAGAGCGCTGGAGAGGACCTGGCTGGCGCGCTGTCATCGGTCCGCGTTCCCAAATTCTGCCGCGAACTGCCGCGGAGACTCACGAGGTCCTCGAGCAGCATGCGCGCCGAAGGATAGCGTTCGGGCGGGCTTTTTCGGAGGCACCGATGCACAATTCGCTCGAGTTCTTGGGGAACCACGGCATTTCTTTGCGCGACAGGCCGTGGCTCATCCTTGAGGATATTGGCGATCGTTGATGTGGGCGTGCGACCCATAAAGGGATGCGTCCCCGTCGCCATTTCGTAAAGCACCATACCCAGCGCAAAGATATCGGTGCGCTGATCCACGCTGCCGCCTTGCAATTGCTCTGGCGCCATGTATTCAACGGTGCCGATGAGAAAACCAGAAGCCGTTGAGACCGGCGATGTTTCTCCACCGCTCTGGCCGCTGCTTGCTGCGGTTTGAGTGATCGGAGAAATCAGCTTGGCCAAGCCGAAATCCAGGAGCTTGGCGTCTCCCCGCAGGGTGACAAAAATGTTTCCGGGTTTGATGTCGCGGTGAATGATCCCCTTCAAATGCGTCGCATCCAGCGCGTCAGTAATCTGGATCCCCAGTTCCAGCACACGGTCAAAGGGCAACAAGCCATCAGCAATGCGGTGTTTGAGAGTCTGCCCCTCGAGGTACTCCAAGACCATGTAGGACTGGCTTCCGTGTTTCCCGACCTCATAAACTGTGCAGATGTTGGGATGATTGAGAGATGATGCCGCCCTTGCTTCACGACGAAAACGATCAAGAGCGTTGGCGTCCCGCGCTAGGTTGTCGTGCAGAAACTTTAGGGCGACGAGGCGCCCTAATTCAGTGTCTTCTGCCTTATAAACCACACCCATCCCGCCACCACCCAGCTTCGCCACGATTCGGTAATGCGAGATGGTCTGGCCAATCTGGAATTGGGACTCCGTCATTAGCCGGGAATATTAGGTTGTGCTACAGACCAAGTCAAATAAACGCGCGATTCCACACAACGAGCCAGGGGTCACGACTCGTTATAGTCTCAAACCGCAGCCTGGCACCATTTCACTCCGCCACTAACAAGTTTTGCGCGAAGGGCCACTGCTCATCGATCCACTGTGCGTCGCACCGGAATCCCGTGCGCTCTGCCATGCCGCGAATTTCTTCGGCTTTGTATTTATGCGAACTTTCCGTCCATATGGTCTCGTCTTCGTCCAGCATGACCCGCAGGCTGGCGGCGGGGATCTGCACGATTTGCCGGCAGGTCGAGCGCAGATGCATCTCGATACGCCGCTCCACGCCGTTCCAGCGCGCTTCGTGTCGGAAGCAACTCAAGTCAAAATCCGCGCCCATCTCGCGATTCATCCGCGCCAGCAGATTCAGGTTGAACGCCGCCGTCACACCCGCCGGATCGTTGTAAGCCAGCAATTGCAGTTCGACGCCCTTCTCCAGGTCTGTGCCCAGCAGCAGCGCATCGCCCGGGCGGAGAATCGCCCGCATCTCCCGCAAGAAGTCCTCCCCCGCATCGCGATCAAAATTGCCAATCGTGCTCCCGAGAAAAAGCACAAGCAGATGATCCTGCTTCCCGAGCCCCTCGGCCACGGTACGCAACCCCTCCAAATACGGCTGTTCGTGGCCGACGATGCTCACCAGATCAATCTGTCCCAACTCTTTCGCGCACGCCGCCAGCGCCGAAGGCGAAATCTCAATCGGGTAGTAATACGTTTTTTGCCGCTTCGAGAGCGCTTCCAGAATCCACCGTGTCTTCTTTCCCGAGCCACTCCCCAGCTCCGCCACTCGAATCGGCGAGGGAAGCCGTCCCACAATTTCTCCCGCATACCTTTCCAGCAGCCGCGCGTCCGCCCGCGTCAGCCCGTACTCGGGCAGAACGCAGATCGTCTCAAAAAGCGCCGAGCCTACTTCGTCATACAAATATTTCGAGGGAAGTTCTCGTTGGCCAGGCTTTGTCAGGCTGTCGCGCACATCGGACGCAAATTCAGACACATGCCGTAGCGGAAGGGAAGGGGTCAGCATGGAGTCTCCCGGGGTTGGTCTCGTCAGTCCTCGACGCAACGGAATGTCGCGTAGACGTACGGATAATGGGGCTGGAACCAGTTTCGAAACGACCGCCGCAGCATGCACGCAGCGGTGCGCGGCGAGCCGCCTTTCATCACGTAATGCTTGCCGTCGAAGAAATTGGCAGAGTAACCAGGATAGAAGGGCATGGTCGTGAATCCAGGAAACGGCGCAAACTCCGTCCGCGTCCACTCCCAGCCGTTTCCAACCAGATCGTGTACGCCAAATGCGCTGGCGCCGGCCGGATGCGCGCCAACCGGAGAGGGTTCCCACGATTGAAAATCAAAATTTCCCTTGTCTGCGCTCGGAGCCTCTTCGCCCCAAGGGTAGGGGCGTTCCTTTCGGCCCTCGGAAGTTCCGTACGCTGCGCGATGAAATTGCGCCTCTGTGGGGAGCTTTCGCCCCAACCACTTTGCGTACGCGGTGGCCTCGGCGTGGCTCGCGTAGACCGGCCATTCCTGCGGCAAGCGGATCTCGCCAAACATGGTGCGATACATCCACAGGTTACCATCGCTTCGCCAGAAGATCGGATGCTGAATGTGCTCCTTCTGCTTCCATTCCCACGCCTCTTCGGTCCAAAGTGAACGGTTCTCGTAGCCGCCCGCCTGGATGAAACGCAGAAAATCGTGATTCGTCACGTTGTGCTTTTCAATCGCGAATCCCGGCGTCTCTACTTTGTGTCCTTCAAATTCGTTGTCCCAGCCGAATTCCTCACCGTGCGCTCGCTCCAGGCCCAGCGTAGCTGTCCCGGATGGAATATCGACCAGATGGGATTTTACTCGCAGGGCTCTCCAAACAGCACGTTCCGGTCCGCCAATTTTTCGCTCGCTCGGCATCCGGTGCAGCATGTACGCCAGCGTCTCCGCATGCATCAACCGGTGCTCGATCGCCACTTCCAGCATAGTGATGAGCTGAGGATGCCCCTCCTCGGGCCGTGCCAGCGCTTGCTCGATCGCGTAATCCAGCTCGTCGCGCAGACGCCGGTTGTAGCTCTCCACTTCCTCGCGCGAGGGCCAATCGGCTGCCGTGTCCGAGGGCAAACCGCCTCCCACCGGATCGATGCCAAAGGCAAATAGCTGGTCAAAGGTCCGCTGAAAAGGCGAGTGCTCCCATGGCGTTTTCCCCTCCCGTTGGATGCAGCTTCCGCGCGAAGGATGCGCCAAAATTCGGCGTCGGGAGGCTAGATGCATTAAGATGTTCCCGCTAGGTTTTGTGGCTGTCAATCGAAATGAATGCGAAACCCGCAAGTTTTTCGGAAAATTTGATCGAATTTCGCGACGCGGCATATCACATAAACGATATTCCTGCGCGAATGATCGTTTCTGATATTTCCCTAAGAATCCCATCGGGTGAGACCCTCGTCCTTCTCGGCCGCAGCGGCAGCGGCAAGACCACCCTCCTCAAGCTAATCAACGGCTTGTTGCTCCCCACGAAGGGCAATATCCTCGTCCAGAAACGCTCCACGACCGAATGGGACCCTATTCGGCTCCGCCGCGGCATTGGTTACGTCATCCAGGAAGCCGGCCTCTTCCCGCATTTCACCGTCGCCGAAAACATTGCCCTCGTGCCCAGCCTCGAAAATTGGGATGCGCCTCGCATGGCCACCCGCGTCGAGGAAATGCTCCACCTCGTCGGCCTCGATCCGGGCGAATTCGCTCATCGCCGCCCACGCGAGCTCTCTGGTGGCCAGCGCCAGCGTGTCGGGGTGGCCCGCGCTCTCGCTGCCGATCCTCCGATTCTGCTGATGGACGAGCCCTTCGGCGCGCTCGATCCGGTCACCCGCGCCGAGCTTCAGCGTGAGTTCAGCGCCCTAGCCCGTCGGCTAGGCAAAACTATCGTCTTCGTCACCCATGATCTTCGCGAAGCTCTGCTCCTTGCTTCACGCATCATTCTGCTCGAAGCAGGCCGCATCGTCGCCAGCGCCACACCGCAGGAATTTCTTCGCCTCGATCACCCCGAAGTCCGCGCCTTCACGGCTTCCCTCAACGCCGCTCCGGGAGCCTCCGCATGAGTCCTTGGCCCTTTATCCTGGAACATCGCGGCGAAATTCTCAGCGCCACCCTGGATCACATGACACTGGTTCTCATCGCTATGGCGATCGCTATCCTAATTGGCGTTCCGCTTGGCATGTTTATTGTGCAGCGCCCCGCATTGCGAACCCTCGCGCTTGGCATCGCCAGCATCTTCCAAACCATCCCGAGCCTCGCCCTCTTTGGATTTCTCATTCCCATTCCGTTCATCGGCGGTATCGGCAAGCGCACCGCCGTCGTGGCGCTCGTCCTCTACGCGCTTCTCCCCATCCTTCGCAACACCTACGTTGGACTGACCGGTATTGATCCCGCTGTCCTTGAGTCCGCCCAAGCCATGGGCATGACTCGCACGCAAATTCTCTTTCGCGTCCGCTTTCCACTCGCGCTCGCCGTCATCCTTGCCGGCATTCGCACCGCCACCATCATTACCATTGGTGTCGCTACCATCGCCGCTGCCATCGGTGCAGGCGGTCTCGGTACCTTCATCTTCCGCGGTGTGGCGCTCGTCAGCGATGCCCTCATCCTCGCCGGCGCCATCCCCGCCGCACTACTCGCCCTCCTCGCCGATTTCCTCCTCGGCCTCCTCGAACGCCGCCTCCGAATCTCCTGAGCTTGTGTAGCGGCCGGCTTCAGCCCGGCATTCACACCCTTCTTTTTTCTGCGTGTCCCCTGTGTTCTCCGCGACCTCTGTGTTAAATTCTTTCCGCTCTTCCCCGATGAGTACCTCCACCTAACATGCGCCGCGCTCCCTTCCGATTCCTTTACCTCCTTTGTCTCCTTTGTCTCCTGAACCTCCTCTACTTCCTCTCCGCCTGCCACAAACTCCCTCAATCCAAAATCATCATCGGTTCAAAATTCTTCACCGAACAAGTCATCCTTGCCGAACTTCTCGCCCAGCACATTGAAGCCAAAACCGGCATCCCCGTCGAGCGCAAGACGAATCTCGGCGGCACGCTCCTCGTCCACAAAGCTCTCGAAGCCGGCCAACTCGATCTTTACGTCGAGTACACCGGCACCGCTCTCACCGCCGTCCTCAACGAATCCCCGCAGGGCGATTCGAACGCCGTTTACCATCGCGTCAAACAGCTCTACTCCGAGCGCTTCCATTTCGAAGTCACTGAGCCCCTCGGCTTCGAAAACACCTTCGCCATGGTCATCCGCGGCGATGACGCGAAGAATCTCCATCTCCAAAAAATCTCCGACATCGCGCCCCTTGCTCCCAAGTGGCGCGCGGGCGTCGGCTACGAATTTCTCGAGCGCCCCGACGGCTTCCGCGGCTGGAGCGACCGCTACAATCTCCATTTCGCGGGAACGCCCAAAGTCATGGACCTCGGCCTTATTTATCG
>WNFT01005813.1_pt1 | contig 10835 bp, 6 predicted proteins | sample 5400191 | NCBI WGS metagenome assembly WNFT01 (sample SAMN13153359, study PRJNA577476) | soil metagenome | isolation source: 80 cm saprolite under Madrone tree | place: USA:California | collected 2016-06-14
TCAAGAGCGCCATCATGCAATACCTGGAGAACCACAATGCCGATCCCAAACTCTTCGTCTGGACAAAGTCCGCAGGCCAAATCCTCGAAGAAGTCGCCCGGGCGAAACAAGCGTTAGAGTCACAACACTAGAAGTCCCTTCCACGCCGGTCGATCCAGCCGCCGGTCGCTGCATAAAACGAACCACTTGCAGCAAATGCCCTGTAGCGAACCTGTGCGCTCGCATTGGTTCGGATAGTCAGTGCGAAAGAAGTCGCTGTCTGCAGGCCAGACAGGATGCCCTCACCAGCAGTAGCCAAACCTCCGCCAGCAGCCTCGTCCACCTTATCCGGTGATGACCAATACATGCGACCGTCGCTGTTGGTGGCTCCAATTGCTTGGCCATGAAACAGTGCCCAAATCTGAACACCCGTCGGAACGGTCAGGGTCAATAAGTGAGCCACTGTATCTGCTATTGCCACATTGCTCGCATCGGTAACAGCCGTATCCCACAAGAACTCATCGCCAAGCTGGCTGAACTTGATCCACTGGAACGAGCCGTTGGTTTTCATCGAGCCAATGCGGCGCTTCTTGGTATAGCTCGTCGGCAACGTCGGGGATGTCGGACTTTGAGAAATCAAGACGTCGACAGCAGCCGTATCGGTTCTTTCAATCAAAAACACATGATACCAGGTGTTGTTGGCGATCGAGCCGGTATCCAGTGAACCATTTGCCGAACCGGCCGCCCATGCGCCCGTCGACTTCGTGCTGGATGCTGCCAGCTTCATTGACGTTGTAGCGTCGTCGGAGGTCGCAACACCGGCTGCAATTCCAAAGCTGGCCGAACCTCCCGCTGTGGAGAGGGTTAGCCCTGAAAGATAGCCGCGTGGCGCGGCTTGATTGTTCACACACGCCAGAATGGCGTTGAGATTCGCCATCACCTGGTTGGCGTCGGCATTGGTGCCATTGGTCAGAGTGTTTGGCACCGAACAGCTCTGTGCCAGAGCGCTGTTGCCCAGGACGAACGAAAACAAGGCGGCGAGGATGCTGCGGATCATCGAAAGATCTCCAACGATACAATGACAGTTGAGGCGATTTTCGTTGAAAGCTATTGATAGACGCCGCCCGTGGCTGTGGCGCCGGCAACACTACCGGGGAAAAATCCTGCCGCACCACCAGTTCCGACTATCGCACCATTTACGGTGATCAAGTATCTCGGTCCTGTCACGGTAAATGCACCGAGATTAAAGGTCGTTGCGGCGCATTCGAGATATCCGATGAATCGAGCAGTGACTGTTGCGCTGGTATACGTCACATTTGTGGTGAACGTGAATGCTGCACTATTCATACTCATTTTGCCGAGTGAATCGACAAGGAAAAGTCCGAGACCTCCGCCGCTGACTTGATTATTTGTACCGGCCAAGGTCGCGACACCGGGGCCAGCAGCATATACGCGGAAGTTGTTCGAACCTGCGTACAAATTGTTCCGCAGCGTGACATTACCAGATCCTACGAACGCATCTTGCGACGTGGAGGATGTCAACTTGAACCCCGCCACGACAAAGGCGCCGAGGGCATTCAAGGACAGCACTGTCTGCCCAGCGCTCGTAACGGCAACACTGGAAGGGGTGGTTTCATTTCCTATGAAGGATACCGTTCCTCCTCCAACAGTCGATTTCAACAAGAGCGGTCCGCTATAACTACCCGGACCTACATTGACCGTTACGCTGAAAATCGACAGATCAAGGGCCGCCGCGACATCCATGGCTTTCTGAAGCGTTAGAAAAGCGCAAGCGCCAGATGAGCCGCCCGCATTCGTCAGTCCGTTGCAGGCGTCGTTACCGTCAGTCCGCACGTAGTAGGTACGTGCTGCGGTCAGCTTGTCTCGCACGCAGCCAACAATACTGTTGAAATTCCCCATCACCTGCGTGGCATCGGCATTCGAGCCATTCGTCAGCGTGTTGTACGTAATGCACTGAGCGAGAGCGCTGTTGCCCAGGACGAACGAAAACAAGGCGGCGAGGATGCTGCGGATCATCTCAATATCTCCGTGATAACACAATTATCAATTGTGATCGAGTCACTTATCACTTTCTGATTGATTACGCCAGTGAGATGTGCGAAAATAATTTCGCAGTCTCTGATTGCAGTTTTATGAATGCGTCCGCGATCAAGGTCGAACCTTGCTGCTGCGTGATTGCTCTGGCGCAAGTGCAGAAAGACAGGCGGCCGAGAAATTCCAGAAGCTTCAGCAACCAAAATGGAGCAATGCGATGAAAATCCTGCGCAAACGCAAAACCTTTTCTCTCTGGGCAATGGTGTGCGCTGTCTGCGCCGCGTCGGCCATCGGAGCATTCACTCTGGCTTATGCAGCCAATGGATCGGTCGCCTACACCTACGATGCATTGGGTCGGGTGACGACGGCGAGCTACGACACCGGCGTCTGTATCATCTACTCGTATGATCCAAATGGAAACAGGCTCTCGGAAACCATCAACGTCACGACGGCCGGCAAGACCGGCGTTTGGGGATGCTTTAACTGGAACGCAAGTGGCGGTGCATTGTGGGGACCGTAACGGTTCGCATTCAGCCGTTAAAAGTTGGAGAGCTCGAGATGAAGCATTATTTTGGACACCGATTTTTGCGCTCCGGCGCTTGGAGAATGCCATGGGCAGAGCAGCAAGGCTTGATGCGTGGTTCTAGACTTTGCCTACTCGTTAGTCTCGGTTTCCTCATTGGATTGGAGACCAGTGGAGCGCAGACGCGCCCGTCCGACATGCCTCGGAATCTGATTGAACCCATGGTTCCCTATGAGCAAGGCATTGCAAATATTCGAGCGCAAGATGCTGCAAGACCCAAGGCCGTCCAACCCGTGTTGCCAGGAGAAACCTCTGGCTTGCCGAAAACGCCCGACACACCGGGAATGAACAATCGAACGACGCCAACGGAAGGTTCTCAGGCGCCACATTGAGAGTGAAAGATCGTTCTGCGACGGCAAGCGAGAGGGTGCATGATGTTCATCAAGGCCATTCGATTTCAACATCCTGTATGTCAAATGATTTTAGTCTTAGCGGCGCTCCTGTCCATTTTTGGCAGTCAACCGGCTTTCGCCCAATCCTCAACTCCTGCAGAAATCGTTGAGCTCGCCAGAGCACTAAAGAATAACCCCGACCTGATTTGTGAATACGTCTACAACAACATTGAGACATTGCCGCAATATGGCAGCGCGAAGGGGCCGCTTGGAACCCTTTTGGATGGCAAGGGAACAGCCTTCGACCAAGCGGAGCTTATGGTCGCCTTGCTGCAACAGGCGGGCCTAACGGCCTCGTTCCAAATTGGCCAAATTCAATTGTCCGCAAATCAGGTGACTAACTGGCTCGGGACCGACACCTCGGTTAACAGCGTCGGGTTTACCTTGGGATCGGGGGGCTTTCCGGGCGGTACCATCGGGAACCCGGTCACTGCGGTGCAGATCGGCTGGGCTTGGGTGGTCGTGACCATCGGTGGAACGAACTACGTATTCGATCCCAGCACCAAGAATTACAATCGTTCGGCAGGCATCGGCCTTGCCAGCCTCGCCTCTGCGTTGAATTATAACCAAGCGGGTCAACCGACGTTTTTGGACGATGCCAGGAATGGTGCGACTATCACCTCGACAAGCATCACCGGCCTCAATCGCTCCAACGTGCGGAACGATCTCGCGACATACGCCAACAATCTTGTCCAATATATTCGTACCAACAACCCTGCGGCTGCCACCACTGATATCATCGGCGGCAAAACCATCGTTCCACTAGCGATCGGTACGCAGCTGCGGCAAACGTCGCTGAGTTATGCTGTTGCCGGGACCGTTCAAAATCAACCTAATATTCCCAGTGCCTTCCGAACAACACTAACGCTCACGCTTGGTTCGGACGACTCAAGCAATAATTTCACGCCGCTTACGAGCGCGATTACCTTTAATTCATCGGACATCTACGACCATAGGCTGGTTATATCGTTCAATGCGTCATCGATTCCCAGCCTGCTGTTTGATGGCGTCGCACAACTTACTGCGTCAGGCACCGTACCATCCGGGCGCCTGTTAACCGTCCGAACGTCGATCTTGCATCCATATGCCACGACTTCCAAGAACGTGACTGACAGTGACCAGCTGCGCATGTCGCCGCTGGCAAATCGGATCTACTTGGTTGGAACCGGCTGGGGACAGGTTGCTCGCGGCACGATCGAAAAACATCGCAAGTTGTTGCAGGCTAATATCGCCGCCAATCCCGGCAACCCCACCTCCGAATCAGTTTTAGGCGAAAGCCTTGCGATGATTGGCTACACCTGGCTCGCTGAAATTGCGCAGCAACAGCAAATTGTGGATCAAGTAGGAGGCACGAATACTATCTATCATCACGCCGTGGGTGTTGTAGGCACCAAGGATTTTGGAGCTGCAAGCGGCCCGTACGTGGATCTTCCGATTAATGCTCTTAACGCGATACAACGCATTGCCCGTCCAGCAGGCTCAACTCCTACACCCCTTGAGTCCTCGGCTTTCTTTTCCGAAGTAACGTTTGCGAGTATTGCTGAATCAGGAACGTTGGAGCAGACACAGCCCGGTGCAACCGCAGCTTCGACCGTCAAGCTCATCGACACCGCCGTTCAATCCGGAGGTAAGATCTTTGATATCAACAACCCTTCGATCAGTGGCGACGATTGCGCCTCGTATTCGAGCCCTGGCGGAATCCGATCTCAACTGAGCAGCTATCAATCGTCCGATCTGCTTAGAATTGATAGTCTGGTCGGATACGTATTTGGCTCTGGTTGCAAGGCACCTAGTGATCCGACCAATCCAAATCTGCGCGTGATTACTTCCGCTAGCGGTTCCATCACCGTCAATCTTTTCACTGGTGTTGGCTATTACGCAATCTCCCAAGATGGTGGGATCGGGGTGTTCATCACAGGCGGATTGAGCGGTGGATTACCGGCGAGCGTCGTTGCCACCTCTGCCGTACCTGGCAATACCAGTGAGTCCGTCGATCCCGCACTCAACCAATCGCCCGTGATAAGCCAGCCGATCGGGGTGCAAGGTGATGCCGGTGGCAACGTGGGCAAGACACAGATCACCAACGAACCGATCAACCTCGTCACCGGCGACTACCTCAACAGCTCCACGGACCTGACCGTTGGTAGCCAACGCATGCCCCATGGTCTTGCCTTACAGCGCTACTATGATTCCGGTACGAGATTCCGAAAGGGATCGATGGGTCTTGGATGGGCACATAATTTTGCAATCACGGCTTTGACCGATAGTGACGGTTTCGCGGGCCTGGCCGCCAATTCCCCAATCAGCGGCGCCGCTGCTATCGCAGCGACATTTGTCACGCTGGATATTCTCAACGACGGTGGCACCACAATCGCAAAACCCCTCGACCGGGTCGTCGCGGCATCAGTCCTTCAGCGCTGGCTGATGGATCAGTTGATCGGCAATATTGTCGCCGTCACCCAACCTGGCTATGTCGAGCATTTTACGAAACTTGCCGATGGCAGCTACAATCCGCCTCCTGGTTCGGCAACGGTGCTGACATCCAGCGCCGGTACTTTCAAATACCTTGCCAAAAATCAACAGACCTTGTCCTTCGATACGTCTGGCAATCTAAAAACATCAGTTAGTCCCGCAGGGGCCACGATCACGCTGAATTATGTTGGATCGCCGGAAGTGCTGTCCTCGGTCACCAACAACCTCGGGCGGGCGCTCACGTTTACATATTCGTCAGGGCTGTTGACCCAGGTTTCAGACGGCAGCGGCAGGAGCGTCGCCTACGCCTATGACGCGGCGAGCAATTTGATCGGTTTTACGGACGCAGTGGGACAGACGACAACCTACGCCTATGACATTCCTGGTCGTTTGACAAAAATCTTCTATCCCTCATCGCCCGGTTCCGCATTTGTGACGAACACCTACGATTCGCTCGACCGTGTGAAGACGCAGGCGAGTGGTACCAATCCCCCCTGGCAATATTTCTTTGCCGGCGCTCGAAGTGAGGAGGTCGATCCTTTCGGCATTCAGCACGTGATTTATGTAACCCCTCGCGGGAAAACGCGGACGGAAATTCAGGATCTTCAAGGCTTAAATCTCGTCACCAACAACGCCTACGACGCCCTCGATCGGTTGATCAGCACGACGACGCCCGAAGGAAAGACTCTTGCTTATGCCTATGATACTCGCAGCAATGTTCTAACGGTTACATCAACACCAAAGCCGGGCTCGCCGCTGGCTCCCTTGGTTACGACCTTTAGCTACGATCCCCTCTACAACAAGCCGACGCAGATCGTCGACCCGCTCGGCCTGGTCACATCGATGAGCTATGACGGCGCGACCGGAAATCTGACGACGTCGATTTCGGATGTCGGTAGCTCACCGCATTTCAACGTGCGAAGGAGTTTCACCTACAACAATGTGGGTCAGGTCCTGACAACGACCGATCCGCTGGGCATCGTGACTCAATTCGGCTATGACAGTTTTGGCAACCAGACGTCGATCATTCGCGATATCGGCCCCGGCCGCCTCAATCAGCTCACCACGATCGGCTATAGCGCGGTGGGCGACCCCATCTCCATCACCGATCCACGGGCAAACATCGCAACCAGCACCTATGACGCGGCCCGCCGGCTGACCGCGACGACCGCTCCGAACGGCCTGATGACGGCCTACAGCTACGACCCGGACGGGCACGTCGTTCAGAGCCAGCAATCCGCCGGCGGCACCGTGCTTCGGAGCACAGGTGCGACCTACACGCTGACCGGCAAGCCCGCGACCGCGACCGATGCCAACAACAATACCACGAGCTTCAGCTACGATCTACTCGATCGCGTCTCGAGCGTGAAGAACGCCATGGGCCGGACGACGAGCTATGGCTATGACGCGCTGAGCCGGCAAGTCTCGATCTCGAACCTCGCCATTCAGGGTTCCCCGCTGTTGCAGCAGGCTTACACGCCGGACGGGCTGCTTGCGAGCCTCACCGATGCGAACAATCACGCCACGAGCTTCGCCTATGACGGCTTCGACCGTCTTGCCACCACGACCTATCCGCTCGGCAGCACGGAGACACTCACCTACGACGCCGATAGCAACGTGTTGACGCGCAAGACCCGCGCCAACCAGACCATCGGCTTTACCTACGACACGCTGAACCGGTTGATCACCAAGACGCCGCCCTCGCCGGCGCCGGTGGTGAGCTATCGCTACGATCTCAGCAACCGGCTCACCGGCGTCAGCGACAGCAGCGCGGCGATCGCCGCCGCCGTGCCGCCTTCGGGGCCTTCGGTGCAATATGCCAGCACCACAGCCTATGACGTTCTCAACCGTCCGACAGGTATTTCCTGGAATCCCGCTCCGACCGCTGCGGCACCATCCGCGAGCAGCGTCACCTTCGGTCATGCCTACAACAGGGCGAACCAGCGCGTCGGCCAGACCGCCACCGACAATAGCTGGCTCAACTATCCGGCCGCGGCGAGCCCGGTGAGCTACACGTCCGATGCGCTCAACCGATACACCGCCGTGGGCGCGGTGACGCCGACCTACGACGGCAACAGCAATCTGACGTTCGACGGCACCTTCACCTTTGGCTACGACGCCGAAAACCGGCTGATTTCGGCTGTTGGAGCCGGCAATACCGCTGCGTACACCTACGACGCACAAGGCCGCCGCAAGACCAGGACAGTCAACGGCACGACGACGGTGTTCGTCACCGACGCCGGCAACCGCGAGGTGCTGGAATATGACGGCGCGAGCGGCGCCATCCTGCGCTGGTACGCCTACGGGCTCGGCTCCAACGACGTGCTGAACCAGATGAATGTAGCCGCCGCCACCCGCGCGACGCTAGTCCCCGACATCCAGGGTTCGGTCATCGCATCATTGGACTCCGCGACGGCGACGCTCACGAAAATCGGCTATCTGCCCTACGGCAAGAGCGCCAGTGCGGTCGGCACGTTCGGCTATACCGCGCAGCGCATCGATCCCGAGACCAACGGCCTTTATTACTACCGCGCCCGGCATTACTCACCGACGCTTGGGCGTTTCATGCAGCCCGATCCGATCGGGTACAGCGGCGGGGCCCATCTATACGCATATGTCGGCAATGATCCCCTGAATTTGGTGGATTCGACTGGATTGTTGTCAGATAATCCGCAGAGCGGCGGCGGCTCTGGGAGCGGGACGGTAATTGGACTCATCGATACGACAGGAGCTTTTACTCGCGCGGCCCCACTCGTGGCGAGAGGTGGTGTCCTTGGGCCGGCAAGCGCTGTCACTCTTCCTTTAGCATTGTCTGGCGACACATGCCAAACCTGCACCCAAGATCCGTTCTATTACGCCACGTACACTAGGACCAATCCGATTACAGCGCAGGTTTACTCTGGGCGGACATCCGGCTACGCAGACCCAAATGCGCTGGTGCAGGCGCGCGGGCTACAGCAACCTATCTTGACTGGAGAAGGTTTTTTGCCTCCAGTTCTCGATCAAGGTGTCTCCATTCAGCAGAATCCTAACGCGTATGCCGCTATTCGGGGCCGGGAGCAACAACTGATCGACTTCAATGGCGGCGCGCAGAGCATGGGTGGGACATCAAGAAACATGATCAATGGCATATCGAACATAAACCCGCTCAGATCGTACTATATCCAGCAATCAATCAACCTATTTGGAGCTTTGCCAGACAACTCGCCTGGGGCTCAAGGGCAATGACGGATGGCAGGAATGCAAGAAGAAGCCGAATCGGAGTATGCGAGGATGAAAGATTTTCTTTCATTCTTTGCTGAGCGATATCTCAAAGCCGATGGTTTGTCACCTGACCAGCAGCCCGTAGCTAGCCTTGAAGCTTTAGAGAAGAAGAGCATGAAGATGGCCTCCAGTGGGCTGCGCCAAGCGATCAATGATTGCGTGGAAATGTCGTCGCATTTTGATCATGGGCAGGTTAGGAAATTAGACTCCCAGCTTCGAAGCCGTGGCATTGTCACGCTCTCTGAATTACGGAGACGATATTCGAAAGACTACGCAAAGATCATGAAGCGGGGTCGGATAAAGAACGAAACGGAGTATTATCTCGTCCGCAACGTGCTTGACGATCCGACCGAAAAGGCTCCAGAAGAGCGCGAACTGCTTGAAAAGATGATTTCCGACTATGAAGCCGCCTAACGTAGCCGGCGCCACGTGGCTCAGCCGCGTTGTCCTGCTGATTGCTTTCTGTGCGGTCCTTCTACACTCACACCCGGCCTCGGCCGGACGCTGGGCTGCTGATACACTTTCCAACGATGATGCATCGGATCTTCTGAATCAGATCGTTACTAACGGCGGTTTGGAAGCGATTCGCAGTGCTCTCAACGCCGCTTTGATCTCTGCATCGCCTGTCAACGATGAGAAAGCTTCGCGGGCTTTGGCAGCCGCCGAAATGGTTGCCGCCATGATGGGGGACCCGTCGCGCCATTTACCTGCTCCATGCAAAGAATGGGCGAGGCTCCATTCAATGGATGCCAATCGCTACCTTGTGCAGTCGGCGGTCGGAGCTGTCGATCGGATCGTCAAAGACTCGGAGACGCAAGAGCTAATGCAAGAAGGCGGCAGAAACAATTTGCAAGAGTGGCAGGTAAATGTAGCAAATCTCCAAGCACGGCTTATCGGCCGGTAATGCCTCGATTGGTACGCTTCAGTTCGGTTCCATTACGTTCAATCCTGCTACCGCGGTCGCTTCCGGCCGGGTGACAAACTGGAACAGCCCTTCAGGCGCCAGCGTGGTCTTCTCCTACAACAGCGCCGGCAAGTTGCAGTCTGTCGCGAACCCGGCGACGCAGCGGCAACTCAATCTGCATTACACCAACCAGCAGTTGACATCCGTCGACGACAATGTCGGAGGATCGCCGCGAACCGTCACCTACAGCTACGACAGCCAGTCAAATCTGGTGGCTGTGCAAGACTCAGTCCAGCAAACGACGGCTTTCCGATACGGTGCGGTTGGACAGCTGACGCAGATCTTCTACCCATCGAATCCGGGCAATCCCTTCGTGACGACAATCTACGACAGCCTGGGCCGCGCGTCCCGGCAGTCCGACGCCCTTGGCAACACCACCGCGCTGTTCTTCGCCGGCGCGCGATCGGAAACGGACGATCCGGCGGGCACGGCGCATGTCAGCTATTTCAGTCAGCGCGGCAGGACACTGGCCACGATCGAGGGCCTTGGCACCCCCGGGATCAATAACGGTGCGGGCAACAAGACATCGTATATTTATGACGGCCGTGACCGCCTGACGTTGGCGACGGCGCCGGAGGGCGGCACAAGTGGCTATACCTATTCCGCCGATTTCAATAACAATGTAACCCAAGTCACGCGGACACCAAAGCCGGGCTCGCCGCTGGCTCCCCTGGTTACGACCTATAGCTACGATCCACTCTACAACAAGCCGACGCAGATCGTCGACCCGCTCGGCCTGGTCACAACGATGAGCTATGACGGCGCGACCGGAAATCTGACGACGTCGATTGTGGATGTCGGCGGCCCGCCGCATTTCAATGCGCAGAGGAGTTTTGCTTACAATAGTGTGGGTCAGGTCCTCACCGCGACCGATCCGTTGGGCATCGTGACCCAGTTTGGCTATGACAGTTTTGGCAATCAGACGTCGATTATTCGCGATATCGGCGCTGGCCGCCTCAATCAACTCACCACGATCGGCTATAGCGCGGTGGGCGACCCCATCTCCATCACCGATCCGCGGGCAAACATCACAACCAGCACCTATGACGCGGCCCGCCGCCTGACCGCGACGACCGCGCCGAACGGCCTGATGACGGCCTACAGCTACGACCCGGACGGGCACGTC
>WNFT01023940.1_pt1 | contig 10834 bp, 6 predicted proteins | sample 5400191 | NCBI WGS metagenome assembly WNFT01 (sample SAMN13153359, study PRJNA577476) | soil metagenome | isolation source: 80 cm saprolite under Madrone tree | place: USA:California | collected 2016-06-14
CAAGTTCTTATTCCGGAATATGAAGGGCCTGCGCGGTCTGGTCCTGCTCGCGGTGATAATCACTGTGCTCCAGGTCAGCAGCGATATCTTCGCCGCGTTCCCGCTCAAATTTATTCCCAGTAAAGTCCAGAACATCGGAAACGACCCCAAATGTCTCTTCTCGTTCCTGGACCCGATCGAATCCTGGTTCGATATTCCGCAGCTCGACCCGAGTCTGCAACCCGACCCGAATCTGCCACCAAATCCACCGCCAGAGGCACAGTGCCCCGTCAACCCGAACGATGTGCATGCCCAGATTGTGCTTGTTTCGCATAGCACCATCGGCGTGATCGTCTTCTCGGTCTTGGTGCTGGTCATATTCGGTCTCTTAAGTGCGCTGCTGGCCTTCCTGGACCTCTACCTGGCGGCCTATATCGGCCAGCAGCGCACTGCCAGGCTACGTAACCAGCTCTTTGACCATCTGCAACGCCTCTCGCTGGACTGGCACGGCAAGCAGAAGAAAGGCGACCTGGTGCAGCGCGTCACCGGTAACATCGCAGACATCGAGAAGCTGGTCACCGATGGCCTGGTCGATCTGCTGGCAGGCGTGCTGACACTCATAGGCGTCATCTCGGTCATGCTCTTCCTCAGCCCACAATACACGCTCATCGCCATGGCGATTGCTCCGGCACTCTTTCTGATCGTTCTAGGCTATACGAAGAATATTAAAGCCGCAGCCAAAAAGGCCGCCAAAGCCACTGGTCAGGTTGCAGACGTCGCCACCGAGGATATCAACGCGCTGACGGTCATCAAAGTCTTCACCCGCGAAGAGCGCGAAGCGATGCGCTTCGGCAGCTACGTCGATAAGAACAAGCGGGCGGGCCTGCGCGCCGGCTGGCTCCAGGCGCAGTTTACCCCGCTCGTCACGTTGCTGGTGATCCTGGGCACAGCAGCTGTCATCGGCATCGGCGGCTATGTGGCAAACGGTCTCCCCTTCTCTATTGGCCCCTTTACTATCGCCGCCGAGAGCGTTGATATCGGGACGCTGATTCTGTTCCTCACCTTCCTCAAGCTGCTCTATCAGCCGATGCGCGACCTCTCCAAGTTAGCTACATTGGCCAACACGGCAGGATCAGGCGCAGAACGCATTCAGGAGGTGTTGGATCAGGCCCCAGAAGTCAAAGACTCTCCCATCCCCGGCCCCTACACCGGCCCGCAGCGGTTTCGCGGCGAGATTACCTTCGAGAATGTGTGGATGAGCTATGTGGCCGGTCAGCCGGTCTTAAAGGGCATCAATCTGCATCTCAGCCCTGGCAGGAGGATCGCCCTGGTCGGCCTCTCCGGCGGCGGCAAAACCACGCTGGTCAAGCTGATCTCGCGCTTCTACGATATTCAGCAGGGCGTGATTAAAATCGACGGCGTGGATATCCGCCTGTATCCCCTGGACGTATTGCGCAACAACGTCAGCATGGTGCTGCAGGACTCGGTCCTCTTTGAGGGCACCATTCGCGAGAACATCGCCATCGGCCGGCCCGGAGCCAGCATCGAGCAGATCGTTGAAGTCGCCAAAAAAGCCAATATCCACGAGACCATCATGAACCTGCCTGAAGGCTACGATACCACCGTACGTGAGCAAGGCAAGAACTTCTCCGGCGGTCAGCGGCAACGTATTGCCATTGCCCGCGCTCTCCTGCGCGACGCCCCCATCTTGATCCTCGACGAGCCCACTGCCGCCCTCGACGTTGAGTCCGAGGCCGAGGTCATGCACGCGTTGGACCAGCTGGTCGTGAATCGCACGGTGATCGTGATCTCGCACCGCCTCAGCACCCTGGGTAATGTCGATGAGATTCTCGTCTTGAAGCAGGGCCTGATTGTGGAGCGAGGCTCCTACAAACACCTGAAGCAGCTACAGGGCATCTTCGCTAATCTCCTCGCCGAGCAGAACCGCTACAGCTCTGAGGGGGCCGGCGATAAATCGATCTTGCGCTCGGCCTTCCAGGAAGCGCCGGCCTCCCAGGAATGGGGCCAGCCCGCAGCTATGGCAGTGCCGGCCGGAGTGATAGCGCCAACTGTGCGCGGCGGCAAGGGAAATCAGCCAGGCTGGCAACCACAGTCCCAGATACCGCAAGGCCCGATGAAAGAGGCTCGCATCCTCATCGAACTCGATAGCAAAGTCGTTAGCGAGCGCCGGCTCGACAAGCCTCTGATCACCATTGGGCGCCTGCAAGGCACCGATGTGTGCGTGCCCAACCAGCGTGTCTCGCGTCTGCACGCACGCATTCGCTATGAGAACAACGCCTGGGTCATCGAGGATGCTGAGAGCCTCAACGGGATCGTCTACCAGGGCACACGTATCGAACGTCTGGCTCTCACCAACGGCGACCGGATCTACCTTGGCCCAAAGGCGGTGCTCCACTATCAAATCAGAGAGTAGACCAGGCTGCCAAAGTAGAGACGCGGGGGCAGGCTATACGGCCCACCTTCCGCTGCCTCACGGTGAGAAAAAACAGAAGAAAAATCGGAGCTAAATACATTATAGTTCATATTATTTGTAATGTAAATACTCAAACGATACCTTAAACATAGTTGCTAGCGTCTTCTCAAAATCTCTCCCGCGTAATTAATCTTATGTTTGATATTTGATTATGATATGATGAGAGCATCAGTTAATAAACAGCATTAAGAACCTGGCAAGAGTCAAAGTACGAGGAAACTCTTCCCAGTAGAGTAGGAACTTTATGATAGATTTTGTTGGAGTATGAGTCTTTTCGATTTTGTATAAAACATTTGTTCTATTTCAAGAACATATATTCTAATAATCGGAGAAGTTGTAAAGTTTTATCACATATTATTTTATAATATGTGATCTCCGTTAACCATATAGCTTTCAAGTATTTACGGAGGCAGAATTATGGCAACTCGCCTTCCATTTCATGAACAATTGCGCTATGAGCGCGAACTGCGGGGCTGGTCGCAAGCAGATCTCGCTGAGAAGGTGGGATGCGATACAAAAACCATAGGTCGATGGGAGAGCGGTGATCGCTTCCCCCGCCCATATCATCGTCAGTCACTCTGCGAAATCTTTGGAAAGAATGCCGAAGAGCTAGGGTTGCTGAGGGAGAACCCGAGGAATAGCAAGCCGCTCTCCCCTCCTGGCCATAGGCTTACTATTCCAGAAGCATCTCTATTTCCGACGCCTACAACTGCTCCTTCGCAGTCACTACTGCTTGAAGAAGCACGTGCAAGTGATCACGTATCTCCCACGCTCCCTCGAGCAGATTGGGGTGAGGCCCCTTATATTGTCAACCTTTACGGACGCGACGAGGAATGCGCCGAGCTAGGGCGCTGGGTAGGAGAGCATCACTGTCAAATTGTGGCAGTACTGGGCAAGGGGGGTGTCGGGAAAACGGCCGTGGCTGCAAGGGTAGCAATGCAAATGAAGGTGGCCTTTGAGTATGTCTTCTGGCGTTCTCTCCAAAATGCTCCCCCTCTAGAGCTCTTCTTGAGGCAGTGTATCAGCTTTGTCTCGGATCAACAACATCTCGATCTGCCAGGGGAGATAGACGACCAGATATCCTTGCTCATCCAATATATGCGCGATCACCATTGTCTGTTGGTACTGGACAACTTCGAATCTGTCCTGCAGCCGGGACGACATGCTGGTCACTATCGTGAGGAATATGCTGCTTATGGCAGACTGCTTCAAAGGGTTGGAGAAATACAATATCAGAGTTGTCTCTTACTAACGAGCCGAGAGAAGCCGAAAGAAGTGGCTCTCTTAGAGGGAAAAAGCTCACCGGTACGATCCCTGCACCTCTCCGGCCTACGATTGGAAGCCGGACAGCAAATGCTACAAGACAAAGGCCTGATTGGCTCAGACGCCCATTGGCTCGCCCTGGTCGAGCGCTACTCAGGTAATCCACTAGCTTTGAAAGTCATCGCGGAGTCCATTCAAGAGGTGTTTGAGGGTAACATCGCCAGATTCCTACAGGAAGAAGTAATTGCATTCGGGGACATCAACGACCTGCTCGATCAGCAATTTCATCGTCTATCAGCGTTGGAACAAGAGATCATGTACTGGCTCGCGATCGAGCGAGAGGCAGTGTCGCTGGAGGGCTTGCGCGAGAACCTGGTGTATCCAATAGCGATAGGAGCGCAACTCGAAGCCTTCGATTCCTTGCGTCGCCGCTCTCTTGTTGAGACCAGAGGGCTGACAGAGTTCACGCTCCAACCAGTGATTATGGAATATGTAACGATGAGCCTCATTGAGAGCGCTTACAAGGAGTTCGACACAGAAGCGCCAGAAATATGGATACAGTTCGCGTTCTGCAAAGCGCAGGCGAAAGACTACGTGCGCGAAAGCCAGGTGCGTCTCCTCTTAGCACCTATAGCCCAACGCTTGCTAGTAAGGCTAGGAAAGGAGGGCATTGAGCAGCGCGTCAGGAATATACTGACAAGGCAACGACAGGTACACGCGCAGCCGCCAGGTTACCTGGCAGGTAACATCATCAACCTCCTGAGCTATCTACACTATAATCTCCATGGTCTCGACTTTTCTCATCTGGTTGTGCGCCAGGCCTACTTACAAGGTGTGATGCTCCCCGAGGTCAATTTCTCCTACGCACGCTTTGTCACATCAAGCTTCTCTAACACCTTCGGCAATATTCTCGCAATTGCATGCAGTCCACAGGGACATTTGCTTGCTGCAGGAACGACCGCCGGCGAGATTTGGATCTATGACACACTCAGTGGCGTACTCCGCCTTATCTGTCACGGGCATACTGATGGCGTATGGTCTCTCGCTTTCAGTCGTGATGGGAGTTTGCTTGCAAGTAGCAGCGATGACCACACTGTCCGGCTTTGGAATAGCAATTCCGGTCATTGTCTCAGGATACTGCAGGATCACACTAATAGGGTGAGAGCTATCGCTTTCAGCCCTGATGGAAGCACACTTGCCAGCGGAAGCGATGATCAGACCATTCGCTTTTGGGATAGCAATACCGGTCATTGTCTCAAAACGCTGCATGGACATACTGACCGGGTATGGTCCGTCGCCTACGGCCCTGATGGGAACCTCCTTGCTTCCGGGAGTACCGACCAGACAGTGCGTTTATGGGATACAAGTACGGGGAGTTGTCTTGCGACGCTGCAAGGGCATAGCGGTTGGGTCCGATCGGTGGCTTTTCATCCAGAGGGGAGCATACTCGCTAGCGGGAGTGACGACCAGACCATACGCCTCTGGAATGTCAGCACCGGTCAGCACCTCAATACGCTGCCAGGTCATACTAACCGGGTATGGTCAGTCGCGTTTCATCCAGCAAGCGATATCGTCGCAAGAAGTAGTGAAGACAAGATGATCCGCTTATGGGACATCGCTACCGGCCACTTACCAATGGCCACTGCCTTCGGACCATGCAGGGGTATACGAACAGAGTATGGTCCATCGCCTTCCACCCAGACGGGAGTATTCTCGCAAGCGCCAGTGAAGACTCTATCATTCGTCTGTGGGATACCAAAACCGGTCAATGTTTCAAATTAATGCAAGACCATAGTCATGGTGTGATGGCTGTTGCATTCAGCCCTCATGGCTTTACACTCGCGAGTGGGGGTCAGGATCAGACCATCCGTGTGTGGGATACGAATACCGGGCGCAGCCTGCACATTCTGCATGGCCATACGAACTGGGTGAGGATAGTCATCTTCAGCCCTGACGGGAACCTGCTTGCCAGCGGCAGCGAGGACCAGACCATCCGTCTGTGGGATGTCAAAACCGGTACTTGCTCATGCGTTTTGCAGGGTCATACCAGTTGGGTCCGATCACTTGCCTTCAACCCTGATGGGACCTTGCTTGCCAGTGGCGCCGACGATCATACGATCCGTCTGTGGAATGCCACCTCCGGCCTCCATCTCAGAACGCTAGAAGACCACACGGGCCGGGTTCGAACCATCGCCTTCAACCCTGACGGGAGCCTGCTTGCCAGCGGCAGCGAGGATCAGACCATCCGCCTCTGGGATGTTCGCACAGGTTACTGCTTCACCACTTTACAAGTGCATAGCGGCTGGATTCGATCTGTGGCCTTCAGCCCTGATGGAAATATGCTTGCCAGCGGTGGCGATGATCAGATGATCCGCCTCTGGGATGTCAATACCTGGCATTGCCTTCAAACGCTTCAGGGTCACTCCAACCGGGTAAGGTGGGTGACTTTCAGCCCCGACGGGAATACCCTTGCCAGCAGCAGTGACGATGGAACAATCAAATTCTGGGATCTGCAAACCTACGACTGCCTCAAGACATTGATAGGGGAAAGACCATATGAGCGCATGAACATCACGCATATCCAAGGGTTGACGGAAGCCCAGAAAGCCAATCTCCGGGCACTCGGAGCAATCGAAGAGAGTTAAGGAGGAGTAGCTACAGTATAGCATATTGTCCCTTTTTGACCTTTAAATGTCCATCTTGTGCGGTTCTGAACGACCACGGTGAAGAAAGGCAGTGAAGATGCAGAGCAGCAGAAATAAGCAGGGTTCAGCGATTATACTCACCGCGCTCCCCGTGGAATACGAGGCGGTCCGTGCCCATCTGAGCGAATGGCAGGAAAGGGAGTACAGGGGTACTCTATACGAACAGGGAATCTTTTCAACGCAAGGAGGTATTTGGGAAGTAGGAATCGCGCAGGCCGGGGCTGGAAACATTACGGCGGCCTTCGAAATCGAGCGAGCGATAGCCTATTTCCAACCGCGAGTCGTGCTTTTTGTTGGGGTTGCAGGCGGTCTCAAGGATGTCGGGGTCGGCGATGTGGTCGTTGCGACAAAAGTCTATGGGCATGAAGCAGGCAAAGCCGACAGAGAGCGCTTTCTTCCCCGCCCCGATGTTGGCGAGTCGAGCTACCGCCTGGTTCAACGCGCGCAGGCTGAGGCGCGAAAGCCGGACTGGCTGCAGAGGATCCGCGGGAGGAGCGGCCCCACACCTCGGGTCTTCGTTGGCCCCATCGCCTCCGGCGAGAAGGTCATCGCCGCCACTCGTTCGGAGACCTCCCGCTTCCTGCAAGCCATGTACAGCGACGCCCTGGCGGTCGAGATGGAGGCCCGAGGCTTCCTGAAAGCCACCCACGCCAATGAGCACACCCAGGCATTGATTATACGAGGCATTTCCGATCTCTTAGATGGCAAGAGCCGGGCAGACGCCAGCAGCACGCAGGAGATGGCGGCGCGACATGCCAGCGCCTTCGCTTTCCAGATCCTGGCCAGGCTCGATCCACCGACAGCCTCACTCGATACTGGTCGCGATGACCAGGGAGCAGCGATCTTTTCAACAAAGCAAGTTCACCAGAACCCAACTCTAGAACGGGCTTCCCCAATCGCGTTGCCGCCACATATCCCCGATGAACCGTATTTCCCTCTACCTGGACGAGAGGCGCAACTGCGCCAACTATTAACGGCACTACGCGATCCTCTGGGGTCACCCGCTATCGTTATTGATGGGCTGGGAGGGCTGGGCAAAACCGCTTTTGCAGTAGAATTGGCTCGACGAGCGCTCCAACAGCAACTCTTCGAAAAAGCAGTCGGTGACAGTGCCAAGCAGGAGCAATTTACCAATGAAGGAATCGTTCGAATCAACGAGGCGACACTTGATTTCCTTGCCCTCCTGGATACTATCGCTCGACAACTCGACCACTGGGAAATCGCAACGCTGCGGCCAGAAGAGAAGCTAGTAAGAATGGCGCAACTACTTCGTCAGCATCGCCACCTCCTTCTCATAGATAACCTCGAATCAGTTGATAATGCGCAAAAGCTGGTTGCCGACCTTAGAGGTTTTCTCGGTAGTAGCAGAGCCTTGATCACCAGCCGCCAGAAAGTGCGTCATGATTTCGTATTACCTCTCTCGCTCCGGGGGCTCGACCAGGAAGACGCCCTCTTCTTCATCGAGCGAGACCTGCAACAGCGTGGTGGAGATCAACTCCTGCAAGCTTCCCGAGAAAAGCTAATTGAAATCTGCCAGGTTACCGGGGGAGCGCCACTCGCGCTCAAACTTGTGGTTGCCCAGGCTATGTTTCTTGACATCAACATTGTGTTACAGCAGCTGAAGCTGGCCAGCGACAACATCTACCCTTTCATTTTCCGCCAGAGCTGGGAGCAACTCTCATTTACGGCTCAACTAATTCTGATCTATATCGGCAGAACCGTCACAACTACAGTGAGCTGGGAAGAATTGGACGGAATAGGCATCGCGAAGCAGGAGCGTGAACTGCGAGCAGCAGTGAGCCAACTGGTCGACTACTCTCTGCTGGATGTTTACACTTCTGCCGGTCAGGTGCGCTATGGCATTCACCAGCTCACCCGGCAGTTTATCAATAGCGACCTCCCCAAACTGTGGGAGGCGCAGGCATGACTGCTTTTCAACGAGTGGAGGAGGCATCCCACCATAACCCGGAAACGGGTAACGTTCTCATCCAGCAGCTTTACAGGGACTGGTATAAGCTGTTATTCTTCGTAAGTTTCTGTATCACTTGTGGAGATAAGAGCAATGAATACGAGAGGTCTTGATCGGCAAGACAGGATCAGGGCCTTTTTCCAACAAGCGCCAGAAACGGCCACAACCTATCGCCTGGCACGCGCTCAGAGGGAGATGAGGAACTATCAGTTCCTGGAGCTCGAGTTTAACCTCCTGTGGGATGCTGCGCGAAGCTGCTACGAGCAAAAAGACTGGGAACGTCTCGTCGCCTTTCGCGAGACGCTCCAGCCGTTTCTCGATCAACGAGGATTTTGGGAGCACAGTCTCATGCTGAATCAATGGGCCGAAGAGGCGGCGCGAGTGCTTGGGAATGCCATCGACGAAGCGCGCTGGAGGCATGACCGCGCCGATATCCTGAATCAACAGGGACGCTACCGCGAGGCAGAGCAGTTATATCATGAAAGCGAGACGCTCTATCGCCGGCTCGGCCAGGATGAGTGGGCACTGAAGAGCCGTCATATGAGATCAATGGTGGTGCGCGCACAAGGCAGGACAGCCGAGGCACAACAACTATGCCAATCAACCGTAGCGGAAGCGAGAAAATTGGAGCTTGGTTCCTGGCTTGCCCATCCGCTCTACGTCCTGGCACTGTTTGCACGTGACCAGGGCGATCTCCAACAGGCGGCAACGTTAGTAGAAGAAAGCATCGCTCTCCTGTCCGATGCCCAGGAGGATGCGATGCTAGGGCAGTGCCATGCTTTCCTCGGAGAACTCTCACTACGCCAAAGGGATTTGACCAAAGCGCGTAGACACCTGGAGACCAGTCTACTGCTGGTTCAGAAAACCAGCACTCTCCGCCTGATCGTCACCGCGCAACGGCTCCTGGGAGACCTGGCGCTGGCAGAGGGCCATTATGCAGAAGCAGAAGCGATCTACAAAGAGATCATGTTGCTATTCGAGTCTAAACGGCTGGGCGATAAGCTCGCCATGGCGCAAACGCTTTCTTCACGAGCACGGCTCATGATTCAAACGAAACAACTGCAAGAGGCCGTTCAGGTGTTAGAAGGTGCTATCTCTATCTTTAAGGATTTAGGAAACGCGAGAAGAACAGTTGACACATCCCTCCTTTTGATAGGGGTATATATACGACAAGGATGTTTGCTGCGAGCAGGAAAGCATCTCTTGTTCGCCTTCAAAATGGCTCACTCCTCGGGCTTAATTCACCCTCGCACAATCTCTACCTGGTTACGCATGCGATTCATGCGATAGGCCAGTATGAGCCTGCCGGCGAACAGGCAGGTAGGACATGTGCCGAAGCGCTGTCTTACAGCCTGGCTATCCAATCTCTATAAGGGAATGCCCTTCCAATGGTCTCCAAATATACCCTATGTGTTCCCCAAATAGTGTTTATTTGCCTCCGCTTTCCCCGTACACTTACTTTCGTGATCAGATCGCGATGGGCCCATTCGATTGCGAGCACATCCCCTGCGACTGCAGGGGGACAGGTGAAATGAACGTCGCTTGCATGAAAAGCAAGCAGAGAAGGAGCATCCATGAAAAAGATACGGTGTTACCTCGCGATCGTTGCGCTTATAGCGACTCTGAGTGGGTCCTCACTATTAGGAGTGGGATCGGCAGCCATGGCACATGCCGCTGCCAGCCAGCATGCCAGTTCTGTCAGTGCTTCATTCGTAGCCGGGAAGTTGACGAGGTCAGAGGCCATCATCCGCCCGCCTTGCGGGTCGGCAGGCGACTGCTAGCTCAACACGATGAGCTTTGACTGGCTCAACGCCCAGGGGGAGCAGGAGGATAGTCACCATCCTGCTCCCCCTCTCTTTTGCTCACGATCCTGCTCAAGTGCTGGCGATAGATGATCGTATCAGGATGCTCAGACCCAAGTATGTGCTCACAGATGCTCAGCGCCCTCCGGCACAGAGACTCGGCCTGTGTAAAGCGACCCTGCGCAACGTAGAGTTCGGCCAGGTTGTTGAGTCGTTCAGCGGTCGAGGGATGCTCCAGCCCAAACGTATCCTCAATGATAGCGAGTGCTCGCTTCCAAAGCGTTTCGGCCTGTTCATAGTTTCTTTGTTCATATGAGAGCCGGGCCCCCAGATTGAGGCTCTGGGCAATGAGGTGGTGCCCTGGCTCCAAGACACGTTCACTGGTTGCCAGCGCCTGCTTCGCAAGCGGCTCAGCATGCTCATACTTTCGCTGCTCTATATAGAGCTTCGCCAGGTTGATGAGGTAAAGCAAGCTGTCGGGATGTTCGGAGCCGAGCGATTGCTCGTTTATGATGAGCGCCCGATGGAGGAGCGGCTCGGCCTGCTCATACTTTCCCTGGGTACGGTAAAGCACGCCCAGGTTATTCAGGCTTTGAGCAGTAGCGGGATGTTCCAGTCCGAG
>WNFT01019108.1_pt1 | contig 10833 bp, 8 predicted proteins | sample 5400191 | NCBI WGS metagenome assembly WNFT01 (sample SAMN13153359, study PRJNA577476) | soil metagenome | isolation source: 80 cm saprolite under Madrone tree | place: USA:California | collected 2016-06-14
AAGGCGCTGGAAAAGGGAGGCGTCACGCATGCGGTGACACTGAGCAGCGTCGGCGCGGATAAGCCGGATAAGACGGGGCCGGTCATCGGCTTGCACAACATGGAAAAGCGGCTCGCGCAAATCAAGGGACTGAACGCGCTGCATTTGCGCGCCGGATATTTCATGGAGAACACGCTGGCGCAAACCGGCATTATCAAGTCATTCGGCATGATGGCAGGCCCGGTTCGCGCGGATGTTCCGCTGCCAATGATTGCGACGAAGGATATTGGCGTGGCGGCCGCGGAGGCGCTGTTGCGATTGGACTTCGAGGGGCAGAAGACGCAGGAACTGCTGGGGCCGCGGGACGTGACTTACACCGAAGCGGCAAAAATTATCGGCACGGCGATCGGGAAACCGGGCCTTGCTTACATGCAGTTGCCGGATGAGCAGGTAATCCAGGCCATGACGGGGATGGGAATTTCCAGGAACATGGCGGAGTTGCTTTGCGAGATGTCTGCCGCGTTGAATAATGGATACATGAAACCGCTGGAAGCGAGATCCGCGGCGAACACGACACCCACGACGTTCGAAACGTTTGTGAAGGAAGGGTTTTTGCCGGCGTTTAAGGGGCAGGCGGCTAGCGCGTGAAAAACGGGACAGGCAGGAATGCCTGTCCTACTTGCGGGCGTGCAGGATTGCGGCGCGTCCGGCATAATACCTGAGTCTTGGCGGGTTCCCTTCTCATTAGCGGAGCGTCACAGCTCTTGACCTTGCGCGGGCGCGGTCCGCGGAGGGGCAATTCCCTTTCCAATTTAGGCATCATCCAGGATGGCGCGCTGCTGGTGCGCGATGGCGTGATCGCGGCCGTGGGGGCGCGTGCGCAAGTTGAGGCCCTGCCGGAGGCGCGCGCGGCGGAGAAATTGGAGCTCGGCGGGCGGGTGGCGCTACCGGGGTTCGTGGATTCGCATACCCACCTGATTCACGCGGCGAGCCGCGCGGAAGAATACGAGCTGAAGATTGAAGGGGCGAGCTACGAAGAGATTGCGCGGAAGGGCGGCGGGATACTGAATTCGGTGAAGAAACTGCGTGCGGCGACGTCGGAGGCGCTGAAGAAGCGGGCGACGGAGGCGTTAAAAAAATTTGCGGGGTACGGCACGACGACGGTGGAGGCGAAGAGCGGGTATGGGCTGGACGTTGCGAGCGAGCTAAAGATCCTGAAACTGCACAAAGAATTGGCGGCGGAGCAACCACTGGAAATCGTGTCAACCTTTTTGGGAGCGCACGTGGTGCCCGCGGAATTCCGGGGGAAGGCGGGCGGAGCGGAAAAGTATATCGCGCTGCTGACGGAGAAATTGATGCCGGAAGTGGCGAGCCAAAAGCTGGCGGAATTCTGCGATGTGTTTTGCGATCGCGGGGCGTTTACGAGGGCGCAATCGAAAGAAATACTGGAAGCGGGAAAGAAATTTGGGATGGCGCCGCGGCTGCATGCGGAACAATTGTCGCGAACGGGCGCGGCGAAGCTGGCGATGGAGCTTGGGGCAGCGAGCTGCGATCACCTCGAGCAGGTGAACAAGAGCGATATTCGTGCATTGGGAAAATCGAGGACCGTGGCAACGCTACTGCCGGGATGCGATTTTCATCTGGGATTGGAAAAATATGCGCCGGCGCGGGAGCTGATTGATGCGGGAGCGATTGTCTCGCTGGCGACGGACTACAATCCGGGAACGAGCCCGACCCTGAGCATGCCCATGATACTGTCATTGGCATGCACGCAGCTGCGGATGAGGCCGTCGGAGGCGATTGCAGCGGCGACGATCAATGCGGCTTATGCGCTGCGGCGGGAAAAGAGCGTGGGATCCCTGGAAGTTGGCAAACAAGCGGACATTGCCGTTTTCGAAGTGGCCGACTACCGGGAAATTCCTTATTATTTTGGTGTGGACCACTGCTGGATGACGTTGAAGCGTGGGCGCGTAATCCATGTCTCCAAAGAGTCCTCAATCTAACTATTCCAAGAAGCCCATTAAACGGGTGAGCCTGCTGAAGTTTGGGCCGCCGAAAACGAAAGGGCTGTTCGAGGAATATTTTTACGGATTTTTGGTGGCGATTTTTTTGGGGCTCTTCATCCTTCTCGTAGCAGGGGGCATGCCGACTTCCACAGCACTGATCGTGGGGCTGTGGGTGGCGGGAGTTGTCATGTTTGGACGGCAGATGAGGAGCTACTTCAAAGAAAAATCGGAGGCCCCGGCGAAAAAGAAGCGCGCTGAATCAGCAAAGGGGCCTGCTCAGCCTGCGAAAATGCCGCTGTCACCAAACATGAAGCCGATCATCGGGCCGCAATGGCCTTTGAAGACTGGGGGGAAGCCAGGGCAGGCCAAGCCCAGCCCCGCGGCGCCAAACGGCAAGAGCAAACCGGCGTTCGTCTATGAGCGGCCGACACTGCCGGACCGCAAACCAAAACTTCCGGCGAACTGGCCCGGACAACCACCCAAGAAGACAGTCCGGCCAGAGGACAAAAAGACAAAGTGACAAAACGATTGATCGAGTGTGTGCCGAATTTTTCCGAGGGCCGTGATGCCGCAAAGGTGGACGCGATCGTTGCCGCCATGAGCGGCGTGCCCGGGGTGTACGTGCTGGACCGAGAGATGGACGCGGACCACAACCGATCCGTGGTGACGCTGGCGGGCGAGCCGGAGGCGGTGGCCGAAGCAGCGCTGCGAGGCACGGGCAAGGCGCTGGAGTTGATTGACCTGACGAAGCATACCGGAGCGCATCCGCGCGTGGGCGCGACGGATGTGCTGCCGTTCATTCCCATCGAGGGCGTGACGATCGAAGATTGCGTGGCGCTGGCGCGGCGAGTGGGGGATGAAATCTGGAAGAGGTTTCGCATACCGGTATTTTTCTATGAAGCGGCGGCCACGCGGCCGGACCGCGTCAACCTGGAAAATGTGCGGCGCAGCCAGTTCGAGGGATTGCGCGAAGAGATGAAGAAAAATCACGAGCGCCAGCCGGACGTCGGCGAACCGAAGCTGCATCCGACGGCGGGTGTAACGGTGGTGGGCGCACGGAAGTTTCTGATTGCGTACAACGTCAATCTGAACACTTCCGACGTGAGCATCGCAACCAAGATTGCCAAGGCGATTCGCTACTCGTCGGGTGGATTGCGGTACGTGAAATCGATGGGCGTGGACCTGAAAGGGCGCAACCTGGCGCAAGTTTCGGTTAACCTGACGGATTTCGAACAGACACCGATGCACCGCGTCTATGAAATGGTGAAGCGCGAGGCGGAACGGTACGGGGTGATGCCGGTGGGCAGCGAAATCGTCGGGCTAATCCCGAAAAAAGCGATCGAGATGGCCGCGGACTTTTTTCTGCAACTGGAGAATTTTTCTCCGGCGCAGGTGTTTGAGAACAAGCTGGCAGACGCGCTGAGCGGCGCGCCGCTGGAGCCGTCAAAGGACGGAAAACTCGTCGGGCTGGCGCGCCCGTTTCTGGATGCCGTGGCTGCGCCGGCGGCGACGCCGGGAGGAGGAAGCGTGTCGGCGTTCGCGGGGGCGATGGCGGCGGCGCTGGGGCAGATGGTCGCGGGCCTCTCAAGGAAAAAGAAGTCGCAGGATGGCGGCGTTCAAACTACCGCAGGGAAATGCGGAAGAAACGCGGCATCGCGAGGAGGCGATTCAGACAGCGACGAAAGGCGCGGCCGAAGTGCCGATGCGAGTGGCTGAGAAGAGTGTTGCGCTTTTCGAACGCCTGGGACAACTGGAAGCGATCGCGGCCGCATCCATGAAGTCAGACTTGCAAGTAGCGAAATGGATGGCGGGCGCTGGAGTGCGCGGGGCGCTGGCGAACGTGGAGATATGTCTCATCGATGCGTGCGAAAATCACGGCACTGCGGGAGCGCCTGGGCGATGCGCCGCGGGCCACAAGCGCGTAGAATGGAATTTCCCTCTGCCCCGATCGAAAGGAGCACTACATGAAACTGACCACGGCTTTCAGCCGACTCGCAGCCGCAGGCATACTTGTCGTATTGGCGCTGATGATTCCGCCGCAGGTTCGGGCAGACCGACTGGGCTCCGATAAAATCGCACTCTTTCCCAAGGAAGTCGGCGAATTTGCCTACGTGGACCTAAAGAAGGCGCGCGCGCTAAAGTGGTTTCCGCAATTGAAGGAGCAGGTGCTACCGGAACGGTTCCGCCAATTCGAGAAGTTCCTGGCGTCAGCGGGAGTGGATCCGAATTCGCAGGTGGATGAATTGGCGTGGGCGCTGGTCGCCGAAGGATTGACGACGAAGACAGAAGGAACCGGCTCGGCGGCAGTGCCGACAGGAGAACAAATTGTCGGCGTTGCGCTCGGAACTTTTAATCCGGGGTCGACGGAAGCGTACTTCAAACAGCAGAAGTTGCCGACCTACAAGGCGCGCGGCTACACCATGTTTGCATTCGGAACAGGGGCGGGACCGAATGACCTGTTTTTTCTATTCATCGATTCGAGCACGGCGGCGTTTGGCCACCGGACCATGCTCGAGAAAATGATCGAGGTTCGGTTTGGCGCCGAAGAAGGACTGCTGCACAACGATGCGCTTTATCCGCTGATCAACGAAGCAAACGGGTCGGGCGTGGTATGGATGGTACTGAACCCGGCGTACACGCGTCTGGCGATGCAGCAGCTTACTCCCGAAGTGCAACAGTTCCCGGAAGCGGCAAAGCTGCTGATGCGCATGCAAAATATGATTGTGAACGTGGACGCAAGCAGCAGCGTGGATGGCAAGTTCCAGGCGGTGTGCGGATCAACGGAAGACGCCAACGCGCTGGGGCAACTGAACGCTGAACGACGATCAGATCACTTCGCTGATCCGGAAGAACACGTTCGCATTCAAAATGTAGGATTCCGGGACGAACTTTAACGCAGGATAGGCAGGGCCAGACAGCGATACGGTCTGGCCCTTCGCGTTTCGGTGCCAAAGGCTAATTGACGGGAGGGATTCTTCCGAGGTATTTCGTCAGGCGCGTCACGGATTCTCCGCCATGCGTTTCGTGCTGGACGCGGTCGAAGCCGACGAAGGGATTCGCGCGTGCTTCACCGCCACCGTGTAGCGCAGCGAATCCGGCGATGGAATCGAGCCCCCCGGCCGGCGAAGCGTCACCATGATGGGATAGAGCAACTTCGATTCGGTCCGAGAAGCGCGCGAGCGTGACCTGCAAATGGGGATGATCTCCGGTCAAGTACTGAAAAACTTCGACGCAAGCGGCGACCACGGAAGACTGCAATTGCATCGCTCTTCCGTTCTCCATCCCGGCAGCTTCGGCGAGGTAGCGAGCCGCGCCGCCGATCGCCGCAGCCAGGCGAGCATCGGCGTCGATTTGAACGCGAAGGCTCTTGGGTTCAGTGGCCACGGCTGCTGGCAATCGAGACATCGCACGCTTCCCGGCAATCCGGGCAATAGTATAGCCCGTCCATGCAGAGGCGCACATTGTGCTGTCCTTTGCAGATGGTGCAGTACCTTTCACAAGTGCAGCGCTCTTCCGGCAAATCGCACTGCATACAAACGGTAGGAGCTTGCATAAGAGCCTCCGGAAAAACTGTACCTGAGCCCTGGAATCGCGGCAAGGTGAAGGTCGGGAGGATACGCCGAGTCGTTTACCTCCTCTGCTGAGTACGCCGGGAACGCCCTCTTGGCCTGCTTCAGCGGAGACACGAATGGGTGAGGGCTATGGCAACTGGATGCGGTAGAGGTTGCGGCGGGTATTCTGGCGGCTGTAGGCATAGAAGGATGGGTTCGCTGCCGAAGGCAATCCGGAGGGAAGCACAGTAGCAGACTTCGCATTCTTGAAGTCCTCGATTCGCGCGATTCCAGCCGGCGGTAACCTTGGAAGTCCCGAGTCATGCAGCACTGGTAGCGCGTGCGTGCTCTCGGACAGTTGCGGGAAGTACACGTACATGAATTTTTCAGTAATGTCCCAGTTAAGCAGGCAATAACCGAGGCACAACGGGACCGCCTTGTTTCCATTTATCTCAAATGCTTTGATCGCAAGCGTGTGCTCTTGATCGGGATTCGGTAAGCTCGCAACGATCCAACGGCCGCCCGGCGAAACCGCTACGGCATCTAATATGCGTTCCGTTGTTATCTTGCGGCGGCCTGTTCCATCTCCTTTCATGCGATAGATAAAATTCGAGCTGCCTTCGATTGCGCGGAAAACAAGATCGCCATCCGGCAGGAAATGCGGAGAATCTTCGCTTGCCGTTGAGGAGATGCGCACCGGGGATGTGCGACGATTCGTTGGCGCAACCCACAGGCTGGAATGGCCGGTCTGGTCATTGACGGCGAACGCTACTACTTTCCCATCCCGGGAAACTGAGTAGGCCGCCATTGAGTAACCCGGCAGGAGCCTCTCCACTTTTCCGCTGTTTAGCTCCGTCATCCACAACTCGTAACCTCGCGTTTGGCCATTGGCCATCAGGAAATAAAGGCTGTTTCCATCCGAAGAAAACGAAGGCGCTACAGCATTTCCTTCCGAGGAGATCTGGTGATCGCCGTTCTTGTCGTGCAGCCATACCGTGCTGTCCTGCGAGCCGACAGACGTTATAAACGACTTGCCATCGGGGGCCATGGCAATCCCTTCCTGGGAGGTCGGGCCGAAAGTCAATTGCTCAGGTTCTCCTCCAGGAAATCGCTGTCGCCAGATATGAGAATCGTCGGTGTCTGCAGCGACGTACAGCCATTTACCATCGGGAGACCAAGCGCCTGACATGCAGACACCACTCGGAGGACCAACGACGCGGACTTCGCCACTGCCCTGGAAGGGCACAACTCGGCACGGTAAAATTCTGCCGCGACTGTCCATTTCAACGACCAGCACCCATTGTCCGTCCGGGGAAAGATACGAATGATGAGCCATGCTGCGCTCACCAGGGGGCACGTAGACGTCGCGGCCGTTCCCCCGACCTTGGTCGGTGGTCACAACTGCCATGTGCAATCCTTCTTTGATCTCAGAAAAAAGCAGCCGCTTCCCAGCTTCGATCCAAGTCAAAGACGAAGCATTAGGTAGGAGAACGTGAGGATCGCCGCCGAGAACTGGCACTTCCAACGTTTCAAAAGGCACCGCCGTGCCGTAGGCCACGCGCGAGTTATCCGGAGAGAAGGTCGGGCTTAGTTTCTGCGAGGCGTCGTGAGTAAGTTGAACAGGCTGGCCGTCCGGCAGGAACTTCACATAAATTTGTCCCGGGCCGAAGAATGAATTACTCCCACGGATGAATGTCAACATCCTTCCGTCGGCCGACAGCGCCGGGTACACCGCGGAATCGGTAAAGAAGGTGAGCTGCTCCCAATCCTTGCTAACAGGAGGCCTGCTCCGAGACAAACGATACAGCAGAAACGCTCCTGCCGCACCCGCTAACACCAGGAACGCCGCCGCGACATAGTAGCCTCGTCTTCTCCGGTCTGTTGCTGTTACCTTCGAGGACGCAGGCAGTACTTCCAGATCGACGTGTTCCGTTTGTCCTGAAGGCAAGATCCGCGTGCGGCCCGAGCTGCTATCGCGCCGCAGCCTCTGAAATTCCGCATGCAGGTCGGACGCATGCTGGAAGCGCAGATTGCGGTCTTTCTCGAGCGCCCGGTTGATAATTTCCTCCAGCTTCGCCGGTAGATCAGGATTCAGGCGCACTGGGGACACCGGCTCCCTATTCAGAATGGCTTCGAAGATGACCCCGGAAGTATCTCCTCGAAAGGGCAATGCTCCTGTGGCCATTTCATAGAGCACCACACCGAGCGAGAAGAGATCGGTCCGCGCATCCAGTTCCTTGCCGCGCACCTGCTCCGGCGACATATAGGCGATCGTGCCTACCGCAGTGCCGGGGCTGGTCAGCAAATCTTCCACCGTTGCGGTTGGCAAAGCAGAAACACCTTCGGTAAAATTAGCGACTTTCGCCAAGCCAAAATCGAGAACCTTGGCATGCCCGCGCTTGGTTACAAAAATGTTGGCTGGCTTGATGTCACGGTGAATGATGCCCTGGGCGTGAGCGGCATCGAGCGCGTCAGCAATTTCGATTGCGAGCGAGACCAGTGTTTCCAGCTCCATGGGGCGATTACCAATACAGTGCCTAAGCGTGGTGCCCTCGAGGTATTCCATGGCAATAAATGCCTGGGCGTTATCTTCGCCGACGTCGTAAATGGTGCAGATGTTGGGATGATTCAAGGCCGAGGCGGATTTGGCTTCGCGCCGGAATCGGCTCAGGGCTTGCGGGTCGCTCGCCACATCGTCAGGCAGAAACTTCAGAGCGACAAAACGATCCAAGCGCGTGTCCTGCGCTTTGTAAACCACGCCCATCCCGCCGCCACCAAGCTTTTCCAAAATGCGATAGTGGGAGATGGTCTGCCCGATAAAAGAAGAGGAGTCGGCCATTTCGCGCTCATCTTAGGTTGCATCTGGAGGCAAGTCAACGGAACCAAAATCCATGCGACACGGCTTCTCTTGCCAGCTTCTTTGACCCGTTTATGCGTGCATGCTAGTATCGGTTTCTGCCCGAGCGCTTGGAATGGAATCCACTACAACTCCTCTCGTCAGCGAGCTTCGCAAGACCCCGCTGAACGCATTGCATCGCCGCCTGGGCGCAAGGATGGTGAATTTTGGCGGCTGGGACATGCCGGTGGAATACCCGTCGGGCGGCGGGCTGATCGCGGAACATAAAGCGGTGCGCGGGAGCGTGGGCGTTTTTGACGTCAGCCATATGGGGGACATTCGAATCCGCAGCGGCAGCAAGCCCGGAGGAGCGCTGGCGGCGGTGCAGCATATCAGCATGAATGACGCGTCGAAGCTGGCCATCGGCCAGGCGCATTATTCCGCGATGCTCTATCCGGAAGGCACGTTTGTGGATGACGTGATCGTGCACCGGCTGGGCGAAGACGATTTTCTTCTGGTGATCAATGCGGGAACGCGCGAAAAAGACATCAACTGGGTGCGCGCGAACACTAAGGGTTTTGATTGCGTGGTCGAGGAACTGAGCGACGCGTATACGCAGCTGGCAATTCAGGGACCGCGCGCCGTGGATGTGTTGCGAAAACTTACGAATGTGGATTTGAGCGCGATCAAGAATTACTGGTTCACGCACGGGATGGTCTGCGGGCTCAAGAACACGCTGATTGCGCGGACCGGATACACCGGTGAAGACGGGTTCGAGATCTATGTGCCGTCCGACACGGCGACCAGTGAAAAAGTTTGGAATCAGGTAATGGAGGCCGGGCGCGAATTCGGGATCATTCCGTGCGGATTGGGAGCCCGGAACACGCTGCGGCTGGAATCGAAGATGGCGCTCTACGGGCACGAGATCAGCGACAAGATTAACGTGTGGGAAGCGGGGCTGGAGCGCTACTGCAAAATGGAGAAGGGCGAGTTCATCGGACGCGCCGCGCTGGAACGCACGAAAGCCACAGGATTGACGCGGACGCTCATTGGGCTGGAAATGATCGATCGCGGCATTGCGCGCGACGAATACCGATGCTGCAATGAGGCCGGCGAAGCGATCGGAGTCATCACCAGCGGCTCGCCTTCCCCGACGCTGGGCAAAAATATCGCGCTCGCCTACGTTCCACCGGCATATTCAGCCGTAGGAACAATCTTGTACGTTGAAATTCGCAATCAGAAGTGCAAGGCGCAGGTGGTTCCGACGCCGTTTTACAAGCGGCCGAAAAAAACCGCGGCACCGCAGGTATCGTAATCGCGCTGAAACAATCAAAGGAGCAGCCCAATGGCGTATCCGAAACAGTACCGCTACACGAAAGAACACGAATGGGTGGACGCGAAGGGCGACCTTGCGACCATCGGCATCACCGACTATGCGCAGCATGAATTGGGCGACGTCGTATTCGTCGAGCTGCCAAAGCCGGGAGCGAAACTCGAAACCGGAAAAACTTTCGGAACCGTGGAATCGGTGAAAGCCGTGAGCGAGATTTATGCGCCGGCCTCCGGCGAAGTGCTCGAAGCGAACGCGGAGCTCCACAATACCCCGGAAAAGCTCAATACGGATCCGCACGGAGCGGCGTGGCTCATCAAAGCGCGATTGACGAACGCGAGCGAGCTGAACGGCTTGATGGACGCGGCCGCGTACGAAGCGTACATCGCCGACAAAGGCAAGGAAGCCTCGGCCTGATGCGCTATCTCCCGAAGAGCCCCGCCGAGCGGCAGGAGATGCTCGCCGCCATCGGCGCAAAGTCCATCGACGAATTGTTTTCCAGCATTCCGGAACGATTTCGCCTGCGCGAGCCGCTAAAGATTCCCGGACCGTATTCGGAAGCGGAAGTGATCCAGTATTTCAAAGAGCGCGCGGCGGAGAATTCGAACGGGTACACGAGTTTTCTCGGCGCAGGCGTTTACAATCATCTGCGCTCCGTGGTGACAGACGCGGTCATCCAGCGCGGCGAATTTCTCACTTCCTACACGCCGTATCAGGCGGAAATCACGCAAGGCACGCTGCAGGCGATTTTCGAATTTCAGACGCTGATGTGCCAGTTGACGGGTCAGGAAGTCGCAAACGCATCCATGTACGACGGCTCGACGGCGACCACGGAAGCCGTGCTGATGGCGGAGCGGCTGACGGGGCGGCGGCGCGTGCTGGTGGCGCGGTCCGTGCATCCGGAATACCGCGACGTGCTGAAAACCTACGCGAAGAATTCAGGACTGCACGTGGAAGAAATTCCGTTCACCGCAAGCGGCACGGTCGACGCGAAGGCGCTGCAAGCGGCGCTGAAAGACGATGCTGCGGCAGTGGTCGTGCAATCGCCGAATTTTTTCGGAGTGATCGAAACACTCGAGCCACTCGCGGAGGCGGTGCACACCTCGGGCGGAATGCTGGTGGTTGCCATTG
>WNFT01041758.1_pt1 | contig 10833 bp, 8 predicted proteins | sample 5400191 | NCBI WGS metagenome assembly WNFT01 (sample SAMN13153359, study PRJNA577476) | soil metagenome | isolation source: 80 cm saprolite under Madrone tree | place: USA:California | collected 2016-06-14
AGCCGTTAGATCTAGGGCTCAGGTTGGAGCGCGGCTCGACAGATGTTAATTTAAAGTTTGCTAAAATAGCAATGGAGATAGATTATATAAAGAGAGCCCTTTCGCGAAACAATGGCGTGGTGAGTCGTGCAGCGAAGGACCTCGGCATTAGCAGGGTGAATCTTTACGATCTCATCGACAAATACAATATCCAGATTCAAGAATTCAAAGTAACGCGGATGCGGCCCAAGCAACAAAATATTACTCGGGAGGTCTCCTAGTTTGGAAACTTTAAAAGCTAAGTTACAACACCGCAACGCAACCGCCGCCGTTATCGGACTTGGCTATGTCGGCCTGCCTTTAGCTCTAGAGATCGCCTCGGCTGGCTTCAAGGTCGTGGGCATCGATCTCGACCGAAACAAGATCGCCCGGCTAAAAGAAGGCAAATCTTACATCGGAGATGTCTCCGACAAAACTATTGCCAGCGCGATGCAAACAGGTCGATTTACGGTGACGGCTGAATTCAGCGCGCTGGGCGATGTCGATGCCGTAAGTATTTGCGTCCCCACACCCCTGAGCAAGAGCCGAGATCCGGACATTTCTTTTATATTGTCGGCGACCGAAAAAATTCGCAAATATTTGCACGCCGGCCAGCTCATTGTCCTAGAAAGCACCACGTATCCTGGCACCACAGATGAACTCATTCTTCCGGAACTTGAAAGCTCCGGCCTACAAGTCGGAAAGGACTTCTTTCTCGCCTTTTCTCCAGAGAGAATCGATCCAGGTAACACGGTATTCAATACCCACAACACGCCGAAAATCGTCGGCGGCATAACGGATGCGTGCACGGAAATCGCGCGCATTTTCTATTCTCAATTCATTGAGCACGTGATTGCGGTCTCAAACACAAAGTGCGCAGAGATGGTTAAGCTTCTCGAAAACACATTCCGCAGCGTGAATATCGGAATGGTCAACGAATTAGCCTTGATGTGCGACTTGCTCGGCGTCGATGTCTACGAAGTCATCGATGCAGCTGCCACCAAACCTTTTGGCTTCATTCCTTTCTATCCGGGTCCAGGATTAGGTGGCCACTGCATTCCCATCGATCCTCACTACCTCGCCTGGAAACTGAAAGCACTGAACTTTCAGGCTCGTTTTATCGGTTTGGCATCCGAAATCAACGGCATGATGCCCTCCGTGGTGACGAACATGGTTGGTGAGGGTCTCAACCGTTTTTCAAAGAGTATTCGGGGCTCAAAGGTTTTGATTCTTGGGGTTGCCTACAAGAAAAACGTCAGCGATTGCCGGGAATCTCCTGCGCTCGACGTCATGCGCATGCTAAGCGATAAGGGCGCTATTCTATCCTACAACGATCCGTTGGTACTCTCCTTGAGAATGAATGGTAGTGCTTTGAACTCAGTCGACCTAACGCCAGCCGTTATCGAAAGCCAGGATTGCACGATTATTCTTACGGATCACGGCGTTTACGACTTTCGAAAAATCGTTGGATTATCCAAGTTAGTCGTCGACACAAGAAACGTTACAAAGGATCTGCAACAATTCAAAGACAAGATAATTAAGCTCGGAGCGGGAAATAAGTTGGCGTCATCGGCACCTAACCCTGAAGAGGAGTACGGGAACATGGCAGCGAATCTAGCAACGCACTGAGGCCCCCCGTGACAGGCAGGCACTATGACAGGGGATAACCCCACCGTGTAGTGCGTTACTTCCCGCAGCACCGTTTGTACTTCTTCCCGCTGCCGCACGGGCAAGGATCGTTTCTTCCTACTTTCTCACCTTGCCGCTTCGTCTGCGAAGCTCGCGCCGATTGGACGTTCTCGCCACCGTGACTCAGCACCATCCGTTGCGGACCTGGCTGCTGCATCTCCATCTGTTGCGCGACGGTTTCTCGGGCTATTTCTACGGTAAAGAGTTTTTGCACGACGTCTTCCTGGATACGGTGAATCATGTCCTCAAACATCTCGAAGCCCTCTTTCTGGTACTCCTGGAGGGGATTCTTCTGCCCGTAGCCGCGCAACCCAATTCCTTCTTTGAGATGGTCCATATTGAGAAGATGGTCCTTCCACAAGCTATCGATCGTCTGGAGCATGATGATTTTCTCCAGCTGCCTTAGCATAGGTGCCCCGAATCGATTCTCTTTGTCTTCGTAAGCATGGGCTGCTTTTTGGTTTGCCATCTCCGCCAGGCCGTCTACCGTCAACTCCTCTAATTCCTCCGCTTTAAAATCCACCCGAAGGTTGAATTGGTGGTGCATCCCTCCACTCAAACCAGTCAGATCCCACTCTGCAGGGTGAAGCTCTTTATCCCCGTATCGTGCCAGGATCTCATCAGCAAGCCCCTGAGCCATCTCCAGCACATCTTGCTTCAAGTCCTCCCCTTTCAGCACCTCTCTTCGCTGGTTATAAATCACCTCTCGCTGCTTATTCATGACGTCGTCGTATTCCAAGAGGTGCTTACGAATGTCGAAATTGTGGGCTTCCACCTTCTTTTGGGCGTTCTCAATCGCTCGTGTTACGAGACCGTGCTCGATGGGAACGCCTTCTTCCATACCCAATCGGCTCATGATGCCCTGAATGCGATCGGCGCCGAAGATACGCATCAAATCGTCTTCCAAAGACAAATAGAAGCGCGACGATCCCGGATCCCCTTGCCGTCCCGCTCTTCCACGCAACTGATTGTCTATCCGTCGGCTCTCGTGACGTTCGGTGCCCAGAATATGGAGCCCGCCAGCGGCGATTACTTGCTCCCGTTCTTCGGCGCAGACTCGGTTATAACCCGCTAACACTTCATCAAAACGCTGGCGATATTCTTCGGGCGCCTTGTCCAATTGCTCGCGAATCTCTTCGACCACCCTCAGGTATTCCTGGCGCTTGGCTTCGTAATTGCGCTGTGCCTCTTGAATCGCTTCTTCATAAGGGCGCCGGATCTCTTCACATCGCGCCTCCGCCTCCTCGAAGTCCTGGTAAACCCTACGGTACTCGGTTACGAGTGGCTCCTGCTCCCCCTGCGTCAGGGCCAAGAGAGCCTGGTCGAACTCGAAGTCATTAATCCGCTGCTCGTAGTTGCGTCGCTTTTCATCAAGCGCTTCAAGCAGATCTTGCCGCTCGCCGTTTTTTTGTTGCCAGCGAGTGATGCATTCGCTGAAATCTTGCCGTGCCTCTTCAAAAGCCTCATTAGGATCCGCACTGTCCCCGTTTTGGGTTTGCAGCAGAGAAGCCTCGAGATCTCGCTTTGCCTGCAAGTAGCTTTCGGGAATGGGTCGCATCCCGTGCAGCGCTTCAATCAGTTCCGTCGCAGACAAATCTTCGTACCGTTCCCGCTTATCACGGAACGGCGAAATCTCCCTCACCTGCCTTTGAATTTCGGTTGAGCGTTTGAGGGCGTCGCTCCGTTGCTGCTCGTAAAGTTCACCGTCTTTCACATAACGCTTCTCAGCCTTTTGGACTTCTTCGTCGTACTTCTCGCGCAGCTCCCTCAACGCATCTTCGTAACGTCCTGCCCCCCCAACCGGCAGCTTGGCCGCCCGGTTAATCCATTCGTTTTCCATATCAGACCGGGCCAAGAAATCCGGGTTTCCACCGAGCAGAATGTCAGTGCCCCGCCCAGCCATATTGGTCGCAATCGTGACCGCTGCAAATCTGCCGGCCTGAGCAATGATAGTCGCCTCCGCCTCGTGATTTACGGCATTGAGGACGTTGTGTTTTATGCTTTTTTTCTTGAGCATACGAGAGTCGCTTCCGTATCGGCGGTTCCAGTCATTCCCGCCAGTTTCTTGTACATGCGGAAATAATTTTGGATGGTGATCGTCGCGAGCGTTTGGTTCTCCTCGCGAATGTGCACCCGTTCTTTAGCTTCTACCGCTTGATGAAGGCCGTCGGACCAGCGTCGACCGGGCATCAAGCGGCCGGTAAATTCGTCAACGATGATCACTTCACCGTCTTTCACGACGTAATCAACGTCACGCTTAAAAATAGCATGGGCCTTCAATGCCTGTTGGACATGGTGCAACGTATCGATCTGTCGAGGATCGTAGAGATTGTGCACGCCCAACAGGCGTTCCACTTTCGCAACGCCGGTTTCCGTCAGGGTAACCGAACGGCTCTTTTCATCCACGGTATAGTCGCCTTTGGCCTCAATGGCGGCGCGATCCTCCTGCGAGGGATCCCCCTGGATCACGGCTCCTCGCTGCAGCTTAGGAATGATGCGATCAATGACGTAGTACTTGTCCGTGGACTCTTCCGCCGGACCGGAAATGATCAGCGGGGTTCTAGCCTCGTCGATGAGTATATTGTCCACTTCATCGACAACAACAAAGTTGAGCTCTCGTTGGACGTATTCCTCCAAGGAGAATTTCATGTTGTCTCGCAGGTAATCGAACCCGAATTCGTTGTTCGTGCCGTAGGTGATATCTGCACGATAGGCTTCTTGGCGCGTAATCGCGCGCAGATTCAAGTAGCGGTAGTCCTTGGTTAAAAAGGTTGGATCAAACAGATAGCTGGCTTCATGGACGATGGAGGCCACCGATAGGCCGAGCTTGTGATAAATTGGCCCCATCCACTGGACATCGCGGCGCGCCAAGTAATCATTGACCGTGATCAGGTGGACTCCGCGTCCGGTGAGTGCGTTTAGATACAACGGCAAAGTCGCGACCAGCGTCTTTCCCTCGCCGGTCTTCATCTCGGCGATCTTGCCTTCGTGTAGGACCACCCCACCGATCATTTGAACGTCAAAATGCCTCAGTCCAATGGACCTCCGGGAGGCTTCACGAACTGCCGCAAAGGCTTCGGGTAAAATTTCTTCCAGCACCCGGGCTTCCACTTCACGCAACTCTTTGTCCGATTCCTCAACCCGGCTTTTCAGTTCCTCGCGCTGCTCCGCGTCGGCCGCGAGCGCCTCCCTCTGGACCTCTTCGAGAGCGCTATGCAACGGATCGGTGACCTCATGAATACGCTTCTTGAACTGCTCTGTTTTAGCGCGCAAGTCGGCGTCGCTAAGCTTTTCAAAGGCCGCTTCCAGCTCATTGATTTGACTCACATACGGGCGAATCCGCTTGACCTCGCGGTCGTTCTTCGTGCCCACGATCTTTTTGATTAAGCTCAACATTCTAAAGATGCGACTCCCAAAGTTTCCTTAGTCTAGCGCCGCTCCTAACAGCTACGATACCAATTAAAATACACGATTGTTACCGCCCGTTACAATATTAAAGTGAGTTAATGAAGCCGTTTAGCGTTCAATACGCACCGCCGACTCCACTTTCTCACCGAGGAAGCGTCGGCCAACCTTGATAAAGCGATCCGGAGCGTCGGTGACGAAAAAACTATGAATTCCTTTGCCGTCTCTTCTGGTTAACACGGCCTTCTTAAGCGTCGCCTCTACTTCCCTTGCCGTCTCCTCCGCTGAGTCTACTAGTCGAACGCCAGTTCCTATGAAATTGCGAATCGCTTTCTTAAGTAACGGATAATGCGTACACCCGAGTATCAAGGTGTCGATACCGCTTTGCTTGAGACTACCCAAATAAGCTTTGACGGTCATTTCCATCACGTCGTTGTCGATCCATCCCTCCTCGACCAACGGCACGAAAAGCGGACAGGCGCGACTATACACCTCAACCGCTCCATCGGCTTCTTTCAACGCGCGAGTATAAGCGCCGCTCTGGATGGTTGCCTCGGTGCCGATAACGCCAACTTTCTTATTCCTTGTACTTTTGATCGCCCTCCGCACACCAGGATCGATGACTCCGATTACAGGAATCGAAAAGCTATTTTTCAGTTGGGTCAGGGCGATAGCCGTCGATGTATTGCACGCCACGACAACTGCTTTAACACCTTTTTGAAGCAGAAATTCAGTATTCTCAAATGAATACCGAAGTACAGTTTCAACCGATTTTGTCCCGTAGGGAGCCCTCGCGGTGTCTCCTAGATAAACGGTATTTTCCTTGGGTAAGCTCTCAATAATCTTTTGAAGGACGGTAAGTCCCCCTATACCAGAGTCGAATACCCCGATCGAACTTTCTTTATTTGGCATGCGGGATAATGCGGGATAACTAAAAGGCAGGCGCCAATTGATTGCCGAGCTCCCTTTCGCAGCTTGGAGCGAAGCCGAAGACTTGCTCCCACACTTCTCTGGACTCCATGCAGAGATAGACCTTGACTGTGGGTGCGGCCCGCCGAATCCAACGGAGCATCTTGCGGTACATGTCGATCCGCAAGGGTTGAAAATAACGCAGCTTCCCATCAGGGCAGAGCACTTGCTCGCCGGTCATAAGCTGCGTCCGTGGAAACCGATCCCGGATAATCCGTTTCAAGCTTACCGTATCGCGCAAAACCCCCATGCTCAACCAGGGAATCCTACGCCAGTCGACACTGCTAAAGATTTGCTCCAGCATCTCTTCATAATCTCTCTCCCAGTTCGGGTATTCGACGATGGGGTCAAAGTGAAACCCCAACCGGTAACCGCCGTCCTGGCAGCGTCGGGCAGCCAGCAACCTTTCATTGAGCGACGCTGTTCCATGTTCATCCAGATCGATGACCCGCTGTGGGTTCATCGACCATGACACCACCACCCGATCCTTGGGGTCTAAACCGAGCAACCCGTCTATGCAGTCACTTTTCGTTTTGAGCTCGAGGAGCACGTTGGGCTGCTCGGCAAAGAAGGGAACGACTTCACGGGCGAAGCCAATATACGGATCCAAGGCGAGACTGTCCGTGATCTCCCCCGTGCCAATACGAAAAAAAAACCGTCGATGCCTGCTCAAAAGCTCGTCAGCCTCAGTCAACAGATCGTCCACGTTGCTAAACACTTTGAGTTCAGGATTGTCGGCCAGGTATTCCTGCAAGTAACAATAGCTACAGTCCATCGGGCAGTTGCTGGCAAAGTTAATGACGAAATAATTGCAGCAAACCTGACCCTCGCTGCCCGGACACTTCTTGAGAAATTCTCCTTTGTGTCGCGTCAGGAAAAGTTTCTCTTTGGCGGCACCAAATGTGCGCACCGAGAAATCCGCCGTTCCGCTTTCCGTTGAAAGCGCATCAACAATTCTAAAAGGAACTTTCGGCAACGCATTGCGCAAGTTCCTGTAGATCGGACTCGCTTCCGAACCTTTCTCGACGATGACCTCTTGAGGTTGAAAAAGTTGCATCTCTGCCCTTGAAAGACTTACTTGCTTGCTTTTGGTCTACTTTCCTTGGCCGGTCCCGTCAAAAAACCAAAAATCTCCCGCACAATGTCTTTATCCGCCGCGTTGGCGAGCTTGACGGTCAGCCTTCTTAGCTCATCGTGGCTTGAGGCGCTCAAGGCAATCTGCAACCTACCTCCCTCCAAACCTGGCGGCACCGTCAGACGGATCTCAGGATGAAGTTTCAGTTCCTGAATTCGCGCGCGTATCGAATCCTCAGTCTGAGCGAGTCTAGGGAACCGCAGCCGTCTAATCTCTTCCTTTATTCGTTTAAGCTTGTCGGCTCGGCCTAATCGGGAATCGGATTCAACGTCGGTTATCGGCTTGCTTGCCAAGATTTCCCGGATCTTCGATTGATCACGAAGTCTGATTTCCTCAAGCCAGTCCATCAGATCACGCAGATGATTTTCCCCGATCTTCAGACTAATGGCGAGACGAAATAAAGCGTCTCGATCCGGCTGATCCCAGTCCAACCACCGTTCCAGCGTCCGCGGATGGAATCCCTTGCGTTGTGCATATTGGCAAATCTGCGCCTCCAACATCTATCTCTCCTGGAAAAATTCCGATAGCATCCCTTCATATGCAGTCGCCTCAGGCTCTTTTCCTCTTTTCTTCCGTAACGACTCGACCCGATATCGATCCATGCCCCACATGGAATGGGACAACTGATCGACGTGTCCTCCCCGCTTCACAACCAGGGACGTACGGATGAGCGGAACCAGGTGGTCGACCCCGATTCGCAGCCAGAGATCATAATCTTCGCACACCGGGAAACTTTCGTCGAACCCCCCAACCTGTTTAAACAGACATTTCGTCAGCATAACCGCCGACGGACTCACCAAGCAAAGGTCGAGGCTCGGCCGGAAAATATCGCCGGAAGGTTTTGTGTGTTTGGTCTTCGGATTTACCCTCATCCCGTGGCGAACCCAGATTTCCTCGGTCTGGCAAATCTGAATTTCCGGGTGTCGCTCCATGAACGCCATCTGGATTTCCAGTTTTTTGGGGAGCCAAATGTCGTCCGAATCTAGAAACGCCACATATCGACCTTGTGCGAAAGCGACACCGCAGTTTCGTTCCACAGTACCGTCGTTGGAGCCATCATCGATAACAATGACCTCAAAAAGCCTATAGCTCTGTGCCAATACGGATTCGATGGCCTCCACGACCATCGACCAGCGGTTGTAGGTGGGGATGATGACGCTGACAACGGGAAACACAATCCTACCCGAATGATCTTCCAACACGGAACTGGATAGACAATTTTAGTGGGACAGCCGGTGAAATATTGCTAAACGAAATTTTCTATCTTTTTGAAAAACTGATCCACCATCATCTTCGCTACGCCGTTGAGCATTCGCTGCCCGATGCTGGCAATCAGTCCTCCCACCTTTGCATCCGTGCTATATTTGAGCACCGTCTGCCCGTTGTTTTCCTCCAGGTTAATAGACACGTCACCTTGCATAAACCCAGGCCCGCCGGAACCCTCGCCACTGAGAACGTAATGAGACGGTTCCTCCTTCTCCTTGATCGACACCTTCCCTTTATAGGTTCCTTTAACGGAAGCGACGCCAACCTTCATGATCGCTTCATATTGATCCGGTCCAATCTGGTTCATACTCTCGCACCCGGGCATACACTGGGCCATGATCTTTGGATCGAGCAAAATTTGCCAAACTCTCTCTCTGGGAGCGTTAAACGTATAAGTTCCCTCGATTTTCAAGCGATTTGACCTCCGTTTTCCAAGCCCCGAATGATGACCGTTCAAACCCGTTGGTAAGTGGCCCCCGCCTCAGGATAATTCGTTCTTAGAAAATAGCTTCCGTAAATCCAAAAAACAATAGGAGAAGTTGCTGCCCAAACCGCAATGCGTTTCCTTGCTTAGGCACAAAGTGGATCCTGCCTTATCATTGATTCAGCGGCTCACGTCCGTTACACTTTCACAAACAAGATGCTTTCGGTAGCCAAATTCTTCCTGTTGACCTTTATCCTTCTTGGCATTTCTTCACCGGCCTTCGCGCAAGCCCCTGAGCCGCGAGAAAACTTCGCCCGCGCCTATGCATCTTATTCGAACGGAAATTTCTCCCAGGCCAAAGAATCATTTCAGCGCGCATTGGACCCGAACTTCCCGCTCGCAGACTACAGCCTCTACTATCTGGCGTTGATCGCATACAACGAAGGCAACTTCGACGTTTCAAGACAGTTTCTTTCCCAGCTTAGGAGACGCTATCCCCAAAGTATCTGGGTTTACCCCGCAGCGCTGCAGCGAGCAAAAATAGATTTGGCGGAAACAAAATATACCGAGGCTATTGAGGCTCTGCGCACCTTGCGCAATGGAAAAGGCATTGGACCTGGAATACTCGATGAAGCAATTTTACTTCAAGCACAGGCGCAAGAAGCCATGGGGGATCTAGGTCAAGCGCATGGGCTCTATTCAGAATTGCGAAACCTTTTCCCCCGCTCGCGTTGGGCGGCATCGGCGCGCACCGCTGTACGACGGCTCAGGGAAAAGTACCCAGAGCAATTCGGGCTGAGCACGACTCAAGCGATTGTAGAGGAAGCGGATCGATTGGTGCGGGAAGGAGAAAGCGGAGACGCAGAAGTTCTCTACAAAAAACTTTTGGGCAGCAACCCCGAGCCGGCCTTCCGTCTCCGAATGTTAACGAAACTCAGCGATCTCTATCTTTCCATTCGGAAGCGAAACGAAGCGATTCCGCTGCTCGAGCAGATCGCTCGTGACTATCCGGAAAGCCCTGAGGCTCCCAAAGCACTGTACCAGATCGGCCAGGTCTTGTGGAACCGACACGATAACGCCCAAGCGCTTGATTACTTCAAACAGATTATGGAGCGCTATCCGACGAGCTCTTACGTCGAAAGGTCCCAATATGCCGCCGGGGATATTTACGAGTCGTTTGGCAGAAAACAGGAAGCGATAGCGTTGTACAGCGGCGTGGCAAAAAATTTTTCCACTAGTCCAGCACGCTATGACGCCATTTGGCGCCTCGCCTGGCTTTACTACCGAACCGGGGAATGGGAACAAGCCTACGGAACGTTCAAAAGTCTAGCCGCCCAAGCCACGGACGGCGCTTTACGCACCGCAGGACTGTACTGGCAAGGCCGCAGCGCTGAGAAGTCAGGCGACCTAGAAGCCGCCATCCGTATTTATCGACAAGTCGTCGATGGCAGCGAGGAGTCTTACTATCAGGCTCTCGCACTGCGTGCCCTGGTGAGAGTGGGTATTGCGGTGGAAGAGCCCAAAATGAGCGGCGCTCCAGCCGCCGCAGAAACCGATCCTCCGCTGAACGCTGGGATTTCCTACCATCTCTCTCGCGCCCGCGACCTTTCTGCGATTTCGCTTTATCCCTTAGCGGTCGCCGAGCTGAATGAAGTGGACCGCCTTTCTAAAAAGGATTCGCAGTTACGCCCGCTACTAATGCACGAATATTTCAAAAACCAGGCTTACGGCCGCAGCCTCAGTATCGCTGATCAAATTCCCAGCTCGACGAATGATCGGAACCTCTATCGCTTTCCCTTGGCGTATTGGGAAATGATTCAACAAAAGGCCCAGGAACGCGAGCTAGATCCCTATCTCATTCTCGCCTTGATTCGACAGGAGAGCTTGTTCGATTCCCGCGCACGCTCGCCGGCCACGGCTCTGGGTT
>WNFT01005817.1_pt1 | contig 10832 bp, 7 predicted proteins | sample 5400191 | NCBI WGS metagenome assembly WNFT01 (sample SAMN13153359, study PRJNA577476) | soil metagenome | isolation source: 80 cm saprolite under Madrone tree | place: USA:California | collected 2016-06-14
AGCGTCAGGCTCGACGGCGAGTTGACCGACGAAATCGCTGGGCCCCGCCTTTTGCTGATCGTCCTTGCCACCGTTGACGAATGCCGCCATCGCCATGACGTACTGCTTGAGCGTGATCGGACTCGACGCGACGTTCTTGACCTCGGCATTGATTAAAAGCGTGTCGGTACCGTCGTCATAGGTCGCGCCCGTGCTGCGGACCTCGGCGAGATGCGGCCCCGCGGCGAGCGGCTCCGGCGCAAACCGATCGGTCTGCTGCGGCAGCCGTACGGGATACTTCGCCGCCATGTATACCCATCCGCCGATCAGCATGAGGATCGTCACGCCCGCAAGGACGCTCATCCACATGTGGTCCCTCGGCGTGATGAGGCCGATATCGGGAGCGTCGTCGTTGACCGGAAGCTGCGTGGTCACCGCCAGACGCGTAACCGTGCGCTTGGGAACGGTCCAGTACACCATCCAGATGACGCCGATCACGAAACCTGCGAATGACCACCACCAGACGAAGCTTCCGCCGTAGTGCTCGAGGTCGACCGTCTCGCCGTTCAGCAAGGTAACATCATAGCGAAAGGGCGTCGTACTGGGCTGGACCGAGACCCATTCGCCCGGGCCGAGAAGGGTGCCAGTGCCCTGAATCGCGATGCCGGGATGTACATGCCAACGCCCGGGATTACGGGCGAGCATGACCATCTTGTACTGATAGGTTCCGCCCTTCTCGACGAAGATCGAGCCAAAAGCGGGCTCTCCGTTCACGGTTCGATCGCGCAGAGCAAAGACGGGTCCCGGCACGACGGGCGTGATGTAGGCGGTCGTAGGCGGATCCAGGGTATACGGCCAAGTCTCGAGAATTTTTAAAGTTCCGGTAATTGTAACTGGGTCTCCGACCTTTACCGAGGTGGGTGAGACATGAACGTCGTAGAATGCGACCGTGAGATCCTTTAGAAACGGCTCGTCCGCAGCCTCGCCATGTGCGAAAGCGCCGCGGGCGCACGCCATTATCAGCAGCGCCGCTATCGGGAGACCGATGCGCATTCGCATTGTACGTTCCTCCGTAACCGTAGACAGGCGCTGCCCGAAAAAAGGTCCAGCCCCGACTCTTATCTCTCCCCGAGACGGGAAAGAAGTTTAGGAACGAAGCCATTTCTCACGCAAGGTGCTGAGAGCGAGGTAGATGTGGCTACTGCCCTCACCCGCGCGCGCCAGGCGCGCTTGCCCTCTCCCTGTCCAGAGGCTGTCGATTTTCTCTGTTTTCCGCAAAAGCCGTGCACGCCAATGCTCAACTTTGTTGCTCGCTCGGGGCCCGAGATCGAGGAAATCGACAGCCTCTGGACAAGGAGAGGGATCGGAAATGGACCCGGAATCAAAAAATCACAAACTCGGAGAATGACAGCAAAGGTATTTACGGGCCACGACACTAGCGGGCTCCCACCTTCATAGTGCGGCGGCGTATCGGCTTGCCCGTCACTTGCGTCTTACGCGGCTTGCGCGACGGCCACAGCACTACTATCCAGTAACAGGCGATACCCAGCAGAGCCGATGTGATTACGGGCGGGCCAAGCTCGTCCGGTCCGGCAATTCCGCCGTGCGCATGAGCGGAAGACGCCAGAACGGCCAACCACAGAACTATTACGCAACCGCTTCGTACCAACCGATTGATCGATGCCATGTGATTCCCGTCAGCCGTTCATACCGTCTTGAGATAGCGTCCGATTGGCCACACGGCCAGGTATCTTCCGATCAATTGCCCGACCCAATAACCGAGCGTCGCAAGCGTGCCTCCGAAGAGCAGAGATACGTACTGGGTCTCGCCGAGGAAGCTGCGGAGGGCACCGCGCTCGATATGCCGCAGGTACTCCGGCGTTTGCGACCTGATGTAAGCGATACCTTGAACGTCGGAGACCGTGAGCACGTGATGCATGAACTGTGCGGGCTGAAGAAATGGGGCGAGCGGGATGTAATTGAATGACCAGATCAGGATGGCCCATATCGGTCCCCCGATCAGCGACGTGAGCACGAAGCTTCGCGTCTTCATCAGCAGCCAGTCCAGAATGATCGCCGCCGGCACGGTCGAGATGGGCCATACGAAATTCAATGGATAGGTCTCGGCGACATGCCATTGGAAATAACGGCCCACCCATGACGCGAGGAACAGAGAGACACACGTATATGTCGCACCCGTGGGGAAGCGCCAGGCGACCCACTGAATCCATTGCAGAGCCGAGGGGATGATAATCGTGGCAAAGGCGGTAACGACCGGCCACCATTGCGGGTCCTTCCAGTCCGTCCAGAAATCCCAGTCGCCGGCGAACAGAAGCCTCGTAATATCCGCCGCGCCCCCGACTACGAAGATGGCGGTGATCCAGAAAACCGCGTCCCAGCTACGGTCGATCCATCGATACGGCCGGTTCAGCAGATCGCGGAGTTCGAGCCGGCGTTGCCGCTCGGCTAACGACATCGCTGTTGGTGTGGTTGCCGCCATGCTATTTCACCTTTCCGCGTCTTTCAGCTTTCCGCGCGGCTCCGATGTCGCCGCGCCATTTCAGGTTTCCGCTCTGTTGTCGCCGCGCCATCCAGGATTACCCATGCTCTCGGTGGCGCTAAGCCCTAGTCGAGTGAAGGAATCGGAGGTTTGCCAGTGGATAGTGTCCAGTTCTGCCTTGTACTGCCTTCTCGCCCGGGATACTTTACCAGTGTCTCTCCCTGCCTATAGTAACTGGCGCCGGGATCCACCTCTACCACATATTTTCCCGCTGGAAGGTCTCCCATATCGACGGCATACTGTCCATCTTTAATCGGGCTAAAGCCTACGATTTTTCCCAATTTTCCTCTTTTAGCGTTGCGCACGACGATTGCGACGTCGTCCAGACGGGACTGATTAGTGGTGGCCATGTTCCCGGTCTGAACAGTCCCATAAATTTGGCCTTTGTGCGCATCGCTGCTGGACGTTTGGCCTTGGATCGGCGCTACGTTGAAGAAGGTGACCATCAGGGCAGCAGCCAAAGCCGTTGCGGCGAGTATGAACTTTTGGGGCTTCATTTTTCGCGTCTTTCACCTTTCCGCGCGGCTCCGTTGTCGCCGCGCCATTTCAGGTTTTCGCTCCGTTGTCGCCGCGCCATCCAGGACTTCCACCAGCTGTCCTATCAAGCTTGCTGGTTTAAAGGTATTTGCGGGACACAACACTAACTGCCCGCGGCGGCCGTCTGCGTCCGGGTCGGGATCTCCTGAATCTTTTCCGCAGATTTTTCGATTTGGAAAAGACGCAAAATAGTCTCGCCCCATACGGCGAACATCCCGCTTGCTAGCCAGCCATAGGCCACGAAGGGCCAGTGGAACGGCACCGAGAAAAATTCCTCGGACATCCACAGACTGTGGCCCCATTCGTTAAAGGCAACCTGCATAAATTCAAGTACGGCCGCCGCAATCAGAAGGAAAAATGACCACGGAAATCCCTTTTCGGGAGCATATACCGCGGGAATCCGGTAACGGCCGTAGAGATACGCTCCCAAGGCCAGCACCACCGACAGTGGGAAGAAGAAATAGAACATTGGTATGTGCGTCGGGGTTAGGGCTGTGTCACGCACCATCGTCTGATGCCATGCGCCGTCCCAGTTCGGCCAGAAGCTCGCCTCGATATAAAGCGAGAGGCTGGTCGCCCCGATGATGCCCCATAGCACCGCGATGCGCCGAACTTCCTCGGCAGGCTCGGGTGTTTTACCGGCGAGCGGCCGTCCTGTCCGGATCAGCCATCCATACCATAGGCCGGCAAAGACACCGTTCGTCAGCAGCTCACCCCAGAACAGCGTGCGGTAATGGAGCGTGAAAGCGCGGCTCGCCGAGTTCAGCCCGGCGGTAAAGGCGAAATTGTAATCCCATATCCAAAGGAAGAGATTCGCGGCCAGCAGCAGTGCGCAACCAACGAAGAGTGTCTTCCATCCGCCCATCAGGTCGGTAGGGCCTAAGGCGCCCTCGGCGTCCATTCGTCCTCTAGTGTCCATCATGGGTCTCCCTTTTGCGCCGATTCTACGTATCCAAGGGGTTTATACCGCATATCCAATCGAGGTCAACGGTTGTATCAAGCCAGGGTCGGTAGCGGACTATCCACCGGCGGCTCAGTCAACGAAATTCGGAGGATGCCGCAACAATTCGCCTATCTCGGCCTGTATCAACTTGGTTACACCATTGCAACGTTCGGCTGGTCATCGTCGACGAGACGACCAACATCTGTGGCCGCTGCCCTCACCCTACCCTCTCCCTTGATGGACAGGGAGAGAGATCGGAAAAGGATACCGAGAAGGAACCAAAGAGAAGGAATCAAAAAATTCACAGACTCCTTAGCTCGGCTACGCTCCGCCTAGTGTCATCTGTCGATGAACGGCGGGCGAGCAGGTAAAGCGCGGCGGCGATCGCGAGGATGGCGCCGGCATTGGCGGCCAGATCGATCATGGCTTCCTTAAATTTCTGCGGCGAGAGAGTCTCGCCCACCACGCTCATTTGGGCGCCGATAGCCAAAATGCGCCGGGTCGCCGAAATCGCCGCGATGAACAGGAACGGCTGCAAGGACGAGCCACGTTCCTGTATGTATGAGAGGACGGTCCGCAGCACCTCCATTATGATCATGACCAGGAGCAGGTCGTTGACCAGCGTGACGATTGCCAAGGCGAACCCGGTCTCGCGGAGATTGGCCGGAAAGGCAGCCACGCTGTATCCGAGCATCGCGAACGCCCCGGCCAAGAACACCATGCCGACCAGCGCATAAACTAACGCATCGGCGTCTTCGAGAACCTCCAAGAGTCTCTCGTGCACACGTCGGGTGGCCGTGGGCGACTTTTGTTCGGCAGGGGCGTCCATCCAACCCATCATAATAGCGAGCCCGGATAGCGAACCAAACTGAGTTGCCGAGGCTGGCGCGGGCCGAGGGCGGACGGATAGTATCGCGAAGGCGACAAGGTATCCGCGCTCTTCCCGAGGTAATGGAGGCAAGTTCATCAACAGCGAACGCGGTGCAGCAGCCGCAGATCGCACACGCCGCAGAGTCCGCGCGCAAGTGGATCGTGGCGGCATCGGTCATCCTGTGCGCAATCCTGGAAGTGCTCGACAGTTCGATCGTCAACGTCGCGCTGCCGCACATGCGCGGCAGCTTTTCGGCGGGCGTTGACGAGATCACCTGGGTCGTGACGACCTACCTGGTTGCGGCCGGGATCATGATTCCGACCACCGGCTGGATCGCGGGCCAGTTCGGCCGCAAACGCTATTTCCTCATCTCGATAGCGACCTTCGTGATCTCCTCGGCGATGTGCGGGGCGGCGCAGACGCTCGACCAGATGGTCGCGTTCCGCTTTTTGCAGGGAATAGCAGGCGCCGCGCTGCAGCCGCTCTCGCAGGCGATTTTGATGGAGACGTTTCCGCCTGAAGAGCAGACGCTCGCAATGGCGGTGTGGGGACTCGGTATGATGGTCGCGCCGCTCCTGGGCCCGACCGTAGGCGGTTATATCACCGACAACTGGAACTGGCGCTGGAACTTCTACATCAACGTCCCGATTGGCGCGGCTGCCGCTTTCATGGTCACGACCTTCGTTCACGACCCATCGTATATGCGCCAACTCAAGGGTAAGGGCCGCGCGGACTGGATCGGGATCGTCTGCCTCGTGCTCGCGTTAGGGCTGGGCGAAATCGTGATGGATCGCGGCGAACGCGCCGATTGGTTTGCGACCCCGTGGGTCTGGTACTTCACGGTGATCGCTGGGAGCACCTTCGCCATGCTGGTTTACCATGAATGGCGAACTCCCGAGCCAATTGTCCAGGTCCGCATACTCAATAACAGGAATTTCTCCCTGCCTACCGCCCTCCTTATCATCTTAACCTTCACCGCGTATGGGATGCAGATTCTCAATCCCATCTTCCTTCAAACTCTACTCGGCTATACGGCGTGGCAGGCCGGACTCATGATGCTCCCGCGAGGATTGGGCTTGACCGTCTCGATGTTCTTCCTGGGCGGTATCGCGCGGCGCGGCTACGATACCCGCCCGCTGGTAATTTTGGGCTTCTGTTCGGTCGGACTTGGACTCTGGCTGCTGGGGAGCCTTAACCTGAACATGGCGGTCCCGAACTTCGTGTGGCCTACGGTGGTCCAGGGGATTGGGATGGGCCTGGTGTTCCCGAATCTGTCGGCCACGGCACTGACCTCGATTCCGCGCGAGCAGATAGGCTACGCGTCGAGCCTCTTTTCGATGACGCGCAACCTCGGCGGCTCAATCGGGACGTCGGTATTGACCACCATGCTGGTCCGCAAGCAGCAGATACAGCAAAGCCACCTGGTTGAGCATGTGTCGGTATTCGACGCCTGGCGAATGAGCGAGACGCCGGCGCGGATGCCCGGTGGAAGCCATTTCAACTATATGGACCAGATCGTGACCGGACAGAAGCAGGGACTGGTCAAGATCTACGGCGCGGTGCAGAGCCAAGCTATGATGCTGTCGCTCAACAGCATCTACCGGACGCTGGCCGGTTTAATGGCGATCGCAGTACCGTTGTGCCTGTTGCTGCCGCGCGCCCGGGGCAAGGCTTCCTCGAGAGCGCACTAAGAGTCCTTCACTAGCGCTAGCGGAGCGTAATCTTCAGGCGAACAGTCTCGTGTGTCAACGCCGGCCTCGTGATGCCGGCGCGGGGGGTTCGCGGCCTGCGTCGGCATTCGGATTCTATGCGCCTCCTTTTTCGGCACCGAGCCTTTGCACTTGATGAGCATCTCGACTAAATAAGGACTCTTTGAGCCATGATCAAGATGCGGTTGACGTTACTGAGCGGATTATTTACAAGGACCGACAAGTAAAGGTGCACGTTGAAGCGGTTGCGCTGGCACTGCTTCGATGGACCACTGTTGGAACCAAAAACGGAGTAATTCCCCGATGCCAGATCAAAATCGATCCTCTGGTGGAGGATCCAGCTCTAGCGGACGCAGGGAACCGATTGGAGAACGCCGCTGGCGGGATTCGATGAGGCTTCGGTTGCCTCCCGAGGCGATCGAGTGGACGCGGTCGAAACGCGAAGGCGGCCTGGGCGGAGTGGGAGCGTTCACCCTGCGCTACCGGCTGCCGATTGGGTTGATCCTGGTTGCGGCCAGTCTTTTCATGGCGTACGGCGTGACCAAGGTCCACATTGCCACGAGTTTCGTCGATTTTTTCCCTCGTCAGCACGAGAACGTCCACCTCTACGAAAAGTATCGAGAGCAGTTTGGCGGGGCCCAGACCCTGACCGTCGCCATCTCGGTAAAGAAAGGCGACATTTTCAATCTCGCGACGCTGAAGAAAATCCACGACATCAACTATGCAGTTGACGCGCTGCCCGGCGTCAACCATCCGTCGGTACGTTCGTTGGCGTCATATCGCATCACGTATGCGGAGGCGATCCCCGGAGCATTGATCGCGAAACCGTATATGTATCCCGACGTGCCGAAGAATGCTGCTGAGATTGCGGAGCTGAAGCGGCTGGTCGAGAAGTACAAGCCGGAGTTGACCACGCTGGTGAGCGAGGACGATCGCACTGCGTTGGTGGTGGCGGCATTCAATGAGCGGGTGCTCAATTACCACGACCTTTTCAATGAGGTGCAGAAGATCGTGGCGGCCAACCAGGACGCCGATCACGTCATTTACCTTGGCGGCGAGCCGATTATTCGGGGGTACGGGTACCACTACCTGCCGAATATTTCGTTGTGTTTCGCGGCCGCGGTTCTCACGATGGCCGTGCTGCTCTACATCAGCCTGGGACATCGCAGCCGATGGTGGGCGCCGATGGTGACCGGCACGCTATCCGCGGTCTGGGGCCTCGGCTTCGTGGGCTGGATAGGATACAACTTCGACCCCGTGATGCTAGTCATCCCGTTCGTTCTGACCGCCAGGGACCTGAGCCACGGCATCCAGTGGCAGGGACGCTACTACAACGAGCTCGACGGGTATAACCACAAATACGCCGCGGTTGTAGCCACTACGAACTACATGCTGCCCCCCGGGTTTCTTTCGATTATCGCTGACATCGCTGGAATCATCTTCATCTCGCTGGGCGGCATACCGGTTTTGCACAATATCGCGATGGCGGGTTCGGTCTGGCTCGCGTCGAGCCTGACGATGGTGTTCGTCTTCGAGCCGGTGTTCCTGAGTTATTCACCGACCCCGTTAATACGGGGAAACAGCTTCGGCGAACGGCTGTGGGGCCAGTGGACACCCGGCGGACTGAAGGGCGTGCTCGAGCGGTTCGTGAAGATTCCTGTGACTCCCGGGCGCGTGCGCGGGACGCTGCTGGTGAGCGCCGCGCTGCTTATCGTTTGGGGCTTGGCCGCGGGCCAGAGGTCGAAGATTGGTTACACCACACTCGGCACTCCGCTCTACAGATCCAACTCGAAGGTAAACAAGGATCTTGTCGCGATTGCGAAAGACTTCCCGCTCGACGAGTCGTGGGTCGTCCTTGTTACCCCTGCCTGGCCGGACCCCCAGAGCGTACTAGCTCCTTCGGTTCTGCGCATGATGGACGATCTCCGCGCCCGGCTCCTGGAGGATCCAAGCGTGCGCGATGTGATCAACTTCTCGTCGACCGTCGAGAAACCATTCAATCAGCAGTTCCACAACGCGTTCCCCAAGTACCAGGAGGTTCCTGGTAACAGCCAACTGTCGGGAAACCTGTGGTATCTGTACCTGTCAGGCACCGCGCCTGGCGAGATGGAGCGGTACGTTGGACAGGCAAACGACGACGCGGTCGTCCGTGTGTTCCTCGCTGATCACACTTTCGATACTTTGAATCGCGTACGCCAGGTCCTTGCTGAATTCCAACGAACGCGGGTCGCCCCGGACCCGGACCTGTCTCATGTACAATTCCTGACCTTGGGCGGCCTGGGCGGGCTCTACGCCGCGGCGAACGACGTACTATTCAGACTTGATATAATTAACATTTCGTTCGTGCTTCTGGTCGTGTTTGTTTTCTCAGTCTTTGCCTTCCGGTCTTTCGTGGCCGGACTATTGTTCGTGCTCTCCTGCGTCCTCGCGAACTTCGCTGCGTTCATATACATGGGGATACGCGGGGTCGGGCTAACGATAGATACGGTGCCCGTCATATCGCTTGGAATCGGGCTTGGTGTTGACTACGGGATTTACGTCGTCGCGCGTATTCGCGATGAGGTTGCGCGTGGCGAGACGCTCGAGAACGCGGTCACCATCGGCATCACTCGGACCGGCGCGGCGGTCTTTTCCACTTTCTCAGTTATGGTCGGTGGAATAGTTCCCTGGATTTTTTCGCCCCTGCTTTTCCATAATCAGATGTCCGTGCTGCTGACGTTTCTCATGTTTACCAACATGGTGGCAGGAATATTGGTGCTGCCCGCGTACATAGCATGGTCGAGGTCGAACTTTGTCTGCAGGTATGAAACTGAGGCCGCGCCCGAGAGAGCTGCCCGGCCGGCCGAAGCTTGACTTAGGACACCAGTGATGCGAGAGGAGGGGGCGCCGCTCTGTCAGCGGCTACCCACTTCTCCCGCCCAGTCTCACCGCTGTATCCACACCGGAGCAGCTTATCTCATGGACGAACGGAGCGGCGTGCGGACCTATTCGCGCGAAGCTGGAGGCGCATGCCAAGCAAGCTCTTGCTAATTCGTCGTGCGGCTGGATGGAGGCAGGTCAGCTTGTGTTCGAGAGCAACTCGTTTGCCAGTCCGGCTCGGTAGTGTGGCGATCGCGATTGTCTCGTCCTCGCCTTCCCGCGCTTGGGTTTAAATGCGCCGCTCACGGTGTTGTGGCAAAACATGCCGATAATCGCGTTGCTGAACGGCAACTACGACGGCATCACGCAGGTTTATGAGGCGAAGCGCCACGGCGACTTCGGGCTCGGGGCTTTCGCTCAGCTCGATGGCGAGATGATTGCGGTCGATAGCGCCGTCTATCGGGTTACGTCCGACGGTCACGTACATAAGGCCTCCGATGCGACGAGACTGTCTTTCGCCGCGATGACTCATTTCGCGCCGGACCACGCAATCGACCTTCCGCAAGGTACTACTTTAGAAACCTTGTCCCGCTTCCTGGATCCGCAACTGCCAACGCTCAATGCTTTCTATGCGATCCGGATTGATGGCCGTTTCTCGGCTATACGGGCGCGCGCGGTGCTCAAACAACGAGAACCATTTCCAGCGTTCTGCGAGGTTGTGAAGAAGCAAACGGAGTTCAGCTTCGGAAATGTGAGCGGTAGCCTCGTCGGCTTCCGCGGACCTGCGTATGCGAGCAACTTGAATACACCCGGTTATCATTTCCATTTTTTGGCCGACGACAGATCCGGAGGCGGCCACGTGCTGTCGTTTACCGTGGCGCGAGCAGGTCTGAAACTGCAACGGATCGACTACGTAGACCTCGCGTTTCCACATAGCTCCGCCTTCGAAAAGTCAGCGCTCGCGAAGGCCGATACCTGCAATGGAATGGCGCTGAACGAGGAGCCGTAAAGGTGGGGAGGGAGAATCGAGCCCCAACGGGCAACCGGGGGGCCGTCGATCACCGGCGGACGGGCGGTTACCAAGGATGATGAGTCTGACAGGTCGTCAAACTGATTCTTGACTTAGTCACCGGGGTTGACTGATGCTCTGCGGCGCGAGTCCCTGTTCGAAAAAAGACCGGAGGTACGATCGACATGGCGACGACTTTGGAGCATCTGGTAGCCGACCTCGCCGACCGCGAGGCTATTCGCGAGTTGCCCCAGCGGTATTGTGATTGCGTATGGAGGGGCGATGTCGCGGGAATCGTCAATCTCTATGCCGAGGATGGCACCTTCGCAATTGCCGGTGGCGGGAGGGATCGAACGGTAACGGGC
>WNFT01018553.1_pt1 | contig 10831 bp, 9 predicted proteins | sample 5400191 | NCBI WGS metagenome assembly WNFT01 (sample SAMN13153359, study PRJNA577476) | soil metagenome | isolation source: 80 cm saprolite under Madrone tree | place: USA:California | collected 2016-06-14
TTCGTCGTATTGAGAATTTCCACGGCGCAGCGGCGGATGAACGCGTCGTCCTCCTTGAGCAGCGGCATGACTGCCTCAACGACTCTGGGTCCGCCAATGGTGCCCAGAGCGTCAGACGCACGCGCCCGCACCCACCAGTCCTGGTCTCCAAGCGCCCCTAAGAGATCTTTGATCGCCTCGGTGGTGCCGACGGCGTTCAGGACTTCCACCGCAGCGCGTCGTATGTACTCGGACTCATCTTGCAGTAGCTCGAGGATGTGGCGCAATGTATGAGGGTGATTGATCTGAATGATGGCTTCGATGGCTTTACTCTGGACCGTCAGATCTGGATCGCGCAGGAGAGCACAGAGCGGCCCCACTTCAACGGGCATCTGCAAGCCTGCCAGCCCTTCAAGTGCGGCCAGCCGGACACTCTTGTGGGCATCTGTCACGAGGTGGAGCAGGGTCTCACGGCTGGCGGCTGTGCTAAAACGACTCAGGGTCTGCGCGACGTGGAGACGGATGAGCCAATCGTCGCTGCGCGTATAAGGCAGCAGATCAGGCACCATCGCTTCTGTGGCCACCTGGTCAGCCAACCGCAACACGGCAATCCGTGCATCCTTGTTGGTGATAGTGCACAATTCCAGGAGGGCTTTGGGTCGTAGCGTCTCCTTGTGGGCTGTGAGAATTTGGACGAGTGCAGCCTTCGGGGTCGTTAGGTCGATAAATAGTTCGAGCAAGCTATGCGGGTCATAGCCTCGACTGTGCGAGAGGATCGTGACAATCCCTGCGACCACGCGAGGATTCCGGTCGCTCAGCCCCTGCACAAAGTATGGTAAGGAAGCCTGATTGACACGGGCGGTGAGAAACTCGATCAGTATGGTGGGGGTAGGAGTGCTCCCCAACGTCGGTAGCAGATGAGGAATGGCCGGTCGACCGATCTGGGCGAGTCTCGCCATGGCCTGGCGTTGTGCTGGACTGGTGGCGTCCGGCGTGGCCAGCAGCACTGCGAGCCATTTTTTTACGCGGAATTTGTCCAGGAGTTTCATAATGATCGACACAGTGCACGAGTTATGCGGAAGTTTCGCCTATCTCTACCGCTTCTGGCAGCCAGCGGGGCGCAACCCCAGGCTGGGCCGTGAGATGCAACACACACACGATATACGCCTTATTCACTAAGCAGATACTGCCGTCTTCCAGGTACAGCTTGGCAAATCGTTCCTTGGAGAGGTTGAGATAGTCGTAGAGACGCTCATGGTTCGGGGGCAGTGGATAGCGCACCACACCTTCGATGAGCGAGCCATCCATGAGCGACACTTGACAGTGTAACGTCTTGATGCCAGTGCCCTCCTCGCTCGGGGTCTCTTCCTCCTGATATTCCACGCGGACGATGGCCCTTTTGTTATAAAAACGGAGCTCTTCAGGCTCAGTACGCTGCAGCACGAGAAACGACGCTGCCTCATTGAGGACGGCACAGGGGTCCTCTAAACCGGGGCCGTTTTTCGTATGAAAACTGAGAAACAAGGAGCCGATAACGCGTCCCTCAGGATGCACCCAGAGCGTGACCTGCCGCAAAGCTTTAGGGATCATGTACCGATGGTTGTGATGCATGGGTCTCCTCCTACGCTTGCACAATCCATATCTGCATTGCTCAACGTATCGACATGGTACCGGGAAAACTTTACGCCTTGGAGCGTTTTACTCGCCCTCAAGTGCCCCATGCCCGGTGCCGATAAGAAGGCGAATGCGGAGAGGTGATCAACGCTACGACGTCTAAACGATGGATAGAGGCTATGGCGCACCTGGAAGTACTTGAGGGATTTCACTGTGGAGAAAGTTTGCCGCTGCCCGATGACGCATATGTTGGGCGCCATCCGGAGAGTTTTCTCTGTTTGTCCGAGCACCATGTGAGTCGCCACCATGCACGGCTGCGGCGGCGCGGCAACACGTTTGTCATTGAAGATCTGCGGTCTTCGAATGGTGTCATAGTGCAGGGGAAACGCCTGCTGCCACAGGTCCCCCATGAACTCCAGGATGGCGATGAGGTCCTGATCTGTTCCACCCGCATGGTCTTTCGCGCCGACGCTTGCCTCCCCAAGCCCTCCCAGCTCCCTCGTGCCCTGTCTCCTGCCCTCATAGCGGCAGAGCCGATGACGAAACGTATCGCGTTGACCGGGGAGGGAGGGGCATTACGGCTACGCATGCTGACGCATGATGCAGTCCAGCCAGGAGTCGCCCTGACACTCGATGCGTCGATGAACTGGCTGGAGGTAAGCGATACTGAAAAACACACTGACAAAGGTCTCCAAGAAGCCTTGAAACGCCTGCAGGCCATGTGTCAGGTGAGTACAGCACTTGGTGCCATTACGGATCGGGAAACCCTCCTGGCCAAAATCCTCACCTGTCTCTTTGACATTTTTCCCGTGGCGGAACGCGCCTTCATCATGCTGCGTGACAAAGACAGTGACCGACTTATCCCCGTGATTGCCAGAACGCGGCAGGGCACTGCAGAGCCGCTGGAAGAAGTGGCGATCTCGCAAACCATTGTGAACGAGGTAGCACTGCACAAGCATTCCATCCTGTCCCGTGACACGCTGGACGATTCGCGTTTCAATCAGAATATGTCGGTGCTTGATCTCTCCATCCGCAGCATGATGTGCACTCCCCTGCTGATCAATGGCGAAATCCTGGGCCTCGTGCAGGTGGATACCTGCACCACGCCGCGCGGTTTTACCGCTGAAGATTTGCAGGTGCTCACCGGCATCAGTGCCCAGGCTGCCATCGCCATCAAAAATCTCCAGCTCTATGAAGCCATCGAAGCGGAGACGGCGAGACGCATCAGTCTGCAACGCTACTTCTCACCCGGGCTAGTGGATATGTTGATGTCGGGCGAGGTCACGGCCGCCCTGGGTGGGGCTGCCTACCAGGGGACCATTCTGTTGGCGGACATTATTGGTTTCACGGCCATGAGTGAAAAGATGCCCCCCGCTCAGGTCGTGGCAAAGCTCAACCGCTACTTTACCATTATGCAGAAAGTCATCTATGACCATGGGGGCAACGTCGACAAGTTTAATGGTGATGGCTTGATGGCGTTCTGGGGTGTGCCACGCGCCGGCGCCCACGATGCGAGCGACGCGGTGCTCACGGCCATACGTATGCAACAGAAGCTCTGGCCATTTAACTTGCAGTTGTGTGCTGAAGGACGACAGCCAGTGCATATGGGGATTGGGCTCAACTCTGGGGAGTTCATTGCCGGCAATATCGGCTCAGAGGACAAAATTGAGTTCACCCTCATTGGCGACACCGTGAATCTGACGGCGCGTATCGAGCACCTGGCGGGGCGCTATCAAGTGCTGGTCTCTGAGGCGACCTGGTTATCGATCAAAGATCTTGTCTGTGCTGTACGCCTGCCCCCGCTGATGGTCAAAGGCAAATCCCATCCTGTGATCCTGTACTCGATCCGCGCCATGCACGATCGCCGCCAGGGTGGGTGTGCATTGGCGCTCCCCTGCCAGGTGCTCGATGCCCAGGGCAACTGTATGGGACATGGTATCCTGGCTGGCAGCAGCCCTGGCGATCCTGGGCACCGTCTCGTGTTCAATACCGGCCTGCCATTGGCATCCGGAGATACTCTCACGCTCCAGTGGGTCATGCCCGAATATGACGAGTCGCTGCAGCTCACGACGCTGGTTACCTCCTGCACCACCATGCGTCATGAGGGGGCCTGTAGCTATAGCCAGGCCCTGCTCACCGTCAAAGAAGGTGCCGCCGCTACTTTTCTCACCCCTGGGAGTTGTCTCACCGCGACGCAGACCTGGCGTCCCACGCGCGCCTAACAGCTTTTGACATTCCACCTGCCTCATGCTATGGTCCCTGCTATTCTGCACCGTCCGTAGTCTATCCGGAGGCAGCCATCATGCCACAACAACTCTCGACTGACCAGGCGCGGCAGCGTGCCCATATGCCCCAGGGCACTGCCGCCATTCTGGACACCCGCACGCTGACTACTGCGCACCGGCGGCTGGCCCAACTCCTGCGCCCTGGCTTAATCGTGCTCGATGTGGGATGTGGGACCGGGGCCGTAACACGGGGCATAGCCGAGGCAGTGGCACCAGATGGTCTGGCGGTAGGTCTCGACATCCATGCTGGACTGCTCGCGCAGGCGGGTCGGATGCATAGCCGTGTGCCTGGCCTGGCGTTTGCCCTGGGCGATGCCTATAACCTGCCATGTCGTGACACATTTGACGTGGTCACTGCGGCGCGTGTCCTGCAGTGGTTGGCCCATCCGCTTGAGGCTCTCCGAGCCATGCGTGCGGCAGCCAAACCAGGCGGGTGTGTCGTGACACTCGAATACAACCACGAGCAGATCGTCTGGGAGCCGGCGCCACCCCCTAGTATGCAGCACTTCTACCGTGCCTTTCTGCGCTGGCGCGCTGAGGCTGGTATGGACAACACCCTGGCGGACCGCCTGGCAGACCTGTACACACAGTGCGGCTTCGTGGACCTCTGGGCTGAGGTGGCCGCCAGCCGCGGCCATCAGATGGTGGCAGATGGCATCCTCACGGAGACGCAACGGGCTACGGCTGAAACGGAGTATCGTACCTGGGTCCACGATAGCGCCGTGGCCCAGACCATGTATCTGATGGCCGTCGAGGGACGGCGGCCATCCGCAACGCTGCACCAGAACACTACGCTATGATACGCGCCATTATCTTCGATTTTGACGGTTTAATTTTGGACACGGAACTGCCTGAATTTCAGACCTGGCAAGAAATCTACGAGGCGCATGGGTGCACGCTCTCCTTTGCGGTGTGGGCCACATGTATTGGCACTGTAGGAGCCTTTGACCCCTATGCGCATCTCGAAGAGCAGCTAGGGCGCGCTATCGATCGCGCCGCCGTGCAGGCGCAACAGCGCCAACGCTGTGACGCCCTCATTGTAGCTCAGGCTGTTCTGCCGGGAGTCCATGATTATCTTGCTGAGGCCAGACGTCTGGGTCTGCACGTTGGCGTGGCCTCCAGTTCCTCGCGTCCCTGGGTCCATGGCCATCTCACCCGCCTTGAGCTTAGCCAGCATTTTCTCTGCATCAAATGTCGGGACGATGTGCCGCACCCGAAGCCTGATCCCGCCCTGTACCAGGCTGCCCTGGAGGCGCTTGGGGTCCAACCGCAGGAGGCCATTGCCCTGGAAGATTCCCCCAATGGCATTTTGGCGGCTAAACGGGCCGGCCTGTTCTGCGTGGCGGTCCCCAACCCGCTGACGCGCCAGCTCTCCCTGGCGCAAGCCGACCTGCAAATCGCCTCTCTGGCCGCTATGCCGCTCACCAGGCTACTCGCGGCAGTACAGCAGCCTGGCGGCGCCATCCTACGTGACCTGATTTAGTTGGACGACTCGAACGCCAGGGTGGCATAGCGCATGAAAATGCCCCCACGTGGTTCGGCTAAGGGGCCATTCAGCACCAGGACGGCAATGACATAGCGTGTGCCTGGCACCGCACTGTTGCTGATCTCGACACGCTGCGAGGCGTTGATGCCAACGATGACACCAGTACTGCGGTCGATCTGGCCATTGACCCAGATCTCCCCGTAATTGTCGATGTTCGTCTCGAACCACACGCGGGAGCCAGCCAGGTCGATGCCATCGAGACGCGCGGGAATCTCCACGGCAATGCGATACCAGGCAAACGTAAAGCCTACAGAGCGGCTCTCCCGGACGTTGCTACACACCTCCCACCCCGAGTCGTCATAGTCCGCCAGGCGCGCTGGGGTATTCAGAATCTGGGCGGTCAGGCCTTCGTTGGGCTGGCCCGGTACTAAACCTGGCGCCACGCGCCACTGTCCTTGGACCTTCTGACGATCTTCAGATTTGTTCAAATCAAGAGCTATTCTCGGCATACGGTCCTCCTACGTATGAGGCTGCCAGCAGTTTGCATACGATTACTCAGCCTGAAAGCGAGCAGGCATTATTAGCGCATTTTTTCCTCTGCGTCTAGAGGCTGCCATGCTGACCTCTCGTACTGCACTGCAGACTATGGTACTCTCCATGCCGCGACAGTGGCACTGGAGGTGCATGGGACGCACAGCCGTGCCATCACGGAAAGCCACTTACGGAGGGACACCCACTATGGAACTCGCCCAGGCGCTGAAGTTCAGCTACACCAGCGTGGCGCAAGAGATTGTGTGTGATACGGACGCCATTGCGGACCTCTGTGGCACGCTGGACCGTCTGGGTGCGAACACTGTCATGATCATCTGTGGTCCCTCCATCCTGCGCAGCTCTGATGCCATTAGACGCGTCCAGGAGGCACTCGGAGCACGCTGCGTTGGCCTGTTTGCCGGAGTTGCCCCGCATGCGCCTGTGCCCACCCTTGAGGAAGCGATAGGTGTGGCCAGGGAGGCACAACCCGAGGCGCTCGTCAGTGTCGGCGGCGGCAGCACGCACGATACTGCGAAAGGTATCGCGACGCTGCTCGCCGAGGGTGGCGATATCCACGACTACGAGATCCACTTTGAACCTCCCGATACGGTCTCCATACCCGCCCTGACACAACCAAAAATTCCAATCCTTACTATACCCACCACGATGGGTGGGGCGGAATTGAGCCGCGGCGCTGGCTTTACGGATCATACACTGGGCCGCAAAATCGTTGTGGCTGATCCAGGCACCATCCCGCGCAGCATCCTCATCGACGGGAAAGCCCTGGCGACCACACCGACCGCGATCCTGGTCTCCACCGCCATGGGCCAGTTTCGTATCGCGGTGGAGACGGTTTACTCACGGCGCCACAACCCGATTGGCGATGCCCTCGCCCTGCATGCCATCACCATGCTGGTGCACGCTCTGCCCCGCTGCGCTGCGAAGGATATCAACGACCTCCTGCATATCAAGACGGCAGCATGTATGGCCTCACTGGCCAATGTCGGCGGGCTGGGGCTGAACACCGCGACGGCGCACCACGTGGGTGGTCTGTACAATGTGCCGCATGGGGAAGCGAATGCCATTCTCTTACCCCACACCATGCGCTTCAACCTTGAGGCCAGTGCGGCACGCCAGGCGCTGATTGCTGAGGCCATGGGGATCAACACTGCAGGTATGACCCCGCACGCGGCCGGTCTGGCCGCTGCAGACGCGGTCGCCCAGCTCTGTCAGCAGCTCGGTCTGCCCTCGCGCCTGCGCGATGTGGATGTCCCGCAGGAGGGCCTGGAGGCCATCGCTGCGGCGACCCTGCATGATCGCGCCCTGGCCACGAACCCGAAGCCCATTGCTAATGCTGAGCCCATCCTGCATGTGTTGCGGGAAGCCTGGTAGGCATCATTGGTACGTCCGAGACGGTCTGGGTCGCGTCAGCGCCCGTGTCCCTGCAGCGTCATGTGACGTAGGAGCCCCTATGCAATTTGGTATTGGCCTGCCCAATCTGAGTTATGTTGATCCCACCGAGACGCTCATGCGCCTGGCGCACGCCGCCCAGGATCTCGCCTTCGACGCCATCTGGGTCAGTGATCATGTCTTCATTCCATACGAATACGAGCCCAACTATCCCTACAGCGCCACCGGACGCCTCGGGCTGTCAGCGACGGATTACATCTTCGATCCACTTACCACGCTGTCGTTTCTCGCTGGTCAGGTCTCCACACCACGCCTGGGGATTAGTGTCTTGATCATGCCGTATCGCAACCCGATCATCACGGCCAAGATGCTGGTGACGCTGGACGTGCTCTCGGGTGGACGGGTGATTCTGGGGACCGGGGCGGGGTGGATGCCAGAAGAGTTCGCGGCCCTGGGCGCGTCGTACGAGCACCGTGGGGGGGTGACGGACGAATATATCCAGATCTTTCGCGAGTTATGCACCGCGGACAAGCCATCATTCGAGGGCAAGCACTACCAGATTGCCAATCTTGGCTTTTATCCAAAGCCCATCCAGAAACCGCATCCCCCGGTGTGGATTGGTGGCTATACCCCAGCAGCCTTGCGCCGCGCCGTCCGCTTTGGGGATGGCTGGCATCCGAGCAATTTGCTACCAGAGGCCCTGGCCGAGAAAGCCATCGCCCTGCGGCAGCTCTGTACCGAAGCTGGCCGCGATCCCGCCAGCCTGACTATTTCGACACGGGTGAATAACGTCACGTTTGGTGACAGCGGCGACACCACCGGGCGTCCCGCCCCCCTCAGCGGCACGGCGCAGCAGATGATCGACACCATCAAACGTTACGCAGACGCCGGGGTGCAGCATATGGTGTTGGGCATTCGCGGCCGCGACGCGGAGATGATGATTGCCACGGCCCGCCGCTTTGTCGATGAGGTGCGCCCAAAAGTGTAAGCAGCGCGATGTCAGCAACGTGGAGAGCGCCATCACCCCAAGCCTTAGCGCTGCACCTCTGCCTCGCCGCCAATAACCTGAGCGTCGTGCAAGGACGCGATGGTTGCTGCATCGAACGCCAACTCACGTAACACCTCCCACGTATGTTCACCGATGCGTGGCGCCGGGCGGCGATAGCCGGCGGGGGTAGCGGAGAGGCGTGGCACCGGGGCATGCATCTGGACCCAACCCAGCTCGTCATCGGGCAGCGCTTCGAAAATACCGCGCTCGACCACGTGTGGATCGTCCATAAGCTCGTCAATATCGTACACTGGTGCCGCCGTCACCTCGGCGTCTGCAAAGGCTTTGAGGGCCTCATCGCGGGTTTGCGTGGCGATCCAGCCACCCACGACGGCATCGACCTCATCGCGATGCGTGACACGCGAGGAATTGTCCTTGAAGCGCGGATCCCGAATCATGTCTGCACGCCCGACCAGCCGAAAGAGGCGTTCGGCCATTGCCTGTACCGACCCTGAGAGGGCAATCCACTTGCCGTCACGCGTTTGATAGACATTGCGGGGTGAGGTCGTATTCGAGCCACTCCCCACCCGCGATTTGGTCTCTCGCGTGATCGTGTACGCCGCGGCCTCCGGTCCCAAAATCGAAATGATCGGTTCTAAGAGCGACAGGTCAATGACCTGCCCAGGTGCCGCGCCGCGCTCCCGCGCCCGTACTGCAGTCACGGTTGCAAAGGCCCCGTAAAGGCCGGCAATCATATCGGCGAGGGCCAGTGGTGGCAAAACCGGTTCACGGTCCGCAAACCCATTGCGCGCGGAGAATCCCGACATAGCCTCCACGAGAGTGCCAAACCCGGGCCGTGGCGCATATGGACCCGTTTGCCCAAAGCCGGAGATCCTGACGATGATCAGGCCAGGATTCTTGGCCTGCAGCGTGGCGGGAGCAAGGCCCATCTCCTCCAGGGTGCCAGGCCGAAAACCCTCGACCAGCACATCGGCTCTGGCAGCCAGCTCACCCAACAGGTTGGACGCTCCCTTGGCACGAAAGTTGAGGCCCAGGCTGCGTTTGTTGCGGGCGTAGATCTTCCAGTAGGCGGAGTAGCCATGTTCCTTCCAGGCGCGTAACGGGTCACCAGCCGGCAACGGTTCGATCTTGATCACGTCGGCTCCATGATCGGCCAGTTGCAGCGTCAGCATGTTCCCGGCCACCACGCGGGACAGGTCAATGACCCGCAAGCCGTGGAGCATACCCTGAAAATCGGGATTGAAGGATTTTTGTTGCATCTGCACCTCTGTTGCATTTCTCTGCCCTCTACAACGGTGAGCCTGTGAGTATCACAGCTCTTCTTGGCTCAGCACTACATTATCATGGCTGGGCCGTTGGTGCTACCTGAGCGGGAGCCGGCGACGAGGTGGCCTGTGTGTGCCGCGGCTCCTGGCAACATGGCCTGCTACACTCTTGACTTGTCCCTGTAGCACTAGTGTGTTAGAAGAAAGTACCGTCCGATGCAGTACGGCAATCTGCCAGCCATCGCGTCATAGTTAAGTCTGTCTTCCACAGGGAGACGCAGCCGGGAGAAAAAGATGATTGAAAACACTATTCTTAAAGCGAACCGAGAAGGACGTAAAGCGCTCGTTTTCTCCATGACCTACAAAGACCTCTGGGCGGTCGAGGCCGCCGCGCAAGTGGGCTTCGACGCGATCTCGCTCGATGGTGAGCACGGCGCGTTTTCGTCCGCGGACGTCGATGACATCGTGCGTGTTGCCAACGGCTACGGCATGTCGGTCATGGCCCGCGTCCCCAATATTCAGCCGAACACGCTCAACCTGTGGCTGGACCGTGGGATCCAGGGGATAGTCGGTCCACACATCGAGACCCAGGAGGAGGCGCAACAGCTTGCCGACGCCTGCCTGTTTCCCACTGCTGGGTGGCGCTCCTGGGGCGGTGGTCGCGGCACGGAGTTCAACGACGCGCCTGGGCTCAACGCGAAGTACAGCGGCAAGCTTGGCTTCGCCCAGTGGAGCAACCGAAATATGATTGTGCTGGCCCAGATCGAGTCAAAGCAAGCGCACGACAACCTGGATGGTATTCTGTCCGTGCCGGGGCTCACGGGCATCACGGGTGGTCCGCACGACCTGGCTGCTTCGCTGGGGCATCCGGGCGAGCCTGAGCACCCGGAATGCCAGCGCCTGGCTGCTGAGGCGGCACGTCGGGCGCACGCCGTCGGGAAGACGGTCCAGAGCGACATGATGGCCAGCACGGGTCTGCCAGAGTTGATCTTCGGTGCGGCCCGTACCTTTGCCGCAGAGCACCGGCAGGACGCGTATGTGCCACCGCAGGCACCCGCGCCAGTGCGCAAGAAGGCACCGGCAACGCCTCGGACACCACGACGAGCCCGACGTTAAGCGGGAGATCCTTGCCAGTTGCGTTCGCCACCACTTCTGATGGCTCGACCACGGTGTCCGTGTGACTCACCATGCCGCACGCGGACAGGCACAGCGGTAAAAATGGCTTTGCCATGCTTTTCCGTACAAAAGTGGC
>WNFT01005819.1_pt1 | contig 10830 bp, 12 predicted proteins | sample 5400191 | NCBI WGS metagenome assembly WNFT01 (sample SAMN13153359, study PRJNA577476) | soil metagenome | isolation source: 80 cm saprolite under Madrone tree | place: USA:California | collected 2016-06-14
ATGTCTTTGTCGATGAGCTTGATCTGGCGGGGCTCGGCTTTGGCGGCGTCGAGCCGGAGGCGACAGGAAGGCCAGCCTACCATCCAGCGACGTTGTTGAAGATTTACGTCTACGGATACCTCAATCGGGTGCAGTCGAGCCGGCGCCTGGAGCGGGAGTGTCAACGCAACATCGAGTTGGTTTGGCTGACCGGCCGCCTGATGCCGGACTTCAAGACCATAGCCGACTTCCGCAAGGACAATGGCGAAGCCATCCGCAAGGTCTGCCGTGAGTTCGTGGTGCTGTGCCGACGTCTTGAGCTGTTCAGCGAAGCGAGCGTTGCGATCGACGGCAGCAAGTTTAAAGCCGTCAACACGCGGGACCGGAACTTCACTCAGGCCAAGATGCAGCGGCGGCTGGCGCAGATTGACGAGAGCATTGCCCGCTACCTCTCGCAGCTGGACAGCGCTGATCGCCAGGGGGAAGCGGTGCCGGAGGCCAAGATCACCCGGCTCAAAGAGAAGATTGCGACGCTGCGTCAGGAAATACAACGCCTGAACGGTCTGAACACTTTGATGATGCAGACCGAGGACAAGCAGATATCGCTGACTGATCCCGATGCGCGTTCGATGGCCACAAGTGGCCGGGGCAGCGGGATGGTCGGTTACAATGTCCAAAGTGCCGTGGATACCAAGCATCATCTCATTGTTGCCCATGAGGTGACTAACGTTGGGTCTGACCGTAGCCAGCTATCTCCCATGTCCGAGCGGGCGCGCGCAGCGATTGGTTCTGAGACCATCGAGGCTGTTGCCGATCGCGGGTACTACAGCGGCGAGGAAATTCTGGCCTGCGAGCAAGCCGGCATCACGGTCTATCTGCCAAAGCCGATGACCTCGGGCATCAACGCCAAAGGGCGCTTCGGCAAGCAGGACTTCGTCTACGTCGCCGAGGACGATGTCTATCTTTGTCCCGCCGGCGAGCAGCTAACCTATCGCTATACCAATGAAGAGGACGGCAAGATATTGCGTCGTTATTGGACCCCCGCCTGTCAGGCCTGCGCGCTGAAGGGCAAGTGCACAACGGGCAAAGAGCGGCGGATCTCACGATGGGAGCACGAAGCCGTCCTTGAGGCTGTGCAAGCGCGGCTCGATCGAAACCCGGATAAGATGCGCGAACGCCGCCAGACTGTCGAGCATCCCTTCGGCACTATAAAGTCGTGGATGGGAGCGACGCACTTCCAGATGAAAACGCTCAAGAACGTCAGTACCGAAATGGCGCTGCACGTCCTGGCCTACAACATGAAACGGGTGATGCAAATTCTGGGCGTTGGCGCATTGATGGAAGCGATCCGAGCATAGGATAGGAATCCCGGGGCACCTTGGCCACGCCTCCCAACCTCAAACATCCGTGTTTTTACACAGTCTGGGTCAAAGTCGGAAGTGGCGGCCTTGTGAAGGGATGTCTGCTCTGCCCCAGTGAACGGACATCATCAGGGCGGGCCGGGATGTCGCAAAGTGCCATGAACGGACATGCGGTCCCGGCGCGCCTCCACACCGGGACCCGCTGATGGCTGCTTCTTAAGCGTTAGGTGGGGAGCGCGCGACCTCAGGGATGACGTGCCAAAGCTAAGAGGACTGAGGACGTGCGTTTGACGCCGGAAAAAGCAGCGCCGGGCACAACCGTACAAGCCCAAATCCACTGCTCTGAGGGATCAGGGCGCGCATCACTCCCGTCCATCTTGTCAACAAAGCGCCAAAGGGGCATCTTGATGTCGGCAAACCAAGTCATCTGCGGAACGTCGGCCAACATCGGCCTTTAGTGGCAGGTGAGTGGGCGAATTCGTCGCCGGTTGGTCTCTGGTCCGAAAATTGGGGCAATCCCGATGGTCGTTACCGGAACATACGATCCCTATCTCGTGGCGCTGTCCATTCTGGTCGCCGCCCTTGCATCGTACACCGCCCTTGATCTCGGCGGCCGCGTGGCGGCGGCCCGAGGACTCGCGCGTCGGGTGTGGCTGACGGCGGCCGCTATTACAATGGGGGGCGGCATATGGTCGATGCACTTCGTTGCCATGCTCGCCTTCATCATGCCGACACCGATGTCCTACGACATCGGATTGACCACCCTTTCGCTCGTGGTGGCGATGTTCGTAACCGGCGGCGGCTTTTACGTCATTAGTCGCCACAGCGGATCGCCGCTTCATCTCGTTCTCAGCGGCATCTTCATGGGACTGGGCATTGCCGCCATGCACTACACCGGCATGGCGGCAATGCGGGAGCACGTCGAGCTCGGCTACGACCGCATCTTCGTTGCGCTCTCCCTGATCATAGCGATCGGCGCCTCGACGGCGGCACTATGGTTGGCATTCCGAACCACGGATCTCGGGCAAAAACTCATTGCCACCGTCGTCATGGGCCTGGCCATTTCCGGTATGCACTATACGGCGATGGGAGGGACCACTTTTACAACTCACGGCCCCGTTCCCAAGGCCCACGGATACGCAAGTCTCGATCAAACCAATCTGGCCCTGGCGGTTGCCGGCATTACGTTTGTCATTCTGGCCTCCGCATTGATTGCCTCCCTGTCCGAGCAGAAGCGCGCCGAAGAAGCGCTTCGTGAGGCGCAGGCGGATCTCGCACACGTAACGCGCGTCACGACGCTCGGGGAAATTGCAGCCTCGATCGCCCATGAAGTGAACCAACCGCTCGCCGCCGTCGTCGCCAACGCCGAGGCCTGTCTGCGCTGGCTCGACCGCGAAATTCCTGACCTGGACGCAGCGCGCCGCTCCGTGGAATGGATAATAGACGACGCAAATCGGGCGAGTGAGGTGATCCGGCGCGTCCGAGCCCTCGCGAACAAGTCCGACGTCGAGAAGGCACCGCTTGACATCAATGACGTCGTTAAGGAGGTCATCGCGCTGGTACAGGGTGAGTTAGTCAGCCACCGGGTGTCGTTGCGAATGGAGTTTGCAAACGCTCTACCCGTGGTTCCGGCCGATCGGGTCGAACTGCAGCAGGTGGTTATCAACCTGGTGATGAATGGCATTGAAGCCATGCAATCGGTCACGGATCGGCCGCGCGAACTGCTGATCCGATCCCTCCAGGACGAGACACAACAAGTGCTCGTAAGTGTGACGGATTGCGGCGTCGGGATCTCCGCCGAGAATGCGGACCGGCTGTTCAACGCCTTCTTCACCACCAAAACCAACGGCATGGGTATGGGGCTCTCGATCTGCCGTTCGATCATCGAAGCCCACGGTGGCCGGCTGTGGGCCTCAGCAAACCTACCCCACGGTGCAACGTTTCAGTTCACCCTGCCGGTAAGCGCAAACACTGCGTTGTGAGACTGCGTAATCCGTCCAAAGAGCAGAAGGCTCGCCCGAGCATGATGCCGAGTGCATTGGCCGTCTTCGGGTTGATGGCCGGCCCGATGCGATCAGGCTTGATGTCTCTGTTGGGTCATCAACGGACCTGACGGCCCCGAAATTCGACTTCCGCTTTACCCCCGAAACCGGACTCAAGTCGGACATCGAGCCATGTCCGTTTCGTGCCGATATTGTTGCAAAAGTCGAAAATCGAAGAAGCCCGAAAATCTCGCGAAAATCCATTCTTAGACGCTGCTGCTGCGGCAAGGCTCTCTGGCGTCAATACGAAGGTCGGTGGTCGTTTTGGCATGAAATGATGTGGTCCCTCACGTCGCAGCGCGCAAAACGCATCAGCGGTCTTTAGAATTTTCGTGCTACACCCGAAAAAGACTTTTGCAACAATATCGGCCAACGACGGACGTTCGTTTCGATTTGCATTAGCGATCCGGCAGCACGCGCTGGGCCTGACGAAGGAGCACAATTTCATATCGCCGCAGGATGATTGAAAGCGCAGATCCAGCGCCAATAAACAATCCCAGTGACACCAGGCTCAGCGTTTCAGAAATCTTGTAAATTTCGGTTCCGACAGCGTGGGCACCGAAGCCGAAGAGACACGCCCAGCAGATGCCCCCCGTCACATTGAAGAGAAAAAAGCGACCCGCCGGCATGCCATTTGCGCCGGCAAGCAAAGCCGCAAACATGCGTAGCACCGCGATAAAGCGACCGAAAAACACGACTGCGCTCCCATATCGAAAAAACAGGTATCGACCGATCAGCAATCGGTTTTCATCCAGACGAATGTATCGCCCGTACTTGCGAAGAAGCGGCATTCCGAAGCGGCGCCCGACCGTATATCCGATCCCGTCTCCGACGATCGCACCTGCAGCGGCCGCAGCTACAACGACGGCGATATCGATCTGATCGGTGGCGGCGGCCAGGAGGGCAGCAGCAACAAGGATCGTCTCCCCGGGAAGGGGCACGCCGGCGCTTTCCAACGCGACAACGACGGAAATGATCCAGGGTCCGTGGACCTGGATCAAACGAATCAGAAAGCTCGAGAAAGACGCAAGGTCCATCTTCTAGGACTGCCTGCTGCACATCTCTTCCACCTCAATTACCCCCGACGGCACGAATTTCGTTTCGCTCGGCCTTTGCTGCCGGTCTCCGGCCAATAACCGCTCGAAGCGGCCTGCCATTCCAAGAGGCGCTGGGAGAGCGTATCATGCTCCGATGATCCGCTGAACCTGGGAGGCAAATCATGCAGTTCAGGACAATCGGACTATTGTTGCTCGGCGCGATGGCGCTTCCCGCCTCCGGGACCGCACAAACTACCGCCGCTCCTCCGGCAATTGCACGAACAGTGATCGCAGCAACCAAACTGCCGACCGTCACGGACGCGCCGGTCCATTTCAAAGCGGTTAGCATCACTCTTCAGCCGGACGAGAGGAGCAGCGTCACGGCAGCCAACGGCATCCTTTACCAGATGTCAGGATCGACCGAGGTCGCGCTCGGTGGCGAGGCTAAAATGCTCAATGCCGGAGAAGGACTGTTCATCGCCGACGGAAAGACCGCCGCGCTGACGGCAGGCAGTGGAGCGCCGTCAACTTTCCTCCACTTCTTTCTTGTTCCAGCTGGGGAATTGGGTCGGCCTGCCGAGACGGCACCTGCCGTCGTGAGAGAATTGTATCGCACAGCGAGTCCGATCCCCGACCTGAAGTCGGGCAGTTATGATCTCAATCTCACGCGAGTCACATTTCCCGCGCAGATGCCTTCCAACCCGCCGCACCATCGGTCAGGCGCGGCTCTATACTTCATTCTCTCCGGCACCGGGGCCAACACGATTGACGGTAAGACAGAAGCAAGGGGACCGGATTCCTTGATCTATGAACCGTACGCCCTCGTGCACCAATGGGGAAACCCAGGCAACGAGCCGTTGATATTCCTGGCCTTCAACATCAATCCGGAAGGTGTGGCAGCCGTGCTTCCGGGCGCGCCAGCAAAAAACCAATAAATAAGGGCGAGCGCCCCGCCATAGAACCGCCTGTGGGTTCATCAACAGCGAACGGTTGCTCGATCGAACGGATAACGCGGCGCACTACATTCGCCCGCATTCAGCACCTGATGTCCGAGATGGGTCGTTACGAGGACGACGCCAACTGAGGTGCCCTTACACGCTCACGTAATAGGTGTCGCCGCGACGTCCGGCGGACCGACGATGTTCGCGCGGATCGGCGTCAGACCCCTCGACCGTGAGGCGCTTACTTCACCCGCAAATTTTCCGCAGCCTGCTTGCCCCGGCGATCGACAACATCGAACTCAACCTTCGCGCCTTCAACGAGGCCATTGAAGCCGGCCTTCTGAACGGCCTTGATATGTACAAAGACGTCGCCACCACCGTCGCCAGGCGTGACGAAGCCAAAACCCCGATCTGGATTGAACCACTTCACAGTCCCGCTCGGCATCGCCGGTCTTCCTCCACAAATTTTAAATGCTACTTTTGAACATGCTTCGCAAAAATGCGAACAACACCGCCCGTCGCAGGGGTTTCGCTATCGAAATTGTCAGATGCAATGCGCTCGATCGCATCACGCAACAACAGAAATTGCGCCTCGCGTTCGGCGGGCAGCGTGCCCTTCTTACCTGCTAGTTCGTCCATCGCCGCGCCGCTGATCGTACACTCGACCGTCTCGTCCTTGTTCAGCATAGTAAATTGGAAGGCCATAGGCTCAGCGTCGTAGCCGACAATTCTGCCTCGCATGAGCGGCATCGAAAAAGCTCCGCATCCCCAATTGTCTTGCTTTGAAAGGGATTTGTCGAGAGGCGGAGCCGCTTTCGAAACCTGGCGTGACCCGGCAGCCTCACCGCTCCTCGTCCGGATGCACCAAAACATAGGGCGTGATCTCGCGCGTCTCTGTCAGCCTAAGCCAGCGGCGGCGCTTCCGTTATACAGCCAATACCGGGTCTGTTCGTCGGTCCAACCGGGAACCGCGAAGCCCTTGGTGACGTTGGGGACGGTAACGCCTTGGGTCGGGCGCAAGTGGCGCTCGTGCGGTTTGAAACGACGCACCGTCGCGGCGTCAGCGGAAGCACATAAAGTGATCAACAGGCCTAAGGCCAAAACAGATCGCATCGCAATTTGCTCGGGGACGTTCACTCGCTACTTTGACGGTCTTACCGCTTTGGGCATGCACTAGTTTTGAATGGGTAACGCCGCTTCGCCGCCAGACTTAGACGGATCGTTGTAGCTAGGGGTGTCATTGTAATGGACCGCCGGCGGTGGGGGTGCGTAGGTCCAGCCCGGAACGGCGGCGAAGCTTGAGGCCACGCCTGGAGGAATGAAGACATGATGGCGCGTGCGATGGTGATGCAGCGCTGCGGCATTGGCCGAAGCACACAAGGTCATCAACAGGCGTAGGACCAAAATGGAACGCATCGTGTTTGCTCCAATCAAACCTATCAGGGGCGAACGGTCCCGGTTCGATGAACCGATTCCGTTGCCGCGCGGCGCCAGCTCGTCAACCTCAACGAGGCCGGCTGGGGTCGTCCCTAGGGCGTTTGGGGTGACTTGTCGTTCGTATTTCCTTGCGACGCCCTCGAGTGCTCGGCAATCCACTTGGCCGCGTCGTGCTCGGTAATGAAACCCTTGATTACTTCCGTTTCGCCATCGGGCCATAGAATATCGACCCCCCAGCCAGATCCGGGATTTTTCCGCGCCACGAAAGTTGGTCGCTGCTCGGACGTCCCAAAAATCACTGCCTGTAACGTAGACATCAAACGCCTCCTGCACGGTAATGATCGATTCTCGGCTTTAGAGGTCGATCCCGCTAAATATCAGCGCTCTCTATGAAGACCGCACCAGCGATCGATTTATTCCCACGCCGTGACTCTCCAGGATCGCCGCCGGTGCGTCTTTGCCCGGAAGACTGTCCGACCCGCCCTGCGCTGAAAACGAATTCCCAAGCCCAAACGCTCGCCTCCGCAAAAGAAAAACCCGTCGGCGTGAACCGGCGGGCGCGTAGGCAGGCGCGGGTGTGTTATTATCGAAATCAGCTTGAGATTGGCGACGCAAGCAAGCCGACCTCCCGAGCCGCTCCGAGGCCATCCGCCGACTTGTCGAGCTGGGGCTAAAGGCGAAGAAATGACGGCGACGGCAAAAAACAGCGGGAAACAATGGAGCGCCCAGGAGGACGAGCGGTTGCGAGAACTTGCTGTTTCAAGCGCCACATCCTCCGAAATTGCCGCGAAGCTCAATCGAACCGAAGCCGCCACCAAGGCGCGGGCCTACATGCTCCGCGTAGCACTACGGCGTTTTAGAGCCAAGCGGCGCGACCTGTCGAAATGGAGCTGAAAAGCTATGGCACTGCGCTTCCTCTCCATCCTGACCGGCCCGCAGCCTGCCGAAGATCCGGCTACCGACAAAACCGACAATTCAGGGCGAACTTAGTAGTACGGGCAATCCCAGGGATAGCTGAAATAACAACCGCCGTAGGGGTAATAGCCGCCGTAGAATCCGAAGCCGCGACCAAAGCCTCTGCCACGAAAACCGCCGCCACGAAAGCCGCCGCCACGGAAGCCACCACCACGGAAACCGCCGCCGCGAAAACCACCACCGCGAAAACCACCACCGCCGCGGAAGCCGCCGCCACCTCCGCGACCACCGCCGCCGCCTCGAGCTGCCGCCGTTGTGCTTGACGTCGCTAGCAAGAGAGTTGATGCGCCAACGATGCTCATACAATAGACGCAGAGCAACGCGCCCACCGCCAGGCAGCGGGTAATGACGCGACGGAAAGTTGATGCATCCTTGGTCATAGGTGGTCTCCGGCGGCTGGACGCCCCTGTTGATAGACCTTTCAGGGCCCAAAGCTATTCCGGTTCCAGCAAAAATTCCTGGATCACGATTGCGAAATCATTTGCTCGGCTCGGTTCCGCTCCCAACGTCTAGAGCCAATTGCCTGCCTGATTGGATCGCGCTTCAATAGCGCCCATGCCAAGCGATCCATTTATCCGTGAGAAATTCACTCGGGAGAGCTCGACCGCCAGGAGAGCAGTAAGGGAATATTTTAAGCGATACCCTAAGGAGCAATTCCAGACCGACGTAAAAACATCAATGACGTCAGTCACTGCGGAATGGAAGATTGCGGAGGTTTTCGGTATAGGCAACGTTGATCCCGACCGAGCATGCCGACGCATGGTCAAATGTGAACTAGCTCACAACCGCTTTGCGCTTTTCCGTTGCAGAATAGTGAAGTCGCGGAGGGTTCAGGCTATGATCCAGCAACCTGCGAAGGGCATGCCCCAGTGGCTCAGGACAGACGCGCTGATAATCCTCGTAGGGCTAGCGATTATCGGAATCGGGATCTGGATTGCTCCCTAGCCGGCGCGGGTGCCTATGGGGCCAGAGGCGTCGGTAGTCCGAAAAATTTCGGCACGCAAAAAAAATTGGCAAGGCTTGCCCGTGCCTATGGGTAGGTGCGCAGGTGCAGCGGGAGCTTGCCGAGATCGTCGCCACCCCGACAAGAATTTCACTTTATGGTGACGGAGAGAGGTGCGGATACCCCGAGGAGTGCCGGTTTGCTACAATTCACCGATGCTTCAGGGGGATATCTCAGAGGAGCTGACCATGACCAAAAGCATTCTTGTCAGTCTTGCTGTCCTCACTCTCTCTACTTCTGCCGCTTTGGCCGCGCATCCGACTCATCATCGCCACGCGATGAATGCAAATGCCGGTGTGGGTCCGTCCCCGGTCGTCTGGCCCGGCGGTGTGAGCAGCAGCGACCGCGACCTGTATATCCGAAATCTACGCGACTCCGGGTACGATAAGAAGCAGGACTTCAACTCGAACGGGACCATACGGGTGCAATAGCGTCAGGTCTCGTCGTATTTCGGCAAAGCGGCGCCGCTCGGTATGCCCGCGCGCGGTGGGGCGGCGCGCTCCTTACAGTCCCGGAGATGTGACATTAGGACATGGGACATCTGCGAGGACCTTACCGCCATGCTCGCGGACAAATCCGAGAGACGTCAAGCGATCGATGTCATATCGGACACAGCGCGGCACATCCTTGTATGTGCGGTACTCCACGGCCAAGGCCGCCATGGCCGCCAGCGCCTTCTCCGTCAGCGGCTTGACGCGCGCGACCGTCGCAGCAATTTCCGGGCCAATCGTCGCCGACCGTTTGTACACAAACGCTGCATTCGCGTGCGAATGAGGCGCTATAGGCGCCGACCGGGCGTTGCGGGAAGGAGGAAGATTCCGGCTGCCCTCGGTCGCGGCAGGAAACCGGCGGCCTCCGGGTAGCGGCCTGCTTCGACGCAGGTCTGTCGATTCACGCGGGCCGTGTACCCGCCATGACCATGGTCGCGACGTCGGTATAAATGCCGACCAGCGGACCGATGATCTTGTGCAGCGCGTTTTTCGAAACCAGCCTGTCGTGTAGGATCAAATTATCGATTCCGGTCGTCAGGAAGCAGACCACGGCGTCCGGCGGCGTCTCGACGATCGGTTCACCCTTTACGTTGAACGAGGTGTTGATCAACACGAGAACGCCCGTCAACGCGTCAAACTCCTTGAGCAAGCGGTACAGCAGCGGATTGGTTTGCGCATGTACGGTCTGAACCCGCGCCGTACCGTCGACATGCACGACCGCAGGAATCCTGTCCCACCACTCCGGTCGAACATGCTTGGCAATCAGCATGAACGGCGAATCCTCCTCGCCTTCGAATATCTCCTTGGCGCGTTCGGCAAGCACGATCGGCGCGAACGGCCGAAATGCCTGGCGGTGCTTGACCCGCTTGTTGAGGATATCCTTCATCTCGGCCTTGCGTGGATCTGCAAGCAGGCTGCGGTTGCCGAGCGCGCGCGGTCCGAACTCGGAAGCTCCCTGAAACCATCCGATCACGCTCTGATCAGCGAGCAGTTTTGCCGTCTCCCGGCAGATGTCCTCGCTGCGGAGTGCCGTGGTTTGAATGCGAACGAGAAATTTCGCCAGCGCCCTGTCAATGTCCTGCTCGGTGTAACGCTTGCTGGCATAGGAGTGATCCATGACGAACGAGCGGCGCTGCTTCAGTAGCTCGAGATAGCCGTAATAGGCGCAGCCGATTGCGATGCCGTCATCGCCGGCCGCCGGCTGGATCCAGACATTCTCGAAGCCGGACTCCCGCGCAAGCCGGCCATTGGCCACACAGTTCAGTGCGACGCCGCCGGCGATACACAAATTCCTGGCGCCGGTCGTTTCGCGCAGCCAGCGGGCGCGCGACAGCAGCACGATTTCAGTGTCGTCCTGAACCCGCCAGGCGAGATCCTCCCAGTGCCTGTCCCTGTCGCAAACCCTATCCTGCTTGGCAGTCGATTGAGAATCGGACGATGATCGTGCGCAATGAGGGATCTTTGCAGGCTCATTGGTTGGATGGTTGTCGATCTGATCCGGTCGCGGGTAATGCTTGAGGCAGAGATTTGGACGTTGCGGCAGCAGATCAACGTTCTGCGGCGA
>WNFT01014033.1_pt1 | contig 10827 bp, 14 predicted proteins | sample 5400191 | NCBI WGS metagenome assembly WNFT01 (sample SAMN13153359, study PRJNA577476) | soil metagenome | isolation source: 80 cm saprolite under Madrone tree | place: USA:California | collected 2016-06-14
CGATGCGGTCAACGGGATTATCACGCGGCTCGCGAGCGGGACGATTCCCGCGAACGCGACCGTCAACGTGGCGTTCAGCTACGCCGATGTGGTGACGGCGATATTCCCGGGCGGCAGCGCGCCGACCGCCCCAACGAACTGAAAGCGCTAATGCACAGTCCAGAAACAAACAGGGAAGAGAGAAGCCACGTGAAACCTTTGAAAAGGTTTCACACTTCGAAACTTTCACCTTTCAGGCATGCGGGCTTCGCCCTGTTAATACTCGGAGTATGGGAGAGCAGCCTAGTAGACAGCCACTGTGCCGGGGTGTGGCATAGCAAGCCGAATATCAAGTGAAAAACGGGCTTCGATCGTTAATACCCAGAGAGCGCCCTTGTCGCCAGCCGCGATGGCTCGCGTGCGGTTGAATTTGAAATATCGAGTGAGAAAGATGGACGAAGAAGCTAGGCAGGAAGAAGTGCAAAACGCCGAGCGAGAAGTAGTACAGTTTTCGAGCGACGGCGCTTATTACCTCGTGCCGCGGATCGGGGTGGAGAAATTCCCGCAAGGCGGAATGATCTGGCTCGAAACGGCGACGCATCCACTGCCTGTCGGCCAGGAATGGCATACGCCGAACCTGTTCGGCGCGGCGGTAATGCGCGGGCGCGACTACTGGCGGCGTTTCACGCGGGGACGGCTACTGCCGGGCGCGCAGACGTCGATCGCGGCCGCCGACGTGCTGATACGCGATTATATCGATGCGGCTTGGTGGACGCCGGGTCTCGAAGAAGCATGGGCGGAGACTGAGGGATTGCATGAGGCGGTGCAGGAAATGCATCGGGCCGAGTCTGAGGCGGAGAGCGGACACGGGCACGACGACGGGCACAAGAGGAAGAAGTAGGTCCCCGGATCCGGGATTCTCCGCGAGGCACGCGGAGAATGACAGAAAAGGGGAGCGAGGCAAGGCAAGGTGCGTGGGTGCGGCTATAAGGGGCCGAATGTCAAGTGAAGAATATCAAGTGAAAATAATGGACGAAGAACGCAAGCTACTGACTATCGTCTTATCGCACAATCGGGCGGCCTATTACGTCGCGCAGCTCGCCGGCGAGAAGAAGATGTGGCTCGAGACGGCGACGCGTCCGGGTGGCGCGCCTTATCTGACGCCGCAGGCCGGATTTCTGGGAGCCGTCCAATTCAAGGGCGGCTGGCGCAAGGCGTACGACCTGAACTGGACGTCCCTGTGGGCGGAGACGCGGGAGACGCGGCCCGAAGATGAGCCGCTGGTCGTGGATTATACGGCGGCGGAGCTGGTCCAGGAGCCGACGGTAACGGAATAGCTATTGCCTGTCATTCTCGAACGAAGTGAAGAGAATCCCGGATCCGGGATTCTCCGCGAGGCACGCGGAGAATGACGGAAAAGAGCGGAGCGAGCGACTAGGAGAAAAAAGAAATGCCGGCGTCATTCCTCCATGGTGTAGAGACCTTCGAGTTCAACACTGGCCCCCAGCCGATCATCGTCGTGAAATCGGCGGTGATTGGGCTGGTCGGATCGGCGCCGCTGTTCGCGAGCGTGTCGCCGCTGACGATTGCGGGCGCGACGGTCACCGGGCCGCTGCTGGTGTGGGACCCGTCGTGGATGATCGCGGCCGGGCAATACGCAATCGATGCCAACGGGAATATCCAGAAGCTCACCAACGTAGTACTCAATTCGTGGGCCGCAACGACGGCGTTCGCGTCGTCGGCGCTGATTGTCGATTCGAACGGCAATACTCAGCGCGCGACGACGGCGGGCACCACGGGCGCCACTGCGCCGACCTGGCCGACGGTGCTCGGCGCGACGGTTACCGACGGTACGGTGACGTGGACGCTGGTCGCGCTCGGTAAAGCCGGAGTGACTAATACCATCGCGCCGGTTTGGGGAACGACGCTCAACGGTACGACCTTGGATGGCGCGGCCGTGACGGGCACGCTGACTTGGACGCTGGTGGCGCTGGGACCGATACTGAATCTGCAGACGGCGACGCTGATTAACAGCGGCGGTTCGTCGGGCGGAGCGAATCAGTCGGCCGTCTTCGGGCCATTGATTCAGGGCTACACGATTCCCTACGCGCTCAGCGAGATTTTCGGACAGGGCGCGGGCCAGGTTATCGTGGTCAACGTCTTCGACCAGACCAAGCATTTCACGGCGGTCGCGGCTGCGACGTTCACGTTCCCGGCGTCGGGCAACCAGGTAATCAACCTGGGGCACATGGGAGTATCGGCGGTCAAGGTGACCAATTCGGGCGCGACGGTGACCTACGTCGAAGGATCCGACTTCACGGTTGACCATATCAACGGACTTATTACTGCTGTCGGCGGCGGCCTCTTCGGCGCCGGCGCGACGGTGAAAGTGAGCTTCAATTACGCGGATCCGTCGAAGGTTGCGGACGCGGACCTGATCGGTGCGATTACGAATGGCGTTTACACCGGGATGCAGGCGTGGAAGCTCAGCTACGCGACGTTCGGCTTTTTCCCGAAGATCCTGATTGCGCCGGAGTTCGGCGCCGGCGCGCAGCAGCAAGCGGTGGGTTCGCAGGACGCGGTGACGGCGTCGGCGCTCACTACAATCGCGGCTTCGATGCGGGCGGTGGCGCTGGTCGACTCGCCGCCCGCGACGCAAGTCGCCACGCTGATTTCGAACCGCGGTGCGACCGGTAACGCATGGAACACCAGTTCAGGAAGGATAATCCTGTGCGGACCGCAGGAGAAGTTCTTCGATACCGGAATCATGCCGGCGGGAATCACGATCTCACCTTCCGGGACGGCCGTACAGAATCTTGCGAACGCCAATAACGTCGGGCCCTATTCGCCGTGGGTAGCGGGCGCGATGGCAGCGAAGGATCTGGCGAAGGGCTATTGGTGGTCGCCCTCGAATACCCAGTTGATAGGGCCGCTCGGCCCCGACGTGAATGTCTACGCATCGATTCTGGATTCAGCGGCGGACGTGAACAGTCTCAATGCCCAGGGAATCGTAACGGCATTCAGCGCATTCGGGACGGGGCTCAGAGTATGGGGAAACCGCAGCGCGGCCTATCCGGCTGTCACGACACCCGACCAGTTTATCAGCGTGCGGCGCACGATGGACGTAATCGAAGAGTCGGTGATGCTTAATATGATGCAGTATCTCGACGCGCCCATCAGCAATGCTCTGATCGCCGCGATTCTGGCGAACGTCAACGCATTTATTCGGTCGCTGATTCAGCGCGGCGCGCTCGTGGCGGGTGCGGCCTCGTACAATCCAAATGAGAATCCGCCGGCGCAGGTGGCCAACGGGCAGTTGATATTCGATATCGACGTGATGCCGCCGCCGCCGGCCGAGCGGCTGACGTTTAACGTCTTTATCGACACGACGCTGCTGTCGCAGTTGACCGGGAATACTAACGGCCTGGCGCCGGTCGCCTCGGCGACGGTGTAGCACTTGGCGCGGTGACAACGGAACCGCGCGGAAAGGTGAAATATGAAACCTTTAAACTTTCAACTTTCAAAAGATGCGGGCTTCGCCCTGTTAATACTCGGATTATGAGAAACTCAACCTGGTAGACAGCCGCGGTGCGCGGCTGAGGCTTAGCGAGCCCGAATATCAAGTGAAAAAAGGTGAAAAAACATGGCGGGGCCGGTAGCAGTAGATAGAATTACTAACGCGAATATCTATATCGACGGGGTCGGCATGCTCGGGCGCGCCGAAGAGGTCGAAGTGGTCTGGCCGAAGGCGAAAATGGCGGATCATAAGGGGCTCGGGATGGCGGGCACAGCGGAGTTCCCGGCCGGAATCGACAAGCTCGAAGCCAAGCTAAAGTGGATATCGCTTTATCCGGAAGGACGGCGGGCCGCTCAATTTCAAGCAGCATGAGCAAGTGGACTTTCCGACCGCGCTCGTCGTTTATCATTGCGAATACTATGTGGGCGGCGTGCAGTATCTATTGTACGACGTGCTGTCGAATCTTTACGTCGTGAACAACGTCGACCAGTTGGCAAATTTCCGGGCGAACTTAGGCTAATTCTCTTTCCCGTCACTTGTGAAGAGGGTCTCAGATCCAGAATTGTCCTCGAAGCACGCGGACAATGACAGAACTAGAGAGGCTCGTAAACCATGGCAGATACAGTCAATGGTGCAGCGACAGCGGAGCCGCACGGAAAGGTGAAACAAATCACGCTGCCTTCCGGCGCGACGGCGGAAGTGCGCAAAGGCCGGGGCAAGGATCTGATGCGGGCCCATCGCGCAGTCCGCGGCAAGGACGATCCGATGGCGATCTCATTCGCGCTGATCGCCGAGCTCACAAATATCGACGGCAAGACGATCGTCTACGAGGACGTGCTCGAGATGAACCTCTCGGATGTGCTGGCGCTGCAAACGGAGATTATGGGATCGGATTTTCAACTCCCTCCGCTGCCGTCTTCGCCGGCCTCGTCCAGTTCGGATTCTCAGTCGAGGAACTGAGCGGGATGGAGTTCGAGGAGATCGCGTACTGGATGGCCGCAGTGATGGAGCACAGCGAGGCCATGCGGGCGGCGGCTGAAAAGGCAGCGGAGGGTTCTAACGGTCGAGAGTCGTAAAGTCAGCCGCACGCAAGCCACAGCGGCGACTACAAGGCCGCTCTGATAGGCGAAAAGAATGAATATCGAAAACAAAGGCGCCCTGCCGCCGCTGCCGATCCTGACGCACTGCGGGGACGTCTTCGAAGAGATCGCGGGATGCGCCTGGCTGATGCTGAAATACACCGAGGCCCGGCAGCTCGCATTCAAAACAGCAGGCAGATTTATCAGCAAAGAAGAATTTCTTGCGGCGCCGCAATACTCGATCGCAGTGACGCCGCTGACGCTGGTGTTTTTGATGCAGAACCGGATGTCCTACGCGAATCTGATACTGAGCGGGCCGCCGGCGCAGAACGGCGCGGAGCGCGTCCCGCCGATTCCGATTCCGAATCCGAAGAAGCAGGCACATGAACTGAGAATCGCAAGCAAACACCAGGCGGAGCGCACACTAGCGAAGCCGATTGCGTAGCCGGCGAAGGAGTCTACGACGTGCGCGCAGCGAGGGATTGGAAGAGCGAAGCGGCTGAGCGGTGAACTATTACTACATGGCAGCAGACGGAGCGCTGTTGTTTATGAGCGGCGGGACATCCAGCTTCATGGGAAGCAACCGGTATCCGTTCTGTGTACCCGCATGGTGGATGGCCCTGTGAGTAATGCGGGAAAGCTGTTTTGTCGACCTCGCAGAGGATCGCGCGGGATTCTGTTCACTTCCTTCGGGAATGACTGGAAAGAACGCACTGAGTAATTAACGTGACGATTAAACTCTTGGAACTCGGCTTCGTGCTCAAGACGGTCGACTGCCTTTCGGGCGCACTGAAGAAGATCGAGACGCAGATGGAGGCTGTCAACGCGACGGCCGCGGCGCCTTGGCGCGAGTTCGCGGGCAATCTCACGATGGCGGGCGGCACGATCACGGCGGGCGTAATGGCCTTTCCGCTCAAGGACGCTATCGAGAAGGCCGACGAGCTCGAGGAGCATATGGCGCGGCTCGCGAAGGCGATAGGCAATGTCCCGGACAAAGCCAGACGGCTCGGCGAGGCGGAAAAATTCTCCGGCGAGCAATCGATCGCGAGCGGCTACGACGTCAATCAGTTGACCGAGTCGCTCTGCCACGGACTGAGCGGCTTTCTGAATATGACGCAGGCGATGGGCATATCGGTCGACGCGGCGAAGCTGGCGCGCGGCACGACCGGCGATTTGACCGACACGGGCTCACCTGCAGCGCTGCCGGCCGGTGGACTTAGCGGCGAGACTGCCGGCGAAGGCTTCGGTGAGATCATGACGCAGATGTCGCGCGCGTCGAAGCGCCTCGAGGTCTTTGCCGGGCCGAACGCCCAGGGGATTCATTTGCTCAAGACGCTGCAGGGAATCCAGCGGCAATTCGGCGATATCAGCAAGCACAAGGACATCGCGGCGGCAATCGAAAAGGCATTCGGGGCGCGGGCCGTGTTTATCGGGGCGGTGCTGGCGCCGGTGATTGGCGCGATCAGACTCGGCTGCGCGACGCTGATTCCACACGCGTTTGAATGGGGCGTGAACCTGCTTCAAACACCAGTGGAGCGCCTCCTGGCGCGGAGCGAGCAGGCGAGTCTGCGAGCTGCGTTAAAAACGCTCGCCAAAGGAATCGCGAACGTCGTGATGTGGCCGGTGCATGCGATAGAGCGCGTCGTCACGAGGATGCGATCTTATCTGCCGTTGCGGCCGGCGCGAGTCGGGCCGCTGCGGGATCTCAATCGCGTGCGCATCCTCGAGACGATCGCGCAGGCGATTGCGCCGGCGCCGATGCATGCCGCAATACGGCGCGTGACGGCCGCCGCAGCGATAACGATGCCGATGATGATCGCCGGCGCGGCGATGCCTTTTTCACTTGATATTCGGGCTGCTAAAGCCGCACCCGCAGCAATAGCCTCGTCGCCGACGGCGGCTGGCGCGGTCGTGCTGAATTATGCCCCGCATGTCGAAGTTCACGCGCCGGGCGGCGATGCGGCGACGCTCGAAAAGGCGGTGATGGAGGCGCTCGAAAAAAACCGGCGCGAAGTTTACCGGATGCTCGAGCAGGTGGCGGGACGGCGAGACCGGATGAGATTCGGAGGATAGCGGCGCTTCCGTCAAGCCTCACACGGACGAGCGGACAATCGCGACGACATAACCCCGGCCCCTTCCCTGAAGAGAAGGGGAGTAAATACAGGGATTGATGCGGATGCGGCGATGAAGATGGAAGAGGATGGGGATGTGGAAGCGGAAGTGAGCGCAGGCGCATCGACCTCAGGCGAAGCGCTGTTGGAATCGGACGTGATACTGCCGGCGCAATATTTCGACATGTGCCGGCAAACGGCGCACGTTGACACCGGAATCCATCGTCTGATGCTGACGCTACTCGAAGACGGTATCAGATGCTGGCAGGAGGGTATCGACTCGTTCTCGCGCCGCAAGAGCCGCCTCGCATTCCATGACAATGAGTGGATCTTCGGCGAAATCCAGGACGGGCCGTTCTCCTTCGAGAATATCTGCGCGGCGCTGGGAATCGATCCTGATTGGCTGCGCGGCGGCTTGCGCCGATGGCATGAACGGGGCGCCGGCGCGATCCCCCGGAGAAGCCCGGCCGAGCATCTCACGCGGATGCCGCTGATGCCCGCCAAGCGGAGACTCCGCAGGGTGCGATGATGGTCTCAGTCGATATTCATAAAGTCAGCCGCAGTCGCGCACCGTGGCTGTCTATCAGTCTGGATATTCACAGGGCGAAGCCCGCATCTGAAAAGTGAAAGTTGGGAAGTTTGAAACCTTTTCAAAGGTTTCACGTGACTGAGTGATTAAAGAATGTACGCCGTTTTAGGTGAAATAATCTTCGACGTGCTGACTTCGCCGCAGGCGTTGGAGTCGGCGCGCAAGTATGATTACGCCGAGCATAAGGTCGTCGAGGATCGTCCGCGGCTCCAATGGATCGCCGCCGACCTCGAGACGCTGACGCTCGAGCTTTCATTTCATGCCGCATTCACCAATCCGCAAACGCAATTGACGCTGCTCGAAAATGCCGCCGAGGACCATCGGGCGCGCGCCTTCGTCTACGGCAACGGAATCCATCGGGGATATTTCGTGGTCAGCGAACTCGCCGAAGTGCATCGCCACGATGCGGACGATGGCAGCCTGATTTATGCGACCGCGCGTGTGACGCTGAAAGAATGGGCGCTGGGAGTGGAGGTCGATCCGGCCGCGAAGCCGAAGCCGAAGTCGCCGCCAACCGGAATCGTTCAGGCACCGGCGATCTCGGCCACGGCGGGATTCAATCCGAATCAGCCAATCGGGCCGCATAACCTGTTGCCGCTATCCGCGATCGCGACATTGGGTACACTCCCGGCGGGAAGTTATCAGCCCGCGCAATACAACGTGCCGGGAGCCTCGACGATCGTAAATAATCCGGGCGCGGCGGCGCCGCCGAACGCGGCGATTCTCGCGACCGACGTTGCGCCGAAATCAATTACGGGAGCGGGACAGTGAAACGGGATGGGAAAGAACCGGAATGTGAAACCTTTGAAAAGGTTTCACGCTTCCCAACTTTCACCTTTCAGATGCGGGCTGAGCCCTGTGAATATTCCGGACTAGTAGACAGCCACGGTGCTCGAATGCGACTGACTTTATGAATATCGACCGAAAAACGGGCTTCGCCCTGTTAATACTCGGAATGAAAAAGAATGGCTAATCCAGCACCGACGCCAGCGCAATTTATCACGCATCACACGATCGCGGGCGAACGCTGGGACCTGCTGGCGTGGAAATACTATGGGGACCCCACCTTGTATGCGCCCATAATCGCGGCGAATTGGCCGCGTGTAATGGCGGGACTTTTGTCCGTCGATGCGGTGTTTAATGCGGGAGTGATAATCGGCGTGCCGATTCTGCTGGTGAACAACGCGGTGGATACGGCGGATTTGCCGCCCTGGAAACGATGAGAGCCTGCTTTGCGATTCTCGAACAGAGTGAAGGGAATCCCGAATCCGGGATTCTCTGCGAGGCACGCGGAGAATGACAGAGTAAGAGGGAGAGTGGCTGATGAGGAAGTGGCTCGTGGCGGCTGGGGCTGTGGGGATGGTTCTCTTCGCCCTCGCGCGTCCAGTCTTCGCCGGAAGTAACGGCCTCCCATGGTACTACTTCCTCGGGAATCTCAGGATTGGGCCATTCCCGTCGCAACGGCTATGCAAGGACGACCTCGGAAGTTGCCATTATGAGCACGGTCCTAAATGTCTGCTAAGTCCCGCGGGGGACAATTGCAAAGCGATTGGTCCCGGCTTCGGTGTTATTAACGGCGTCGATCTGTGCTCAACCGATTGCATTTCCGAAGGATACGCCAGAGGCTTCTACTTCGTCATTGTCGCGCGCGATGGCGAGCTTTCACTGGCTGGCCCGTACTCGAAGCGCGCTTGCATGCAGCAGAGTGACGAATGTCTCTCGATTGGCGCAATCCCCAATACTGAAGGCTCGCGCGGCGGGCCATAGCAAAACACAGTGAAAGGTGAGCGCTGGAATATCAACCGGGCGAAGCCCGTATCTTTTGAAAGGTGAAAGTTTGGAAGTGTGAGCCTTTTCAAAGGTTTCACGGGATTGATCTGAGATGGCGGCAATCACAGGTTCGAGTTTATCTACCGTCTATCCGGTGCGGCACCCGCACTGGCTATTGAGCTACGCGGGCAAGAATATCAGCGCGGACGTCTCAAAGATGGTCATCGAGATTACCTATACCGACCACGAATCTCATCTAAGCGACGAGATCGAAGTGCAGCTCGAAGACCGCGACAAACGCTGGCAAGGGCCATGGTATCCGTCGCAGGGCGACTCATTGAACCTTCAAATCGGGTATGCCGACGAGCCGCTGCTGCCGTGCGGAAACTTCGAGATCGACGAGCTCGAACTCGACGGCGGCGCCGGCGGCGATATCTTTCATATCAAGGGGATCGGCGCGGGTATCACGCCGTCGCTGCGCACGCCCATTTCGGCGGGCTACGAGAATCAGACGCTCTTGCAGATGGCGAACACGATCGCGGCACGCCACAGCCTGAGCGTACGCGGGTCGCCGGCTGCGCTGAATCTGCAATTCGCGCGGGTGACGCAGAACAACGAGACCGACCTCGCGTTCTTGCAGCGGCTGGCGAACCGCTACAACTACGATTTCTCGGTGCGCGGGAAGACCCTGGTATTCTACGCGCGGAACCAGCTCGAACAGGCCCCTGCCGTCTATACCATCTCGCGCCGCAATGTGACGAGATTTCATTTCAAAGGGCGGACCCACCATGTCTACAAGGCAGCGGTCGTCAGTTACCTCAGTCCGCAAAGCAAGCAATTGATTACTCAGAGCGTGAGTGCGAGTCCTGCCGGGCCGAACGGCGATACATTGAATATCCCCGAGCGCGCGGAGAGCCAGCAGATGGCGCTGGCGCGGGCCCAGGCGCAACTCCATGACGCGAACATGCTGGCTGCGACCGGCACTCTGACAACGCCCGGCACGGTGAATCTGATGGCGGGGCTGACAATCGCGGTCAGCGGGTTCGGCGTACACGACGGTACGTATTTGATTACCTCGGCGCATCATAGGCTCAGCCGCGCCGGTGGCTATTCGACGGAGACGGAGGTGCGAAGGGTTTCGTGAAAAGAAAAGCCCAGATGAAACCTTTGAAAAGGTTTCACACTTCCAAACTTTCAACTTTCCAGGCATGCGGGCTTACACCCTGTGAATATTCACACAACAGAATATCCGCACCGACATAAGTGCAGCGCGTGCGGCGGTTCTGATCTGCGGACCTGCGAATGTGACACGCCGGAGAGACCATCGAATTGCGACGAAGGCATCCCGGCCGAACGCAGCATGCAGTGTTCATTGCGCAGACGACGGGGCGCGAGAAGATAACTCAACTGATGGTCGAGGAATACAGGCGGGCGGAGCAATGGCACGACGGAATCGACTTCATTTAGCGGTATTAAAAGGGCGAAGCCCGCATCCGGACATCGTGGGAAGCGTGAAACCTTTCAAAGGTTTCACATGGCTGCTCCTTGTTCTCCTGATGCTGTTTGTGGCGCCGCGTGCGCAGGCCGGCGGGCTCAAGCAAAGCGTGGTCGTAAGCGACCTGAATAGCGTGCCCGCGAATGAAACGTCGAGCGGCACCCCGATCTCGATCGCGGCAACGACGACACCGAACGGCTCGACGCTCTGCACGACCGGGATGGTAGTGAATGTCTGGTACACAAACTTCTAATTGGCACGGCGACAAACACTAGCGGAGCCGCAGG
>WNFT01005822.1_pt1 | contig 10826 bp, 5 predicted proteins | sample 5400191 | NCBI WGS metagenome assembly WNFT01 (sample SAMN13153359, study PRJNA577476) | soil metagenome | isolation source: 80 cm saprolite under Madrone tree | place: USA:California | collected 2016-06-14
TGGGAAAATATCTACTGGAAGAGCAAGCCGGACCACGCGGTGAGTTAGCGCAGCTGGGCGTGGACGGAATCGTTGTGGCCCGAGAGGTCGAGGCCGAGCCCAAGCCAGTTTCCGAATGGCAGCTTGCTTCATCAACAGATGAAGGTCGCGTTTATCACAGGCGGGGCGAGCCGTTCCCGCGAGTGCGCTCCGTGACTTCGATTGATTCCCGGCCTAACGACCAATTTATCTCGGCGACGATTTCGGGGATCGATTCGCGAAATCGTGTGGAGGTAGATGTCGCTGTACCGAGCGATGGTCCCCCGGCATTGTTAACTTTTTCGCGACCATTCTTCCGCGGTTATGAGGCGCGGCTCGGCGACAAGAAACTCGCGGTAGATTCTTACCGCGGATTAATTCCAGTCGTGGAAGTGCCGGCGGGATGGCATGGACGGCTTGTTCTCAGTTATTGGCCGTGGTGGCTTGTTTGCGGCGTCCCAATCGCGATACTCAGTTGCGCGCTTTGGATCCCTGGAATGTTGATTGCGTTTCGAGGTTCTCGACGACGTGATCTGCCGTAGACGCAGCCGTGTCGGCCGCAGGCGGCACGCCTGCCACTACAGGCGGCTTAGCTCGCCAGCGTAAAAATTTCCACCGGTTTATCGACGCCCTTGACCGGTTGCGGCGGCCAGGCTTGCAACGTGGGTGCGCGCTACGCGCTTGTTCTTGCCGCGCGCGAGAAGGTTCACCATTCCTTCGTCATTCGACATTCGGTATTCGTCATTCACCTAATACACGTCGCGCTTGTAGTGCTTGTCGCTCTTTAATTTTTCGACGTATTCGTTCGCTTCGTCCACGCGCTTGCCGCCTTGCTCCTGCACGATTTTGCGCAGCGCAGCATCGACATCTTTGGCCATGCGCCGCGCATCACCGCAAACAAAAAACTGCGCGCCCTCGGAATCTATCCATTTCCAGATTTCCGGCGCGTTCTCTAGCATGCGGTGCTGGACATAAACCTTATGAGCTTGATCGCGCGACCAGGCACAATCGAGTCGCGTGAGAATGCCATTGCGCTTGAATCGGTCGAAGTCCTCTTTGTAGGCATAGTCGCATTTTTCCCGTTGCGATCCGAAGAAGAGCCAGTTTTTTCCTTTCGCACCCAGCGCCTGCCGCTCCTGCAGATACGCGCGAAAAGGGGCGATACCGGTGCCGGGTCCAACCATGATGACGGGGGTGTCGGGATTTTCCGGCAGATGAAAATGCTTTGCCAAGCTGGGATAAACTGGCACCGGAGCATGGTCTGCGCGTTCCGCCAGAAATGACGACGCCACACCTTTGCGCACACGGCCATGACTTTCATAACGGACCACGTCCACGATCAAGTGCACTTGCTCGGGATAGACACGCAAGCTTGATGCAACTGAGTAGAGCCGCGGCTGCAACTTGTTGAGCAGCCCGACGAATTCTTCCGGCCTAAACTTTGCCGACGGATGCTCGAGCAAAAAATCTATCACATCCATGCCCCAAAGATATCTGCCCAAATCTTCCTTGCGTTTCGGCTCGAGCAGGTCTTTCAACAGCAGCGCAGAGTTCGCGCGTTGGGTGATCGCTTTCAAGAATTTCGGCGTCGTTTGCGTGATGGAATAATCGCGCAGAAGCGCTTCGCGTAAGCTTTTTTGAGTTTTTGCCGCGGGCACAGGTTCATCGCCTTTCGCACCGATTGCCCGGATGATTTCATCAACAAGTCCGGGATCGTTGGTCGGATAAACGGCCACCGAGTCGCCGACTTCGAAGCTCAATCCCCAGCCGCTGAGATCGATCTCGAAATGGCGTGTGTCCTTTTCCGATTCCGGGCCGCTCAAACGCCGATTAACGATCAGTTTGCCGGGAAACGGATTGCTCCGCGTGTAAGGCGAAGTGGACGCGGCTGGTTTGGATGGAGCACTAACTTCTGGCATAACGTTTTGATGGAGTGTTGGAGTAATGGAGTAGGGCGAAATAATGCGGTTTCAAATCAACTGTTCATTACTGCAGGACTCCAGCGCTCCATTACTCCACTAATAGACATCGCGCTTATAGCGTTTATCGCTCTTCAGCTTTTCGACGTGTTCGTTCGTCACATCCTCGCTCTTGCCGCCTTTTTCCTGGATAATTTTGCGCAGCGCGGCATCGACATCCTTGGCCATGCGCCGAGCATCGCCGCAAACAAAGACGTGCGCGCCCTCTGAATCCATCCATTTCCAAATCTCAGCCGCGTTTTCCAACATCTTATTTTGCACATACGATTTCTCTGCCTGATCGCGTGACCAGGCGCAATCGAGTCGGGTAAGAAATCCACCGCGCTTAAGTTCGGCCATCTCTTCTTTGTAAAAATAGTTGCAGTGCTCGTGCTGCGATCCGAAGAAGAGCCAATTCTTTCCCTTTGCTCCGACTGCCTTCCGCTCCTGCAAATACGCGCGAAACGGCGCAATCCCAGTTCCTGGTCCCACCATGATGATCGGCGTGTTGCCGTCTTCCGGCAGCCGGAATTTCGAGGTATTTGGAAACACCGGAACCGGAACCTTCTCTGCACGCTCAGCCAGAAATGTTGAGCAAACTCCTTTGCGCATGCGACCGCGACTTTCGTAATGTACGATGTCGATAGTGAAGTGCACTTGATCGGGGTGCGCTTTCAGGCTCGAGGAGATCGAATACAAACGCGGCATCAATTTCGCCAGCGTGTCGACGAATTCCTGCGGCGCCCATTTTATCGACGGATGCTCGATCAGAAAATCGATCACTTCCATCCCCCAAAGATAAGTGTCAAGGTCCTGCTTCCGTTCCGGCTTGAGAAGGTCATTTAGTAGCGGCGCGGCACTGGCGCGTTCCGCGATAGCCTTTAGAAACTTCGGTGTTGTCTGCGTGATGCGGCAATCGCGGAGCAACGCTTCGCGCAAGGTCGTCGGGCCTTTGGGCCCGTTCACTTGTTCCTCGCCCCTGGCACCAATGGTCTTGATGATTTCATCGACCAGCGCCGGATCGTTCGTCGGCCAGACCGTCATCGAATCGCCGACTTCGTAACTCAGTCCCCAGCCTTTGAGATCGATCTCGAAATGGCGCGTGTCCTTTTTCGAGCCTTCGCCGCAGAGGCTACGATTGACGACAAGTTTTGCGGGAAATGGATTTTGTCGCGTGTAAGGCGGAGGGGGCGTGGCTGGCATTTTCTTTTGTGGCGGCGCTCTACCGGTCTCGCCGCAGCCTGGCGAAGGCGGATGCGCGTCGTAAAAATTTCCCTTTCATCGACCTGTTAGTGTAACGGTCGTAGACCGCCGCTACAGAGTTAGCCATCGTTGCCGATCGCCAGCGTTGGACAAACTTCCATCGCGCGTTGCGCAGCCGCAGTTTCGGCATCGTTTTCCGGCTGCTTGAAAAAGTAAACCGCCGTTTCGTCCTCATTCGTCTTCAGAAGATTAGGCGCTTCTTCCAGACAGGTGCGACACATCGTGCAGGTCATGTCCACGTACCATGCTCCGGGAACGTTCAAGGGCTGTTTGCTTGCTTTGTCCGCCATGGATTTTCTTTTACTAGGTTCTTTTACGCGGAGCAATTCATTTCTGGTAGCGCACGCGTCTCGCGTGCTGGCGATGGCGTCTCGCCAGCGCGAACTTCCCTTGAACTGCTCCGACCGCTCAAGATTTCGCTCTAAGGAAGGTTCGGTTCGGCGAGGACGCCGAAACCGGCGCGCGAGACGCGTGCGCTAGCCAGAAACCTCGCGCGGCAGCTTTCTTTTCTGGTGGATTGCGACCTTCCAGAGCGACGTGGGCAGGCGGATCGGCTCCGAATGCTTTCGGGGGCGATCCTAAAAAGTGGCGGCGAAGCCGCGTGAATTAACATCGAGTGAAGGACTACTCGATCCACCTTACTTTGGACTTGGAATTGCGCTCGGCTCGATTTCAGGGGCTGCGCTCGGCGAAATCTCCGGTGCGGGCGATGGCGTCGGTGTCGGCACCGGCATGAGGAGCGCGCCACTTTTCGTTGTCAACACCCCGCCGGAAAGCGTCACGTCTTCTACGCGATACAAACTTCGGTTTCGGGAAAAATCCTTTGCCTCGACATTCTCGGAGCGCAGATAAAACCGTTCCATTTCCGAAAGATGAAATGGCCGCGAACCGCGCCGGCCAAACACGACCGTTTGCCCGCCCGTTTCATCGACCACGCGGTCGCGTTCGAGTCCGCGCGAGACGCAGATCGCTTCACCTTTCGTGCGATAAGTCGCGATCAATTTCGGATTCGGGCGTGGGCTGAATCCTTGCGCGCCCGGCACGGTGTCGGGCGAAATCAACTGCACGACGCGCAACCCATTTTTGCCATCGGCGATGAGCGCGTACTGCGATGCGCTTACGCTCCCGATTTGAACCGCACGCGTGTCATTCAATGCGCCGCCGGCGTTGAACATTTGCTCGAGATGCGGCCGCTCGGGGTTTTCAACATCGACAATCGCCAGACCTTCCGGCCCGTTCGCGACGTAAGCGTAAGTGCGCGCGACGTACAATCGCCCCGCGTGATTGAGCCGCACCGTCGCGCGCGGCAATGGGATCGGCCGCGTCGGCTCGGTAAGATCGACAATCTTCAATCCGTCATCATCAGTGATGAAGCCATAGCGGAACTGGATCGCGATGCAGCGCGGATTGCGCAGAAAATTTCCAGTGAGCTCGCCCGCAATGCGCGCGTGCATCGGGTCGCTAACATCCACAACGTACAAACCGCGTGGCGTCATCAGGTAAAGCCGATGACCGGCTGCGGCGACGAAAGTTGCACCGGTTAAAATGCCGTCCGGATTAAAAACGACATCTTTGTTCAGGAAATTGTTGTCCGGATTTCCATCGACCAAAGTGGCGACGTTGATGATGACGAGGCCCTCTTCGCGGTCCGAGACGTAAACAAAGGCGTAGAAGAGATCGATCGGCTGCTCTTCATTTTCTGGAATATGTTGTCGCGCCGGATCGAGCGCGAGCGTGCTGGGCAAGGCAACGGAAGTCGCGTACGGCGTGTGCACGTAGGTACGTTGACCGAGCGGGGAAACCGGTGAGGTCACCACGCGCTCCGAAAATCCTTTTTGGTCGATGTTCGCGACGTCGAAGGCTTCGAAACCGCCAGGACCGTTCGCGGTGTAAAGATATTCGCCACGCAACACGATGTCTTGAATTTCTTTCCCGGAATGCTCGTACGCTTCCTGCAACTCTCCGCCAACATCGACATGTTTCTTGTAGTTGGCTGGGTAGGCGATCTTGTGCAGGTGGCTGCCGATGACTGCTTGCGGTTCATCCGGTTCAGTCCAAATCACGGCGTGAAACCCTTCGCGGCCTTCGCCGACATACGCGTAGCGCCCAAAAAAGTTCACCGTGCCGGTGCCGAAGCCTAACAACTGCGTCAGCCAGGCATTGTTGTCGTTCTCCTTCGACAAATGGCAGTCGGTACAATTTTTTGTCGTGCCGACGCTACTTGTGGTGTGCGGGAAATGCGGGTTGAAGGCCTGGCCGCTGTAGCCTTCCGCGGAAAATGTTTGCTGCTGCGAATAAACCCATTCGCGGTTTGCATTCTGCGAGCTGACCACGACCGCGCTTGAAGATCGAATCACGGCCATGCGGTTTTTCTTCACTGTGCCGTCAATGCCGAGCATGAAGACATCGTCGCGCACCACCTGTGGATTGTAAGTTGTGAAATTGCGGTCCGTCACGCCTTCGAATTTATTTTGCGGCACGCGCTGGTTCGCTTTCATCGGCAAATGGCAACCGAAACAGCTTGTTGCCCACGACGTGTGACAGATTTGGCAATCCATCGCGCTGTTGTCGTGCGCGAGTCGCACGCGGGGTTCTTCTCTTTCTGGGGAGCGCACGCCGCTGGCGTGCTGGTCGCGGCCGCTGGCCGCGACATCGGTTGGCGAGCCGCCAACCGGAACAGGCGGGCCGCCTGTGCTCCCCGGAAACGCGAATCCACCCCACGTTTTTCCGTCGCGCCGCAGCGTTTTCGCGTAGGCGGACTTCGGATTGTAATGCGGCGAGAGCGGATCAATCGTGTCGATGGTCTGCGGCACTTCCCAGCGGATGTCGGGTGACATGGTTGCTTGTTGCCAGAGAGTATTTCCTTCCCAAGCGAACCGCGGCCCGAACGGCGTGTTGCTGTTATTTAACAAATCGATTCGACCAGCATTGCCGGAAGTCACGAGCGTCGGACGTTGGTCGATCGTACCGTGACAATCGATGCACGTAATGGCGGTGGCGTTGCGCGGCTCGCCGTAAAGCTGGCCGTTGCCGTGAACATCGACATTGAAATGGCAATCCCCGCACTGCATGCCGTGCTCGAGATGCACGTCTTTCAAATGCACCGCTCTTGAAAATTTCTGCGGGTCGTCATTGTCGATCTTGCTGTCATCGAGATCGAGCAAGTTGCCTTTGCGATCGTGTTTGAAGATTGCGCGGAAGACCCAGCCGTGTCCGTGATAATCGGCAAACTGCGTGTGTTTGAGTTGCGGATTTAATTCCGCGATGTGCTCGAGAAAATCTCTGTCGCCCCACAGCCCGCGCGCTGCCGCAGCCTCCGGATTCGTTATTGTCGATCTTACGAGCTCGGCATCTGTCGGGTCATGTTGTTTTTTCGGATACATGAATTCGCCGTCGGTTTCCTGGTCCCACCAAGTATAACCGAGGTACGGATTCACGAAGAGATTGCCCTGGTGCATGTGACAGTTCATGCATTGGCTCGATGGAATCGAGCGCGTGAACTGATGGATGATCGGATGACCGCGCTCGGCTTTTGGGATCGATTCATCGGCCGTGAAACTCAGGCCTTGATGTCCGTACTTGCTCCACCAGCCGGAATTCGTCGGTGAGCGATCGTTTGCGTAAACAACGTGGCAGGCCGAGCAACCGCTCGAGCGATAATCGCCCGGATGATCGTTCGATCCGAAAAAGCCGAGCAGCGGATCGTGCAATCTCGTTTTTTGCAAACCAAGAAAAACCGGATCGGTGCGATTGAGCGTGCCGAGTCCGCGCTCGGACAAACGATTCCGCGGCCGCCCGTTGGGCTCTTCACTGGTTGGAAGTCCGAGCTGCAGTTGCTTTTCGCCGCCTTTCTCGAAGATGCGCAAAATGTTCCCCGGGTTGCTCAAATTGAAACGCGGCAGCGGCTCGATGAACGGGAGGATGCCGTGGTCGCGCGTGTCTTCCGGCGTGACCGGCGTGTAGTTCACCAGCCGAAGCGGCGCGCCGTCTGCAGCGTAAGCCTGGCCGAAGCGATAATTCTTCAAATAAAACGCGCCGTTATTATATAGAGCGGCGCCCCAGAGCATGGCGCCGTGATTCATCATACTGTGATCGACGTCACGAACGATCTCGCCGTGACAAAGGCCGCACGCTTGTTTCGCCACGCGCAGATCGCCGGGATTCATGAAACGAATGAATTCGGACGATTCGTGATTGAGCCACGCATTTGAGTTCGGCGGATTGGCGGATGTTTTCCAAAACTCCTTGCTCTTTGGCAGAATGTGCGCTTGCTCTTTCGTGAGGCCGCGCGCGGCATTTCCGCCGTGGCAATCGGTGCAGCCGAGCACCACGTGCTCCGCTTTATGCATCGGCTCGACGCCTTGATGGCATTGCAAACAACCGACGCTTTTCGCGTCCGCTTGCGCTTGGGTTTGATCGATCCAATTGTGCAGTGGCAATGCTGTGCGAGCGATGATCGATCTTTCGATCGGAACAGAAATCGGCGGGCCGTAGCCGGAGGATGTTTGCTCTTGTGCGGCGATCCTTTGATCGAGCGCGAACACAAGCATGAGCACGAGGGTCTGGCTTACGTGAATCGAGATTCGTGAATCGAGATTCGGTCTTCGATGTAACGATGTAACGATGTAACGGTTCACGTTGTTAATACGTCAGCGTCAGCGTCACGATTGCGCTGTAGAGAAAATCATCCACATGGCCGGCGGGCGGACTGGGATAACCAAAGACGGGACGCGTGTTGGCGCGGTAAATGTCCTTGTAACCCTGACCGGGCACGAAGAATCCGGCGCCGGCGCTGAGGATAATATTTTCGGTCAGCAACGGCCGCCATTGAAAGCCGAGGCTGCAATCGAGTCCGAAATCGTTACTGGCGTGATTTGTGAAGAGCACCTGCTCAGTCACCGCGGTGTCGACCGTCCAGATGTAGTTCACATTCATGAATCCTTTCAGCTTCGGTGTGACGTCGGCGTCGAGGCCGTAACCGACAATGATCGCGCCGGGATTAACGAAATTGGCCTGGCCTTCCGATTTACTGGTGCGGAAATCGATCACCAGACTGTCGCGCTGCTTAAAATTCACCGCCGTGCCGCCGAGATTAAAACCTTGATGCGAGAAAAAGCTGAACGGCCCTCCGATGAAAAACGGCCGATCGAACACGGTGTCGAAACCGGTGGCCTCCGAATCCCTGGGCTTATCGTCACCGCTCGCGTAAAAGATCGACAACTTGTGGCGCATCCAATCTTTATCGACTGAGAGTTCGAGCGCGGCCATTTGCGCGTTGATCTGCACACGCCGCCCGGCAATGCCGTTCAAGCTGTCCTCGCCCAGCACTTGATAGAAGGCGTGGTCGATGTTGAGCCAGCCGATGTGTCCGTCGCCCGTCCAGCCGAGGTAATACGCTTGCAGGTAATGATCGGCGACCGTGCCGATTGGCGCGGGCCGCGTGATGAAACCGTTTTTGTCGTAATGGCGGCTATTGTTGTCGAAGTCAGCCAGGAAACTGAGTTCGCCGGTGTAACCTTTCCAAATCAGATCCTGGCGGAAAACGTTCGCGACATAAACCTGCTGCTGGCGCCGGCTGAACTCGTTGAGGTCCGAGTAAGTGTCTTTTTCGAGCATGTCGAAGGCGGCGATGTTGTATTGCCAGCGGTTGTTGTCGTAGTTGCCGAAAATGCGAACGCCCAAATTCGTGTCGTTGAAAATGAAACCGCGAAAATCGCTCACGAACGGTTGAATGCCGGCGCGCACGGAAACGAAATCGTAGTTGTTCGACAAATCGCGCAGATGAATTTCGGCGAACGCCTCCTGGAGCGAATAGAATTCCTTTTCCCGAGTCGTCCCATTTTGCGGATTGGGATTGACGACGTTCCTCTCTTCCACGTCGATGTAGTTATGATTGTAAACGGCGAGAAAGCGCAGCGCCCAATCGATCGGCTTGAAGGCGGTCTCGCCTTTGAAAAGATCGATCCCGATGGAGAAATCGTTCGAGTAAAAAAGTTGATCGCTCAGCCCGAAAAATTCCGAACTGTTCGGGCGAGCTGTGCTCACGCCGCTCGGCGTCGGAAGTTTGCGCGCTTCGAATTGAAAGAAATCTTCTGCCGTGACGTTGAGGAAAATGTCCTGGCCGTAAATCGGCGCGTCGCCTTTGAGCAGACTTTGCAAATAGGGATGCCAAAGTTTTAAGTCGCCGGCCTGATAAGTCGTTTCGGTTGAGGGGTCGGCGTAGCGTTTCCAGCGGCCGAAACCGATGAACCATCGATTCGGCGCCGGCTCCGAACCCGGCAACAAACCTTCGCCTCTCTCCGATTGCGGATAGGTTTCGTATTCCAACTTTGGCCGGCGTGAAACGACTTCGCGCACGCCTTTGCGAGGTAGCTTGAGCGAACGCGGTAGCGGCTCTTCACCATATTCCGGAGGCGGCGGCAGGGCGGGCGGGAAAAGCTCGGGCGGCGGCTGCGGTTCAATTTGTTGTCTGCCCGCGCCGGGATCGGGATTGAACTGCGACGGCGGCAAAGGCGGCTCGGCTTCTGGCGGCTGATCGTTCTGCGCCAGAAGATCGAGATGCAGGAAAGTAAAATCGTCATGAACGCCGTCGGCACTGGGCACGGGACAAAGCTTAATCGCCTGGCTTTGAGCAACGACGATGTCGATGCAGAACAAAAGTCCGGCAAGTGCGGCGGCTCTCCCGGGCAGCGAAATCGCTAGGTAGGGGCGATTGACCTCAATCGCCCTGGCGCTGATGATCGCCCGCGCGCCGAGGCGGTTCGGTGAATCGCCCCTACCTACGATTCCAGTTCGTTCCAACTTGCGTTCTGAAGATCGCAACTCACAGAGTTGCGCCACAGTTGACCCGCGCATGAATGGCGAGGATGCCGGAAGAAGCCTTGGCCTTGCAAGCTTAACACTGTAGCTGCGGCGCCCTCGCCGCGCTCCCAGCGAGCTTCGCCTCTACGGACAAAAACGTCCAACGTTCAACGCACAACGCTCAACGACAAATCGACTCTGTATTGAAAATTGAATGTTGAACGTTCAACATTGAGCGTTGCTGAAAAAGGAAACGCCGAAGATCGACAAGTTGTAGCTGCGGTGCCCTCGCCGCGCTCCGAGCGATACAAGGAGGGCGACGAGGCGTCGCCTCTACGGTTAGCTTGTTTTTAGTAGGCAAGCGGCGCGGGATTTGATAACCCGGAACGCGGATGAAATTGCGCGTTCCATTTCTTTTCGTGGCGGCGAATTTTCTTTCCTCTTCGGCGTTCGCGCAACTGACCGCCGTGGATGTTCAGACAATCATCAACCACGCGGTCACGCGCGCCGTCCAAGTTTCGCCCAACAGCGTGATCGCGGTCACCGATCGCGAAGGTTACGTGCTCGGTATCTGGAACGTGGCCGGCGGCGAGCCGACGCCCACTCAAATCGCAAACGCGGTTTCCAAAGCGGGCACCGCTGCATTTTTGAGCAGCAATCAAAACGCGTTTAGCTCGCGCACAGCCGGGTTCATTATTCAGCAGCATTTCCCGCCCGGTGTCCGCAACACCGCGCCCGGCCCGCTCGTCGGCGTCGGATTTTCAAATTTGCCGTTCTCGGACGTAA
>WNFT01005823.1_pt1 | contig 10825 bp, 10 predicted proteins | sample 5400191 | NCBI WGS metagenome assembly WNFT01 (sample SAMN13153359, study PRJNA577476) | soil metagenome | isolation source: 80 cm saprolite under Madrone tree | place: USA:California | collected 2016-06-14
AACCACTTCGTCCTCGGTGCCGTGGACGATCAGCACCGGCAGCCCGATTGCCGCGGCCTTGGACTGCGTGTCGAACCGGTGCCGCACCCAGCTCGCCGGAAAGAACGGGACCAGGCGGCGCGCCATGTCGGCGACCGAGGTGAACGGCGATACGAGGACCATCCGCGCACCCAGGCCCCGCTTCGCCATCTCGGTGGCGACGCCGGAGCCGAGCGACTGGCCGAGAAGCACCACGCGGCCGGCGTCGACCCCGCTCCCGGCACGCAGCCAATCGAGCGCGCTTTGTGCGGCAGCGTACGCCCCTTGCTCGGAGGGCGTCCCCCCGGCGATGCCGTAGCCGGGATACTCCACGGCGAGGACGCCCATCCCCAGCGAGCGCAGCAGCGAGACCATGGGAACGGAATCGGCGAGATCCTCGCCGTTGCCGTGGAAGTACGCGACCACTTTCGCGCCCGGGAAGTAGAGGAACGTCGCATCCCGCGTGCGGACGAGATTTTCCGGATAAGCAGGTTCCCGGCCCTGCGCGGGGGCGGGGAAGATCATGGCGGTCTGCGAGCATCCTCCGGCGACCGCCAGCGCGAGAACGGCGAAGGCGGCGAATGCGAGCGCCAGGCGACGCTTCACCCTACGTCACCGTGACCCGCGTGAACTTGCGCTTCCCCACTTTCAACAGATACACGCCGGGCGAAAGCTTCGCGTTCGGGTCGGAGACCCGCTCCCCCTCGATGCTCACTCCGCCCTGGGCGATCAGGCGGCGCGCCTCCGATCCGGACGACGCCAGGCCGAGCTGCGCGAGCGTCTTCGCCAGCGGTACCGCCTCCGCTCCCGAATCGCGCGAGATGGCCCTCTCCTCCACGTCCTCCGGGACTTCGCGACGCTTGTGCACGAGCTCGAACTGCTCTTCTGCGCCCCTTGCGGCTTCCGCGCCGTGGTAGCGGGCGACGATCTCCTTCGCCAACTCGCTCTTCGCCGCCTTCGGGTGCCCGCGGCGCAGGGCCTCGATCTCGGCCAGCGATCGCCGCGAGAGAAGCTCGTAGTACCTCCACATCAGGCCGTCCGAGATGCTCATCAGCTTCCCGTACTGCTCCTGCGGCGGCTCGGTGATGCCGACGTAGTTGCCGAGCGACTTGCTCATCTTGTCGCCGACGATCTTGCCGTCCACCTCGCGCGCATCGGTCCCCTCGAGCAGCGGCCCGGTGAGGCATACTTGTGGCGCCTGACCGTACTCCTTCTGCAACTGGCGGCCGACCAGCAGGTTGAAGAGCTGGTCGGAGGAGCCGAGCTCGACGTCCGCCTTCAGCGCCACCGAGTCGTATCCCTGCGCTAGCGGATAGAGCAGCTCGTGCAGCGCGATCGGGACCTCGTTCTCCCAACGTCTCTTGAAGTCCTCCCGCTCGAGCATGCGAGCGAGGGTATACCGGGCGGCGAGCTTGATCAGGCCCGCCGAGCCGAGCGGAACCAGCCATTCGCTGTTGAAGCGCACCTCGGTGCGGTCGCGATCGAGGATGCGGAACACCTGCTTCTTGTAGGTCTCGGCGTTGGCGGCGATCTGTTCCTCGCTCAACGGCGGCCGCGTCGAGTTCCGCCCCGTCGGATCTCCGATCATCCCGGTGAAGTCCCCGATCAGGAAGATGACGGTATGGCCCAGCTCCTGGAAGCGCCGCATGCGTTCGAGCGGAACCGTATGTCCGAGGTGCAGATCGGGGGCGGTGGGGTCGAATCCCATCTTGATCCGCAGCGGCACCTGCTTGTCGTAGGAATTCTGCAGCTTCCGCAGCAGGTCTTCGCGCGTGTGCACGTCGACCGCGCCACGCGTGACCTCTTTGAGCTGCTCTTCGGGGGTCGCCTGGCGCAGATCCGGGCTCATTCCGACACTCTCTGCTGCACGCGCGCGATGCTGCGCGCATGGCCCGTCACCTCATCGATCTCCACCATCGCACCCTGCAGATAGACGTCTCCTTGGGCCAGATCGAACGACGAATGCCGCTGACTGAGGAACCGCTCGATGGCATTCTCCTTCCGCAGCCCGATCACGCTGTCCCAGGGGCCGCACATCCCAACATCGGTGATGTACGCGGTGCCGCCGCGCAGGACCCGCTCGTCCGCGGTCTGCACATGCGTGTGCGAACCGAGCACCGCGCTGACCCGGCCGTCCAGGTAATGGCCCATGGCGTTCTTCTCGCTCGTCGCCTCGCAATGCATGTCCACGAAGATGCACCGCACGCCCTGCGCGCGCAGCGACTCGATCAGCCGGTCCGCGGTGCGGAAGGGGCAGTCGAGCGGTTTCATGAACACGCGTCCTTCGAGGTTGATCACGCCGAGCCGCGCTCCAGAGCTCGCGGTCACCACCGCGTGGCCGCGCCCCGGCGCGCCTTCGGGATAGTTCGCCGGCCGCAGCTGCCGCGAATCCGGCCGATTGAGGTACGGGCCGATCTCGCGCTTCGCGAACGTATGGTTGCCGCTGGTGAGCAGATCGATTCCGGCATCCAGGAGCTCATCGGCGCTCTCCGGAGTGATCCCCGCGCCACCGGCGGAGTTCTCCGAATTGCCGATGCACAGGTCCAGCGCATGCTGCCGCCGCAGACGGGGAACCAGCTGGCGCACGGCGTTGCGCCCTGGCTTTCCCACGATGTCGCCGACGAACAGGATCTTCATGGGACGGAAACCCACCGCGCCTCGGTGCATACCGCGCCGACGCGGCGGTCATGCTCGCCGACCGGGACCTCCGGCACAAGCTGCGAATCGAAGACCAGTGCGACGCTCGATCCTCCGTACGCGGCCAGCGTCGCATCGTAATGTCCCTTGCCACGCCCGAGCCGTCGCCCCGCGGCGTCCACCGCGATGGCGGGAACGACCAGCAAGTCGATGTCGTCGAGCGATACCGGACCACCCGTCGGCTCCTCCACTCCGAGCGCGCCGGCGACGAAGACGCCGGAAGAGCGCCGGAACTGGAGGGCGAGCTCTCCGGGCACCACGGCGGGATAGCAGACCTCCCGCCCTGCGGCCTGCAGCGCCGCGGCGACCGACGCCGTGCCGCATTCGGAGGGAAGTGCCCGGTAGAGCGCGATCACCCGCGCGCCGGACTGCAGGGCGGCCGCGGCGAGGCGCTCCTGCGCCCGGACCGATGCGTCGACGAAGGCCGGCGAGCCGGGCTTCGGAGCTCGCGCACGCACCTGCGCCCGCAGCGCCTGCTTCTGGTCGTTCAAGGAAAGCACCCGGAAAAGATCGGGAGCCGGCCTTCGAAAGCCGGCTCCCTGCAGAAAACCCCCGCCTTGGCCGTGTGAGCAGCATCGGTGGTGCCCTGCGCTATCGCAGGTGGGATCCCTGTTCTCCCGCTTCAGGCTTCCCCGGTGACCGCGCGGAGCGCGGCGGGGGCTTGCACACCACGGAATGTCGGGACCCCTGAATACAGCTATCGGGCACGAGGTCAGCTACCCATCACGCAATCCACGCAGGGGAAGACTCGAGGTCCTGCCCAATTCCTCCTCTGCGACAAGTCTGGGGCGACCCGCAGGCGCTGTCAACGCAACATTGCGCCCACCCAGGAGCACCCGTAGAGTGATCGACATGGTCGCCTTCCTGCTCGCTTTGCCGGCGGCCGCCCCGACCCCGTGAGCACGCCCCGATTCGGCAGATACGAGATCCTCCAGCTGCTCGGCAGGGGCGGCATGGCGGAGGTGTACAAGGCGCGCGCCGTCGAGGGCACGCGCAAGGGCCAGCTGGTGGCGCTCAAGCGGCTGACGCCGCGCCTCGCCAGCGATCCGGAAGCGGTGGACCTGTTCTGCGGCGAGGCGGACGTCTCCGCCATGCTCAAGCACCCGAACATCGTCGAGGTATTCGAGGCGGGCGTGGTCGGCGAGGTCTATTACCTGGCGATGGAATTCGTGGACGGGCGCGATCTGGCGCTCATCCTCGCGCGCTGCCGTGAGCGCCGGATCTACCTGCCGGTGAATTTCGCCGTGCACATCGCGAAAGCGACGCTGGACGCGCTGGCGTACGCGCACGAAGCCCGGGGCCCGACGGGGATGCACCTGAACATCGTCCATTGCGACGTCTCGCCGTCCAATCTGTTCATCTCCCGGCTGGGGGAGATCAAGCTCGGCGACTTCGGGATCGCGAAAGTCCGCTCGCTCGGCGACGGAGATCAGAACGGTACCCTGTGGGGCAAGCTCGCGTACCTCGCGCCCGAGCAGCTCGAGCGGCGGCCGCTGACGACGCAGGTAGACCTCTGGGGCGCAGCCACCATCCTCTACGAGGCGCTCACGAACCAGCGAGCCATCCAGGGCGCCGACAACGACGAGACGCAGGAGGCGCTGCGCTCGGGCCGGATCGCCGGCGTGGAGTCGCTGCGGCCGGACATCCCGCCGGGACTCGGCGACGTCGTACACCAGGCCTTGCAGATCAACCCAGCCGCGCGATTCCACACCGCGCAGGAGTTCGCCAACGCGCTGGACCCGTTCCACGACGAGATCTCGGGCGGCGCGCTCGGCATCGCCTCCGTCGTCCGCGGCCTCTTCAGGACATAGGCCGCTCTAGCGGCGGGCGCGCGACACGATCCGGGGCAACACGGCGCACACGCGGTCGATCTCCTCCGCCGTGTTGCCGCTCCAGAGCGAGAACCGGATGGCGCCCCGGGCGAGCGATGGCGGATATCCCATCGCGAGCAGGACCGGCGAAGGCTCTAGCGATCCCGAGCTGCAGGCGCTGCCGGTGCTCGTCGAGATCCCCTCGAAGTCGAGGGCCGCCAGCAGGGTCTCGCCATCGCATCCCTCGAAGGCGACATTGAGTGTATTGCAAACGCGTGGCGCGGTCGAACCCGCCACGCGCGCTCCAGGGATCTCGCGGACGGCAGCCTCGAGGCGATCGCGCAGGGGGCCGAGCCGCCCGGCAATCGCCGGCTGCTGCGCCGTGGCAAGCTCGAGGGCCTTGCTCATTCCGGCGATGCCGGCGACGTTCTCCGTTCCACCGCGCCGCCCCCTCTCCTGATGTCCCCCGCCCTGGACGGCGGAGACCTTGCGACGGGCGGCCAGAGCCCCCGCGCCCTTCGGCCCGGAGATCTTGTGCGCGGAGAGCGCCAGCAGGTCCCAGGGAAAATCGAGGGGAATCCTGCCGGCCGCCTGAACTGCGTCGACGTGCAGGGGAACGCCATGTTCGCGGCAGAGGGCAGCGATTTCCCGGATGGGGAAGACCACGCCGGTCTCGTTGTTCACCGCCATCGCCGAGCAGAGCGAGGCGCCTGGCAGCGCCCGGCGCAGCGCCTCGAGGTCCAACTCCCCAGACGCGAACACCGGCACCCGCACGGCCTCGCCAACGGCCTCGCAGGCGGCGAGCACAGCTGGGTGCTCGACCGCCGTGGTCACCACTTTGCGCGGGCGGGTGCCGAGGATGGCGAGGGCGTCCGCTTCGGTGCCGCCCGAGGTGAAGATCACCTCGCGCGGCGCGCAGCCCAGCGCCCGCGCGCAGCGCTCGCGGGCGGCGTCGACGAGGGCGCGAGCGTCCTGCCCGGGTTTGTGCACCGACGAGGGATTTGCGAAGAGCTCCGCCAGGGCCGGCATCATCTCCGCCATCACTTCGCGCGACAGCGGGGTGGTGGCGTTCGCGTCCAGATAGACGGCTGCCGGAGTCACGGCTCGAGCGGAACCAACGGCGTCCCCGGGCCGGGGCGCAGGTGGAACGCCCGCAAGAAGGTCGCGGAGATGTCGTTCGCGAGCGACTCCGGCGAACGGCCCCGGAGCGGAATCCGCGCGCCGGCCATCGCTCCATGACCACCGGCGCTGCCGCCGAGCGGCGCGCAGACCTCGCGCACGAGTTTGCCGGCATTGACCCGGCGGTCGTTCAGCCTGAGCGAAAGGTAGAGCTCGCCCTTGTACGATCCCGTCGCGAGAGACCAGCGCAGCCCTTCGAGGCTGACCAGCCTCTCGGCCACTTCGGGAACGATCTCCGGGACATAAACCTCGCCCATGTCCACGACGACCGCCTCGCCGCCGCCGTGCAGTCGCGCGCGCTCGTACGCCCGATGATAGGCGGTGAAGTACCGGCCGGGCACGGAAGGATGCTCGATGCGGGAAAGCGCCGGCTTGTCGATCAGGGGAAAGAGCCAGTTGTAGCAGTCGATGTCTGCCGGCTCGTACTCGCGCCCGAGGTCGCGGGTGTCGCTCTTGATCCCGTAGAAGAGCGCGGTGGCCAGGTGGGGTCCCGGGATGAGCTTTGCCGCGCGCAGGTACTGGGTGACCATGGTCGACGTGGCGCCCGCGGGTCCACCCACGTCATGGAACGGCGCCAGCAGCGAGGCCGCCCGTGCCGGGTGGTGATCGATCACGAGCTGCGGCACCTCAGGCGGTGCGAGGGAGTAGTTTCCGACCTCCGGCTGCGTGTCGACCAGGCAAACCAGGTCGCGCGCATGGTGTTCGACGCGGGCCACCGGCTGGATGGGGAGATGCAGCACCCGCAGCATGGCCTTGTTTTCTGCGCGGCCGATGATTCCGCCGTACGCCGCCGTCGTGCTCAAGCCGGCGCAGTGCGCGAGCAAGTAGGCGAGGCCGCACGCGCTCGCCACGGCATCAGGGTCCGGATTGTCGTGGGTCAGGATCAGGGCGCGGTGATGCCCCTTGGCGACCTGGAGCAGCTTGCGAAGGCGGTCGCGTTGGAGGAACTGATTTGAAGCAGGGTCCGGTGGCCGGTCTGTTTCGCGCGGCGAGGGGGCATTGCCCATGGATGTGCGGGGTACCTTAGCCGCCGCGGGGGAGGGTGGCAACGCGGGAACGGTGCTGATGTCGGGAATGCTCCTCCCTCAGCCGCTTGAGCCGCTGGAGGCAAGCGCGGTTGCCTTCCGGCGGAATCTCGAGGAAGCCAGGAACATCCCGGAATCTCGGATCATTTACCAACCGCCTGAACGCTAGAGGGCCGATTTTACCCTTGCAGACGTGCTCGTGGCGGTCAACGCGAGCGCCGAGCGGTTTCATCGAATCGTTCATGTGGAAGGCTTTGAGCAGTCCAATGCCCAACACCCGGTCGAACTGCCCGAAGGTCTGATCGTACCCGCGATCGCTGGAGATGTCGTACCCGGCGGCGAACACGTGGCACGTGTCCAAGCAGATGGCGACGCGCTCCGGGCTCCGCACCCGGTCGCGGATCTCGCGCAGCTCCTCGAACGTCCTCCCTAGCGCGCTACCCTGGCCGGCCGCCGTCTCCAGCAGCACCATGCACCTTCCCTTGTGCGCGGCGAACGTCCGGTCCAACGCTTCCGCCACGGCTGCGAGGCCGCGCACGGTATCGGCGCAAGAGCCCGGGTGGACGATCAGGTACGGGGCACCGATGCGGTCACACCGCTGCAGCTCGTCGATGAACGCCTCGAGGGACTTTTCGCGCAGATCGCCGGAGACGCAGCCGAGGTTGATCAAGTAGCTGGCGTGGACGCTGGCGGAAAATCCCGCCGACTTCGCGGCGGCGCGGAAGAGGGCAACGTCGGACCCGGTGATCTCCTTCGACCGCCACATGCGGCTCGACTTGGTGAAGATCTGGAGAGCCTCGGCCCCGTCCGCAAGCGCGCGCGGGAACGCTTCGTGCAATCCGCCTGAGGTCGATTCGTGGGCGCCGAGCTTCATGAAGGCGCGTCTATAGAGTGCGCTTGCATCCGCGCACAAGGGAGATTCTCGCCCTCCAACCTGGGGGGCAGTCTTCTGCCGGTTGACTGAGCGTCTGGCGCATGCACAGTCTGCCGGTGGGGGGCGGCGAGCATCGGGATGGTGGATACCGAGACAGAGCAAACCAGGCGCCCTTCATACCCCCGAGTCCGGGCACCCGTGTATTTCATCCGCACCGTTTTGCGCTTTCTCAGCAGGAGCAGGCTCATCGATCCAGGCCTCGGCGGCGTGCGCGTCTACACCGATGAGAAGACGAAGGTCGGTTCGCGGCTGGAAATCGAGGTCTTCCTGCCGGACGGGACGAGCGTCGCTTGCACGACAGAGGTAGCCTGGGTCGAAGAGCTCCCCGCCGGAGCTGCGGCTCGCCGTGACGTGGGCCTCCACATCCTCGCGATCCATCCTCACGATCGCGAGCGCCTCTCCAAGGTTCTCGAGCCGACTTGACGTTTCGCCGAGGACGGCGAACCGCCGTCACGAACTGGTTCGGTAATTGTGACGGGCTTCCTCGAGGAAGCAGAGACCGGGCGTTCTCTTCAACCGACCCATCCTGGCCCTTTTAACTGTCCGCAGATACGGGGTCTTGCGTAGGCCGCGGAGCGATTCAGATGAAACCTGCTGTAAAAATGCCGGTGAAGTGGGTTTTGACATCCCCCGATTCTTACCGGGAAACCCAAGTGTCTGCGGCGAAGCAATTCGTGAAAAAGACGTACCCCACTCTACGCAGGCGCTTACGCGGACTGTCCACTGGTTGGCAAGGGCGTTGCTAGGTGGTTTCGACGGGTCCGTCGAAGTCGAGCGGGCGCAGGCCGTAGGCGAGGTGGACATGTTGCAACTTCCGAAAGCAAGCCTTGGCCGCTCCCACCGCGCACACGAAGGCCAGGAGAGTCCATGATCGCCACGGGAGAAGCACCCGTCCCGCCGGATGCTAGGAGCACGTCCCGCGCGACCGTGGAACTTGTCGATGCGAGCGCAGAAGCGCACGACGACTCACAGGCGAGCGCTGTCGCCTCGCTGTCGGAGGAGCCCTCTCCCGTCGCCGTAGCGACGGCGCTCGTGGTCTGCCCACCGGCGAATACGCAGCCAGCGGCGATCCCGGCGAGTGCGGTCGATCCCGCCGACATCCCGGCGGCGCTGGCGGAGGAGGCCTACGAGCTGGTATCCGACTTCTCGAGCCGATTGCGGCTGTCGCTGAAGCGCGTCCTCGACGTAACGTTTGCGGCCGCGGCATTGCTAGTGCTCTCGCCGCTTCTCCTGCTGATCGCGGCGCTCATCAAATTGACCGACGGCGGCCCCGTTTTCTTCGCGCAGCAGCGGGTCGGCTTCCGTTACCGGTCCTTCCGGATGCTCAAGTTTCGATCGATGGTCGTCCACGCTGAGAGCTTGAAGCCCAAGCTGCAGCTGGTGAACGAGTCGAACGGGCCCGTCTTCAAGATGATGCGCGACCCGCGGGTGACCAGGGTCGGACGCATCCTTCGCAAATACTCGCTCGACGAGCTGCCTCAGCTCATCAACGTGGTGCGCGGGGACATGAGCCTCGTCGGACCGCGCCCATCCCTCGAGATCGAGGTCGCACGGTACGAACCGTGGTATTTCCGCCGATTCGCCGTGCGGCCCGGTCTCACCTGCTTCTGGCAGATCTGCGGCCGCCGGTACCGGATGCCTTTCGACGACTGGATGCGGCTCGATCTCAAGTACGTCGATCAGTGGAGCCTGCGACTCGACCTCGTGCTGATCGTCCGCACGTTCTCGGTCGTGCTCGGCGGAACGGGCGAGTAAGGACGTAGCGCCAACTCTTCGACGGCCGGGCTATTCGCTGGCGGCGCGGCGCCGCGAGGTCTCGTTCCAGTTGGGCAGGAAGAACTTGAACGCGTTGTCGAGCGCGTTGTCCATGCTCTCCATCATCACCTGACCGAACTGCGTCGCGTTGAGGCGGAGCGCGTCGTAGTAGGTCTCGCGATCCATGCTGTGGATCACGAGCGGCATGTTGCCCGCGCGGATCAGGATCAAGTTCAGCATCATCCGGCCGACCTTCCCGGACAGGTCCGAGAACGGGAAGATCTCCATGAAGCGGTGGTGCGAGTGCGTGGCCTGCTTGAAGGGGTGCATGCGCAGGAACTCTTCGCTCTCCATGAAGTGGAAGAGCTGCTCGAGCGCCGGCTGGATCTGCACCGGCTGGACGATGTCGTGGAAGTACGTCCGGTGCAGGGGCATGTCGCGGCGGAACTGGACCGGCATGCGGTTGGGAAGATTGCTGTAGAGCACTTCGTACAGCCTCTTCACGAGGACCAGGCTGTACTTGACCTGCTTCGCCTTCGCCTCCTGCTTGATGAACTCGATGGCGTTGAGCTGGTTCCGCACTTCGGTGAACGAGTGCACCATGCTGGAGTCGACCATGCCCGGGCTCGGATCGAGCGCCTGGCGCAGCTCGGCGTGCGTGAGCACCATGCCTTCGAGAGCGCACTCGTGATAGATCCACGAGAGCTCGTACTTCTCGAGAAAGTCCTTGGTCTCTCGCGGACGTCCCCGCATCAGCTCCCGTACGTCCTCGGTCCGGTCGTCGAGGTCGAGGTACTGGGTCCGGCTCATCCGGCGGCGCTCCTTTTCTACAGCGAACTCAGTAATTTAGCTCGGCCGTAGAGCAACCAAGCTAGCAATTTGGAAGAGTGGTCGTCAACGGAAAATTCGGCTGCTGCTGGTGTGCATCCATGCCACATCGGGAGGACCCCGTCCGCCCACCGGACGGCCACGCCCCCGAACCGTCTTTCATTGGGCGAACAAGGGCTTCAGCCGCGACATTCCATCGCGACCCTGAATCCGTGACAGCGCAGTGCGTCGTGGCAGCGGACCCGCGAGGACCGAGGTGCGGGTCTGGGACTGTAGCGCTTCGACCTACCGCGCCAGCGCGCGACCGCCGTTTGCCTCGGCCTGGGCGGGTGCGTTCAGCGGCGTCAGCCACTCCGAATATCGGGGCTCCATCCCTCGCACGGCCCGGAAGAAGATGCCCTGGATCTCGCGGGTGAGGGGGCCCATTGCGCCGGCTCCGATGCGGCGATCATCGACCTCTCGCACCGGCGTGATCTCCGCGGCGGTGCCGCACATGAACGCCTCGTCCGCGCAGTAGAGGTAATCGCGGCTGAAGCGGCGTTCCTCGACGGGGATCCCCTTGTCCTTGGCGATGCGGA
>WNFT01005825.1_pt1 | contig 10824 bp, 9 predicted proteins | sample 5400191 | NCBI WGS metagenome assembly WNFT01 (sample SAMN13153359, study PRJNA577476) | soil metagenome | isolation source: 80 cm saprolite under Madrone tree | place: USA:California | collected 2016-06-14
TGAGGAGATTCGTCAAGCTGGGCGTCACTCCGTCAGCATCTTTGCCGACGTATCCGACCCATCAGCTGTTGCTGCAATGGTTCGTCGTGTTGTCAGTGCATTGGGCCATCTTGATGTGATGGTAGCAAACGCTGGCATAGCCCAAATACTTACCCTGCTCGAACTCACTGCTGAAGACTGGGATCGTCTCATGGCAGTGAATGCACGCGGCGTTTTCCTCTGTTATCAGGCGGCTGCCAAGCAGATGATGAGTCAGGGTACTGGTGGGAAAATTATTGGTGCGGCCTCCATTGCCGCACACAAAGCCTTTCCCCTGTTGGGGCATTACTCCGTTTCTAAGTTCGCTGTCCGTGGCCTCACCCAGGCAGCAGCGCAGGAGTGGGCAAAGTACGGGATCACCGTCAACGCCTACTGTCCAGGCATTGTCGATACAGCCATGTGGGAATTAATTGACGAGAAGTTCGCCGAGTACGAGGGATTGAAGAAGGGTGAAGCCATCAAGAAGTACGCGCAACTGATTTCCCTTGGTCGTGTTGAGCAGCCTGAGGACGTGGCTGCGTTCGTTTCGTACCTCGCCTCGAAAGACTCGGACTATATGACCGGGCAATCTGTCATGATTGATGGAGGTATCCTGTTCTCGTAAACGAGTGATTGACCGACGTTGATACTAACCATGGTACAACCACATTAAGTGGTGGAGGCTTGGTGAACTGAGGATGATTTTCCTTGTTTTTCACCCTTGACCACCGTATAATGTGGTTGTACTTGATGGCAGGCCTTCAGATAGAATGCCGGGTGAATCCTCTTCTCTAGTGCAGTATGTAGTGCGTTTTCACGAGGCCTTCGTCGACCGATGTACGGAAAACTTCTTTTACCTGGTAGCGTTGCCAGGTATGTACAGGGAGGAATCTATGCAACTTGACAAAGTCACCCTTTTACACTTGTACGAGACCATGGTGACCATTCGTCTGTTCGAGTCACACGTTAAAGAGGAGTTCGCAAAAGGGCGCATTCCTGGATTTGTACATCTTTACGCTGGAGAAGAGGCGGTAGCAACTGGTATTTGTACCCCTCTCCAAGAGAATGACACGATTACCAGCACGCATCGCGGACATGGACACTGCATCGCCAAGGGTTGCGATGTAGACGGCATGATGGCTGAGATATTTGGCAAAGCTACAGGACTGTGCAAAGGCAAGGGCGGGAGCATGCACATTGCTGATGTCAGTAAGGGTATGCTTGGTGCTAACGGCATTGTAGGTGGAGGTCCTCCTCTGGCTTGTGGAGCCGCTCTTTCCGCAAAAGTGCTTGGTACCGATCAGGTGTGCGTCTGCTTCTTTGGTGATGGTGCCGCCGAAGAGGGTACATTCCACGAATCCCTCAACCTCGCCTCTATCTGGAAACTTCCTGTTATATTTGTCGCCGAGAACAACGGTTTTGCCGAGTCTACTCCTGTCTCCTACCACTGCGCTATCGAAAACATCGCAGACCGTGCGGCCAGCTACGGTATCCCAGGTGCATCTGTTGATGGTATGGATGTGTTCGCCGTCTACGAGGCTGCCCAGGAAGCTATCAACCGCGCACGTCGTGGGCTGGGGCCAAGCCTGATTGAGTGCAAAACCTATCGCTACAATGGTCACTTTGAAGGTGACCAGCAACTGTACAAAACGGACGAGCTACAGAAAAGCATGATGGAACACGACCCCATTACCAACTTCCGCTCGTTGACCACACATCAGGGTCTGCTGACCAACGAAGAGTTAGACGCTATCGATGCACGTGTCAAAGGGAGCATCGATCACGCAGTCGTCTTCGCTGATCAAAGCCCCTATCCTGCTTTGACCGAAGTTGATACTGATGTGTATGTAGCTGTTTAAACTAAAGAACGCACAAAGGGGAACGACTCATGGCTATACAGATGCAGACAAAAACCGTCACCGTTGCAGAGGCGATCAACGAAGCAATCCGCCTGGAAATGCGCCGCAATCCGCGTGTCATTCTGATGGGCGAAGATATCGCGGGTGGCGCGACCTTGCCACACCTGGAAGATGACGAAGCCTGGGGCGGTGTGCTCGGTGTCACCAAAGGACTGGTACAAGAGTTTGGGCGTGAGCGCGTCAGAGACACTCCGCTCTCCGAAGCTGGTTATATGGGGGCGGCAGTAGGTGCTGCTGCGACAGGCTTAGTGCCTATCGCCGAGTTGATGTTTTGTAGCTTCATCGGAAGCTGCATGGACTCGATGCTCAACCAGGCATCCAAGATCCGCTATATGTTTGGTGGCAAGGCGAACATTCCCATCGTCATTCGCACTATCATCGGCGGAGGCTTCCGTGCTGCCGCGCAACACTCAATGGTCCTCTATCCCATATTCGCACATATCCCTGGCCTCAAGGTGGTCGCACCATCCAACCCTGCTGACATGAAGGGCCTGTTAACTGCCGCATTGCGTGATGGGAACCCTGTCTTTGTGTGCGAGCACCTGGCAATGTATCAACTTAAGGGCGAGATGCCAGAAGGCGAATATGTTGTACCGATCGGTCAAGCTGCCATCACACGCACTGGCAAAGATGTCACAATCGTGGGCGCGAGTATGACCGCACGCTATGCCCTGGCTGCGGCTGAAGAACTAGCAAAGGATGGGATTGATGCAGAGGTTGTGGATTTGCGCACCATCTCTCCATTGGATGAGAACACCATCCTGGAGTCAGTGGCGAAAACAGGGCGTTTGGTGATTGCTGACGAAGCAAATCCTGTCTGTGGCCTCGCTACCCATGTCGCGGGCGTCGTTGCCAGCAAAGGCTTTAGCTCACTGCGTGCTCCCGTTGGTCTTGTCACGCCGCCACACTCACCAGTGCCATTTAGCCCTGTGCTCGAGGATGCCTATCTTCCCAACCCAGAGAAAATCGTCGCGGCTGCACGCGCAGTTTGTGTCAAGTAGGCGCACAATGATGAAGTTTGACAAAATACGCCGGACACCATGAACCGCGACGGATGTGCGTAGGGCCCGATTTATGAACTTTAACGAAATAACCCGGACACCGTGAAAGGGGACAACACGCCTGTAGGGGCCGATTCATCGTGCCCATCGCCGATTTATCGGCCTCCAGGTAACCCAATGGCATGTCCAGATGAATTTGTTAAAATCCATTAGCGGCCCCAGCAATCCACTCCATGGCCGGATTTAATAGTCAAACTTCATCATTGCGTCCCTACCCCAATCCATATTTCCGTAATAGAGAAGGAGCAATAATGGACCGAGATGTGATTATGCCCAAACTCGGCATGACCATGACCTATGGAACCGTGGTGCGCTGGCATAAGCAAAACGGAGAACTCATCAGCGCCGGTGAGCCTATTTGCGAGGTTGAAACAGATAAGCTCAATAGTGAGATTGAAGCTGATGCGAGCGGCGTGCTGACCATTCTTGCGCAGGAAGGCGAGGAACTGCAAGTCGGTGCGACTCTAGGGAAGATCGCCGTTATTGAGGGCAGTGAGCTACAGATGGCTACCAAAAAGGATACTCAGGCCTCCGGTGGCCCACAAGAAAGTATTGTCGCCAATGGCATTCATCTCGCCGTACAACGTAGTGGATCAGGTAGACCGCTTGTTCTTATTCATGGGTTAGCAAGCAGTATGGGACTATGGGCGGGTCTCGACCAGGGCCAGCTAGAGGGGACCGAGATCATTAGCTACGATTTGCGAGGTCATGGAGCCTCTGAACGAGCCGCTGGCGCACACACCCTGACAAAACACGTCGCAGACCTCAAGGGCCTACTTGCGGCACTCTCTATTCAGCGTGCTACCTTCGCCGGCCACTCGCTTGGCGGTATGATCGCTATGGAGCTAGCCGCAAGTAACCCAGAAATGGTGGCTGGTTTAGCCTTGCTCGATACCACAGCGGCATTTCCACAAACCACTCGCGACCTCTTCTTTGAACTTGCCAGTAGCGCGAGCTTTAATGGTATGCCTGCAATTACCGACAAATTTCTGCAACTCAGCTTCTCTCCGCAGTTCACAGAAGCGAATCCCAAGATGATCGCCACGATTCGCAAAGGCATGTTAGCAAGTGATGCTGCGAGTATTGCCGCAGCAGCGCGTATGGTTGCCAAGGTTGATCTGCGTCAACGTCTTTCCGCCATTCAGTGTCCAACATTGGTGTTAGTGGGGGAGCAGGACCAATTGACACCTCCTGCGTTAGCCGAAGAATTGGCGGCTGGCATCAAGGGAGCGCAGTTGCACATCATTCCAGAGAGTGGGCATGCCTTGCCCGTGGAGCAGCCACAAGCCGTAACCACACTTCTGGCACAATTGGTAAAGGCGTAATTATTTAATAGGGGCGGCTCCAAGAGCCGCCCCTATTAAATAATTATGAAGAGATCAACAACATGGTAACTGTAGGCATCATCGCAAATCCTTCCAGTGGCAAAGACATTCGGCGCATCGTGGCGCAAGGTTGGGTCGTCTCTACTCAGGAAAAGATTGCCATTGTGCGCCGTCTCTTACGGGGGCTAGAGGCAGCGGGCGTCGATTCGGTGCTTTTCATGCCAGAGTCGCTTGGCATCGGCTATGCTGCGTTAGAGACATTAGGCGAGACAAGCCTCCGTGCAGAAAATCTGGTCATGGATATTACCGCCCGACAAGAGGACTCAACACGGGCAGCAGACCTGATGGTGGCACAAGGAGCTACCTGTATCGTCACGATTGGCGGCGATGGCACCAATCGTGCAGTATTCAAAGGCTGTGGAAGTCGTGTTCCGATATTACCCATATCCACTGGCACCAATAATGTCTTTCCTGAATTTCAGGAAGGTACGACAGCGGGATTGGCTGCTGGCATAGTCGCGACTGGCGTGGTGACACGAGACGTTGCGTGCTGGCAGTCGAAAGTCCTGCTGTTGTATCGCCAGGGAGCGCCCGTTGATCTTGCCCTTGTCGATCTTGCCATCTCGACTGATAACGTCATTGGTGCACGCGCCATTTGGGATGTTAGCCGTTTAAGTGAACTATTTTTGACCCGCGCCCAGCCGTGGAGTATTGGCTTATCGGCGATTGGCGGCATGATTCGTGCCCTGGATGCTCGTAGCCCATCGGGTCTGCGCCTTGTTTTTGGAGATGGAGGGCGAGCTATCCGAGCTGCGATAGGGCCAGGACTCTTTGCCACTATCAACGTCCAATCCGTACGAGAAATCGCTACAGGCGAGCGTGTACAACTCCATTTTGAACGCCCAGTGACACTGGCCTTCGATGGTGAGCGCGATATGACTGCTGGCCCTGATGACGAGCTTGAGGTAGAACTACACGCCCACGGTCCATGGGTCGTAGATCCACGTCGAGCCCTTGAGGGATGTGTGGTGTCTATTAACCCCCATTGCGCACTTTGATTGACAGGTTTTGGAAAATTTGGTAGGGTGGAGTCTATCCAAAGGGGAGCGTAGAGTTGAACGGAAACCAGCTTGTAACGCTCTAGCAGCAGATCTCAGTATATTGAGGAGTTTCTTATGGAGCTAGACAGTAAAACGACCTATCAGCCACCGCTGGACCAGTTGCTTACGTATGGTGAGAGTGATAGGATAACGCCGGATAAGTGGCCTGATTACCGGGAGTTGGGGATTGGGCCAGAACACATTCCCGATCTGATACGTATGGCCACGGACGAGGAATTACACGAGGCCGATTCGGAGGGTACAGAGGTCTGGGCCCCACTTCATGCCTGGCGTGCGCTTGGGCAACTGCGCGCTGTGGAAGCGGTTGAGCCACTGCTCGAGTTATTCGATCGGCTGGAATATGATGATTGGGTAGGTGAGGAACTCCCAGAAGTCTTTGGCATGATTGGGCCAGCAGCACTTCCTACACTGACAGCGTATATTGCGGACCTCTCTCATACTGATTCTTCACGCATCAGCGCGATTAGCAGCATTAAAAAAATAGCCAGGAGATGGCCTGATGCCAAGGATGAGTGTATTGCTATTCTTGAAGAGCGGCTGGAAGAGTTTGAGGAGAACGAGCCAGATGTGAATGGCTTTCTCGTTCTAGCGCTGGTGGAATTGGGAGCTAAGGAGGCAGCGCCGGTGATCGAGCGGGCTTTCGCTGAGGGGTATGTCGATCCGATCGTGATGGGGGATTGGGACGATGTGCAGGTAGAGTTGGGGCTGAAATCGGCTGAGGAGCTTGCTCAGAAGCGAGCAAGTAGCCCGGGAGAGAGACTCTTGCCGTCTGCTCCTACTGAGGGAACGCTCTCTCCCATTTCTTCTCAGGTGGTTCCCAAGCAGACGGCTATTCATAAGAAAGCGAAGAGCAAGATGGCAAAGCAGTCGCGGAAGAAAAACAGGAAGCGCTAGACCGGTGGCCCCTGCCTGATGCGGCTGCGCACTTTGTCCGGCCTCAAAGAGTCACCCCACCTGGCTTCTATCCACCAGGTGGCACCCGCCTCTGCCCACGGGCGCACGATGGAAACCGCTTGCTCATGGTCCTCCCCAGGCGTCTCCCCTTCCCACACAATATCGAACGGCGTGGTCTGGGTGCGATGCTCGGCAATATACGCCTTCATGGCCTGGATATCCGCTGGCGTGACCTCCCCGGGTGACCCATCTGCATTGATCTTTGCCGGAAGCAACCCATCATAGCGCAGAACCCGCTGCATCGACTTCATACGCGGCCAGGCTCCCACCACCCAGATGGGAATGCGAGGCGACTGGACCGGGGGAGGCAAGAAGGTCATCTCCTCCACGTGATAATGCTGGCCATGGAAACTGAACGGCTGCCCACTCCATAGTCCGGTCAGAATCTCCAGGCCTTCATCCAGCAACTGCGCCCGGATCTTGCGATCCGTCACCTCCCCCACTTTCGCGAACCCTCCATCGTCGATCGTGCCTAGCCCAACCGGGAGGATGAGCCGACCCTGAGACAGGCGATCAAGGGTCACGGTCTCACGGGCTAGTTTCCACGGACGCCGACGCGACACAGGCGTGAGCACGGCTCCGATGCGTACCCGTTTCGTGCGCATCGCCATAGCAGCTAGCACAACCCACGGATCATACATCGGCCCTGCGCCTTCGATACAGATCGCATCATAGTAAAAGACGCCATCCCATCCTGCCTCTTCTGCCTCATAAGCAAGCTCAAGCAAGGTGTGTAGATCACCACCCGGAAGGATAAAACCATATTGCATGTGTAACTCCTGTTCTCTGCCAAAAGCTATCTGTTTTCGGTTGCATGTAGAGAGTATACACGATGCTTCATGACGTCTTGTGTCATAATTTGGCAGCATCCCTAACGAATCACTTCGATCACTATGCCCAGCGACAATCTCCATCATTTACAGCCTGTGCTACTCTATCACTTCCAGGCTCCTGGTGGAACAAAGCCATCAATGCTGAGGCATCCAACACGTAATACGCCACCTTTAATCCTCTAAGCGGCGTTCCGCTATTAACTCATCACTCAAAGAACGTCCTTGTGGGAGATAGGGACGCAGCAATTCCTGTGCATACTTGATAGCCTGACTTGGAGTAAAGATGCGCACCTCACCGTCTTCCAGGCGTAAAATTACCTCATCACCTATGTCCAACCCCAGCGCTTTACGGTACTCTGCCGGGATCACTATCCGACCCCCTTCGGTTATTTTTGTCCTGATCTGGATCATGTGACACCTCACATATAAATTGCCATAACATCTTTTAGATGACATCTACTATGGATTATACGATGAAGTGCCATCTCAGATTACCCCCAGTTTACAAAGGAGCATCTTCTGGCCTATACTTCTTGTAAGCCGTTCAATGCCTCTTCCCGCTCACGAAAAGAACGACTACAAAAGGGGTGACTCTTGCATGAACTTGAACATGAAGCAGCTCTTGAAGCTGAAGTTGAGATCACGGACCTCGATCCACACCACAAGAGCAGCCGAGCCTTCAACGGGTGGCTAGACGGTCAACATCTCTCGTTTCGGACACGCCTGTGGATGGCTCTTTTCACCATCCTCGGGATCGCTCTTTTTTCCTTGCTTCTGCTGAGTCCATTGCAGTTGACTGAAGCCTCCCATCTCGAAAAAGCCTCCCATGGACCCATCCTCACGCCATCACATTACACCTCGTCCGGTTCTGTGCAGATGGTGGTTGTTGATAAAGTCATCTACCTCCTCGACCAGGATGGACTGGTGAGAGCGCTGTGGGCGAGGCATAAGTATATGTACGTGCTCTGGCAATACACTGCGGCCCCGTCTTCCAAGCTGTTAAGAGTGGATCACAACGTGGTATATCTTGCTGCTCCAGATGGCAGTATCGTAGCACTACGAGCCAGCGACGGTGCTGTACTCTGGACTAGAAGAGCAAATGAGAACCTTCCTAAATCGCCTCGTAACTATCGAAAGACAAAGTGATTGCGTGACAGGCAACGACGCATTGCCAATGCACCTTCCGAACATCCATCGCACCCTCGCCTAATAGCGCACATTCCCCATCACCCCGCGCTCCACACCTGCACTGTTTTGTCCCGGCCCCCAGAGGCGAGGCGCCTGCCATCCGGCGACCAGGCCACCGCATAGACAGTATCAGAATGGCCTTTGTAGGTCAAGGTGTTCGCACCTGTTGTGGCGTCCCACACCTGCACAGTGTGGTCATCGCTCCCGGAGGCGACGCGCCTGCCATCGGGCGACCAGGCCACCGCACAGACAGTATCAGAATGGCCCTTGTAGGTCAAGAGTGTCGTTCCCGGAGGGGGCGTGGGCGTTGCAGGCATCCGAGGATGAGAGGTAAGCACCAACCAGGTAGCTCCGCCTGCAGCCACTGCTCCCAAGACGATCAATCCCAGCACAACGGTACGTCGGGAGATACCTCGTTGAGCTGGCACAGGCTCATCAGGTGCTACAGGCTCTCCCGGTAGAGGAGACACTCCAACGGACGCCTGGGGTATCGGATACGCAATGGGTGGCAAAGACGTTCGGCTCGCCGGTGTGATCGCCTCGGTGGGCCCGGCAGTTGGGCTAGCAGGTGTGCTCATCCCGGTTGGTGCTGCTGAGGGGATCGTTGGTCTGGCCATCTCCCTCGGCATGACTGGTGGATTCGCTGGGGCGACCATGCCTGTTGGTACTGCTGTGTGACTGGCTGGCGTGCTCATCTCCGCTGGAGGCACAACTTGACTCGGCGGGTCCGCTGCAATTGGGGCTGTCGATGGCGCAGGCGGACTAGCAGGGCTGATCTGGCTGGCCTGTTCCAGTGCGCGCGCGAAGGCTTGCACGCTGCCAAAGCGCTGCTTGTAGTCTTTAGCGAGCGCCGTCATTACCACTTGCTCGACTTCAGGTGGGATCGTCGGGATTTTCTCATGCAAGGGAGGAGGAGGAACCTCTAAATGTTGATACATCACTTGCAGTTCATCACCGCTGAACGGGTAGGCGCCGCAGAGCCATTCGTATACCATGATGCCCAAAGCATACTGGTCACTGGCAGGTTGGGCCTTGCCTCGAATCTGTTCGGGTGCCATGTAGACGAGTGTACCCGTTCTTTTCTGCTCTTCCCAGGTGTCGGTGCTATGGACAAAGGCGGCTATCCCGAAATCACTAAGCAAGATCTTATTGTTTGGTCCCAGCAGGATATTCTCCGGCTTGACATCGCGATGGATGCGCCTGTGATCATGCGCATATTGCAAGGCAGCTGCGATTGGCTTGAGATAGGTCACGATGGTGTCTAGTGGCAGGCGAGTGCCTCTGGGGTAACGGCTACGCAAGGAGCCATTGGGGGCATACTCGATGACCAGAAAGGGAATATCGTCCTTGCCGAGGCCAAACGCCAGCAATTGTGCGATATGGGGATGTTTCAGGTTAAATGTACTTGCTTCGTTGATAAATTCCTTGAGTTTCTTCACAAACTCTTTCAGGTCAGTTTCGTCCTTCAGGTGCGTTTTCAGCACTTTGACGGCAGCCAAGGTTTTGTCATGGATATGCTCCCCCAGGTAGACATCTCCAAAGCCACCTCCTCCCAGGAAACGGATGAGGCGGTAATCCCCGAAGCGTTGGCCTACGCGATCTGCCATCTGCGGTCTCCTTGTGCGACAAGTGAGTGGTGACATCCTTCTGAGTCAATCATGTGTTCGGGAGAGGATAGACTCATTGTAGAGAATGTTAGAGGGCATGTCAAGGGCTTTTTCGAGCGGCGCATCGCGAGGCCTGGCACCCACAAGGGCCCATCCGCCCCCAACCCCGCCCCGTGCCACTACATTTCATATGGCCCCCTTGCCCCGCTCGCATGCCCACCGTTCCTTCGCGTGGTGGCGGGGCGGCGCCCCGAAATGTAGTGGCACGGGGTTGCGGGGCTGGGTGGTGGGGCCCTTGCGGGTGCCAGGCCTGGCGGCGCGCCGCTCGATGCACGTCTGCCCCAAACGTGTTAGGGACAGAGGTGCCAGCAGGGCTCGATTTGGTACCTGAGAGTATACTCGATATAGAACCTACGTTTCGTGCATCGTAAAGACACCCCCTTCTGGTACTCCTGGCCTCTAACCTCACAACGTAGCCTCACAAAACATGACCATCCATATCGAGCAGAGATGTAAACACCTCCTCCTGAAAAGAAAGGACAACAAATGGACTTTGTAAGTCTTGATAGGGAATTAACGCCCATGCAAAAACGAGCAGCCAAAGAGCGTGCACGCAAAGAAAGGCTATCAACCCTCACTCAGATTGCCGAGGACATGCGCAAGAACGGCGCAAACGAACAGTCCATACACACAGCAATCAAGGGAGTCGACGAATACTTGCAGTCGTTCAAGAGGGTACAACACCCCAAACCAAGCTCGAGTCAACCAGCCAATCCTGAATCGACACCTGCCCTGAGC
>WNFT01011754.1_pt1 | contig 10824 bp, 11 predicted proteins | sample 5400191 | NCBI WGS metagenome assembly WNFT01 (sample SAMN13153359, study PRJNA577476) | soil metagenome | isolation source: 80 cm saprolite under Madrone tree | place: USA:California | collected 2016-06-14
GTCGTTCTTCGCGTCCGCCTCGTAGTCGCACCAGAGCCCGCCCATGGAGTAGTGGACGGCCGGGAAGATCTTCATCGGCTCGTGGCGCGGATCGACGCCCTGGAACTTCTCGTAGATGTCCATGATGCCGCCGAGCTTCCGATCCAGGATGGCGGCGGGGATGTGCGAGACGTCGAGATAGACGGCGTCCTGTCCTTCGACGCCCATCCCCAGGTCCTTCACCACTGCGAAGATCTCCCGGGAGGCCACGTCGCGCGGGACCAGGTTGCCGTAACGGGGGTATTTCTCCTCGAGAAAATACCAGCGCTCGTTCTCGGGGACGTCCTTGCCGCGGCGCTTGTCGCCCTTCTGTTTCGGGACCCAGACCCGTCCGCCTTCGCCGCGGGCGGATTCGGACATCAGCCGGTGCTTGTCCTCGCCCGGGATGGCGGTGGGGTGCACCTGGACGAACTCGGCGTTCGCGTAGATGGCGCCGTCCATGAAGGAGCGGCCGTTGGCGCTGCCGGTATTGATGGTGCTGTTGGTGCTGCGGCCGTAGACGATTCCGGGACCGCCGGTCGCCAGACAAACCGCGTCGGCGGCAAAGGCCTCGATCTCCATCGTCCGCAGGTCGAGCGCGACGATCCCCCGGCAGGCGCCCTGCTCGTCCTTGATGAACGAGAGGTATTCCCAGTACTCGAACTTGCGCACCAGGCCGTCGTGCTCGTACCGGCGCACCTGCTCGTCGAGCGCGTAGAGGAGTTGCTGGCCCGTCGAGGCGCCGGCGAACGCGGTGCGGTGGTGCAGCGTGCCGCCGAAGCGGCGGAAGTCCAGCAGCCCTTCGCTGGTTCGGTTGAAGGGCACGCCCATCCGGTCCAGCAGATAGATGATCTGCGGAGCGGCGTAGCACATCCCCCTCACCGGAGGCTGCTCGGCGAGGAAATCGCCGCCCTTGAGCGTGTCCTTGACGTGGATGTCGGGGTGGTCGCCTTCCCCTTTGGTGTTCACCGCGCCGTTGATGCCGCCCTGGGCGCAGACCGAATGGCTTCGTTTGACGGGCACGATCGAGAAGACGTCGACGTGCTTGCCCGCCTCGGCGAGTTTGATGACGGTCATGAGCCCCGCCAACCCGCCGCCGACGACGATGTAGCGCTCCGCCATTCTCCTCACGCCTCCTGCGCGGCGACGACATAGCGCACAGGCGTTCCCGCCGCAATCAAGGCTGCGAGTGTTTTCGCCGTTGGTAGTGGCGGCGTTGCTTGGCGCGGTTGCCGCACTCGTCCGTGCTGCAGAACCGCCGGCTGTGGTTGCGCGAAGTGTCGAGAAAGAGCCAGGCGCAGCGTCCGACGAGGCGCTCCTCGCAAACGCCGACCAACCCCTGCGAAACCTCATCCTCGAGCAATTCAGCGGCGTCGAGGGCCACGGGCCGCAGGAAGGCGAGCAGGTCGCCGTCGCCCTCGAGCGATGCCTCGAATTTGCCCGGCGCGGCCAAGCGGAGCCGCCGCTTCGCCATCGCCTCGGCGACCCATCCGTTCACCGTCTCCAGCGCCGCGGCGGGCGGGGGGCGTTCGCCGACGGCCGCAACTACGACGTCGTGCAGCGCTTCACGGCGCCGGATCGCTTCGGCATGCGCTTGGGCCGCGCGCCCGGGATCCCGCTCGGCGCGGTCGTACAGGTCCGCTGCGTGCCGGCTGTCGATCAGCCCGATCTGCGCCGCCCAGTAGACCAGATCCGGGTAGGTCAGGATCCGATCGCGCGGGTCGTTCCCGCCACGCATTCCGCTGACGGTGTTGACGAAGTCGAGCGAGACGGTCCCGCCGTCGAAATCGAACTTGTGCCCGTCCTCTCGCGCCCCTGGCATTTCGCCACCTAACCTCCAAAACAGACTTGACAGGTTAGTAGCGCAGGCGTAGATAACTGTCAAGAACAGTTTAGGAGGTTATATGTTCCGCCTGCGGCTGCACCCCACGACGTCCGGTTTTGCTGTCGGAATCGCCGTCATCGCGCTCTGGGCGCTCCTCTGGCTGTGGTTCTTCGCACAGCTCGACACCAACGGTTCCTCGTCGAGCGCACGTGGGGCGGGAACCTCGGGACCCGAGCTGACGTTGCGCCAGTTGCGAGGGCCGGCCGCCTGAATCAGTGCCACGGCTCGATCCCGGTCTCCTCCTCGGCGGTGCCCGGCGTGCCGATGAGCACAAGCTCGAGACCCTCGACGTCGAGGAGATCGGGATCGAGCGGCGCGAATCTCTTGTCGCCGAATTTCTGCCGCAACACCGACGGCGGCGTGGCGAGGTCCGGCGGCCGCCGGCCGAGCCGCGGCGGCGCCTCCGGATTGAAGGCAGCCGCGATGTAGCTCGCCCGCGGAAGAATCCCGAGCGCGCGCTGCACCTGGCCAGGCGATGCGGGGTCCGTCAGGCGGTAGGTCAAATGGGCGTGGCTTTCGTGCCGCAGCAGCGCGTAGACGCCTTCACCGGCTGACTTCGCCGCTGGTTGCACGCGCCGTCCGCGGGTCTTCGTCTCGTACTCGAACCGATGGAGGTCCCGAAGGATCGCGGCGGCGCTCCGCTCCACCCGCTCGATCTCCACCCAGAACCGCTGCCTTCGCTGCGGATCCGGCATCCGCTTGCGGCCGACGAGGAGCCGCCTGTACGCGACCCTCCGCTCCGGGCGCAGGACGATGTAGAGGCGCTGCACGTTCCGCAGCCGGATCAACCCATCGTCGAGCGCAAGAGGCAGCGCATCGCCCGGGCGGACCCGCGGCATGTAGAGGAAGTACAGCTCGCCGCGCTCGAGGAGCTCGGCCCGTGCCACCTTCCAAAGGTAGCGACGGCAGCCGCGCGGCGACAGCGAATCCGCAGCCGCCCCCCCGGGGGAAGAGATCCTCGGACGCGGTCAGGCGGTGACTTGCGGCTTGATCTCATCGACGGTCTTCTTCACGGACTGGAAGGAGCGCTCGAACATCGCCTTCTCCTCCGCGCTCAACTCGACCTGGTGGATCTTCTCGATCCCCTTCTCCCCGATGGTGACGGGGACACCCATGTAGTAGCCGTTGATTCCGTACTCGCCTTCCAGCAGCGCGGCGCAGGGAAGGACGCGCTTCTTGTCGCGCAGGTAGCTCTCGGCCATGGCGATGGCGCTCGTCGCCGGCGCATAGAACGCGGAGCCCGTCTTGAGGAGGGCGACGATCTCGCCGCCGCCCTTGCGGGTGCGGTCGCGGGACCATGTCGTCGCCATGGCCGCCGAGCACCAGCGCTTGCACGTCCTGGATGGAGACGTTCAGCTCCTCGGCGACGAAGAGGCGGAAGCGCGAGCTGTCGAGCACTCCGGCCATGCCGACCACTCTCTCTTTCGGAAAGCCGGTGATCTGCTTCATCGCATAGACCATCGCATCGAGCGGATTCGAGATCACGATCACCAACGCCTTCGCGCACTTCTCCTTCACGTTGGTGGCCACGTCCCGCATGATCTTGATGTTGATCCCGAGCAAGTCCTCGCGGCTCATCCCCGGCTTGCGCGGGACGCCCGCCGTGACGATCACCACGTCCGCGCCGGCCACCTCGTCGTACTTGTTGGTGCCGATGATCCGCGCGTCGTACCCGTCGACCGCCCGCGACTGCATGATGTCGAGCGCCTTCCCTTGCGGCACCCCCTCCACCACGTCGAAGAGGACCACGTCGCCGAGCTCTTTCTGGGCCGCGAGCAGTGCGAGGTTGCCGCCGATCTGACCTGCGCCGATGAGGGCGATCTTCCTGCGAGCCATGAGCATTCTCCGCCAGGCGTTGTAGAGGCGGGCGCTACCTACTCCACCTGCGAAGGGGCCGCAACTGTGCTCAGAAGTGCCGGATGATGGCCTCGCCGAACTCGGAGCACTTCACTTCCTGCACGTTGCGCTCTCCCTCCTGCACCATCAGGCGGGCGAAGTCGTAGGTCACCGTCCGGGCTGCGATGGCACCGTCCATGCCCCGGACGATCAGGTCGGCGGCCTCGTTCCAGCCGAGGTGCCGCAGCATCATCTCGCCGGACAGGATCACCGAGCCCGGGTTCACCTTGTCCTGGTTGGCGTACTTGGGAGCGGTGCCGTGCGTCGCCTCGAAGACCGCGTGGCCGGTGACGTAGTTGATGTTGCCGCCTGGCGCGATGCCGATGCCGCCCACTTGCGCGGCAAGGGCGTCGCTCAGGTAGTCGCCGTTCAGGTTGGGCGTGGCGATGACGTCGAAGTCTTCCGGACGGGTGAGGACCTGCTGCAGCGTGATGTCCGCGATCGCGTCTTTCACCACCACCCCGCCGGGCAGCTTGCACCAGGGGCCGCCGTCGATCTCCTTGGCGCCGAAGAACTCCTTCGCGACCCGATAGCCCCAATCGCGGAAGGCGCCTTCGGTGAACTTCATGATGTTGCCCTTGTGCACCAGGGTCACGCTCTTGCGCTTGTTCTGCACCGCGTAGCCGATCGCGCTGTGGACGAGGCGCTCGGTGCCGAGATAGCTGATCGGTTTGATCCCGACCCCCACCTGCACCGAGGTATCGCGCTTCGGCGCGCCGATGGCTTCGAGCTGCTTCTGCCAGCCCGCGCCCGCTTCCCGGGTGCCAAAACGGATCTTCTTGAATTCCTTCGGAAACTCCTTCGCCCAGAAATCGAGGACCTTCTGGCTCTCCGGCGTGCCCGCCGCGTACTCGATCCCGGCGTAGATGTCTTCCGTGTTCTCGCGGAAGATCACCATGTCGATCTTGTCCGGCCGCTTCACCGGGCTGGGAACGCCCTTGAACCAGCGGACGGGGCGCAAGCAAACGAACAGATCGAGCATTTGCCGCAAGGCGACATTCAGGGAGCGGATCCCGCCGCCGACCGGCGTGGTGAGCGGCCCCTTGATGCCGACGAGGTACTGCCGGAACGCCTCGACCGTCTCGTCCGGGAGCCAATTGTCGAACAGGTTCTTGCTCTTCTCGCCGGCATAGACCTCCATCCAGGCGATCCGCCTGCGGCCGCCGTATGCCTTCTCCACCGCGGCGTCGAGCACCCGTTGCGATGCGCGCCAGATGTCCGGACCGGTTCCGTCGCCCTCGATGAACGGCAGGATGGGCTGGTCGGGCACGCTGAGGCGGCCGCCGGAGATGGTGATGGCCTTGCCATTCTTCGGGGCCTGCGGCGCTGGGCTGGGCATGGATCGGCTCCTCTCAGGGGGCGCGGAACATAGCGCCGCCGAAACCGCGCGTACAGAGTCGGCCCGCGCGCCGAACGTCGGGTCAATGACAGCAGCCTGGAAATCTTCATGCCCCCCTTCCACGGCGGAAAGCCATGACTATGCTGGGCCGGTCGGGAGGCCGCGGTCATGCAGCTCGAATTCCAGTGCCAGAAGTGCGAGGAGTCCTTCTCCATGGACGTCTCGGACATCCAGAGCGACCCCGTGGTCCGCTGCCCGGGGTGCGGCACCCGCGCGCCGGACGAGCAGGTGGAAGCGGTCGTGAGCGGGCTCGAAGAGCTGTTCGCCGCCCTGGCGCCGCTGCGCCGGAAGTTCAGCGCCAGCGTCGAAGTAAACAGCGAGGACATGCCGCCCCCCTACGACGAGGCGCCGGCGGTCTCCCGCAAGGCCGCCCTACTCGACGAGGAAGACAGCGAGGACGAGGAGGGCGAAGACGAGGACGAGGAAGAGGTGGCCGAGCTGGAGTAACCCACCGGCCGCCCGCCTGCCCTGCCACTTCCCTCCGCGCCGCCGTTCGCTATCTTGTCAAGCTGAGGGGCGCATGAACACGGAACCCAGGCCGGCATTCGTTGCGCTCGTGTTCGCTGCTTGCGCGGCGGCAGCGATCTGCGAGCTCGCATGCCCCGCCGGCGGCGCTCTGCCGGTGGAGATGCGCGCGGAGGAGATCGTCCGCGTGAGAGGCGGTCAGCCGATCCTGGTGCTGGCGGAGAAGAACGGCGCGCGGCGGCTCGGCGTCCCCGTGTCGCGCGCCGAAGCCGCCTCGATCGAGGCAGCGATGCAAGGCTCGCGAGGGCCCGGGATGGCGGCGATCGAATCACTCGGCGGCAGGATCGTGCGCGCCTCGATCGACGGCGCTCGGTCGCGGCACGATTTCCGCGGCCACCTCTCGCTCGGAAGCGGCGCCCGCGAGGTGCTCATCGAGGCTTCCGCCGGGGAGGCGCTCTCCCTCGCGCTGCAGGCCGGCGCGCAGATCGTCGCCGACCCCGGGCTCCTGGAGGAAGCCGGCGTGACCGCGGACGAGTTGCGCGGCGCGAGTGCGAGCAAGTTGCACGGCGAAAGCGATCCGGCGCCCGTCCTCGGCATCTGATCGCCGGCGAAATCGTCTCTTGCAGGCGCAGCTATTGCGCCCTACGCTCCGGTCCAACGCATGCGCAAGGCCAAGATCATCTGCACCATGGGCCCGGCTTGCCGTGAGGAGCCGGTGCTGAGCAGGCTGGTCGAGGCGGGAATGGACGTCGCGCGGCTCAATTTCTCGCACGGCACCCATGAGGATCACCTCCGCGCCATCGGGAACGTGCGAAAGGCCGCGGACAACGCCGGCCGCCCGGTGGCGCTGCTGCTCGATCTGCAGGGGCCCAAGATCCGCGTCGGGAAGCTCGAAGGCGGAAAGGCGCATCTCGAGGCGGGCGCGGAAGTCACCATCACCGTCGATCCCGCGGTGCTCGGCAACGCCCAGCGGTTCTCCTGCTCGTACGAGGGCCTCTCCGACGACGTCTCGATCGGCGACCCGGTGCTGATCAATGACGGCGCCATCCGCCTCGAAGTGATCGCCGTCGAGGGAAAGGACGTCCGCTGCCGCATCAAGGTGGGCGGGACGATCTCCGACCACAAAGGCATCAACCTGCCCGGCACTCCCGTGTCGATCCCGGCGCTGACGCCCAAGGACATCGAGGACCTCAAGTTCGGTCTGGAGCACGAGGTCGACTACGTCGCGCTCAGCTTCGTGCGCAGCGCCGACGACCTCCGCTTGATCAAGCGATACGCGCCTACCACTCCCATCATCGCGAAGCTGGAGAAGCCGCAGGCGGTCGATCGGGTGGACGAGATCGCACAGCTGGCCGAAGGGGTGATGATCGCGCGCGGCGATCTCGGCGTGGAGATGCCGCTCGAGCGCGTGCCGCTGATCCAGAAGACCGCCATCGAGCGGACGAACCACTACGGCAAGATCGCCATCGTGGCCACGCAGATGTTGGAGAGCATGATCGTCTCTCCCCAGCCGACGCGCGCGGAAGTGAGCGACGTGGCCAACGCGGTGCTGGATGGCGCCGACTCCGTCATGCTCTCCGCGGAGACGGCCACCGGCGCCCATCCGGTGGAAGCGGTGAAGACGATGGCCGCGATCGTGGAGGAAGTGGAACGGAGCGCGCGTTACCAGGCACTGCCCGACCCGAGCCTCGATCGCGGCGAGAGCACCTTCGCCACCGCGGTCGCCCGCGCCTGTGCGGCGGCGGCGCAGCAGCTCGGCATCGGGACCATCTGCGTGTACACCCGCACCGGAGAGACCGCGCGGCAGATCGCCGAATACCGGCCGCAGGCCCGGATCGTCGCGTTCACCGCCAGCGAAGTCTCCTGGCGGCGGATGGCGCTCTACTGGGGCGTCACGGCGCGCCGGGTGCGCAAGCCGTTCGAGACCACGGACGAGATGATCAGCACCATCGCGCAGACGCTGGTGGGGGCCGGCGAGGCGATGCGCGGCGAGGCCATCGTGATCGCCAGCGCCGTACCGCCGAACCGGCCTACGTTCGGGGCCTCGATGATGCAGATTCACCGGCTCTGAAGCGCCTGCAGCTCCTCCCGCGCGAATTCCGCCTGGTCGCAGTCCTCGTTCGCCGCCTGGAGCAGCTGGCGGCGGGCGAGAGGTGCGTCGTCCGGCGCGTGCAACCTGCCGAGGTAGTAGTACGCGTCGCACTGCTCGTCCGGATCCGTCGCCGCGGCGAGCACGGCGTCATCCTTCATCTCCCCGAGGTATGCGCGCAGGAGCGGCGCCGGCCACTCGCCGGCGGCAACTCCGGATGAGAACGCCCGCAGCTCTCTTGTCGCCTGCGGCAGCTGGCCCTGCCTCCGCTGCAGCAGGAACAGCTCCAGCCGCGCGATCGGGTCTCGCGAGCGCCGCAGGAGCTCCTGCGCGCGCGCCTCGCGGTTCGCGCGCTCGAGCGCGCGAGCCCCGGCGATCAGGCCTCGCGACCCTTCGCGCGGGATCAAGAGCTCGAGCTGTTTGCGAACGTCCCGGGCTATCTTTTCCGCGTCCGCGTCGAGACCCGGAGGATGCCGGGTGGCCGGCGGAACGGGCGGGACGGGCGGAATGGGGACGGAAGGAATCCAGTCGGTAGACTCGTGCGGGACGTTCCTGCCCGCCGAGCGGCTCAGTCGCAAGGCCGACGCCAAGGCAATCCCGAGGGCCAGCGTCGTCATCGCCACCATCAACCACGTGGATCGCCGCCAGCTCCTGGGCCTCGGCGGCAAGGTCACCGGCGCGCCCGGCTCCAACGCCTCGAGCGCTCGCGCCAGGTCGGCGCCGCTCTGGTACCGGCGGGACGAATCCTTCTCGAGCGCCCGGGCGACCACCGAAGCCAGCGCCGGCGGAACGCCGGGAGGCAGCGGGGCAGGCTCGGCGCTCAACGCAGCGTGGCCGGCTTCGATCAGCGAGGCGCCGGGAAAGGCGCGCTTCCCGGAGACCAGCTCGTAGAGGACCGCGCCGGCGCTGAAAACGTCGCTGGGCGCACCGGCCTTCTCGCCGCGCGCCTGCTCCGGCGAGAGATATCCGGGCGACCCGAAGATCGCGCCCGTCAGGGTCAGCCCGGGTACCTGCTCGTCGTTGCCCGAGAGACGGGCGAGGCCGAAGTCGAGGATCTTCAGACGGCCGTCGTCCGTGAGGAAGAGGTTTTCCGGCTTCAGGTCGCGGTGCACGACGCCCCGGGCGTGCGCGGCCGCGAGCCCGCGGGCGAGCTGGAGCGCGAGCCCCTGCACCTGCGCGGGAGGAAGCCGCGGCCCTTCGATCACGGTGCGCAGCGTGTGTCCCTCGAGCAACTCGGTGACGAGGAACGGCACGCCGTCCTGCTCGCCGAGATCGTACACTGCGAGCACGTTCGGATGCTCCAACGCGCCCGCCGTTCGAGCCTCCTGCTCGAACCGGCGCACCCGCGCCGGATCGTGGGCGGCAGTCACCACCTTGACCGCTACGCGCCGCCCGAGCTTCTCGTCGCGGGCGACGAGCACGCGGCCCATTCCACCCTTCCCCAGCTCCCGCTCGATGCGATACCGGCCGGCGAGCACGGCTCCCGCCGCCAGCTCGCTCGGCACCGGCGGCGGCGGCGGCGTGGGAAGCGTGGGCCGCCGTGGAGTTTGCGGGGAGCGATCCGCCGGTCCCTGCGTGCGGACGAACCCGCGCCGCGTCAGATCGTACGACCAGGAGACCACGGCGGTGACGGCGAACCCCGCGGCCGCGGCCCAGATCAGTGCCCGCAACGTCCAGGCGGGGAGATCGAGGTTGTGCACGATGATGTCGGCGAGCTGCAGCGCGCCCGCGGCCGCCACTCCATATGCGATCAGCGCGCCGAGCACGCCGCGCCGCCGCAGTTCGCCGAAGATGCCAGTCACTTCACCTGGTGCGCGATGACCTTGTCCTTGATCTTCGCGTACGTCGCCTTGGGGATGATCTTCTTCTCCACCAGCTCGTCCTTCGCCTTGTAAGGCCGGCCCTCGATGATCTTCTTCGAGTAGGCGTCGCCGATTCCCGGCAGCGCCTTCAGCTCCTCCTCGCTGGCGGTGTTCAAGTCGAGCTTCTCGGTCTTCTTGGCCGACGCTTTCTTGTCGGTGGGCTGCGTCTTGGCGAATGCGACGGACGGGGCGAACAGCAGGGCGACGGCGATGGCGATGGCGCGCAGCAGCTTGGTCATGTGGCCTCCGGAGGGACTCCTGCGCGTCGCTCTAACACACGTCAGGAGCTCGCGAGCGCTCGCGAGACCTGGTCCTTCGCTGCCACGAACTTCTTCTGGTCGGCCTCGACCTGGACGGCGTATCGCTCCGCGAACTCCACCGCGGCATGCGCCGCCTCGGCCGGATCCCAGGCCGCGCCGAGCAGGACTGGCGCGTTCACCCGCGCGTGGAGCCGGGCGAGCACCTGCCCACACTGCCGGGCATAGGAAAGCAGCTGCCCGTCGTCTTTCGCCAGCAGCTCGCGCCCGATCTTTTCCTCCTCCGGCTCGTTCTCCCGGGCGAGCGCGGGGATCCCGCCCAGCCGCGTGGCGGCGACGCGGGGCCAGGGATCGCCCTGCAGCCGGCGGATGGCCGCGGTCTGGACGCGAGCGCGCTCCCGTTCCGGCGGCTTGCCCAACGCCTGGTCCATCGCGCTTTGCCGCGCTTCCTTCATCTCGATGAGACGCCGCTCGCCGCGTTGTCCGACGAGCAGCGTGAAGCGCACCCGGCCCAGCGAGCCGGTCCCCTTGAACCGGTAGGCCACGTCGAGGACTTCACCTCCCTTCGGCGGATCGGGCGCCTTGAGTTGTTTCAGGTGCTCGACATACTCCTCGAACGCCGCACGCACCCGATCCACCCACTGCGGATCGACGCGCGCGAACTTCTCGCTGTCCGCGATCCGGTCGCCCTTGGGCGCGACCTTCTCGATCAGCTCCTCCTGCTTGCGGCGCCCGCGCTCCCGCAACAGATCGGCGACCCCACCCTCCGCTTTGTCCTGCGTCCAGGGCAGGATCGGGAACCGGCCGCCCATCTTCTCCAGCTCGGACGCCCAGGCTTGCGCGATCGCCACCGCGGCCTCCAGACGGACGCGCGGGTCTATACCGGGAAGGAGCAGCGCGCTCGTGCACAGGCGCTTGAGATCGAGATCCACAGGCCCGCAGCCCACGTCGTC
>WNFT01015683.1_pt1 | contig 10824 bp, 19 predicted proteins | sample 5400191 | NCBI WGS metagenome assembly WNFT01 (sample SAMN13153359, study PRJNA577476) | soil metagenome | isolation source: 80 cm saprolite under Madrone tree | place: USA:California | collected 2016-06-14
ATTATAAAGTAGCGCTCCAAACCTTGGAGGAGAGCGCTTGTGGCGAATGCAGGTGTGAGAGGCCGGCCGATCGAGCCCTTGGTGCTGAGTGCGCAGGAGCGAGCGTACTTGGAGAGGCAAGTCCGTCGTCACCGTGTTGCGCGGTCGCTATCTGAGCGGTTCCGCGCGATTCTGCGATGTGCGGACGGCTTGCCAAGCAAATCTGTAACGGTGTGTTCGTGGATGCCGAGTTCGGCAGCCAACAATAGGACGAGTCTCGACTGATTGGAGCTCGAGATCGAGGCAGAGCTTCGAAACAGCCCGCCGATCCACCAGCAGCGTACTGTCAATTTCGCGCCGCCAAGGATGGGTGCGCCGTCCCTGTCGATGCCGGACTATGGGTGCCGCGCTCGCGCTTGCGTTCGATCTTGCCGTCGCGCACCAGGCGATCTGAGAACTGTTCGCTGCTGACGGCGGAGGTCCGCAAGGCCTGCACCGAACTGATGGAAAAGATCGCCGGTCCGGCCACGGACAGGGCGCCAAAGCCAAAAAAGGTGGAACAGGTAGATCGGGGCCATTGGCAAGTGGCGCCGCCGGTTTTTGAAAGATCGCTGTGATGGCCTGCTCAACGAGGCCCGCCCTGGCCGCCCTCGAACCATGACTGCACCATCACAAGTACTCCCTTGGTTAAAAGTCAGGGAAATTGCCCGGTGCCGAATCGTTAGTTGCTTTGGAGGACCACGCAACAAAACTCGTTGGGTAAGCTTGTTAGTTAAGCTTTACGTCCGCGCTGCGGGTTAATTCTGGAGCCGCGCACTTTTCGCTGCTTCTGCATTGGCAAGGGTGGGGCATCATCGTGCATCTCGACGAGGCCAAGTTCAATCAGCGCCTTCAGATGCGTTCTGGCGGACGAGCGAAAATTCCATTCGCTTGGCTTTGATATCGCAGCGCCCAGAGCAGATGTATCGCCTACAAATGGCATCTTGGCGAGAGGTCCAATGACCTCAAAAGACTGCCCACGGCGTCCTGTCGGCAGTGCCAGACCTCGGCTCTTTCGTTCGGCGGATATTTTCCTGGGCTTTGCATCGATTCTTTACTTTTAGTATGCCGACGAGGCGATGGCGACATGGTCTTAGCGTTGGCATTTTGCCAATGCCCGTCGTCGACTTTCTTGACTGCCTCGGGACTGGTCGATGGTGTGTCCGCGGGCATCAGCTTCGTAGCCGGCACGATGATATCAGTCTCCGCACGAGCATTGGGCAGCTCTAGCCTGTCGGACTTTGCCAGTGCAAATGCCGGATTCATCTGGCTTTGATGCTGCGCGCGCTCGACGACCAAAGAAGCCGGCGCAGCAACCATGATCGCAATCGCTGGCCCCAGACCAATCAAACAAAAAACGGCGGGCCACATCGTCCTGGACATTCTCGAACCCAAGATGTGCCTCCCGTGTGGAACAGGATGGAAGCTAATCTTCAAGACTGAATTTGGGCGGATCGGTGAAAGGTAAATGTGACTCCAGAAGGGGCGCATACGGTGTGAGGCAAGCGGGAACCTCTACCGACGCATCCTGTTAGAATAACAGTCACAAGCTGGAGCGGATCATGAGCTACGTTTTGGGCTTGGTCGTGGCTGCGACTGTATTGGGCGCTACCCAAGCCGGTTCAGAAGAAGTTGGCTGCTTGGGAATCAGTGTTCGTTGGGTGGACGACGGCGTCACGGTAGGGACAAGCCTAAACAATCGACACGATACGGACAGCGCGGCCGTGATCAAAGAAGGAGAATCGGAACCCCCAGAGATGATCGCAATTATCGAGAGAAATCGCGAAGACCGCGAGCGCCAAGTAGTTATGGATCGCTAACATCCAATTTCCCGCCTATAAAAGACCAAGGCACTACTCAATACGAGCTATCAGATTCCTAACAGATGACCGGTACCATTTGCCGCTGGTCGGGCAAGAGCGCTGGCAAATCTCGCTCAGGAATTGATCGCGGAACTAGAACGGAAGCTGCGCGAGATCGACGAGTAAGGCCGCCTCAGTGGCGGCCTCTCTTAATTGCATTGCGCGGCCCGCTATTTCGAGTGTTCCCATGGTGGAACCATTTCCGGGACGAAGATCGCGACATTATAACAACAACCGACCTCTGAAATTTTCGGAAGCTACATCGTTAAGAAGCGTAAACTACTTTTTTGGAGATATAATCGCACCGATGATTCGAGAAGGAGTTCTCGATGTCGAAGTTTGCAGTTGGCGAGATGGTCGATAATGCAGCCGATCTCCACGAGGGCGGCACGGTCATCGCCGTGTTTCCAACAGTTGACGGCAGCTTCAGGTACGCCGTTGACATGGAAGGATACGGGGCACTTCAGTTTTTCGCCGAGGAAAAACTAGTCGTTCACCCGTCCGGCACGCGGGCACACTGACGGGGCGCGCGTTGATGATCCTGTGGCGCTGATGCCAGTAGTTTGACAGCGGCGGTTGTCGTGACGACAAAAGAACTGATGGCGGCGCGGGCGGATGTACCCCGCGCGCCGGTAAGGTCGGGCCTCGGAGAAATCCGGGGCCTTACTTTTTTGAGCCTGGTCGGCCTCGTGGTTGCCCCGGAATTGGCAGGCACAATGTCCCATCGTCTATCAAGCCGCCGCACGGGCGCGCCTCGCGCGGCCCCTGCGATAGCAACATCAGTGGTCTTACCCACCTGTCAGATGATCCTCGATGTTATTAGCGACCTCCTCGCAGACGGACGCCAGTTCAAGCAGCTCGTTCTTGACGACAGGATCGTCGGCCTGCTCGGCAAGTCGCCGATAGATAGCCGCTTGGTCCCGGAGATAATCAGGCCAATCCATCGCCCGAAAATACCGATGAACTGTGCAGCTCAACATCCGTGGGTGCGTCTCGACGACGATGATCGGCGATAAGAGGCAGCGCAAGCCCTCGCCGAGGGCTTAGATCGTAGCTGCCATCACGGTAGCGGCGAACGGCGGTTATGGGCGGGGCGCATAGAGCGACGGCAACTGGCTTCGTTTCGGCGTTCAGCCGGTTACCAGTGCATCCGGTCAACACGAAAGCAAATAGCAGGGCAATGATTCTCATTCGTGCAATCCCATCCTGTCAGCGGATACGCCGCAAAGGGAGTGTACTATCTGAATTGGCGGCTGGAAATATGATCCGGGCATCGAGATTTTCGACGGCTCAACCGAAATAGCCATTCGTCTCACGGTCCAACCGGAGAAGCTATTCGAGTGATGCGGTTTTCTGGCCTTTGAACCTTTAAGGCCCTCGCCAATTACTTAGCGAGGTAGCTAGCGGCGAAAACGGCTACTCCAAAGGAGGCGATGGCAAGGCCCAGCGCCACGGGCTCGCGAGCCTTGGCCGAGGGTTGCTGCATGGGGGTCTCCGATCCGTGAGAATAATCCCAGAGACGATCGCTTGTTCCGATGACGGGATAAGGCGGATTGGCCGATCCAATTCCAAGCAACGCGCGTGGTTGGTACTTTTGTACTTAACGCTGCAAAACCGTGACCGCTCTATTCCGTCGGCTTCGGGGCGCCGACCAATCGTATCACCCTGCGTCGCCTTATTCGGTCAAGCGCATGTACCACGTCGTTCCTATCGAGCACAGCCAGCAGGCGTTCCACCGTCCGCGGCGCGTCGCGTTGTCCCGGCTCAATATATTCCCCAAGGATGCGCCTAGCGTCCTCAAGGGCACGCACGAGCGTATCATGGTCGGGACTATTCATAACCGCACGCAACTCCTCCTCTCAAAACCAAGAATTCAAAACTGGAGCGACGGGATTCGTTCCGGCGACGCGCTGTCGCACCCCTCGCCTTTGTCAGATTCAATGACGCCAGCCCTTTTTTGTCGAATTCGGTTTTGAAGCCTTCGGCGCCCGCGGTTCGGTATCATCGTCATTGCACCGTGGACACGGCGCTCCCGCGCGGCCGCATTTGCAGGCATGCTTGCCCTGAAACGGTCTATTCGGGTGGCTTTCACAAACCCACCCGCAGTCCTCGCAAAGGGCGCATTTCATTCACAGAACATCGCTGGATTGCTATCCGGGGAACGATAATAATGCGAGTCTATATCATTGTTGCGAGCGTAGTACTTTCGGTCATCGGAAAGGCCTGCGGCACAGTTGTCGATACAGGAGCGGATGCGCAGAGATATTGCGAGCTACTTGTTGAAGGCTCGTTCCACGATTACGGCGAGGCACGGTCCGCCGGCGCATGCGAGGGAATGATCGAGACTGCCATGTTCTTTTCACCAAACCTGCCACTTGACGTGCGAGCATGCCCTCCGGCGCTAGGTAGCATTTTGGAAAGTGCCAGGGTTCTGTTGCGGTACCTCGACCAGAATCCGGATCGATTGAACGTGCCTGGCATTACTCTAGCTTTTGAAGCATTTAGAGATGCTTGGCCGTGCCAAGGCGACGATGCCGAGCCGTCAGGCCGATCTGGACCTAAACCAAAAAAGCGCGTGCCGAAAAAATCAAAATAAACGACCATGGCCCGATCATTCCGCTATGCCGGCGGGCTTTTTTCTTTGCCGGCCGATCGGTCGGCGCGGATGCCGGCGTAGTCAGTGGGCCGGCAACCAGCCAGAGAGATTTGCATGGCAAATAAGCAACAGGACGCCCACTGGGTCACCTTGGTTCGAGACGGTATTTTCTCACCAGGACGACAATTAGAGATCGCGCAGAACCAATTCCTGGTCCGTTGACCACAGCAAACTATTTACCAAGCCTCTGAAGTCCCTGAAAACCAGTTTCCCTAAGCGGGCTGAAACGAATCCGTTTTAGGCTGTCTCCAACGAAAAAACGGGGGCAGCAAATGTTCATCATCTTCAGGGTTCTCATCATCGCGGTATGCGCTTTTGCAGGTTCAGTCGTCGCGGGCGCGCAATTCCCGGAGCTACCTGGCCTTTATCAAACGGCGCAGAGGTAGCTGACATGAAAAGCCTGCTCAGCGCTGCAGTAACCACGTTCGAAGGTGGTTGAAGCCGCCTCGCGCAGCAGTAACGAACTATCAGCAATTACAGCGTTCCCTCTCGTCACAGTGCGGCGAGAGATGATTATGCCTATCGGACAATATATAGCCTGGGTTGGCTCATTACTTGTTGCGTTACTGTTTGTGGCAGATTGGTGCCTTCCCAAATCCGTGCCGGAACTCGCTGCTGACGCAGTCAGCAGGCCAATCATTCGGATAGCTTCCATTCAGCAGTCCTCCGAACGCGTTTTCATTGATACCAACCAGCCCATCATAATCCCACCACCGACGATAGTCGCCGAAATCCCAACCGAGCCTTCGCACCTTCAATCGTACGCGTCAGCGGCCTCGCCTCCGATGGCAGCTGACGTTGATCAAAAACGGCGGAAGCTCATTAAACGGCACGCGGCCAAGGTTGCTGCCAAGCCACCCCCGAGCACCACTGCAGTCGCGCGTGGCAACTCGGCGACAACCGTTCCGCTAACCAGGCTATCGTTGGCGGGTATCATTTCTGGGCGGCTAATGAAAAACCTGTTCAACCTGCATTAAGGCCTCGCTGTTGTCGGTTGCCAGGCGTCAGCAACCTCTGATCCTCTGCAGTGTTGCAACCAAGTTGAGATGTCCCGGACTGTGCAGTTACCAATCTTAAGTACAGTCCCAAGTGGGACCACCGGAATCGACGGAAACCGGCGGTCCCCGTCACGCCCATTCAAGCGGGGCGCCCGTCTGAGCGTGACAAATTGAAACGCGCACGTATCCAAAATAAATTACAGTAGTTTCTGCAGGGTTCGCATCTCTGGGAAGGGAATAAGTGGGTACCCCAAGGGTATAACCGTTCGCGGGATGATCTTAATGGGAACCATTGGCTCAGAGAGCGCAGAGCAAGAATTAGTTCATGGACGGCGCACAGCATTGCGGGGATCAGTCGGCAGAATATCATCGTCTGATGAAATCAGCGCTGAGTAAAGCTGAAGCCCAGCTTCTAAGAAATCTCTCGGCTAGTGGCTGGTCGAGACTTGCCGGCCAGATCGAACGATACAATGCGCTCGTTTGTGAACAACGACGGCGCGATCCGGCGCAGATTTCCCAATTCGCAATCAAAGCGCTTCGCGATCCGTAGGACAGCCCGAGAAGTCGGCTTTTTGTGGGATGGTTCACAGAGGCCAATCGACAGTTAAGCTAATTTGGTCATGCTCAGAGGTGAGCGGCCCGCAAATTTCCCTTGAAAGCTTTAGGACCAATCCAAGGCCCACTCGATGGGTACACCAGAGGAGGACGTTATGGCGATCGTGCAATTCACGCGCTTTAAAAGCGACAAGTCCGAGGAAATGGTCAAGACCGCCAAGCAGGCGAAGGCAATCTTCGAAAAACATGGCGCCGAATTTCTTCGGCTGTCCCGTTTCCACACCGGCATGTGGGCCGGAGAGTGGCTCGTTTCCACGCGCTACTCGAGTTGGGAAGTGTATGGAAAGGTGCAGGAGGCAGTGGCAAAGGACGAGGCATTCGCGAAGCTGTGGGCACATACAGCGACCTTTGCCGAATTGACGGGCCGCAACATCGCTGTCGGCATCGATCTCTGACACCGCAGGTGTTGGCTCCCGCGCCCCGGCGTTTCATCCAATCTTGGCACGTCTCGTGCAGACTTAGGCCTGCCGGGATTTCAGGACCCGACCATGGAAATACCAACACCGCCGAGCGACCATACTCCGCTCTGGCGGTGTTGTGCATTTAAGGGCGCCTCACTTGGCGGCCCACTTCCCCGGCCAAAGAGAAAACGGGCCCAGCCGGGCGAAGGCTGAGGCCGCTTAGCATGGAATTGTGCCGAGCCGGACAGGAACGGCACGTTTAAATAATCGACGGCCGCTAACATCGTTCCAAGCAAAGAAACGGCCCCGGCACGGGGGAGAGCTCGGGCCGCCATTTGCCAACTGGCGGCGGGCATCCGGTCGGGGGAGAGCTCGGGCCGCCATTTGCCAACTGGCGGCGGGCATCCGGTAGTCACCTCACAAGCGAGCCCAGCGACGTTGGTTCCAAGTGGGGTGTCCTATTGTTCTCTGTGTCGACTTTCGCACATTTAGGCCGGAACGAATCCCCGGTTCCCGCGTGGTTCGACAATGAACGGCGACGACAAGTATCGGCGGCAGGCAGCAGAGGCAGAGAAGCAGGCGCGTTCGGCGATATCCGAGTTGGAGCGCGATGAATGGCTGCGGATCGCGCAAGCTTGGAGGGAGCTACTTAGGAAACGTCCGCAGAGCGACGACGATTCTAATACTGGCACAAGCTGAAGCCCCCTTTTTTGGCAGCCCTGTCCTAATTTGCAAAATGACGAACTAAAGGTAGAAATGCCCTTCGCATTTCGTCCTCATTCCGGCCTCCACCGGCGTTGAGTTCGCAAGCAAACGTACCTGGTTGTTCGAAGTCAATTCACGTTGGCGCAGGCCCGGTCACTCAGAACTTCGGCGCGTCGCCGAGCGGCGACGCGGAAATCGAGATCATCGAAGGCGATGGCCGCTCCGACAGCATTGACCTGCAACGAAGGGCCGCGCAAAATCTGCCTGTGCGGTTGCTGCATTCGCTCTCCATTATAATGATGATGCTCGCGTCGACTGTTGTAGCCTTGCCCGACGATCTCGCCGGGCAGGCCAGCGTCATCGACGGCGATACGCTGGAAATCCACGGAACGCGCATCCGCCTTTGGGGCATTGACGCGCCAGAGAACAGCCAGCTCTGCCGGGGCGAAGACAGCTTGCAGTATCGATGTGGAGCGAAGGCAGCGAATGACCTCGACGCCTTCATTGCGAGGCGGCCAGTGGGCTGTATCCCGATCTCGCTGGACCGATACGGGCGGACGGTGGCTTCGTGTTCAGTGGGCGGTGTCGATCTGGGCGAATGGCTCGTGAGCAATGGGCTCGCGCTAGACTGGCCGCAGTATTCGCGCGGCAGGTACGGTAATGTCCAGAATAGTGCTGAGCATGCTGGGCGAGGACTTTGGGCGGGCAGCTACGTCGAGCCATGGCTGTATCGAGTCTGCATCCGAGCGGGCGGCAGCCCGGCCAATTGTTCGGACGACACAAATGCGCATCCGTGAACAACACTGTGGGAGTCGACTGCGTGTGTAACCTCTACAGAAAAATAGCCCTCGCGGTTTCGGTCACGCTTCTTGCTACCGCAAGCAGCCGAGCAGAAGACAACAAGGCTTGCATATCGAAAGCTACCGAAACGTTGCCACACATCTCTGGGCTTGTGATCAAAAAAACACGGACCCGTCCTGTTCCAGCAGCGATCTTGGCGACGTGGCAGGGCCAGATCCGGCCGATCATCGTGGATGTGGATACCGTTGTCAGGGACGAGCAACAAACCTATTCATACATGTGTGTGCTGACGAAAGGGGCGGCGTACGTGCGCCGCGTAGTGAGCTAGGGACGCTCGCCCACCGACAGGAGAAGCTAGCTTCGGGCGGCTTAATTCTACGTACCGGCAACTGAGGTGGTGAACATGGACGGAAGTCGTTACTACGGGGTCCGAGTAGAGGGAGCGAAATATGGCGTGAGCTTTGGTTCCGCCCTTGCTATCGCAATATCCTACACTGCCAACCATTCGATACTTTGGGCAATCATCCACGGCATTTTGGGCTGGCTGTATGTGATTTACTTCGCACTGTTTCGGTCATAGTCTGCGCGCCATCGCGCACGGCTGGATCACATGCATCCGTCCGGCGGCATCTGATGTTCACGCAGGTCGTGGCGGACTTGTTCGCGCAAGTCTGCGGTTTGACAACGCCGCGAGTTCAGGGCACCTTTTCATCTCCCGAGAATCATCGATGTCGCATGCTGCGTATGCTTCAAAACCGCTCCGAGTTTTTACGAAACTGGCGGTTTTGCTGCGCAATATTCGAGCGGTGCATTTCGTATTTGCTAAATTTGCGGCGCTACTGCGCAGCGAAAAAGCGAGCACCGAGCCGCTCATCAGCAAATTTTTCGCCGATGCTCCCGGCGTTACCAACAACACCATTGATCAGCATGTAGATATACTGAAATCGACCGGCGACATCGTAATTGCTTTACCGAAACCTAACGACGAGTCCGAGAGAAAAAAGCTAATTCGCCGACGTTGGACAGAGACCGGGATCAAAATGTGGAATCCCGATGTTCATGGTGCCGGACATGCTGCGTTAAATATTCAAGGTCGTGTCGAGTTGCTGCCGCCGAAGCCCGGCGAGACACTGCCCGGATATGACAGGCTTGAATTCAAGCTGATCGAAAGCCGCATCGTTTGCGAAGGGGTTGTTGTCGATCCGCCAAACCGTCGGGGAAAATAGCTAATTTGCCGGGCCCGCGACCGGTCACTCATGCCGCATCCGATGTCCAAGCTGTGGTTGAGATTCGCCCTCCGGTACGGAAACGGATGGTCCCGCGCTGCTCAAAAAAACCCCATGGGTCGAAGTCCTGCACGCCACGATCGCCATTGACGTAGTGACGGGCGGCACCCTGGCACAAACAGATCAGCCGCAGTCGGTCTGCATATCGATCGGAATATTTCTGGCGTCGGCAAAGATCGGCAAATCGTCGAAGGCAATTTGCGCGAGGCGAGCAAGGTCATTTGGTGTAATGCGTGCGAATGACCGATGCGGTGAATTGCTCACAATTGCAGGTCAACCTCAGTAACTAACATCAATCATACCAATCCTTGCGATCACGCGGCAGCGTCTTAAGCCACCCTCAAACAACCTTCCTCTTGCATAATCCATCGAGACCGCAGCCCTGAGCTTCTCCAGATCAGTTTCAAGGAACTGGTTGGCGACGATCAGCGCGTTGACCGCCTCGCGAGCATCACCGCCGCAGGCTGCGATTGCTTGATCGGCGGCCGCCTCTAGCCCGTATTCCTGACCGCTTCAGCTAGCATGGCGTAAAGCTGGCGCTTGGTGAATTCCTTAGGCTGCCTCCCTACCGTCTTCCGCGACACCTTCTTTGCCACCGGGCGGGCACAGGCGGCCAACAACGCCGGCCTTCGCTTCGGCACCGGCCTTATCTTGGGTTTTGCTGTTGCAGGCTTGTGACCGCGCTTCAGGCCCAAACGAGTTAGCTTGGCGCAGACCGCGTTACGGCTATAGCCGAGACGGCGCGCGATCTGCGCGGCGCTCATGGTCTGGCCGAGGCCGATCGGAATCGGCCTGTCCGCGTATGCGATGGAGCAAGATCGCTCAGGGATGAACAGATGGCGTTTCGTTTGCGCCATGGCCTCAAGGACCCTCTCCGAGAGGCCCTGCTGTCCCAAAACACTGGCGTCGGACCGGGCGTAGGCCCGGATGGTTTCGACCATGGCGGCGCGTTCGCGGACGCATTCTGCGTCCTGTGCGGTCGCTTCCCACGCGACTGCAACCATGGAAAGCACGAGCAGCAGCAAGGTCTTCATGATCGTGCTGTCTCCAATCGGTCCCCGATTCGCGTCGACCGCTTGAGGGCAACGAGTGGATTCGACCGATCAGCCGTTAAGCGAAACGGCGTCCAGCGAATGCCCGCAATGCAGTTCGGGCGGTCCTCCAGCAAGTCTTGATACCATGACTGCATCTGGCCGGTAAGCTGACCTCTCCGCACACATTGCCGCTGCGGAACTGGCAGGACGGGAGATAGCCCCGCTTCACTGGATCCCTTCGTCGGCGCGGGCGAACGGTCTTCCCTAAACAGACATTCTCAGAGTTCGGCAGCATGTCTCAAACGTGCCATGAACCGACCTAAAGCGATATCGCATCTGTGATGCTTCTCACATTTCCGAACACAGCAGATTGTAATATTAATTGGTCGTATCCTTCGGGAGGGGCTTATGCATCGAGACGTGCTATTTGCCTTTTTCGCTGCTGTGT
>WNFT01005828.1_pt1 | contig 10823 bp, 9 predicted proteins | sample 5400191 | NCBI WGS metagenome assembly WNFT01 (sample SAMN13153359, study PRJNA577476) | soil metagenome | isolation source: 80 cm saprolite under Madrone tree | place: USA:California | collected 2016-06-14
TCGTAGATGCCCGCCTGGTAGGAGCCCAGGGCGCCGCCGCCCTGGAGCACCAGCGCCGTGACCTCGTAGTCGGGATGCGGCCCTCCCGTTCGCGAGATCGATTCATCCACTGACAACGGTATTTCGATCGCGGAGCCCATTGCTCTCTTCCGGTGTGCCGTCAAGCGATGTGGGTGTTAACCACGCTCGGGGCGTCGTTGGCGGCCACGTCAAGTTTCGCGCCGACGCGCACCGCCCTGGCTTTCGCTACGCGCCCGCGTCCCGTCCGGAAGAAGCGGGCCACTTCGTCGCGCCGCGCCAGCGTGTCGCTCTCGCCGAGCTCGATCAGTTCGCGCGTGTACGGGGCCTCGAAGAGTAGATAGCTGGCGAGTGCCGCACCGCTGGCCTCGTGACCGTTGCTGCCGCGCACGCCGATGCTTCGCAGCAGCATTCGCACCGGCCGGGGCAGGTTTTGTACATGGCGGGCGGCGATGACATCCAAGCTCTGGCTCGGCGCGATGACAAGAGTTTCAATCGGCTTCAACCCCGACCGCCAACGCATTCCGGCCGGCAGCAGCGCGAGCGTGCGGTTGATCCGGCGCAGCCGTTCAATGTCGGCTGGTAGCGCATCGAGGAACATGCTCGATAGCGCGTGTCCGGCGATCTGCGCCAGGGACGGGTAACCGTACTGCGCTACGAGGTCTCCCGGCGGCTCCTTCATGCGCCGGGCCTCGATCACGAGCACCCGCTCGGCGCCCAGGTGGATCGCCGGCGAGATCGGCGCCACCTGGCGCATTGAGCCGTCGCCGAACCACTCGGTGCGGCCGGCGATGGTGAGCGGTGCCGCCGGGAAGACGAAGGGGATTGCCGAGGAGGCGAGCAGGTGGGCGACCGTGATCGGGCCCGGGACGGCGACGCGCTGCCGGCGTGTCCACGGGAGGAGCCTTCCAACCGTGTCGTAGAACGTCACGTGGTGCCCTGACGTATAGCTCGAGGCACTGACCGCGAGCGCCTGTAGGTGGCCTGCACGCATGACCTCGGGCACGCGCGCAAGCGGCAGCATGGCCTCGAGCAACCTGGCCAGCGGACGGTTGTCGAGCAGCGAGCGCGGATTCAGCCGCCGCCAGCGCGCGATCGCCCAGCCGGCCGTGAGCAGCGTGAGCCAGCGTGCACCGCTGCGAATGACGCCCAGTGCATCGGCGCGGTAGATCTGCTCGGCGCTGAATTCGCGCCAGACGTCGACCAGATGCGCCACGGCGAGATCGAAGCAATCGGCATGGCACGCGATCCCGGCCGCGTTGATCGCGCCCGCAGAGGTGCCCACGATGATCGGGAATGGATTGGTGGTCGGGGCACCGAACTGCCGCCGAATGTCCCTTATCGCCTTCAGCACCCCGACCTGATAGGCGGCGCGCGCGCCGCCACCGGTCAGAACGAGTCCGACTCGTGGCACGGGCGTGGGGTGTCGATCGATCCTGTTCATTTTGACGGCCTGTCCGTGCTGGGGTGCTCGGCGCCGAAGGCGGCTGCGAAGAACTGTCGGTGTTCGTCGGCCACATGATTCCGATAGAGCGTTGCGAATCGCGCCGCCTCGTCGATCGAAAGTCTGGCCGGGCGGCCAAAGCCGATCGCGGCGAGGCGACGGCGCAGCTTCTTCCAGGCGTGCTCGAGCGCGCGATGGTCGGCTGTGAAGGTGGCAACGCGATCGCGCATGGCGGCGCTGTCGCGGTCCTGGACGCTCGCGAGAAGGGCCGGAAATAGGCGAACCTCTTGTTCGTTTCGATGGCGATCGATCTCGCCATCGAAAAATTCGCACAAGCTCCGTGCCGTTTCGCGTGCGTCCTTGCTCATGCCCCATTCGGAGAGGTACCCGGGAAGGCGTAAGAGAGCCGTGAATAAGGCTGCCATGCGCTTGTCGCGGCGCGTGGCAGCGGTGCGCAGATTGTCAAAGCTTGATGTCATCGCACCGCCGCTTATGAAGAGGGAGCAGTTTCATTGGCCAACGGTGTTCGTTGCGACGCCGTTCGGTACCAGGCCTTCGGCATCCCAGACCCAACCGCCGCCGATCGCCTTGTAGAGATTCGCGTAGGACTGGAAGAGCTGCGACTGGGCCGTAACGTACGCAAGCTCGGCGTTGAACAGCGACTGTTCCGCGTTGGCGACTTCGAGATAGATCGTCGCGCCCTCTTGGTAACGCAGCTCCGCCAGGTCGCGGAACTTCCTCAGCTCCTCGACATTGCGCGCCTGCTCGTCGCGCACCTGCTCGAACTTGGCCCGGTCGACCAGGGCGTCTTCCGTGTTCTGGAAGGCGCTGATGACGGACTTCTCGTAGCTGTCCAGCGCCTGGCGTTGCACTGCCTCGGCTTGCGCCACCTGGTTCTCGATCCGGCCGGCATTGAAGATCGGCGCAACGACGCTGCCGCCGAATGACCAGGTCTTAGAGGGGCCTTTGAACAGATCCGACAGTTGCGCGCTTTCGAGCCCGAGCAGCGAGGTCAGGCTGATGTCGGGGAAATAGGCGGCCTTGGCGACGCCGATGTCGGCATTCGCGGCCACGAGCTGCTGCTCCGCCTGGCGGATGTCCGGCCGCCGCTCGAGCAGCGACGCCGGCAGTGCCGCCGGCACCGCCGGAAACGTCAGGTGGTCGATATCGTTTCCGCGCGCGATCGGGCCCGGATTGCGGCCGAGCAGCACGCTGATGAAATCCTCCTGGCGGGCGATCTGGCGCTCGAGGTCGGGCACTTGCGCCGCCGCGGCGCGGTATTGGGACTCGGCCTGCCGATAGTCGCTCTCGGGAATGGCGCCCCCCTCGAACCGAATCCGTTGCAGGCGTGCGGACTCGGCCAGCGTTTGCGAGGTGAAGCGCGTGATCTCGAGCTGCCGATCGAGGGCGCGGAGCTGGATGTAGCCGTTTGCGACCTCGGTCACCACCGTCAGAACCACCGTGCGACGTCCTTCCTGGCTGGCGAGCAGGCTTGCACGAGCCGACTCCGTTTCGCGGCGCAGGCGCCCCCACACATCCAGTTCGAAGCTCGCCGACAGATTCAGTCCGAAGTCGTTGAACGTGCCGCCGCGCGGCGCGGGGGTATTGGTGCTGGCGCGCTCGCGCGCGGCGTTCGCTCCGGCCGTGACCTGCGGAAACTGCGCGGAGCGGGTGATGCCGTATTGCGCGAACGCCTGATCGACATTGGCCGTCGCAATCTGGAGGTCCTTGTTGTTCTCAAGGGCGGTCCGCACGAGCTCCGCCACGACCGGATCCTGGAACTGGTCCCACCAGGCCACGTTCGATATCTCGGCGCCCTCGGTCGTGCTCAGGCGCCAGGCCGGCGGCACCTCGACGTCCGGGCGCCGATAGTCCGGCCCGACCGCGCAGCCCGACAGGGCCACGGCGAAGAACAGCGCCGCAGCAAGAACACGCAGTCCGTTCATGTTTCCGATCCGATCGATCATGGCGGCCTCCTCGCTAGTCGACGAGCGATGTGCGGCTTGTGGCGAAAAGCTCATCTACGACACGCCTTGGCTGCAAGCAACTGGAGTTTGTTCGGAAGACGCTCAAGCTCGAGACGATCGAGTCCGCGAGCCGATCGAACAGCATCCGTTCAATCCGCACCACATCCTGGTCGGTTGCAGCGGAACCGTCGAGAGTGAAGCGGATCCGTTTTCGAACGACGCATTTACCGGCCTCGCGCGAGACGATCTCCCAGTCTGCAGACAGGGTCGCTGTGCCGGCCCGTGTGATGTCGAGATCACTGATCGCGACGGTGATTCGGTAGTCTGGAGTCGCTGGCTGCCGCCGATCGGTCACAACCGCGCGAGATATCGCGAGCGCCAGCCGATCCGTCAGAAAGTCCGATGCCAACAATGACAGACGGTTCACCCAGCGGCCCGTCATGCTACGCACGACGACGTCGCCCTCGCGGGTTAGGATGTCCTGCGTGTCGATGTAGCTGGGCAAGCTCACACGCTCGAGCTCGATCACGGGCGCCCCGCTCTCGAGCAGCGGCTCGATCGGGCTCACCGAGGGCTCTGACAGCGTGTAGAGCCTGAGGGGCGGCCCAGCCGCGCAGCCGGCGAGCGCGACGACGGCTGCCGCTGCCAGGCACGCAGACATGCGGACGCTCATCGCCGCCGCCCGGTCACCACGAGCTTCGGATCCTGCTCAATGTCCATGGCAAAGCCGCGCAGCGCCGCGGACGCATCAGACAAGTTGTTCAAGGCGGCCTCGAGGTTCGTTCGAGCCGGGGCGTCATCGTTCGTGAGGCTCTTCAGATTGTTCAGCACATCGCGCGCATCGGTGATCGCCTGGTTCGAGGACACCAGCAGCGCGTGCAGGTCCGCTCCTCGCCCGGTCATTTGCCGATCGGCGTTGGAGGTGAGCCGGTCGATGCCCGCGAGGGTCACATCCATCCGGGCCTGCATCTGCTTGATGGCGGACCGGGCGGTATCGAGTGACTCGCCCGCCTTGACGGAGGTACGCTCCGTGCTTGCCAGCACGGGTGGCAAACTCTTGGAGAGCGTGTCGGCGGCCGCCTGCATACTGCGCATCATCAGGGCCGCGTTCTTCGCGAGATCCTGGATCGGAATCTCGCTCAGCTGCCGCGCCATATCAGGGCTGCCCGAGCCGTCCGTCGGAATCTCGGGGAGCGCGGCGAAGCTCGCGTGGAGGCGCGCAGGGATGGACGTGTCGAACTCGAGCTCGACCTCGCTTTGATTCGAGATGAGGCTCACCGGGACGAGCTCCGCCCTAAGGCCTGCGGAGACCATCTCCGCAATCGTCGGGGTCTTTGCCGCAAGCCGCGCCGGCCAGATCAGCTTGCCTTCCTCGAGGCGGATCTTGACGGGGATGTAGGCCCGATGATTCGTGGGGTCGAGCTCGATCGCGACGGACGATACGGCTCCGACCCTGACACCCCGGAATGTGACGGGCGCCCCGACGCCGAGCCCGCTGACGGAACCCTCGAACACGATCTGCGCCGCCTGCGTCCGCCCGAACAGGTCAAGACGGCCGAAGAGCACGACGGCGGCGAGCGCGAGCACCGTTCCACACAGAACGAATAGTCCTATCGTAGCGAGCCGAGCGTTTGCCATTGCCTGTCCTCCCGGTTTGCAAGCGAGTTTCCCGCGGCTTCGCCTCGCATGAACTCCCTCACCCTTGGATCCTTCGCCCGATCGCGCAGCGCCGCGGGCGAGCCGTGCGCGATCGCCGTTCGAGCCTCGCCGTCAAGAAACACTCCGTCGTCGGCAATCGCAATCAGGCTCGACAGGTCATGGCTGACCATCACCACGGTCGTCTCGAGTGCATCGCGCAGATCGACAATCAGAGCGTCCAGCCGCCGCGCCGTAACGGGATCGAGACCGGACGATGGCTCGTCGAAAAAGAGCACGTCCGGATCGAGCGCAATCGCCCGCGCAAGCCCGGCCCGTTTCGCCATGCCGCCCGAGAGCTGCGCCGGCAGCAGATCGACGGCCTCTTCCATTCCGACGAGCGCGAGCTTCAGCGCGACGAACCATTGAATTGTCTCCTCGTTCAGCCGCGTGAACATCTGCAGGGGCAGCGCGACGTTTTCGCCGACCGTGAGGGAGCTCCATAGCGCCGCGCTCTGAAATAGGACGCCGAACCGACGTCCGATCCGCGCCCGTTCGCGGTCGCCAGCCGCCCAGTAGTCCACCCCCGCGAACGTCATGTTGCCGCTCAGGGGTTCCTCCAGGCCGATCATCGATCTCAGCAGGGTGCTCTTCCCTGCTCCGCTCCCACCCATGAGCGCAAAGATGCTGCCGCGACGAACGTCGAAAGACAGATGTTTCTGGACGATCCTCTCGCCGTAGCCGACCGACACGTCGTGCAGCGACAAGATCGCCTCGCCCGCCCTCCGTTCGATTGCGGCATCCACGAGATTCATATACCAAGCCTGGCGAGCACGACCGCGAACATGGCATCGAGAGCGATGATGCCGACGATGTTGAGGACGACAGCGCTGGTTGCGGCGTTGCCGACTGCCTGAGCGCTGCGAGCTGCGTTGAGTCCTATCCGGCAGCTCGTGATACCGATCAGCACGGCGAAGGCGAGGCTCTTGACAGCACCGATGACGAAATCACCGAGCGGTACCGCCTGGAACGTCTCGTACAGGTATCCCGCGCCAGTGAAGTCGAGCGATAACGTCGCTACCGCGAGGCCGCCGGCAATCGCCATGAACGAGCCGACGAGATACAGGACGGGCATGGTCGTGCACAACGAGACCACGGAGGGCAGGACCAGATACTGATCGACCGGGATGCCCAAACTCGAGAGGGCGGCGATCTCATCACTGCCTCGCATGGTCGCGAGCCGAGCCGCGTAGGCTCCGCCGGTGCGGCCGGCCATTACGATTCCTGTGATGACGCTCGCCAGCTCGCGCACGCAAGTGACGCCTACCAGGTTGGGCACATACGCTTGCGCGGAGAATTGCCGCAGTTGCGCGGCGCCGATAAAGGCAATGATGGCGCCGACGAGCAAATTGACGACGCCGACAATGGCGATTGCTCGCGGGCCAGCGTCATTGAGATCCCTGATGAAATCGGCTCCACGAACGTGAGCCCGCCCCGCGAGGAGCTTGAGGGTGCCACCAACCATCGCGATGGCCAGCATCGCACTGCCGCCGAGGTCGGACAGAAAGCTCGCCGCCCGACCGCTGATCCATGCGAGCGGAGGGACTCTCCTGCGTCGCACGACCGGCCGCTCCTTCGGCCGCGCCGGCAGCAGACCGAGTAGCTTCTGCGCCGTCGGAGGCAACTCGCTGTCGTCGACGATGATGTCGGAGGCCGCCGCGAGTTGCTTCACGTCCCAAAGGAAAGCCACGAGGGTCATATCCCATCGGCCGAGCCCGCTCACATCGAAAGCGAGTCGCCGCAACCCGGCGGGGCCCGAGAGCCGTGAGATCCGCGGTATCCCCGCCCCGCCGGCTTTCACGAGCCAGTCTCCCAACACTGCGATGACGCCCGCTTCCCCTCGACGGCGGAATTCCCACGCGGCCATGGTTCGCACCTCCGATTCGGCGAAAGGGCGTTCGATCCTTTGACGCTTGGTCAAAAAGCTGCCTGACGGCAGTTAGGCAAGCAACGGCCGTTCCAGCGAAGCGATTCTTTATCGCGGCGCCTCGCAAACAGCGCAACAACAAGCACTTGGGATTCGATCCGCAGTGGAAGATGAAAAGGCTGGGCATCTCGCGCCTCGATTGAAGCGCCCGCCGGCTGGCGCTGTGCCCGCGCGCCGGCACCGATTCGACCCAAAGGCCCGGTTTGCGCCGGCGGGCGCGCAGGCTGCGCCAGTGGTGTTCGAGCGCCTGCAGCCGCGGGCCGCGTTCGTGCTACCGCGACCCAGTTCCCGGGTGATGCCCGCGATGTGGAAACGCACGCATCGATCACCGAGCATCGCAAGCAGGTGAAGGAGGACACGGCCAAGGCGGAAGCGGGCGAGGGTCAACACTTGGATGTCCGGGGTCGTGAGCCGTGACGCGCAGTGATTGCTGCTTTTGTTTCCCCATCAAGTGGTGGGCAGCGTGCTTGTCGCTGTCTGTCGTAGTCAGCAAGCAGCAAGCGCCGTTCCAGCATCGGCCGGTGGCGAGCAGGTTCTGTAACGACAAGGACTTGCGAAGTCGACTGGGCGTGGCAGCGGTGCGCAGTGCCAGCCGTTTGCTGCCAATGCGCGGGCACTGCGCCCGCGGGCGGGCATCTCACTCGCGGCGGGATATCCCGTGCTTTTTCATTTTCCACTGCACAGCGTGGAGCGCCTCATGCCCAGCCGGGATGCTGCGCCCTTCGGGCCGCCCACGTGTTATTGCTCTTCTTGCGACCGATCGCCGGAAAGACCTGCGTGGCTGGAACGGCCGTTGCTTACGCAATTATCGCCGGGCAGCTTCTGCCCATTATCAAGAGGGGTATCGCTATGAACCCCCGTGGATGTTCCGATGCCCGCAGCCACTGCGGTACTCAAAACCGCGCAGGCGGAGCAGCAGTCCCCGCAGCCCTTTCGAGCTCCAACGTTTGGGTTGGCTTCAACCCCGTGCTCCGGTCGGCGGCGGCACCGGTGCTCGTGACCGCCGCATTCCTCTGGCTGGAACTGATCGTCCCCGACGTGTTGGCAGCAACCCGCGAGGCATCGGAGTTCTCGGTGCCGGCCGGCAGGCCCGACGAGAATATGCGGGCGGGCGCCGCATTCGCACGCGAACTGGATCCGGGCGTCGAGATTTCCTTCTGGGATTCCCAACGCGGGTCGCTCTCCGTAGTGGCGCAGCTCTCCCTCCTGGCGCTCGGCCTAGGCGTCGTCACTGGCCTTGGCGCCGTGGTTTTTCGGGATCTGATCGGCCTGATTCACAACCTGCTGTTCACCAGTCATGCGCTGATCCGTTAGACCAAGGATCATGCTTTGCAGCGAGCTCACCGACCCCAAGTTCGACGTACCCGGCAACACCGCCAACGGGCGGGCATTGCCGCATTGACGCGCCGCGCTACATAAAATTCGAATGACTGCTGACCACGGGCTTTGGAGCTTCGCGTTGAGCGGAGAGACCACGGGTGCTGATCAGCGCGGCAAGCTGCGAGGCGCGAACGCGGGCCTCGTCACGCCGCCCCGGCCCCAGGCGTGCTCGGAGCGCGTCGATCTTGGACAGCACCGTGATCTGAAGCTCTTCGGGAAGACCGGCTTGCAACGCGACCTGGAGCCACGCGTACGCCTCGACGAGGTCGGGACCGTCGCCGGATCGACGCGCGAGGTCGTCGCTCAACCTGACCATCGCAGGCGTGAAGCCGGACTCCGCTGCTTTGCGATACATGCCCCGCGCGAGCGCCGGATCGCGCGCCGTACCCAACCCGATCTCGGCCATGACTGCGACGCTGTACGTGGCGTGCGGGTTGCCGTGTTCGGCGGAGCGCTCGAACCACCGAAAGGCGTTGGAATAGTCGCGCGGCAGGCCGGCGCCGTACAGATACATCGTCCCGAGGTTGTTCATCGCCTCGGGCGATCCGCCGTCGATGGCCTTCTGGTACCAATACAGTGCCTTCGAATAATCGAGCGGAACTGCCCCTCCGATGGAATAGAGAACCCCGAGATCGTTCATGGCGTCGACGTTCCCCGTTGCGGCTGCAGCGACCAGCGATTCGAGCGCGCCTTGACCTGGGGTCGGTGTGACGCCGGGGGCGGAGGGTGCCAGCTCGTTGCGATTCGCCGCGCTGGGCGAGGTCGTGACCTCGGCCGCGCCCGCGGCTGCGGACAGCGCCAGCAAGGCGCTCGCCGCCATTGCGGCAAAGTGCATCGCTACTGGCTTCATCGACGGCTCCTTGGAATCGAATGGTCAGGGAGAGGAGCCCGCGTAATCTCATCGACGATGCTTCTGATGAGGCAGTCGGCAGCGAGAAAACTCGCTCCCCGGTCGGCCATGGTTGTGAGCAGCGCCTTGCCTGCCGCATCGATCGACGTCACGCCCGTCAGATCGACGCTAAGGATTGATTTGCGCCGACGGGCGAGGATGTCCTGCCAGCATTGCTCCAGCGCATGCAGCCACGGGGCTGCCATGCTCCCTTCGAGTCGCAGCGTGACGGCTCCGGGGAAGTCGTGAACGGTGATTCGCAGCATCGTGGATGACCTCGTTGGTAGTCCTTGCTCGCTTTCTTGAAAAGCAATGGCCGTTCCAGCGGGGCAGATCGTTGCTGCCTCGCGCTCTAAGCGGTGCAACAACAAGGACTTAGCGCTCAGTGGCGAGACTCTGGGCCGTGCGAGGCGGCGAATGCCAAGGGCCGATTGCCAACCGGCGGGCGTCGTCGCCAGCGGGCCGGCATCAATTGGGCCGGAAGACGCCGAGCTTCTTCATCTTCCACTGCAGCGTCGAGCGCCTCAGGCCCAGTCGGGACGCTGCACCCTCCGGACCGCCCACCACCCAGCCCGTTTCGCGCAGCACGCCGAGAATGTGCTCCTTTTCCGCGTCGGCCAGCGTGGTCGCCGCGGCCGTTGGCTCGTTGGCCTGAGCGGCCGCAGGCTGCAACTCGCCCAGCGGAACCTGCAGCGACGGGCCCGGCGACAGGATCACCGCACGTTCGACGATGTTCTGCAGCTCGCGGATGTTGCCCTGCCAGGGATAGTGGACCAATGCGTCCATCACCTCGGACGGGATCGTCTCGATCCGCCGCCCCATGCGCCGGGCGAAGCGCTGTGTGAAGTGTCGCACCAGGCGCGGTATGTCGTCCGGGCGCTCGCGCAGCGGCGGCAGCAACAGCGGGAACACGTTCAGCCGGTAGTACAGGTCGCTGCGGTAGCGGCCCTCGGCCACCATCTGAGCCAGGTCGCGGTTGGTGGCCGCCACCAGGCGCACGTCCACTCGGATTGTCCGTGTGCCGCCCAGGCGCTCGAACTCCTGCTCCTGCAGCACGCGCAGCAGCTTGGGTTGCAGCTCCAACGGGATGTCGCCGACCTCGTCCAGGAACAGCGTCCCCTGGTGCGCCAGCTCGAAGCGCCCCACCTTCTGGGCGATGGCGCCGGTGAAGGCGCCCCTCTCGTGACCGAACAGCTCGCTCTCGAGCAGCCCGGTGGGGATGGCCGCGCAGTTGAGCTTGACGAAGGTGCGATCTTTGCGCGGGCTTAAGTCGTGAATGGCGCGGGCGACGAGCTCCTTGCCGGTGCCGGTCTCGCCACGAATCAGCACGGTGGAGCCGGTGGGGGCGACCGTCTCGGCCAGCTTCAGAACCTGACGCAGCGGTGCGCTTTCCCCGACGATCTGGCCCAAGTTGTGCTCGGTGCGGACCTCCTCCTCGAGGTACGCCTTTTCCTTGTGCAGCTTGTCCCTGAGTGCCTCGATTTCCTGGAAGGCCAGGGCGTT
>WNFT01005830.1_pt1 | contig 10822 bp, 12 predicted proteins | sample 5400191 | NCBI WGS metagenome assembly WNFT01 (sample SAMN13153359, study PRJNA577476) | soil metagenome | isolation source: 80 cm saprolite under Madrone tree | place: USA:California | collected 2016-06-14
TACTGCTGTCGATTAGTGAAGACGATGAGAACGTAGCCTATCTGCCCTCCCGGAACACCCGGGTCGAGGGACATCAGGGGCCGCCGTCAAACAGACAAGGCTGCGCGATTTGATGGCTTATTCGGGCGCTGACGTTTATTTAGACTTCGATAAAGACGGCCAGCTTATTGGTCTTGAAATTCTTGCGTAATCGGTGCATTTAACTTTCCCAAACGTACGCCAAAATGTTCATCAAATTTACAGGTTGGAAGACCGTCAAAGATAAAGTCGCAGTTACGAAGACGATTCGGCAGTACACGGGTTTGGGCTTGGCAGAAGCAAAGAAACGCACCGATCGAATACTGGCGCGCGAGATAACAGAATTCGAGATTCCTGAACTACACACCGCGGAAGACTTCTTAGGAAATATGAAACTTCTCGGCATTGAGGGAAAAATGTCGATGATAACGGCGGAAAGTGTGTCCGTCGGGGATCAGTCAAATTCTCAGGCCGTGAATCCCACCAAAATGGGCTTTGGCGTACTTGAGCCGGCAGTGAATCAAGCGTATCTGCCGAAGCCCATTCCCACAGAACGCGACAACGAAATTCTCCAAGTACTTGTTTCGTGCATCGCCGATAACAGCGTCGCGCGGGTTTACCAAGCCCTTAAGCCTGGACACGCTTCGGTTCTCCAGGCATATGCCGAGAGGATGGCATCGTTGGCTGTCCGTAATCAGATACCGGAAACGCTTCGCATGGGCTTGTTTGCGTTACTTCTTGGATATCGAGAACCCAGCAATCGAGAGGCGCTCACGATATTTCCACTCTTCTTGGACGCCGCGCAGATGCTCGGAATAAGTACGTCCGAGCTACTGGACCCGTTGAGAGTCATTGCTGGGGATAGCTTAATTGGTCCGTTTATGAAATTCCTTAATCGGTCGGACGAGAATAAGAGTCTACGTGTTATGGGCTACGATAGGAGTGCAGACCAGGGCGGGTTTCGCTATTTGCGCAATTGGTAACAAATACACCAGACCGATCGATGCGTGCCTTTCCAAGCGATTGAATCTCGCGTGTCAGCGCCAATGCTCGGATTTGGGAAAGTCTGCGATATTTGGTTGCCTCGAAGCGGCCATTCATGACGGGTGGCAGAGGGTCGAGAGTACTCATTGGAGGTCGGTCGACTGGTCTCACCTTCGAGTGCTCCGACGTGGCATCAACCGGATACGTACTCGCACAGAGAGAATGGGGAGTCGGATTCGCATCGGAGGCCCTCCGAGCGATGGTCGCACTCGCGGATTCGCTGGAAGTACGCCGTCTATATGCCCATTGCCATGCGGGACACGCAGCCTCAATTCGGGTCCTCAAAAAGTGCGGATTTGAATTTGATGCGCTCTTGGAGAAGCATTCCGTCTTCCCCAATCTTGAGGACACAGCGCCTCAAGATGTTCACCGTTATGTGCACCCATCAGTCGCATGAATTCAACCGTAATGGACGGACGACGCGTAGTCGCCATTGATTTTTGACTCGCTCGATAGCTGACGTTCATAAAGGCCCGCAACGGGTCGATTCTCGACGTTCAGATGTCGGTTAGGCTAGCAAAGTCATGCCGGCGCTCTTCGCAGCGCCTCGATCAAAGGTCATCGTTTTTTCACATCCCGCCGCCGCCGCCGAGCGCTCAATCAGGCAGTCGGCAAAGTCAACGTCTGCGGTTTGAAAGATGCGGAGCGCCTTCCAGACGATTTCTGCCCGCTCGACGACCAATTCCTTCGTGCGAAGCAGGCCCTCGAGTGCCGCGATAAGCTGACCTCGGTCGAGTTCGTAGGCGGACGACATAACCCAAAAAAGCTCCACGACTGAGACTAGCGGTACGAAGCCACGGGATTCGACGGAACGCGACTCGATGAGTCGAGTGGCCAGCGGGGACTGCTTGAGGTCGTCCTGCATGATGTACCGAACCAGCACGTTGGTGTCCAACCCAATCATTTGGCGGATGCACCACGACGGGCAATCGCCGCATTCATATCCGAAATCGATACCGCCTTACGGGGCTTGCCAAACATTCCTTTCAAAGCTGTTACTGACTGGGTTGCAGCTATGAACTCGTAGCGCCCAGGGGCTACCTCAACGAATTCGACACGATCGCCAGACTCCACGCCGAGGGCCTCGCGTACCTCGGCAGGAATCGTGATCTGACCTTTGCTGGTAAGAGTTGCTGTTGTCATAAACGATCCTATGGTACATTCCTTACTTTAATGTAAGGCGCATATTCGTGCAAGCCATTTTGTCAAACAAGAGGTCGATTCGCGGGTTGTTCTGCTCAGAAGTGCGCTCCCGTGCGCACTTTCACCTCGGCTTCCCAATTTGGTGCCTGGAGGGATCGAAGTCACGAGCATTTGACGTCAGGCTGCCTAATCCAACATTAAGGAAGGTCTTTCGGATGCGAACCTTTGTCTCGCGCCTCGTTGCGAATGAGTACCCGTGTAGTCGTGGAGGCGAGACTGCATACGGAAGCGCCCGAGGTGCGCTGCTTTTTTCGATTTTGCTAACAGGCATAACCGTCGCAGCCTTTGCCGTCGCCGCCGACGTCCCGGTGCGACTCTCAGATCTCAATGCCACACTCAATGAAATCGCCCCTCACGCAAGGTCTTATGCGCCCAAGTTCTCGAGTCCGGAGGAACGCGTCCAGACCGAAGAGCACTTAAAGGCTCTTTTGGCGCAGCTGGACAAGATTTCGGATCGCTACCCTGACGACGAAGATATACTTTTCATCAAGGGCGCAGCCAATGCCATGGGTCACAACCTTGACTATCCGGGTTGCGCCGACAAGGCGATGGCCGCGTTTGATCGACTATTCGCCATCGACCCGAATAACCGGCGAGCGCTCTATGAATACGGAGGGTTTCTTTCCGGAACGACGCTGTTGGATAAGGCCATTCCTTACTTGGAATGGAGTCGTTGCTGGCGGCATCGACCGGGCCTTCCGACTCTACCCTCAGGACTCGCCGAAACAGGCAGGGACTTCAGGTGCAGTCATTGTGCAATACGCCTGTGTCAGGCCCGGCCACGCACGGAATTGCGCCAAGATATTCATAGATGGCGCGTATCTCGCGGTCGGTCATGTTTTGGTACACGGGCCAAGGCATGATTTGCAATAAATCGCCGTTGAACGGGAGTATCCCCGGAAAGCAATTGATCGTCGCCGTATTAGAACAGTTCGGATGCAAGTGATCCAGATCGGCGCCGGTTCGTATGATTTGGCTGAACTCTGCAAGAGTGCGCCCGCCGACGGGTCGTCCAGTTCTGTCGGGCGTCAAATTTCGCGAAACAATGTTCGGGGTCAGCCCCGGTACCAACGGGCCAAAATCTCTTCCGCCCCCCAAGTAGGTAGCCTGATTGACGACCTGTGGTGGGTTGCCCTTGAAGTAGGGATTACCGCCTGCGGCGTACTCGGTGGCGGGGCCGGCCGAGTGGCAGCCGTTGCAATCCCCGACCGCGTTAACGAGGTAGCTGCCAAGGCCAACCAGAGCCCGGTCCTTCTGCCTCAGGTTCAAGGGAACCGGCGCGATCTCAAACCCCCGGCGAACTCTCGCCGTTTCGACGTTTTGATCTGCTATGGCGTCGGCTTGCGCCAGCGAAATTCCGCCGACGAACCCCGCAACGATCAGCGTACAAAATGTCATGCTAGATGGCCGCTTCACGCTTTTTGGTGTGTTCATGACTTTTCTCTCTCCATGCTCTTATCTTTCCGGCAATCCGCCGCCGATGGGTGCAAACTAACGTGATCATCATATGAGATGCTCTGAATCCTTCTGAGTACTTGTGATCCACCCCCAGTCCCCCCCTGTCAATTTTCAGTTCGGCGGCTTTTATCTCGATGGGCGGCGGCGACTGCTGCTTTCACGCAGCGACGGCAGCACCGTTGCGCTGCCGACAAAATCCATCGACCTACTGCTGTACCTGGTGGAGCGAGCGGGCGAGGTCGTGGAGAAAGCGGCATTAATCAGGGCGGTTTGGCCGAATGTGCACGTCGAGGAAAACAGCCTGAGTCAATGCATATCAGCGCTGCGGCGTGCGCTCGGCGAGGATCCGTCGGACCATCAGTTCATTGTGACAGCCCCGGGGCGCGGCTATCGGTTCATCGCGGACGTCCAGGTCGTGGCCCCCGAACGACCCGCTTCAAGAAGGCCCGATACGCCTAGGGGTGCAATACGCCGATCGGGCGTTACCGTCCGTTCTTTGGCCGTATTACCGTTCAAACCGCTCTCTAAGGAGGACGGTCCCGCGTCCCTCGAACTGGGCATGACCGACGCGTTGATCATGCGTATCGGCAGCTTGCGCAATCTAATAATCAGCCCTCTCAGTTCCGTTCGTCGCTACGGCGCACCTGACCAGGATCCGATCGCGGCGGGAAAGGAGTTGGGGGTTGACTGCGTCCTGGACGGTTCTATTCAGAGGAGTGGTGAACAAGTTCGGGTGTCCGTGCGGCTCATCGATGTGGATAGTGGCCGTCAGCTGTGGGCTGCTCGGTTCGACCAGGACTTCTCGGATATCTTTGCCATCCAGGATGCCATTGCGGAACGCGCCGCGGCCGCGCTGGTGGAGGAACTCACTACCGACGACCGGCATCGGCTCCGCCGGCACCCGACCGACAACGCACAGGCCTACCAGCTCTACATTACCGGCTGGTCGGGCCTCACGCGGCCGAGTTGTGACAGTCTCGAGAAGGCGCTCGGCTACCTGGAACTTTCGGTGGCGCGTGATCCCGCGTTTGCGCTTGCTCACGCCTGCCTGGCGGACTGTTATGCCGTCTTCGCTGTTTTTGGTGGCGGCACGCCGCACGATATTTTTCCGAAGGCGCTTGCGGCGGTCACGCGGGCACTGGCTCTCGATCCGGAGCTGGCCGAGGCTCATGCCGAGCTCGGGCACATTCGCATGGTCTACGATCTCGATCTGTACGCCGCCGAAAAGTCCTTACTGCGTGCACTCGAGATCAATCTCCATTCCGCTATGGCGCATCATTACATGGGTTTGCTGCTGATTGCGCGTGGCCAGCTCGACGACGCCCTCGTCTCCATACGACGCGCCCAGGCGCTCGAACCCCTCGCGCTGAATTTCAATGCCAACATCGGCATGATTCATTACTACTCGCGACGGTATGAGGAGGCGGTGGTGCAGCTTGAAACCACCCTCGCCATGGATACCGGCTTCGATCACGCACGCAGTCTTCTTGGGCGGGCTTGGCTGCGCCTTGGGCAGTTTGATCGCGCGATTCGGGAATTCCGAAGCCGATCCAGCACCACGATTGGCAGTGCCGCGGATCTGCCTGCAGCATTGGCGCTTGCGGGCCGGACGGCCAATGCCACGGCGGAGTTGGAACGGCTGTTGGACCCACCAAAGGGCCGATACGTCTCGGCATTTGATGTCGCAACGGTTTACGCGGCCCTCGGCATGACCGCTGATACTCTCGATTGGCTCGAGCGAGCAATTGATCAGCGTGCACAACCGATCAACTTCCTCGGCGTGGACCCCGCTTTCGATTCGTTGCGCGCGGAACCCCGCTTCGAACGCATTCTGAAACGTCTTGAAGGGCGCCCAACCTGAGCAGAGTCCGTTCGATTCAGGGACCGATGCCCGGGCCGTCGTCGGCAGATCTGCGAATTCGCTCCCCGAAAACGGCCGGTCACGAAGGACCGCCGTGGGTCGCGAAGCGACCGACGGCCGCTGAACTCGAGTCGAAAGCATTAACGCGGTGCGATTCGACGGCGCATCGGTCGCCACCGGGCCAGAACCGGTCGATCGCACCGGTGCTCCGACTCACCCTATTGCTGTCATGCGTGATATCGGGGCACAGAATTAGAACATTGGCGCGCGTAAATTGTCGGACGCCCACCGGTAGCGTCGATGGCGTAAAATTCTCTGAGACCGGTCGAACGCCGTGCGATAACGCGGAGGCGAGCCTCGCCAGTGAGAAACGGTTTCTGCCTAAAGCGTTTCGTGACAGGAGCACTCTGCGCTCTCCTACTTCTTTCCGGGTCGTCGTGGTCAACATGCGCCGCCGACGAGAAGCCTCTAAGGGCAATCCTCCTCATCGCGGGAGAGGACCTGCACGATTCCGATTTCGCGGACTCGGTTCTGCTCGTGATGAACAACCTCGCTCCCGCCCCGGTCGGCATCATCATCAACAGGCCGACGCCGATTCCTGTCTCGCGTCTCTTTCCGAATCTCAAGCGCCTCGCGCAGGTGCGCGACAAGGTGTACTTCGGCGGACCCGTTGAATTCGGGTCCGTGTGGTTCCTGTTTCGCGCCACCACGCCGCCCGAGCATGCGATCCAGACTTGTGACGGCGTCTACTTGAGCGCGGACCGGAAGCTGCTGCTCCAGCTGCTCGGCCGCGACAAGCCCATGGACGGTCTGCGGATCTTCGTCGGTCACGCCGGCTGGGCACCGGGTCAGCTTGAGGCCGAGATCGCAAACGGTGACTGGACTCTCAAGCGTGCCGATCCGGAGGCGATCTTCAACGGTAAGTCCGAGCACCCCTGGCCCACATCGCAGGCCCCAAAGCGCAGCACCTAACGACGACCAGCGGCCGGCTACGGTTGGCAACGGTGGCATTTTGCGTTCAGCGCACGCTCATGGAAAGCGGTGGAGGACTTTTTATGCCGCGGCCCTCGCCAACGGTGGGTGTGCTCCCGGTCTTCGGTTGCACTACGCTCCAGATTTTGGTCGCCGCCAACCGGGCACGTTGCGGTCTCTTTCAACGAATGCGCTGGCTGAAGCTCACGCCGTAGGCCGCCGGGCGCGCGAGCAACACCGGATCGGCTGAAGGTTCGATGCCGGATTGCAGATTCAATGGGCTGAACATGATCAATTTCTGAGCCGTCACCTGATCTTTAACCGTTTTCGTCAAGCTGATCGTGCCTAACGAGACTAGTTTGCGATCGTCCGGCCACACCGCCGTCCCGTCGTTGACGGGGTCGCCCTCATTGGCTACTTGCGCCAACAACCGAAATTTGACGGGCCCCTGGGCAATGCGCTTGGGTAACTCATCCATCAAGTAATTGGGATCGGCCTTTTTCGCTTCCGCGTCGCTCAGTGCATGTTCGCCGGCCACCGGAATGATCTGGTAGCGCGCGTAGTGGCTCACCCCTTTGGCGTTGGTGAATTTGAGCGCATTGACTCCGTAGAAAGCCAGTGTTCCGAAACTCACCGGCGGGGGCCTCGGCGTGCTGACGAATTTCGCCGCCGCTGGATGAGTGCTTAGAAACTTCTCGATGGGCGTGGGTTTCGGCGCGTCGGGTCCGCTCTGCCCGGCAGCTTGCAAGAACGCCAGGAAGTCCTCCGGCGTGGCGACGGGAAACGCGTTGGCCGAAATGCTCACGATGTCCGTACTGCTACCGTCCGGCAGCGTGAATCGAATTGCGATTCCGTGCGGGCTGGCGTTGGGATCCGCGTCGGGCAGTGTCGGGACCCCGGTGGTGTCGGAGAACCGCACCAAGACCGGTACGCTCTTCGCGAAATGAGGCGCTTTGCTGAAAGACGCGGCGGACGGCCTGGGCGTAAACGTTCCTTCGACCATCACGCCCTTTGCATGATTGGCACGGAAGCCCTGGTGCGGTCCGTTGGAGAGTTTGTTCAAAGCATTCACCAATGCCACCGGCAACGGCGTTTGTTGTGCGGCGGGCGCGTCGGCGGCAAGCACTCCAACCGAGTTTCCAAGCCCGATGATGAGACAAAGAACGATTAGCGAGATACGGGGCGAAATCATGTTGCCTCCACAGCGCGGATGCGCTGGACGCTCGAGCCGAAATCAGTTTTTGCGATGTGCATTCTACCGAGGTTAAGGCCGAAGTCACCTTCAACTTCACAGAGGGTGCGCGGCCCAATGGTCCACCACCTCGCACCTTGATCCGCTACAGCGCGGAATCCGTAGTAGGATCCGACTTCTCAGAGGGGAACCTATGTCACGCATCGAAAATAAACTTCGGGCCCTCGGGCTGGGGAATGCTCGTGCCACCGACGACCACAGATTCAGACGATCCCAATCTTGATCGTCGAGCGCTTCTAGGCCTGGCGACAGGCGTGGCCGCAAGCGCTGCGGCGCCATCGCTGGTGCAGGCTGCCCCCGCCGCGGTCCAACCGTCCAGCCTAGTGATGCTGGACGCGGTGACACTTGCCGATGTCATTCGGGCTCGGAAGGTTTCTTGCGTCGAGGTGATGACCGCGTACCTCGATCACATTGAGAAGCTGAATCCGCGGGTCAACGCCATCGTGGCTATGCAAGATCGAGCGCCGTTACTTGCTCAGTCCGAAGAGCGAGACAGGCAAGTTGCACGCGGCGAGTTGATGGGGCCCCTGCATGGCTTCCCGCTGGCCGTCAAGGACTTGATGCCCGTCAAAGGCATCCGCATGACGATGGGCTCACCGATCTACAAGGACTTCGTGCCGGATGCGGACGGCATCATGGTGGAGCGCCTCAGAAAGGCCGGCGCCATTTTTATCGGCAAGACGAATACTCCGGAATTCGGGCTAGGGTCGCATACATACAATCCGGTCTACGGGCCCACACGCAACGCGTACGATCAATCCCGCTCGGCCGGCGGCAGCAGCGGCGGTGCAGCCGTCTCTCTCGCCCTGCGCATGCTGCCGGTCGCGGATGGCAGCGACTTCGGCGGCAGCCTTCGCAATCCGGCCGGCTGGAATAATGTATTCGGCTTTCGTACCAGCATGGGACTGGTGCCAACCAGTGCGCTGGACGGCTGGTCTCCATCCATGAGCGTCGTAGGCCCGATGGCGCGCAACGTCTCGGACCTGGAGATGCTCCTTTCGGTCCAAGCAGGTTACGACGCTCGGACGCCGTTATCCACGATGGGTGACGGAAGCGCATTTCAACGGCGCTTGGAATCCGATCTCAAAGGGAAGCGGATTGCCTGGTCGGGAGACTTTAAAGGCTATCTACCGTTTGAACCCGGGGTGCTGGACGTTTGCAGGAGCGCCTTGAAAGTATTCGAGTCGATGGGCTGCACCATAGAAGAAGCCCAACCAGAGTATTCGATCGATGCCGTCTGGCGAGCATGGTTGAAGCTGCGTGCCTGGCAATCCGGCGGAAGCCTGCTTGCTTACTACAACAATCCGGCAAAGCGCGTCCTGCTGAAACCAGAGGCAATATTCGAGGTTGAGAGCGGCCTCAAGCTCACCGCCTTCGATATTTCCGCAGCGTCCGACGTACGGACCGCATGGTATCAAGCCGTGCGGCGGTTTTTTGAGAAGTACGATTACTTCATAGTTCCAACCGCGCAGTTGTTTCCGTTCGACGTCAATCTCCATTGGCCGCAAGAAATCGCGGGCAAAAAGATGGAGACCTATCATGAGTGGATGAAGGGGGTGCTTCCCATCACCATGAGCGGCTGCCCCGCGCTTGCCGCCCCCGCGGGATTCAGTCATGGCGGGTTGCCGATCGGCATTCAAATCGTGGGGCCGATTCATGCGGAAGTAGCCTGTTTACAGCTGGCCTATGGGTATGACGCGGCAACTAGCTGGTCGACCAGGCGTCTGCCCGGCCTGCTTGGCTAAAGTGTGGACCAATGGCGTTCATAGAGCGAATCCCGTAACAACTCACCGTCAACTCATGCCATCGACATCCGTACCCTTGGTTTGCCAGCGAGACCTGTTCTCGATTCCCGACAGTCATTGCTACCTGAACAGCGCGTTCATGGGCCCGCTGCCGCGGCCCGTGGCGCAGGCGGGCGTGGCAGCGCTCGCCGCCCGTGCCTCACCCACTGGACTGACGGCGCAGGATTTCTTTGAACCTGCCGAACGGGCGCGACTATTGTGCGCGCAACTCGTTCACGCGGACCCGGAACGTGTCGCGTTTGTCCCAACGGTGGCATACGCCACGGCTATCGTCGCCAGGAATTTCCAACCAAAGGCGGGTCAGAACGTCGTCATGCTCGGCGACATGTTTCCCAGCAATGTTTACGCGTGGCGGAACTGGCGAAGTCTTGGTGTCGAAATGCGCACGGTGCATGCTCCTGCGGCTCCATGGTCTTCTCAGTCGACCGGCGCGAGTCGAGGGGCGCTATGGAACGACGCCGTTGTGCGTGCGATCGACTCGAACACCGCGCTCGTTGCCGTCGAGCCTGCACATTGGACGGACGGGACGCTCTTCGATCTCGACCGTATCGGGACGCGTTGCAGAGAAGTGGGTGCCGCATTCGTCGTCGATGGCACCCAAACGGTAGGAGCGATGCCATTCGATGTTCAGCGACTGCGGCCCGATGCCCTGGTGGTGCACAGCTACAAGTCGATGCTGTCGAACTACGGGCTTGGCTTCGCGGTCTTCAGCGACCGTTTCCTCGACGCCAGTCCACTGGAGGAGAGCTGGTTGATGCGATCGGGCAGCGAGAACTTCGCACGCCTGGTCGACTATGAAGATCGTTACGCGCAGGGGATGCGGCGCTTCGACACGAGTCTGCGCGCCAACCCAATACTGATCGCCATGCTGGAGGCGGCATGCCGCTTGCTGATCGACTGGCAGCCAGGCCGTATTCGCGAATACTTGCTGAACATTGAGCGAGGATCGGTCGATCGGCTGCGCTCCCTTGGCTTCGAAGTAGCGGACGAGGGCGAACGATGCGCAAACCTCTTTGGCGTGAGGTTGCCCGACGGCATGAACCCGGAGACGTGCCGCCGGCACCTCGCTCAACGCCAGATCCACGTGGCCGTGCGTGGCAGCGCCGTGCGCGTCTCGCCTCACGTATACAACGACGAGAGCGATTTGGTACGGCTGGCGGACGCGCTGTCGGAGCTGGTGTCTGTCCGCGCAAATACACAATAGCGATG
>WNFT01006750.1_pt1 | contig 10822 bp, 10 predicted proteins | sample 5400191 | NCBI WGS metagenome assembly WNFT01 (sample SAMN13153359, study PRJNA577476) | soil metagenome | isolation source: 80 cm saprolite under Madrone tree | place: USA:California | collected 2016-06-14
CGCAGATAGACGAACGGATTGATCTGCTAGTGCTTACAGGTTTGCACGAGGTTCGGTGCGCCGCCGCTTCACTCCCAGCGAACAGCCAGTTTTTGCGGCCAAACACGATCGGTCGTAACGCCTGCTCCGCCCCGTTGTTGTCGATTTTGAGCCGTCCGTCCTCGGTGTAACGCGTCAGTGCAACCCAGTTACGCAACGCGTAGCCGATGGCTGCAGCGAGCGGGCTCTTCGGCAACGCCGCCGCCTGCTGCTCTTGCAGGTACGCTTGTAGTTTCTCCAGTAACGGTACCGCCTGCGTCTGCCGAAGCCGCTGTCGTGCGGGTGCATCGAGTTGCCTGTCGCTGGCCGCCGGCTCGATCCCGTAGAGCTGGCCGATGAGCGCCAACCCCTGCGCGCAGGGGACCGCCGCCGTCGGCATTGCCTCCTTGAAGTACCGGCGGGCGTGCGCCCAGCATCCGACTTCGATGATCCCGGGATATTGCGCAAACACGACGTCATAGGCGGGCGCCGCGTCCACCTGGAGATAACCCCGGTAACCGGCCAGCATCTTCAGCGGCCCGTCACGATTGCGCGACCAGGTGAAGTCGTACACCACCTCGCCCAGCTCGCCCCGATACACCCACAGATGACCGGTCCGAATCTCTGGCGCTCGACTCGGGTCCTGCACCTCCAGGGTCGTGTCGTCGCATTGAATCCAGGGCGACTGGCGCACCTGCTCCCGGTGCATGGCGCGCACGATCGGTTCGAGTAAGTCTGCCACTGCCCCGTTCCACTCGGAGAGCGTGCGCCGGGTGATCTGCACTCCGTGGCGCTCGAAGATCTGCTCCAGCCGATACAGCGGCAGATGATCCGCATACTTGGAGCTGACCACGTGCGCCAATAACCCCGGCCCCGGTCGTCCCTTCTCGATGGGACGTGGCGGCAGGACGGCCTGCACCACGCCTTGCTGGCAGCGCCCACAGGCGTACTTCGGCCGCACATACTCCCCGATTACAAACGACGCCGGTACGTAGTCCAGCTCCTCCGTGATGTCCGCACCGATGCGCACCTTCTCGGTATCGCAGTTCATGCAATGCCGCGCACCGGCCGGCGGTATTATCTCGATGCGCTCGCGAGGCAGATCGGCTGGCAAGCGACGCCGGCCGGGATGGCGCCGACGCAGCGGCGCGGGTTCGGCGGTCTCGTCCCGCTGTGCCTCGTCCGTGGTTTCGGCTTGTACTGGCCCCGCTGCCGCGGGCTCGAAGGGCAGCACCCCTTGCTCGATTACCGGAACGCCCTTCTCGCTGCGCCGCCCGAACAGCCGATGTGTCAGCAACTGTACCCGCTGGCGCAGCGCCGTGTTCTCTTTGTTGAGCCGTTCGATCTCGTTGCTGAGTTCGTCGAGGACTGCCTGAGTCTCTGCGCCACTTGCCGCCGCCACGTCTCATCACCACCCGCAGACTGCTATTACCACAGTGTATGTGGAATAGCTATTCGCATTGAGTATCGTTACCCACCGATGGGTAATCGAGTATATCGTCGGCGCTCGCGCACGACCTCGATCCCTTCCAGCAACAGGGACAGCTCCCGGGCGTTGATCTCATCGCACTCCAGCGCCGCGAAGGTCCCGGCCTCCAGCCGCTTGTACAGCAGCCAGAACCCCTCGCGCTCCCACACCAGCATCTTCACGCGATTGCGTTTGGCGGTTGAAGAACACGAACACGTGGCCGGACAACGGGTCCTGGCGCAGAACCTCCTGCACTTGCGCGCTCAGCCGATCAAACGAGCGGCGCAGGTCGGTCACGCCACGGGCGACGAAGACCCGCACCGACGCCGGTAGAGTCAGCATGTCGTCCGCAGGGCCTGAAGCACCCGCCGCAGCGTGGCCGTATCGGCTCCCGCCGGCACCCGCACGATATGACCGCTGGGCAGGACGATCTCCAGAACCGCTGGTGTCCTCGGAACATTCGCCGGCGATGGTACTTCGGTGAACACCACCGGAATCTCCGCTAGCGCGCCGTTCCCATCCTCAATCGCCGGCACGCCGGAAGACCCGCCGCCACCAGTTCAGAGTGCTCGGTGGGATTCCGCGTTTCTCCCCAAACTCGCGCAACGTCAACCCGCTCCGCTGCCAGCGCGCCAACACCCGGCGCATCTGCCGTGCCCGTAGCGATGTCGTCGACCCCAAGCTCCCCATGGATTCATTCCTCCGAACCCATTCTGCGCTATCGGCGGATCGCCGGGGGGAGACGTACTTGGTCACCCAGTTACGTTAATGCTTGGCGCCAGATGAGTGCTATAACCGTGATGCGCGGCAGCAAACGATTCACTTCGAAGCCGGGCCGCGAACCATCACGCCTACTTAACGAGAGGAGAAAGCCATGGCCATCAGCAGAATCGAACACTTCGCGATAGCCGTTAAAGACATGGAGAAATCGCTCCGCTTTTACCGCGATCTCCTCGGGATGAAGCTCCACTCCGACAAAATCTCATCCATCGAGGAGCATGCGAACATCTTCAGGGACGCATCCAAGGGCAAGCGCCGCCATGTTCAACTGGTTTACGGCGAAGGCCCCGGCCAGGGGATGGTGGTAGTTACCGAGATGCCCGGCGGGTCGAAGGGCGCGCCCATCATGCTCGACGAGGTGGGAATTTCGCATATCTCGTTCGAGGTCGAGGACGTGCCTGCCATCGCGGAGAAGGCCAAGGCCGCCGGCTATAAAATCGCGGAGGCTCCGTTCAAGACGCCCACCGGCGGCTATTCATGTTACATAGCGGATCCCGACGGAATGTTGGTCCAATTTCAGCAGCTGAAGTGACTCGTCGGGGGAACAATTCCCCCATAGCCTACTGCGGTGGTCTACGGTAGTTGGTTGGAGCCGAGCAGATGGTGTGATCGCGGCGAACGCGCAGCCCTCCGTCCGCATAGTCCCGAATAGTCCCGAATAGTCCCGCAATAATCCCGCATTCCTCGGATTGCCCGGATCTGAGACCAAACCGCCCTGCTAATCCCACTCACGAGGCATGAGTCTAAGCCGCGGCGACGAGTCGTTCGAAGCCCGCTTCGAGGTCCGCGATCAGGTCCTGTGGATCCTCGAGGCCGGCGTGAACGCGGATGCCCCAGGTTTGTTCGTCGCCCATTTCGGGCCGGTAACGGCTCATCCGGAACGGCGCTGCCAAGCTCTCGAAGCCACCCCACGAATAGCCCATCCCGAAAAACCTGAGACCGTCGAGCATTGCGGCCAGCGCGCGCTTCGTGAAGCCGCCCCGTAGCTTGAAGGAGAAAAGGCCCGAGGCCCCAAGGAAATAGCGCCGCCATAGCGCGTAGCCGGGATCGTCTTCGAGCGCCGGATAAAACACCTGCTCGACCTCTGGCCGTCCCCGAATGTAGCGGGCGAGTGCGAGGCCATTCCTGTGATGCGCCGCGAGCCGCACCGCGATCGTGCGCAGACCGCGAACCGCAAGGTAAATATCGTCGGGACCGGCCATTTGGCCGAGATCGCGATGCGCGTCTCTGAGCGCCGGCCACATCGGCTCGGTGCATGTAATCGTTCCAAGCATCGCGTCGGAATGCCCCACGATGTACTTGGTTGCGGCTTGAATCGAGACGTCGACCCCATGCTCGAAAGGCTTGAAGTAAAGCGGCGACGCCCAGGTGTTATCCATCATTACGATCAGCCCGCGCGCATGTGCGACGCTCGCGATCGCGGGCACGTCCTGCACCTCGAACAGTCCGCTCGAAGGAGACTCGACGTACACAATTTTGGTGTTGGGACGGATCATCCGGGCGATATCCGCGCCGATCAGCGGATCGTAAAAGGTTGTGTCGACGCCGAACTTTTTTAGTATCGAATCGCTGAAGCGTCTGGCCGGCGGATACGCGCCCTGCGTCATGAGCAAGTGATCACCGCTTGAGAGAAACGCCATCAGCGCAGTCGTGATCGCCGCCAATCCCGACGGAGCAAGCCGGCAGTGCGCGCCGCCCTCGAGTTGCGCCACCGCATCCTCGAGCGACGCGCTCGTGGGAGTGCCGGTTCTTCCGTAGGCAAAGCGGAGATTCGACGGATCGTGCGCCGCCGCCTCAAACTCCTCGAAGGTTTCGAAGAGGATAGTCGACGCCCGATAGACGGGAGTGTTCACCACGCCGTAATGAGCATGCGGATGACGGCCCGCGACTACCGCGATGGTTTCGTCCTTCATGCCTATGGTTGTGCGTCAGGAAGCGGGCGCGTTACAAGCGCCCCGAATTACGATTACTCGAGAGGACAGGAGCGGCGGCCGACGTGCCCGTGGCCGCCGCTCCTTCACTTCGTCCCATGCATTGCGCGAGACCGGAACGCACAATGACGTTCGTGATTGTCCGCCTGCGCTACCGCCGCATTCCTAAGGACCGCTCACGCCGGGGCCGCATGGCCGTTCGACATCCCGGTGCCGCCCGAAATATCTCCCTCTGGCCGGAGCACCGCGGGACTTGGCTGCGGTTCGTGCGGGAACGGGTTCTCGAAGCGAACCGCGCGACAGTTCTCCGAGGTTTGGAAGACCGCCTCGTATCCCGAACGTACCCAGTTCTCAAGGTTTTCGCCCTCGATGACCATTCCCTGGACCCAGATTTTCCCTTTCTCGACCGTTTCCGCGAATGGCCACTCGATGAGCTTCCCCACCCTCACGAAACCGAGGTCAGCGTAACTCTGAGTGATGTCCAAGGGCTTTCCGATCGCGTAAAGCACCATCGCGCGCGCCTGCCGGATGCCAACTATCGCACCTGCGGCAACACGAGCCACCCGGCCAGCACCGCGGGATAGTGACCACAGCTCACCACCCTCCAGTACGAATCGTGCGGGGTAGTGACTCAGGTCTGGCTTGGGGAAACTCTGCGGCAAGGTAGCCAGGTCATGAAGCCTGAAGCCCGCTATCATCTTCTCGGCCGACTCTCCTTGATTCTCAAACAGCGCATAGAGAGAACCGAAGGCGAGATGCGCTCTGCCGAGCTGCGAGCGCTGGGTCTCTCTGAATCGAAGGCCGCGCGTGGCGCGAGCTTCCTCCACGCATCTGGAGAAAGCCTCCCGTTCATACTCAGTGGTCAGTTGTCGCAGTTCCATCGTTGTCTCTCCTTTTTTTGGGAAGTGAGACTTCCCATTTGGTTACTTTGCTAGCGCAGGGAACTCCGAGCACGTTCAGAGACAGCGCGTATGGCGGGTGGCAGGTCCGAGCATGCGGGTAGAAGAGGGGAACGAAATTCCAGAAGGAAGGAGAGAAGATACACAGCCTTGCCCAAGGACAATCAGCTTCGGAGCCGACTGTTCAAGGAGTTTGGCGTGTTGAAATGAGGTCCGCATCCCGACACCGACGCCCCGAGCGCGCACCACCGCTACCGCTCTCGGTTGACTCGCTGTCAGCGTAATCGAGTCTTCTAGCTTATGCGACAAGGAGGAAGTGCTTTTGGGTCTTAAAGACAAGCATTGCCTGCCCCAGTATTGAGCTGCGGGTTGAAACTCCCGAGATGCACCGCCGACAAGGCGGGACGCCCGGTTGTTCGGAGCACGCATCTAAAAGCTGGTCCGACACATCGGTGGCTTGATCATTGCGCGCTTTTTGGCAGGGGTGGCCGAATTACGTCGGCTCTTGAGTTTGGTCATCCTCGCTGCCTCGGCTTGAGCAGGCGCTTCTTCCTTCTTGCCCGAATAGCAGGACCGTTTGCGCAACAAAAAGAACATGTACGCTACAACCACTTTTGGTTGCCAACTCTTGGTTAAGAGCGGTAGACTTCTGGCGTAGACAGGAACGGGGGCAGAACCTAATGAGTGCAGGTAAGGATACTGCGACCCTCGAGGGGCTCGTTCGCGAGATTCTTGGAGTGGTTCATGAAGTAGAGCGCGCAAGAACGGGTGCGTTACGGGACATCGAGAATGATTTCAAATCGATCGCGCGACGCGATTATGCCGGTTGCCTGAGTGACCATTTCAGCCGACGCGACCTGCACGAAATATTTGGCGCGCTCAGGATGGCTTTACCCCAGCTCAATCGCGGACAATTCAAGGTGATGGCGGTGCCGGACCTGGGGAGGGTCGCATCAACACTTGGGGCCAACTTCCGAGCCAATGCCTACAAGGGACCTGCGGGTCGTTCGTTGCGGGGATTTTACGTAGAACGTGAGGCTCTAAAGCAGCCATTAATAGTTGTCAACACGGCGCATCACCCACTAGCTGTCACTTCAGCCTTCTGGCACGAAATGGGACATCATCTGACGGCCCGATTGTTGCAGCGGCAACAGGCACCTGTGGGTAGTGGTCAGTTCAAAACCGCCCACTACCAATCTGTGAGGTTATCTTTCGGCAACGACTTTCACGAGCACCTCAACGATCCCATGGAGCTCGCCGCTGACGTATTGGTTAGTCTCGTTGCTTACCCGAAGCCGGCCGCGCAGCGACTTTTCGGCGCCCTTCTACAAAAGGGATCGGTTGAGAACATCCATGAGATCCTTTCAAAGGCCAGGATCCACCTGCAGTCCGTAACGGGATTTAACTTCGACAAGCAGATTGGCGCCGCCGAAAATCTGCATTATCTGGCGGGAATGATCCACTTCGCGAAACTGAGGTTGGCGTTGCTCGCTGAGTACGACATATGAACAAAAGGACGCTCGGCCAGATAATCAAACAGAAGCGGCTGGAACTCGCGCTGACGCAGCGTGAACTCGCCAATCAGTTGGGTGTCAAGGCGAGCCACGTCGCGTATATCGAGAGCGGAAGGCGCAAGCCCTCGCTGACGCTTATCAGGCGTATTGCCGACGCACTCGGACTCGACCGGCAGGAGATGTTTCTATTGTCGCATCCAGAGGCGAAATACCTGGTAAACCAGTCCCGCGAATCGGCAGCTCCCAATGGGGCGTGGCGCGAATTCGTCGCCAGCCACTCGCTGCTCAAACGTTATCGGGTGACGCGTGGGGAGCTCAAGATTCTAAAGCAGGTCAGCCTGCTCAGGCGAGTATCGCACCCGCGCCATTTCCTGTTCGTATTGAATTCGATTCGTCAAGCGACCGAGTAGGACGTCTCAGGACACACGCGGCTCGTCCTCGAGCACCGTCTTCGGCAAAGCAGTTCGACGCGACATCGTCTGCGCTCTCGCCGATTCGATCCCGGCCGCCGACTCCACCAGATCTGTATGCCCCATCTTTTTCACGACGGAGGTAAGGCCCACGACTACTAAATGGCGAATTGCGGGAGACGGAATTGGCAGCTGCAATTGCGCGTGGGGCTGCCCATGTCAATTCAACGCGCTGCCCACCTATGGCCGCTGCGAGGGAGTCGGCGCTTGGGGGATCCGCGAGGGCTATTATGGCGAGACAAGAATGGACGGAGTACGTTTTGTCCGCGCCTTTTCGTGGCCCGGCGCCATTCATGAGGGCAACGGCACGAGACTCCTGATCGTCGATGAGGCAGCCTCGCGCGACCAGCGCAGGGCGCTGCTAGCGCTCGAGAGCGGAACGCAGGGCGGAATCTTCTTCGAGATTTTTGCGGCGATGTGCCCGAACGTTCTTGAACCGATCTTCGCGCCTATAACGTTCGAGGCCGACCGCGAACGCAGAACCGCCAGGGTCATAATCGCGGATGTGTTCGAATCCCGGATTGAGCCAATCCGCAATCCCAAAACAGCCGAGGAGCATCGCCGCGAGGATCGTTCTTCCCGACGGCTTTGAATTCAAGGAGGCGGAGGTTGCGAACACGGTCAGGTTCGAAGTGAAAAAGCCGCACGGCGTCGCGATGTGTCACGAAAAACAGTTATGCGCAACTGAGCACGTTCGACTGGAGTAACTGAAGTTCGAAGTGCTGATTGACTGAACGGGGCATCGGCTAATCGCCTCGCCTTCACCGGCGTCGCTACCAGCGCCGGCGTTGATGCCAGTGTCACTTCCAGCCGCTGCTGTCCGCGCTGTCGCTGCTGCTCGTATCACTTCCACCGCTGTCCGTGCTGTTATCGCCACTATCGCCACTGATGGTGTCGCTATCACTGTCACTGTCACTGTCACTGCTGGCGTTACTGTCACCATCGCCGCTGCCGTTACTCATCTCGCTGGAGCCCGCGTTGCTGTCGGCCCCGATGGCGCTGCTATCGCTGTCGCCCGTGTCACTGCCACTAGTCGCGCTGCTATCGTTTTCCCTCGTGTCACTGCCGCCAGTGGCGCCGGGATCGCTACCGCCGTTGTCACTGCCGCCAGTGGCACTGCTGTCGCTAGTGCCCCAGCCAGAGCCGTTGGCATCATTGCCGCTGGTTGCGTTGCTATTATCGTCGCCGCTGCTCTGGCTCAAGGTAGTACCGCTGTCAATCGGCGCGGCGGGCACCGCCGCCGGAGGAGGTTCCGCATCGACGCCGTTATTGACGCTTTCGCCTGCGCCGCCGGTGTTCGGGTTGGCCCAACCAGAGGGCAGCGGCGTCTGGTTAAAAACGTTTACCGGAGGGCCTAGATCGGGCGAGGCGGCATTGTCTTGCGCGTACGCCAACGCGGCGAGGGTTACGGCCAGAGCTAACGTAAGTACCGGAGCGACTTTCTTCATTCCCAGATCCTCCCTTCCACCCGACCAGACAATCGGCAATTCCGGATTAGACGTTAACATTCTGGAAGAGCGCGGGAAAATGCTTGCAGGGCGCGACGATGCGTGCTTAGCAAAGAGGAGGAAGCGAACGGCTGCGGTGGGAAGCGCTGGCGCGGGTTTTTATCCTTCTGCCGAGCAGTACCCCGGTCTCCGTATCTGCCTGGAGGTGTTAGATGAATCCTGTCTGGAGGGCGTTGGTGTGCGCATTCTGTGTATTGTGGCCGTCTGCAGGATTGGCCGCGGGCGCCGGCGATGGCTCAGCCGCGGCTACCGCAGCAGTCAATGCGGCAGCCCCGGCCACCACAGTCAATCAGAAGGTAGCGCAAGGCGGATCGGCGAACGCGTCAAGTGCACAGAGCGCGGCAAGCTCAGATGGCGTGGCGGGCGCGCACGCTACGATTCCTCCCGGCACGACGATCACGATGCAGAACTGGCAGCAATACAAGCAGTTCATGCCCGACGGGATGATCGCGCTATTCGAGGGCAAATATTTCTGGAAGATGCCAGCCGACGTCGAGATGGAGGTTGGGCCGACCGTAATTCATCCGCTGCCCGCGACCTATCTGGGAGCGACTGAGAAGTACGCCTCCCAGGTGCGGTTGGTAACGCTTCCGCACGGCGGCTTGAATATCGAGAACTATCAGGGCGGGATACCGTTTCCGAATCCGAGGGAGCCCAACAAGGGTTGGAAGATCCTGGCCAATTTCTGGTTTCGCTACTACCCACACCTCGTCGTCAATTCTCCCGAGAGCCTCGGGTTTACCTGCACTGAGGATTCGTACGCGAACATTGCCTGTCAGAAAAGCCTCTCAGTATTTCGTCAGATGTCTGACAATACCGACCCGGGAGTGCCGGCAACGATTCCTGGCGGCGAGGGTGTCCTCTTTACCTTCTGGAGCATGATCATGGAGCCCGAACAATCCAAGTACACGTCAACGCTGACGATTGCGTACACGGATCTGACCAGGCGGCAACTTGACTACATCTTCAAGCCGGCGTTCAGGCGGGCCGAGCCGTTGGGGACAGCCGCCCGCTGCAACTCGGGCAGTTTCGACAACACGCCCGACGATCGGCGCTTCGGGTTCAACGGGAACCCGCCCCTGTTCGACGCCAAGTGGCTTCGCGACGGTAAAATACTGTCGCTAATGGATACCGGGACCGCTGGCGGCAATTTCCCCCAAAATTTCGAAATGCCGCTCGGATGGCCCAAGCCGTCATGGGGCAAGTGGGAGGTACGGGACGTCCAAGTGATCGATGTCCGGCGAATACCGTCCGAAGCGAGTGGCTATTGCTACGGCAAACGAATCATGTACGTGGACAAGCAATGGTACGGCGCGTTATGGGAGGATCTGTACGACGAGCAGTTGCGATTTTGGAAAATCCTCTTTATACAGCCGAACGTGATGGAGGTGCCGGGTCTCGGTCTGCAGAACTCAAGCGGCGCGGGGCTTTCGCACTACTGGGATATCCAGAACAACCATGCGACGTTTTCGGGGCCTAACGACGGACACGGGTTCCTGGTGTTGATCAACGACCAGGTGCCAAAGGAGATGCAGGACCTCATGGGCGCCCGGATGGATCGCGAACCAGGCTAATCGCGGGTATCTTTCGGTCGTTCTCCTTCATGAGGCTCTCGCATAAGCAACGTTCACGCGCAAAGGAAAAAACCCGAAGATGACCGACCAGAGCAACGTCGCCGAAGCCAGTTTGGCCGGCCGTCTGCGTGTGGCCGAATCGTCCCGAGGAATCGCTATCCCGGTTCTGCTACTCGCGTTGATTCTCGGAGGTGGACTGCGTTTCGACCGTTTGGGCGCGGAGGAAATGAACCGCTCCGAAGCGGCTGCCTGGACAGCTGCATCTGCACCCACGCTCAAAAGCGCGATCGCGTTAGGACTACACCTCGACCCAGGGGCGCTGGGGCCGTACGACGCCCTACTCCATGGCTGGATCGCAGTCTTCGGCGATGGGGTCGCGACAATGCGGACACCTTCAGCCGCGCTGGGTGTGCTGGCTATCGCGCTTGTCTTTGCCGCGGTTCGGGAGATTCTGCGCATGGCGGGCGATGGAGCCGAGCGAGCGACGACGGCTGAGCTTGCGGGCGCATTCTCAGCGCTACTATTTGCGTGCAATCTTCAGATGATCGCGTGGGGCCGCATCTCGCGGATGTACCCGCTGATGCTTGCAGCGGTACTTGCTCAAATTTTCTTTTTCGCCCGTACCTGTAGGCGCGCGGGCGCATTCAATTGGATGGCCGC
>WNFT01009273.1_pt1 | contig 10819 bp, 9 predicted proteins | sample 5400191 | NCBI WGS metagenome assembly WNFT01 (sample SAMN13153359, study PRJNA577476) | soil metagenome | isolation source: 80 cm saprolite under Madrone tree | place: USA:California | collected 2016-06-14
CAATCGTCTCCACTGTCAACATTCCCCCTCACCACTCGCTTCGAATCAAAGCGAGCAGCGCAACAGGCCAACCTTGGGGGGTCAATTTTGGACGCCGATCCCCCGACTCAGGGGGTCAAAATTGCACGCCGAATGACATTTCATCCGGCGGAAATTCGTAGCCTTTCATAGTCAGCCATAGTTGATATGACAAAACGAAGTCCTGTGTCGCTTCGAAGTACCCAATGCAGAATTCGTCCGGCTGTCCTGATTTGGCGACGCAATGCTGTAGTAGCGCCCCGGCTGTCACAAAATCTGCGCACTTCGCGGGCCCGCAGCACATTAAAATCGGCAACGCCATGGAAGCGAGAACTCGGATCATAGTCATCTGCTTCTCCTTTAACTCGCCTAGGGTCAGTCCTCAGCAAAGTTAGCTTGACCATGGAACATTCGAACACAAATAGACTGGCTATAGCCAGTGGTTTAATACCCCCTCGGCATGCCCGCCTCAGGGCATGAATGGACGGGCACTTGTGGCTTGGAATTTACGACGGCTCAGAGTGCAGCGGGGGCTGTCGCAGGAACGTCTCGCGTACGATGCGGAGGTGGATCGTTCTTATGTGGGGGGCCTCGAGCGACGCGAGGAGAATCCCACCGTCGACATCCTGGACCGGCTAGCAAATACGCTCGAAGTCTCTATTACCGAGTTCTTTAAGAGGCCGCCCAAGCGGGCCAAGCCGCCGAGACCTTTGCGGGGCGGCAGACGACCTTCTCGGTAAAAATCCGATAAGGTCAGCTTTCCACCCAGAGCTCACGCCGACGTCTTTATGACCTGCTTCAAGGTTAAGCTCCGCGTTGAAGCATAAATTAGACCGTACTCAATGCGGTGCGTCCGCAACGTCTGGATCAACAACGCGCCTCAAGGACGCCCAAATCGCTTCGCGGCGCATAGACCGAAAGCGATCGAACGTTGGCTTGTCGAAAGCGAGTTTGCTCGGATCGGTGGCGAATTCCGGCACCAAAAGATGCCGTTCGATCGGCACTCCTTGCGCCATGAGCCGAGAAAAATACGATGCGGGGAGCTCGGCCCGCTTCCGGATGTTGTCTGTGGCTCCGAAGAAGCGAAGATTCCCAATGTCGTTGATTTCCGCGTTGGAGCAATCCAGACGGGAGCGCAGCATGTACTGCGGGTAGATGTGATCCACATGCGGTTCGTTTCCTTTAAATGCCACATCGAAAGGCGAAGCACCCCACTTGTCAAAATAAACGACGTTGAGCAATAGGGGCCGTACTCGCGCATCTGACAGGTTACTAAGGGAGAGTTCAGTTTGAGCGCTGCGTGAAATCTTGAAATAGGTCTTGATGGCCGCGATGGGGAACTCGCCACCAAGGGGCTTTCCGACAATCCCGTGCAGCACGTTGAGGGTCGCATCAGTCTGACTTGAAAACCAGCCGAAAAGTTGCGCTTTGTGATAGTAGGCACCCATGACAGTTCTAGCACCTTCGCTAGGCTTAGGGTTATGAAACAGGAAGTCGAATAGTGGAATTAGCGCGTTGTAGCTACGTATCAGACGGTCGGAACTGAGACGGAGGTGCTGCACCATGAAATCTCGCAGTTCCTTGAAGGCTTGTTCTGCCCGATCCCAATTTGCTTCCATTTTTGCGAGTAGTCCCTCTCCCCGCGCGCCGTAAAACTTCTCGGTCTGCACCTCGGCTCCCTCTCCGTGCGCCAGCAGCAAAGCCTTAAGCACGAAATCGCCGTCGATGGTCAGACGGCCCCCGTTGAGTAAGTCAACGGTTTGTTCAACCCGCTCTTCGATGTCATCCCAGCCCTCCTTCATCGCCGCAAACATCAGGTCGCCAGCTGTGAGCTTCGTCCCTCCAGAGTTAACGCGCACGAAAATCTCAAGAATGCGTCTGTATGGATAGTGGCTAGCCACGCCGTCAAGCTCATCTGCCCAGAAGAACTTGTCGTGATGGAGCAGCGAATGCAGCTGCACGATGTTCTTTCGGACTATGCGCTCCTTCGACCTCCTCGCGTCTGCGGTTTCAAAGGTCGCCGACAGGGTGTCGTTTAGGTCGTCGGCTGCCGTAAGTGGATTGCTAGCCGCAAACCGTTCTGACAAGTCCCTTACTCTGAAGTACGGCAGAGCGAGCTTCTCTGCGCTGAATCTCAACTGGTAGAGACTTTCCCCATCGTCGGCAGGAGCTTCACCGGCGGTCACGTCAAAGTAGGCCTCGGAGACTCCGCTCCTCTCCTCTGTGATCCCGCCGCGAAAGATACAGTGCAAGGTCTGCAATCTCTGTTGACCATCCAATACGAAGACTTTCTCAACACCCAGCGCCGATTTCGCACTGTCGTAGAACTCGGAGAGATCCGCGTCTGGGTTGATGAGAGACATGAAACGGCGAGCACGTATTTCTTCTTTGGTCCGCCAGAGCAGGAACGTCTGAATCGGGTAGTTCCGCATAAGGCTGTCGAAAAGACGTGCCATCTGCTCCCGCTCCCAAACGAACGGGCGCTGGATATGCGGGAGCAAAAGCCGACCCGCCTCAATGTCCTCGAGGAGCCGAAACAGAGAATGTGGTTTGTAGCTCATCTCATCTTCCCGAAATCGTCACGTCGCGTTCTAATGCGGCTTTGACCAGGGCGATCAGTCCGTAGGGCGGCGTACCTCCTCCAGCTGACGCAGTCGCTTCATCTCCACGGCATCAGGGTTTAAGCCAGGAGGGTTGCAACTCTCGACGAACTGAGACGCAACTTTATTGCACACGGAGCATCACTCGCGCGGTCATTGGGGTACCTCGGGTCGCGAAACAGATATTGTGCGAAGCTAGAAAATAGCTCAACAAAGCACAAAGCAGAGTAGCTCTATCCTTTAGCTTATTGGTGGGGCGTCAATGAATCCCCCGACATCATCAAGAGTGACCTTGTGTCTCCTTAACAGGAAATCAATAATTGCAGCGGCTTTTTCCGTTCTTGTTATCCCTGCTATCTCTTCAAAATCTATTTGGAGCGTAAAGCAGAAGATCTTAAGGTCACCCATTGTGGGAAAGTTTTCGAGCATTTTCTTTATGAGCGATCGGCGAAGATCGAATTCGTTAATTACTGTAGTGCGCGTGATTTGCACGTAATTATTGGCGACGCCGCCCTCGATTACGCGCGCTGACACGGTGATCGTATGCTTTGGTTGCTTAGCCTCCGAGGGGGTGGCTAAAACGGTTGAAGGTCCTGGTGGCTTGAGGAGGTCGCGACGGAGAGCCTCGTAAAAGAAGCGAATTGCTCCCTCCATCGCGCTATGACGAGCCTTGTCGTTCTTTTCGGCATCGGCAAAGTCCGAGATGCCGCGGATCAGCAGAAACTTCTCCTTCCTGCCATGCACTGCGGCTGCGATTCCATAGCTCTCCATTTCAACGCCGATGATTTTCCTGTCTTGCGAAAGAAGAGACTTCATGAACTGAGGCTCGGCGATTACCTTTTCTCCGCTTGCAATTGTTCCGAACGAGACCCGCCTAGGGGCACCTCCAATCGAGGATCCGAGCGGCCAGCCTGCCACGTCGCTGGTCTCAAGTGCCCGAACAAACGATGAGTGCACATCAGAGTATTGCGGCGCGATCTCCAGCCCTTCTGGTTTCAACTTGCCAGTCTCGTAGTAGCGAATCTGGTTAGCTACGATTATATCGCCCAAGGTTTGCTTATCTTTGTCAACGCCGCCAGCGAGTCCGATGTTCACAACTAAGTCGAGATCGAATACTTCCAGGAGGCGCGTCGCGGCAACGGCGGCTCCAACATTTCCCATGCGGTTGACAGAGGTAAGCCCAATCCTTTGCTTTGGATCGTCAGGTTGCAAGATGTCTATGCTGAGTTCGCCCACAGTGAATTTCTCAACAAGCTTGCTCTGAAAGTAATGGCGAAAGAATTGGTACTCTTCCGCCAAGGCAACTATGACGGCGATACGGATATCTTTAAATTTTTCCTGCATGACGTCGGTTCCCAGCCTCCAACGCCGTTCGGCGTCTCCCACGTCGGAAACGATTATGGTCCTAAGATTCGTGTTCTAGCAAGCGCTTTGGAGGCTATGTCGGGGGGTCGCCCCGAAAATTGGCATTCAAGTTCACCCCGTGGCCGGCTGAAGTTGCGGCAGCTCTGACCTCGGACTGTGTCAAGCCGCCCACGCGCCTCATAGAGCTGTGGCGCATTCGAAAGTGACAGCATGGGGAGGGGTCCCTCGCGATGGGACCCACGCGAGGGACCCGCTCTTGGATCTCTCGTCTAATATGAGATGGGACCCACCAGCTGGGCGGTTACTCGACGGTCGCAGTTTCCTGCTTAGCTTTGTGTGCGCCAGAGTTCACCAGATTGTACTCGTGTTCAATTTTGCAGTCCGATAAGGGCAAGAAGGAGAAATGCATAGCGGTGTATTCCGGTCCACATTCGCGAAACGCCGAGCGATTCTGAAACGTCGCGAATTTTCGCTTGGTAAGGGGGAGGTCGTAAGTTCAATCCTTACCGGCAGCACCAGACATGCCGCAATATGCGCGCTTTTCGTGCTCGCGCTTTTCGTCATCGCACAAACGGAGCGACGCACGAACATGGCAAAAATTCGGGAACTTTGTTCGGCGGACACTCTCGATTGTCCGACAACCGCTCGCTGATGTTCGCTTGCCTTCTTTCGAAAGCTGACAAATAGCGGACGTCTAGTGGTTCGCGGCTATCAGCGCCGATCGCAAGGACATCGACGGTCGGCATCGCTCCCGATTTTTCCGCTCAGCTTGTGCAGGCGATGGCGGGCTTTGGCAGACGCAGCGGCGGAGCCGCCGGGACGCGTCGCAGCAGCAGTTTCTCGCAACGCCGCAGCACGCTTGAGGGCTGCCGCGCTCGAGCCACGCCGCTGTTGACAGACTCAGCGCGCTCTCGCCAATTCGCGCCGGTTGCGACCCATCAGACGCGCGCCGATCGGAAGGCGGCAGATGGCCGCGGTGATCGCCCAGCTCAGCGTCAGCGAGCCGGTGAGCACGATCGCGGCCTTCGCGACGGCGAACAACGGCGCGTGGAGCAACATGTATTGCAGCCAGATCACGAAGACGTAGTGAACGAGGTAAATGCCGTAGGAGTTGTCCGCGAGGCTCTCGAATACCGGCCGATGCCGCCCGGCAAAGCGCAAGAAGGCCGCCGCCAGCGCGAAACACGCGCTTGCCGCGCACAGCACCAAGCCGAGGTTGGCGACAAGGCGCAGGCCCGGCACCAGCGTTCCCTGCACGACCAGTGCCGTGGGCCCCACCCAGAGCAGGAATGCGGCGGCGCTGCCGAGGAGCCAACGCGCCCATCGCCGCGCCAGCATTCCGTCTCCCTCGAGCAGGCCTCGCTCGAAGCCGTATGCTCCGACGCCGAGACCGGCGAAGAAGTAGACGGCGTATTGCGGCGCAAGGCTCGGTTGAAACGCGAACGGGCCGAATTGCATCCATCGCCAAGGCTCGAACACGGCGGCGAGCGGCAGATAGGCCAGCGCCGAGATGCTTACCAGCGCGATGAAGAACCGGCCGGGATGGCTGCCGGCCTTGGCCGACAGTTCGCCCAAGGCTTCGCCCGCGCGCGGGGCGAGCCAATAGAGCCCGACGGCCGCAAGGTTGAACACCAGCAGCAGCCACAAGAACCACATCGGCCCGCTCGGCCAGAACGGCAGCGCAATCCAGTGCGACCAGAACGCCGACCAGCTCGGGTCAACCGCGGTGACCCGATAGACCGGATAGTAGGCCACCGGCATCAGCACATAGAGCCCGATCACGAACGGCACGCCGAGGCGCAGGAAGCGGTCGTAGAGGAATTTCCTGCCGCCCTTGCGCGACAGGCCCGGCCAGACGAACAGGCCGGACAAAAAGAACAGCAGCTGCATCAGGTACGAATACTGGAACGCACAGAACAGGTCGAAGCCGAGCCAGCGCGCGCTATCGACGATCGGGTTCGCCCTCCAGCCATAAGGGGCAATATCGAAAGGGAGCGCAGCATCAGGCTGCGAGTTGATGTAGGCGATACATGAATGGAATGCCACCACCATGAGGATGGCAAAGCCGCGCAGGTTGCTCAGGGCCAGGCTCGACTTGGTCATGGTGCGGACTGCTATCGCATTTCCTCATACCGGCAAAGTACACCGCGATATCGCACCCGGTCTCGAGCAAGCAAACGTCCTGCGGCATTCTCCCATCGGTGCCATTATGCTTTAATTCGCCGTCCGTACAACGAGTGCCTGCCGGGCTCCGGCAAGAAACTCGCCGTCGCAACAAACCGGCTGATCGCGGCATTCACAGCTCCAGCTAACGGGTTGAGGCGCGCATGGGCGGCCATTCGAGCAACCGATGAGCGTGCGGGCCGAGCTTCTGCGTTTGGCCCTGCGCCTCTTGAAAAAGTGGCACAGTCGCAAGTACGTGCCGATTGCGACGGCTCGGCGCCGGCTCAAGCGCATCGAAACCTTTGTTCCACGCCCGCCGGCAGGGACGCAAACGACTGCGATCGACGCAGGCGGCGTCAATGCCGTGCGCGTCGCAGTGCGCCAAGCGCGCAGCGACCGCTGCGTTCTCTATTTCCACGGTGGCGCCTACGCCATCGGCACCGCGAAGCTGCTGCGAGATTTCACCTGGCGGATCGGCGCCGCCGCGCGCGCCCACGTGCTCTATTTCGATTATCGGCTCGCCCCCGAGCATCCGTTTCCGGCGGCCCTCGAGGATGCGGTCGCGGCCTATCGCTGGCTCGCCGGCCGATTCGACCCCCGCCGGATCGCCTTCATGGGGGATTCGGCGGGCGGCGGCCTGGCGCTGGCCACGCTCTATAAGCTACGCGATGAAGGTCTAGCGTTGCCGGCCGCCGCAGTCGCGGTTTCGCCCTGGACCGACCTCGCGCTGACCGGCCCGTCGCTGCGGGCGAACGCGGCGGCCGACCCGATGCTCAACGTGGCGAACCTTCCGACGCTCGCGAACGACTACCTCGCCGGCGCGGATCCGCGCCATCACTATGCCTCTCCGCTCTACGGCGACGCGTCCGGGCTGCCGCCGACACTGATTCACGTCGGCAGCGACGAGATCCTGCGCGACGATTCCATCCGAATGGCCGAGAAATTGAAAGCGGCGGGATGCGACGTGGAAATCGAAGTGTGGCCGCGCATGCCGCACGCGTGGCACCTGTTTGCGCGCATCATACCGGAGGGCCGTCACGCGCTGGCGCGGATCGGCACGTTTCTGCAGCGAAGGCTCTGACGCTCGCCGCTGGGATGGCGGGCTAAGATTTGCTCGCGCGCGAATGCGGTGTTTTCGCTTTACGCAGCGTTACGAGCTAAGAAGCCAAACCACCTTCTCATGCACGCATGGTCCTTCGCCGTTTTCGCAAGGAAATTATCCTTGCAAGCTTTGCGGCAGAAGCGCAGGCCCCAATGGTGATGACAGACAAGACCGAACTTGCCACCACAGTATGAACAGCGGTTCTCCGACTTGGTCATGACGCGCTCCTCCGGCTGCAGGCATCGGCACGGCGGCGAATTTCGTTGACTCGTCTAGCTTCAACTCCATCAGCGCTGCGCGCTTGCCGGCAACGCAGCGCTGCGCTGGCGGTCAGGTAAGCACGCTGCATTGCTGCGAGATGTCCGCCGAATTAACGTTTCGCAATCAAGTCGGCGAACAGATCGTCCGTATCCCTCAAGGTGTCAGGCCGGGCGAGTTGCCGGTCGTGCTGCCGTCTCAAATGTGGGTGGAACCGGCTACGTACTCAGCGGCTGTGGGCGGAGCGGCGCGGCGTTTTCGAAACTGCGCTTCCTCGGCGTCATCGGCGCAAAACTCCGAGCAGAAGTGCTGCCCGGCGGACGTGCGCCAGACTTCCACGTAGCCATCGCGGGGGCGGAACGGCTCGCCGCAGAACATGCAGCAGCGCAGGCTGCCGTTCATGAGATACCTGCTGCTCGTGAGCATCGGAATCTCTCCACCAACTTGGGGTATCTCAATGGTGCGTCGCGATTCGTTAATGCTTGATTAACTTGCGCCTGCGGCCGCCAGGCGCTCGGGATGACGAACTCAGAGGATTGCTGCGCCCGAGATGCAACCCTTCGTGCCGCGCACGAGTTTTGCAGCGCTTGCTGGCGTCCGACGCTCCTCGCCGCGTATGTGGCAAATTAACCACACCCGGACGAAATCACGTCATGCCCGCGAATTTGGCCGTCATCGGGCCATGGTTTGCACCCCCAGTACGGGTCGGACATCGGTGGGGGGAGTAGGAACGTGTCTTCCATCAACAGCACTTGGCGCGCGGGCAGCGGCGCACATCGCTTCTGTTGCCGTCCGCGCAAGGTCTCATCCTCAGGCATGCCGCTAGCGCTGCGGTTGCTCGCCGCGGCGCTGACCGCGGCGGCGCTGGCGGCCTGCGCGCAGCAGCCGCCCGTGATGACCAGCAGCCGTCCGGCCGTGCAGGAGGGCGCCCGCAAGACGGTCGCCCGGCATCGCGCGCCGTCGGTCGTCGCCAGATATCATGCGCAGCCGGCGAGCGAGCAACAGACCGGGGGCACGAAACGCGGGAACTATGGGCTTGCGAGCTTCTACAGCTACGACCCGCACACCGCGAGCGGCGAGAAGTTCGACAAGAACGAATTGACCGCCGCCCACCGGACATTGCCGTTCGGGACGCGGCTGCGCGTCACCGACGTCGATACCGGACGCTCGGTGACGGTGCGCGTCAACGACCGCGGCCCGTTCGTTCGCGGCCGCGTCGTCGACGTCTCGGCGTCCGCCGCCGAAACGCTCGGCATCACCGGCGCGCGGCAGGATATGAGGAGAGCGGCACGACGGCCACACGGCCGCCGCGCCGCCTCCTCATGAACAAGCCTGGACGGTCGTAGCCGAAGCGAAGCAAAAGCACGCGCTTAAGGCGCGTCAAAGACGCGCGTGAACGCGCTTAAGCCACGCAGAACCGGCGCGCGCGAAGGCGCTGAAGACTACTGCGCCCGACGGCGCTTACGCAGACTGCGCAAGCGCGTCCACTTGGGAGCGTCTCCAAATTCCCCCGCGAGCCAGAGAATGAAACCGCCGAACGCCAGAATAGCAATTTCCCCGAACATCAGAAGTAACAGCACCACCCACGTGGACTGATGCATCAAGCCGCCCCGTCGTTTTTGCGACCCCCATTTGTTGTGGTTGGGCGACATGGCAGCAGAAAATCGGTCCGGCACTGTGGCCCGATTCAAATAAATGCAAAGCGTTGCAAAAATCTCACAGTTCTTGCTATGCGTCCTGGCAGCGAATGTGCCGCTGGATACCGTCGCCCGTGTCATCGAGCGGCGCGGTTGAGTCTCGCGCGCAAAAGGCTCATTCTCCTCCTCAGCCCACGGAAAGCAGACCGCCATGACCGTCGCACGCTTCCCCCAGCTCGCCCATTGGGGCGCCTTCACGGCCCTGGTCGAGGACGGACGTGTGGTCGGCTGCGAGCCGTTTGCACGCGACCCTGCGCCGTCGAACATGCTCGACGCCATCCCCGAGATGGTGCACTCGCCTTTACGCATCGCGCGGCCCGCCATCCGCGAAGGCTGGCGCGAGGGAAAGGAGCGCACCGGCGCCGACCGTTTCCGCGAGGTATCCTGGGAGGAAGCGCTCGCCGCCGTCGCCTCCGAGCTTGCGCGCGTGCGCGAAACATTCGGCCATGCCGCGATTCTCGGCGGCTCCTACGGCTGGTCGTCGGCAGGCCGCGTCCATCATGCCCGCAGCCTGCTGCGGCGGTTTCTGTTCCTCGGCGGCGGCTGCGTCGACCAGGTCGCCAATTACAGCTTCGGCGCGGCGCAATACGTCCTGCCGCGGGTGATCGGCACCTTCCAGCCGGTGGTAGGCCAGGTCACCGACTGGTCCTCGATCGTCAAGCACGCGCGGCTGATCCTTGCCTTCGGCGGGCTCGCCACCAAGAACGGCCAAGTCACCTCCGGCGGCGCCGGCGCTCATACCATGGAGACGTGGCTGCGACGCGCGAAAGAGGCCGGCATCGAGTTCGTTTCCATCACCCCGCTCAGGTCCGATTCGCCCGACTTTCTCGGCGCGCAATGGGTGCCTATCCGCCCCAATACCGACACCGCGCTGATGCTGGCGATGATGCATACGCTTGTCACCGAAGCGCGCTACGATACGGAGTTCGTCGCACGCTATTGCGTCGGCTTCGAGCCTTTCCGCCGCTACCTGCTCGGTCTCGATGATGCCATAGCGAAGGACGCGCAGTGGGCCGAGGCGATCACCGGGGTTGGCGCCGATACCATCCGCGAGCTCGCGCGCCGCGCGGCCGCGACCCGCAGCATGATCACTTGCGCGTGGTCGCTGCAGCGCGCGCACCACGGCGAGCAGCCCTATTGGGCTTCGATCGTGCTGGCGGCGATGCTGGGCGGCATCGGGCTACCCGGCGGCGGCTTCGGCTTCGGCCACGGCTCGACCAACGGCATCGGTGTGCCGCGCGTCGATGTGGCGGGACCCGAGGTGCCGCTGCCGCTCAACCCGGCGCGCGCCATGATTCCGGTGGCGCGTATCGCCGACATGCTGCTCAATCCGGGCGCGAGCTACGCCTTCAACGGCCGCCGCTATACCTTCCCCGATATTCGCCTGGTCTACTGGGCCGGCGGCAATCCCTTCCATCACCATCAGGACCTCAACCGCCTGCAGCGTGCATGGCAGAAGCCGCAGACGGTGATCGTGCACGAGAGCTGGTGGACGCCGACCGCGCGCCATGCCGACATCGTGCTGCCGGCCACCACCACGCTCGAGCGCAACGACGTCGGAGGCTCGACCCGCGATACGTTCATTCTCGCCATGCACCGCGCCATCGACCCGATCG
>WNFT01039371.1_pt1 | contig 10817 bp, 9 predicted proteins | sample 5400191 | NCBI WGS metagenome assembly WNFT01 (sample SAMN13153359, study PRJNA577476) | soil metagenome | isolation source: 80 cm saprolite under Madrone tree | place: USA:California | collected 2016-06-14
TCGCCGTTCCAGACCCTATTAACGGGCGGCAATCTCGCCTTCGACGGCCGCCGCTCGGTGCTGAAGCAGTGGCTCGATGTGTCCGGGCCCTCGCTCGTCGCGCTCCGTGTCCGCGAAGCGCTGCAGCCCGGCCTTACTGCACCGTGAACGAGCCGCCCTGGTCCGTCACCGTCACCTTCATCGATGACCCGGGGAGGCCGCCCGCGATGTCGACCTCGTTCGAGCGAATCACGGTGACGGTCTGACCACCCGTCCTTCCGTTGCTCCCCGCCGGAATGTCATAAGCGCCCGTGTCAGGGGCCTGGACGGAGAATCCGCCGCTACTCAAGCTGATCGTCGCAGCCTTCGCCACCGTCGGAGTCGTCCAGCTCACGTGGAGCGCCGTACTCACGGGCACGGTCGAGCCTGCTACCGGCGCGTTGATGGCGTGCGTTCCCGGGTAACCCAGGACGACGCCTTGCACCTTGTCCGTGCCGTTGACGACCGTCAAGCTCAGGTCGCCCGAGGGATAGGACGTCTTCGAGGCCGTGTAGCTGCCACCGCCCGCGTAAGCCAGCGCGACGTCGCCGAACGCGGCGTTGTGAACCGTGACGGTCGCGCCGGTAACGTTGGCGTTGAGCCCATCCTTGAGGGTGACGGAAAAGTTGGTCAGCGGGCTCGTCGCCGGGGTGGTGGCCGACACGATCACGTCCACGGTGCTGGTCACCTTCAAGGTCGAAGATCCGGATCCGGCGCGGTTGTGATCGACTGCGCTGCTCGAACTGCCGCCACAGGCGGCAGCCATGGCGGCGATGACGAGGATTCGTTTCATGGTCTGCTCCCTTTCAGATTCTTTTCTGAAGACCACCAAGCGCTCAGGCGAGGCCACGCGACATTGTGCGCGCGGCGCGCACTTGCACTTCCGTCGCGCGATTCATGGGATAAAGTTCGCCGCTCGCAGGAGGGCTTCATTTGCTGCTCGCGCTGCTGCTCGTCACAGGAAACTTTCCTCCCGACGTCGCTCAGAGGCTGGTCGGGGGCTCCCTCACCAGCGGGGTCGCCTATGCGCGGCTCGAGGAGCTGACGGATACCATCGGTCCTCGCCTCTCCGGATCGGCCGGCGCTGAAGCCGCCGTGCAATGGGCGCTGAAGAAGCTCCAGCAGGACGGTCTCGCAGCTCACCTCGAGCCGGTGAAAGTCCCTCACTGGGTGCGCGGGGAGGAGAGCGGCGAAGTCCTGCCGTCACCGGGTATGGCCGGACACCGCCTCGCCTTGACGGCTTTGGGCAACAGCGTCGGCGGTGCTGCGAACGCGGAGGTCGTAGAAGCGCGCTCGCTCGCGGAAGCGGTCTCGCTCGGCGCCGCCGCGCGAGGAAAGATCGTCTTCTTCAATCATACGATGTCCGCTACCGCGGATTACGGGAAGTTCATCGAATTGCGCACGCACGGCCCCTCTGCCGCAGCGCGGGTGGGAGCCGTGGCGATGCTCATGCGCTCGCTCGCGACCGGCTCGCTCCGCTCGCCGCACACGGGGATGACCAGCTACGACGCGGATGCTCCGCGCATTCCTGGTGCGGCGATCAGCACCGAGGACGCGGCTCTGCTGCATCGCCTGCTGCGGCGCGGCCCGGTGCGCGTGCGGCTCTCGCTCGGATGCCGCATCCTCCCCGACGCCGATTCCGCCAACGTGGTGGCCGACGTGCGCGGACGGGAGAAGCCGGAGGAGGTGGTCCTGATCGGCGCGCACCTCGACTCCTGGGACCTCGGCCAGGGCGCAAACGACGACGGCGCCGGCGTCGCGATGGTGATGGAAGCCGGCCGGCTGATCGCCGCGCTCCCGCAGCATCCGCGCCGGACGGTGCGCGTGGTGCTCTTCATGAACGAGGAGAACGGCCTCGCCGGCGGAAAGGGATATGCCGCCGCGCACCAGGGCGAGTTGGCACGGCACGTCGCGGCGCTCGAAGCGGACAGCGGCGCCGGCCCGCCGCTCGCCGTTCATCTGCGCGCCGGCGACGGCGGGGCGTCGATGCTGGCGCCGTGGCTTGCGCCGCTTGCGTCGCTCGGCATCGGGCTCGAGGACGGAGACGCGAGCGGAGCGGACCTGGGCCCGCTGGATCCGTCCGGCGTGCCGTTGTTCGCCGTGCATCCGGACGTCACGCATTATTTCGACATCCATCACACCGCCGCGGACACGCTCGACAAGATCGATCCGGCAAACCTGGCCAGGAATGCCGCCGCCATCGCGGTGGTCGCTTATGCGTTGGCCGAGATGCCCGGCACCCTGCCCCGCCCGACTCCGGAGCCTTCGCACGACAAGCAAGAGGTGACGCGTCCTCCGGCGCACTAGAAATTGTGCTAGGAGGCGCGCCATGAAGACGCTGCGAAGCTTCGTCCCGGCATCGATTTCGGCGCCGCCGTCGAGTTCGGACGTTCACAGGGCGGTCCCGCCCTGCGCGAGCTCACCTTCGCGCAGCGCGGAGCCCTGCTCGGATCCTGGAGCAAGGCGCTGCACGCCGCGCGCGACGAGCTCATCGCCCTCTCCATGGAGAACGGCGGCAACACGCGCAGCGACGCCAAGTTCGACATCGACGGCGCCATCGCCACGCTCGCCCACTACGCGGAGCTCGGTGCCCAGCTCGGGTCGCTGCGCGCGCTGCGCGACGGGGATGCGGTCCAGCTCGGCCGCACCGCGCGCTACGCGGGCCTCCACCTGTGGGTCCCACGGGACGGCGTGGCGGTGCACATCAACGCGTTCAACTTCCCGGCCTGGGGCACCTGCGAGAAAGCGGCGTGCACTCTGCTGGCGGGGATGCCGATCCTGAGCAAGCCCGCCACCAGCACCGCGCTCGCCGCCTGGCGGGCGGCGGAGATCGGCGCCGGCATCCTTCCGGGCGGCGCTTTCCAATTCATCTGCGGCTCGCCCGGAGATCTGCTCGACCGGCTCGGACCTCAGGACGTGGTCGCGTTCACCGGATCCTCGCAGACCGCGGCAAAGCTGCGTGAGCAGCTCGCCCGCCGAGGGGCGCGCCTGAACGTAGAAGCGGACTCTTTGAACGCGGCGGTCCTCGGGCCTGACGTGCAGACGGGCAGCGCCACCTGGGACCTGTTCGTCCAGGACGTCGTGCGCGACCTGACGCAGAAGACGGGCCAGAAATGCACGGCGATCCGCCGGATCTTCGTCGGCGGCGATCAACTCGCCTCCGCCCAGGAGGCGCTGGTCGAGCGGCTCGGGCAGGTGCGCGTCGGCGATCCGGCCCGGCCGGAAGTGACCATGGGTCCGGTGAGCACCGCCGATCAGCTGCGCGACGTTCGCGCGGGAATCGCGAAGCTCGCCACCGAGTCCCAGCCGGTGTTCGGCGGCGACGGCAGCGTGAAGGCGCTCGCCCCGGAGGGCAAGGGCTATTTCGTCTCTCCGGTCCTCCTGCTCTCCCGGGATCCCGCCGGCGCGAAGGTGATGCACAAGGACGAGGTGTTCGGTCCGGTCGCCACTCTCGCCGCATCCAGCTCGCCCGCGGATCTCGTCCGGCGCGGCGGCGGCGGTCTGGTCTGCTCGGTGTACAGCGACGATCGCGATTTCCTGCGCCGGTGCGTTCTCGCCATCGCGCCCTACCACGGCCGCATCTACATCGGCAGCGAGAAGGTCGCCGGGCAGACGATGGGACCCGGCACCGTCCTGCCGCAGCTGCTCCACGGAGGCCCCGGCCACGCCGGGGGCGGCGAGGAGCTCGGCGGTCTGCGCGGCCTGCAGCTCTATTCTCAGCGGGTCGCCATTCAGGGCGACCGCGCACTGCTCGATTCCATCGCTCCAGCGCTCGAGCAGGCGAAATCCTGAGAACGCCGGGCGATGGCTTGCGGCCGTGGGCGCTACTGCGCCGAATGCCAGAGCGTGAAGAGCGGCTCGGCCTCCGCGACGAAGCTCTCGTGGCGAGGGCGCCAGTCGAGGTCGTTGCGCGCCTTCTCGCTGGAGATCTGCTGATCGAGCATCAGCGCCTCCTGGTACGGCGTACCGTCCGGCTTTTGCGGCTGCACCTTGCCGTCCTTCCCGGCGGCCCGTGCGGCTGCCTCCGCAACCTCGCGCTGCGTGAGCCGGGAAGCGTCGACCGCGTAGTACACGGATCCGGCCGGCGCCCGTTCCACCAGCCGGACGTACAGCTCGGCCAGATCGTCGATGTGCACCAGCGCCCAGTGGTTTTCGCCCGGACCGACGGTATGTGCCGCGCCGTGCTTCAGCGCGGTTCCGAAGAACATCGCCGGGATCCCCCCGCGCTGTCCGCCGTAGACGATCCCGGGCCGGACCACGACGGAGCGGATTCCGTCCTTCGCCATCTCCAGCGCCGCCTGCTCGTGCGCCGGGCGCCAGGAAACCGCTCGCACCGGCTTGAGCGGCGTGCTTTCGTCGGCGCCATCGTTGGTGTCGCCCTGTACCCAGCAGCCGCTCGTATAGATGAACGTCGCCCCGACCTGTCCCCGCAGCAGATCGCGCGCGCTGGAGATCGACTTGCGATCGAGCTCCGGCCCCTTCGGCGACCATTCCTGGGCGACGTGAACGAAGGCCGCTCGTCCCCAGGCGGCGCCCGCGTAGCCGGCGGGATTCCCCAGATCGCCGGTCACCAGCTTCACGCCAGCCTGCTTGAGGGGCTCCCCCTTCGCTTCCGAGCGCACGAGCGCGAGCACGTCGTGCCCGGCCTTCTTCAGCGCGAGCGCGACCGCTGAACCGATGTACCCGCTGCCGCCCGTGAGGAAGATCTTCATGCACCCTCCAGATGGGAGCGCACTGTGTACGCCGTGCAGCGCGGCCCGCCAAGAGCAAACGTGACCTGCGTAGTCATCTTCGCACCGCCACCTCTGGTACGCGGCGGGATGTGTGTGTAGATCCCACCTGCAATAAATCCAAGTGTCGGGATTGTTTCAGCTTAGTGTCGTAACGCGGCGCAGCGGTTCACGGCCCCATGTTTGCTACCAAGCACGGTGCGATGGGCAACGTCGAGCTTCTTCCAGTCCGCAGCACCGAGCGAGTTGCAGTCCTCCTCAACGCGAACGCGCGCAGCGTCTCCGACGCGCTGAAGCGCGAGCTGGAAAACTTCGTTCCTCCCGAGGACTTGTACTACTCGCGCTGCTTCGACGATGCCCGCTCGATCGCGCGGCAGGTCCTCGACAAGGGCTACCGCACGGTCCTCACCGGCGGTGGCGACGGCACCTTCGTCGGTTACGTGAACTGCCTGTTCGAGCAAGCGCGGCAGCCAAGCGCCTCGACGGCGCGCGGCGCGCTCAAGCTCGTGCCGGTCCCGGCGAACGAGATTCTCATGCCGCGATTCGGCGTGCTCCGGCTCGGAACGGGGAACGCTGTCGCCGAGTTCGCCGGCGCGAGCGGCCGCCGGCTTGGCGTGGTCGAGGACATCCTGCGCGCCCGCTCCGGCGAGGTCTCGATTGCGCGCCCGCTGCACCTGCTCCTGCACGAAGGCAAGCGCGCCCCGTTCGCCGGCCTGGGCATCGACGCGAAGGTGCTGAACGATTACGTCAGCCTCAGGGACCGCATCGGGCCTGGCGGGCTGGGATACTTCTGCTCGGTGGTCGGGAAGACGCTCCCCTCCTACATGCTGCAGCGGGGCATTCCCAATGTGGAAGTGGTGAACCTTGGAGGTCCCGCGCAGCAGATCGGCCCGGACGGCAAGCCGATCGGACGCGACATCGGCACCGGCGAGGTCATCTACCGCGGCCCCTGCAAGATCGCCGCGGCGGGCACGGTCCCGTACTACGGCTTCGGCTTTCGCGTCTTCCCGTTCGCGCTGCGAGCGCCCGGCAGGTTCCAGCTGCGCCTCACGGCCATCGGCGTTCCGAAGATCCTCGCCAACCTGCGCGCTCTCTGGCGCGGCGGTCCGCCTCCTTCGGGCATCCTCGATTTTCACTGCGACAAGGTCTCCATCCGCTTCGACCGCGAGATGCCACTCCAGGTGGGTGGCGACGCGGAGGGTTACCGCCGTGAAGTGGTGTTCGAGATGGCCGAGCGCCCGCTCGAGCTGCTCGATTTCCGCGCCTCGCAGCAGCGCGACTAGTCAGTCTTTCGCCAACGTCGCCATGTAGCGGTCGATCCGGTCGCGGAACTCGTCGCCGGAATCGATGAACTGCACGCCGACGCCGGGCTGTTTTCCCCCGACCGCGAGCTGCCGGTGCACGACGATGCCGTTCGACGTCACCGACGCCACGTCGTCCGGAAGCTGGATCTCCACCTGCACGGCGGTGTCCAGCGGAGGAGGGTCGTCGGTCTGGATGAAGATGCCGCCGCGGCTGATATTGGTCGCGTGTTCCAGGACGAAGTCGCGCGCGCTGCGGAACCGCACGCCGAGCGTCACCGGGAGGCGCGGAAAGCCGCGCTGGTTCCCGTCGTCGGCCTGATCGCGATCGGAGAGAAGATGCGAGATGCGCATGCGCGCTTGCGGATCGACGACGATGAAGTCTGCCCAGAAACCCGCCTCCTTCGGCGCGCCGGCCTTGGCGCGCGCGACGCGGCCGATCGCCACCTCGGGGACGGCAGTGTTCGGCAAGTACAGCGCCATCGACACGCGGGCGCCCACCTGCGGAGGAGCGAGCGAGCGCACCGCGATTCGACCTTCAAGCGGCATGCCGCGGATCGGGCCCGCTCTTCCGCCAGCTTACAGGATGAACACAAAGTTGCCCGAGGCCAGATCCCGGGCTCCCGGCCAGAAAACTGGCCATCTCACAATACGTTAGAAGCGAGTTCCGCCAGCGCGGAACGCTCACCTTTGGTCAGGGTGATGTGTCCCGCGAGCCGCTCGTGCTTGAACTTGTTGACCACGTGGACGAGGCCGTTGCTGGTCGAGTCCACGTAGGGATTGTCGATCTGGTAGGGGTCGCCGGTGAGCACGATCTTCGTGTTGTCGCCCACCCGCGTGATGATGGTCTTCACCTCGTGCGGCGTGAGGTTCTGCGCTTCGTCGACCACGATGTACTGGTTGGGGATGCTGCGGCCGCGGATGTACGTGAGCGGCTCGATCGCCACCAGCCCGAGATCGATCAGCTCCTTGTAGCTGCGGCCGGCCTTCTTGTCGGCGCGCGAGAGGCCCATGAGGAACTCGACATTGTCGTAGATCGGCTGCATCCACGGGTTCAGCTTCTCCTCGACTGTCCCGGGCAAGAAGCCGATGTCCTTGCCCAGCGGAAACACCGGCCGGCTCACCAGCATCTTCTGGTAGACCTGCTCCTCCATCGTCTTCTGCAGCCCGGCGGCGATCGCGAGCAGCGTCTTTCCCGTTCCGGCCTTGCCGACGATGGTGACCAGCTTGATCTCGTCGTTGAGCAGCAGGTCGAGCGCGAAGCTCTGCTCCTTGTTGCGCGGCCGCAGTCCCCAGGCGCCCTCCTTCAGCGACTTGAGCAGCGGGACGAACCGGCCTTTCTGCGCGCTGTACTTGCTCAGCGCGGTGTGATTCGGGGCGTTTCGGTCCTTGAGCAGCGCGAACTCGTTCGGATACACGCCGTTGACCCCATCGGGCGGGGCCAGCTCGCCGCGGGCGTAGAAGTCGTCGATGTCGCCCTTGCCGACCTCGAGCTCGCGCACCCCCATGTAGACCTCGGGGTTCTCGATCTTGTCGTTCTCGTAGTCCTCGGTCACCAGCCCGAGCGCGTCGGCGCGGATGCGCAGGTTGATGTCCTTGGTGACGAACACGCAACGCAGATTCGGCTCGCGCTCTTTCACGTCCATGGCGAGGGCGAGGATGCGGTTGTCGGCGACGTGCTGGTTCATCAGCTCGCGGGGCAACTCGCGCTCCGTGAACAGGACCCGCAACGTCCCGCCGCTCTCCAGCGGCACGCCCTCGGTCAGGCTGCCGTTCTCCTCCCGGAAGGCGTCCAGATCGCGCGACACCTGCCGCGCGTTGCGGCCCAGCTCGGAGAGGTCGCGCTTGAACTTGTCGATCTCCTCGACGACGTAGATGGGGATGATGACGTTGTTGTCTTTGAACTGGAAGAGAGCGCGCGGGTCATGGAGCAGGACGTTGGTGTCGAGGACGTAGTTCTTTCTCAACCTGGGCTCCCGGGAAGGACGGATCGTAGATCGCCGTGGACCCCGGGGGAAGCGGGATTTGCGGCGAAAACACGGTTTCGTCCAGCCTGTTTCGCGCGATACAGCGCCTTGTCAGCGGCCTCCAGCAACTCCTCGGCGCCGTCACCGCCGCCGGACCAGGTGGAGAGACCGGCGCTGACCGTCACCTTCAAAGTCCCCTGTTCGGTGGGATGGTGCGCCCCGCCCACCGCCTTGCGGATGCGCTCGGCGATGGCGAGCGCGCCGCGCGCGTCCGTCTCGGGAAGGATCAGCGCCATCTCCTCGCCGCCGTATCGGGCGACGATGTCCGTCTCGCGCGCCTGTCTCGTCAGCAAGCTCGCTACGCTGCGCAGCACGGCGTCGCCCGCCGGATGCCCGTAGCCGTCGTTCACCTGCTTGAAGTGGTCGATGTCCAGCAGGAGCAGCGAGAGCGGCCGCTGGTAGCGCCCGGCTTCTCGCAAGCGGGCAAGAAGCTGCGCATTGAACGTCCTGCGGTTGAGCAGGCCGGTGAGCCCGTCGGTGGTGGCGAGCCGCTCGGCTTGCGCGTACAGCCTCGTGCGCACCAGCGCTTCCGCTGCCTGCAGCGCCAGCATCGCCAGCTCCTTCTGCGCGGCTTCCGGAAGCGCGTCCGGGCTGTGCGAGCCGCACACCAGGGTCCCGACCACGCTCTCGCCCGCCTTGAGCGGAAAGATCTTCAGCGCCGCAAGGCCGCGCACGACCGTCCCCGCGTCGAAGATCAACACCCGATCCATCGCGCCGAGGGCGCGCCCGGGCAACGGCGCGCCGAGCTTGACGACGTTGCTGACCAGACCCGCATTCTCGCCGAAGGACAGTTCGCGCAGCGGCGACGCCCCCTTCCCGTCCACTGCCACCACGCGATGGCGCCGATCCTCGACCAACGTGATCGCACAAAGATCGAGGGCGCCGCACATCTGCCGCGCCTGCGCGATGGCCGTTTGCGCCGCTTGCTGCGGCGTGGTGGTCTTGTTCAGCTCCTCCAGCGCCCGGAAGAATCGCGCTTTCTCCTCTTTCTCCCGGCGGACCGCGCCGAGCAGCCGCTCCGCCTCGACCGCGCGGGTGACTTCGCTCGCGAGCGCCTCCAGGACGCGCTGCTCCTCCGCCGAGAACCTCGCCGCCCTGTCCGCAACCAACGCTCCCATCAGTCCGCCGCCACGCTCCTCGAGCGGGACGCCGCAGAAGGCCGCGACCGGCGACCGCTCCTCGTAGTACGTGATCTGCACCGCGCCGTCGTCGAGCCGCACCGAGCGTTGCGCGCTGAGAACGGCACCGAGCGCGCCTTCGCGCGATGAGAGCGGGCCGCGAAACATCCTCTCGCTCACCGAGACGCACTCCCGCAGGCGCACGCTCTCCCCGTCGGGCGAGAGCAGGAATACGGCCACCGTGTGCGGCCGCAGCGCCGCCTCGGCTACGGCGAGCGCGCCGCGAAGGACCTCCTCCACCTCGGCGACGCCGGCGAGCAGGTGCCGCTCCGCGGCGTCCGGGCCGTCCGACGAGACGGCGACCAACCGCAGCTCCCGGGCCCGCGCCTCCGCGTCAGCGACGCGCTTGCGCACCGCCAGCCCCTCCGCGCGGCGCGCCGCCGCCAGCCGCGCCCCGAGCAGCGCGTGGTACAGCGCCGCGAAAAGGATGGCGAACGAGGCGTGCGCGGCGATCTGCGGCCAGAGGACCGTCAGCGCGGCGTCGAGCGCGACCAAAGCTGCCAGCAGCGGAATGGCTGAGCGCAACGGAAGGGCCAGCACGTACGCCGCCGCGAGCAAGTACATGAGCGGCTGCAGGGGCGGCGCGAGCTGCGTCAGCGCCAGCACCGCGAGCGCGCAGACGAATCCCTCCTCGAGCGCGTACCAGGGCCTGCGCCGGGTCGAGAGCCCCCAGCGGGCGAGTGCGCCCAGGACGGCTGCGGCGAGCAATGCCCACGGTGCGGGATGCACGCTCGAGAACGCACCGCAGAGCAGCAGGACGCACACCGCGCCGGCCGCGGTGGGGAGCGCCGCGAGGGCCGCCCAGCTCCGTGCTCTGCCCGTCCGCGGCGGCATCGGTCACTCGAACTTGAAGAGGACTTCGTCCTGTCGCACGAACCCGAGCTGCTCGCGCGCCGCCTTCTCCAGCGCCGAATCTTGAAGGGGCGGCGAGAGCAAGCGCACGGTCCTGGCGAGGCGCGCGTTCTCCTCGCGCAGCTCGCGGTTCTTCTGCTCCTGCCGTTCGATGTCCGCCCGCAGCCGTTCCAGACGGCGAAGCCCCTTCGCGCCCGCGAGCGACATCGCGCTCAGGCACAAGGCGGCTCCGAGAGCACCGAGCACCAGCTTCTTCCGCGGCGAGAGGCTCTCCAGCATCTCGCCGCGACGCTACACCGGGGTCCCAGCGGCGCAAGAAAACGTCAGCGTGACTCGAATGCGTGCTCCAGGTCCTCCATCAGGAGCTCGTAGACGCGCCCGGAGATCTGCTCGAGGAATTCCTCGCCGTCGGGCAGCTCGTCCTTGCCGCCGGCCTCGTGCCCGCGGCTGCGCGTGCGCCTTGCGGTGTGGATGCCCGACGAGTCGCCCATCCCTTCGCCCTCTGGAGCAAGGCGGAAACCCGGCTCGGGACGGCGCAGGTTCAGCGTCTCCATCGGCGGGCCGTGGCCATAGCCGTGCTCGGACTGGAGCGCCTCGCCCTCGGCCGTGCGCACGTCGAGGTTCGCGCGGCCCTTCTGCAGCACGTGCGTCAGCTCGTGCGCGATCAGCTTCTGCCCTTCCACCGACGCCGGATTGAAGCGGCCCGGCGCG
>WNFT01005836.1_pt1 | contig 10816 bp, 9 predicted proteins | sample 5400191 | NCBI WGS metagenome assembly WNFT01 (sample SAMN13153359, study PRJNA577476) | soil metagenome | isolation source: 80 cm saprolite under Madrone tree | place: USA:California | collected 2016-06-14
TCCGGGAGGGCTTCGTGCGGGCGGAATACGCCGCGCTGCTCCTCGTCGGGAGGAGCGCGCCCGAGCTCCTCGACCGGTTCGCCGCGTGGCACGCCCCGGCCGTCCCGCGCGCCTGGCTCGACCCGAGTCAGACCTGAGGGAAGCGTGGTCGTGCCGGCGATTGCGCCCTCGCCGGACCGGCTGGGATCACGGCCTCGCGGGCGGGACGTAGGGGATGCCGTAGGACTCCAATATCTTTGTGATCGTGCCGGCGGAGAGTAAGTCGCCGATCAGCCGATTCAGCGCATCCACGAGCGCCTGATCGGTGTTGAGCAGCCGCACCGCAACGTTCCAGCGGAACTCGGGATCAGGACTCGCCGTGTCGACGGCCCGCACCGACCCTGGGTGTTGCTTGAGATACCAGCCGACGTACGGGCCTGTGGCGAAGCCAGCGGCGGCCGTGTCACTCGCGACCGCGTCGAGGATGTCGAGCTGGCTGCCGAACGACGCGGTCGGGATCGCGCGTTGGCTCAGAATGTAGTGGGGCCACGAGGTGTGCTCCACGCCGATCTTACCGTCCTTCACGTCCTCGAGCTGACGGATCTTGGTGCTGCGCGCCGGAACGACGAGGACGTAGCCGCTGCCCATGTATGGCCGGGTGAACCGCGTTGGCCCCTTGTCCTCAGGCGGCGCGCCAGGCTTAACGATCGCGCCCATGACGGCATCGCAGTGCGCACGTCGCGCGTGCCGGGAGAACACGATCCAGCTCACCCCGAGTCGGACGCCCAGGCTCTTCGTCAGGGCGTCAGCGATCTCGAGCTGGAAGCCCGGCTGCGCCTGTCCCTGCGCCGAAAACGGGAGCGCGTCGGGGTGCGCGCAGACCGTGAACGTTCCGCTCTCGCGGATGGCCGCGAGCGGCGCGCCCGCCACGCTCCCCGTGGTCGTCGCCAGCGCGACAACGACGGCGACGATGACGCCAAGCGCCCGGCGCCGCACTCTCACTCCTTGGCGCTCTGGAGCGACTTGATGTACGCGATGAGCTTCCAGATGTCCTCGGGAGCCAGCAAGGTCTGGAACGCGGGCATCGGGGGTGCGCCGGAGGCGATGCGCTGGTAGAGATAACGCGTATCGAACTCGCGGCCCCGGAGTGCGGGCGCGCGCGAGAGACGGCCCTCGGCGCCGTGGCAGTACCCGGTGCACGTTTGCCGGAATAAGTGGGCACCGGCGTCGACGATGCTCGGATCCATCAGATCGAACGGCGGCGTCGTCGGCATAGGCGGAGGCTGTCGCATCGCTTGGGCCACGGCCCGCGACGTCGTGGCGGTCGTCGCGAGCAAGAGCCCGCACGCGACGACGACGGCTCGGTTCCTCATCCTGGTCCTGTATCACCCTCGAGCAGAGCAGGCGAGAGGGGCGCTCGCTGCCGCCCCTCACACCGATAGCGCAACGCTTCTACTTCAACGAGAAAACGAACAGTGCGGCGCCGCGCGGAAAGTCAGCCACCTCGGGCCACAGCGCCGGATACAGGCCGAGAACCAGCGACCCCAGTCCGCTGGGAACAGCGATGTACTGTTTGCCCTTGACGGCGTAGCTGATCGGCCCGCCGCGGTGTCCGGAGCCTGTCCGGAAGTGCCACAGTTCTTCCCCGGTGTCCGCATTGTAGGCGCGAACCACACCTTCGACGTCGCCGTGGAAGACCAGCCCACCGCCCGTCGAAAGAACGCTTCCGATCGGCGGATACTTAAAGTTGACGCTCCACTTCCGCTCGCCCGTCACGGGATCGCGGGCATCTAAATGCCCGTAGGCTTCACCCCCCGGCGGATGCTTCGCCACCTGATCGCCGCCGAAGAACAGTCCCGCCGCGGGCTCCGTCACCGGCGTCTGCTTCTCGACGGTGACCTCCTCGCACACTTCCATCGCGGTGTTGTACCAGAGGCCCGTCCTGGGGTTGTACGAGCCGGAGTTCCAGCTTCGCCCTCCGGCGATCCACGGACAGATGAAATGCGGCTTGCCGAGCCGCGGCGGATTGCGCTCGATGAGCTCGCCCGTCTTCGGGTCGATGCCCTTCACCCAGTTGAAGACGTGATTCATCGGCCACACGTTCTGGATCTTCCCGTTGGTCCGGTCGTACACGAACACGAAGCCGCTCTTGTTCTGGTGAACCAGCAGCCTCTTGCCGTCACGGTCGAGCACCAGGCTCTCCCCGAGCCCGGCATCGTAGTCCCAGTCGTCGTGGGGGATCTCCTGGTGGTACCACTTGAGTTGGCCGGAATCCGGATCGAGCGCCAGAACGGACGACGTGTAAAGATTGTCGCCCGGGCGTGCCTGACCCCAGTCATAGTCTGGCGCCGGGTTGGCCGTGCCCCAGTAGAGGAGGTTCAGCGCGGGGTCGTAGGAGCCCGTCATCCAGCCGCCGCCGCCCCCGAACTTGCCGGAGTCGCCGCCCCAGCTCTTCTGATCGTTCTTAATCGTGTTGAACTCCCACGCTTTCTCGCCGTTCGCCGCCTTCAGGGCGAAGATTTTGCCCTGGATCGGCAGCTCGCCGGAGGTCTGGCCGATGATGACCTTGTCTTTGACGACCAAAGGGGCGCCAGTGAAGTTGCAACTACACTTCTTGGTGTCGAGCACCGTGGTCGCCCACACCTCTTTGCCCGTCTTCATGTCGAGCGCCATGACGCGGCCATCGAGGGTGCCGAAGAATACCTTGCCATGCCCGATCGCCAAGCCGCGGTTGTAGGGCTGAAAGAAGAGCGTGTTCACAACAGGGTCGAGCTTCGGGTAGTAGTGCCAGATCTCCCGCCCGCTCTCACCGTCGAGGGCGAACACACGGTTGTACGAGGCGATATAGTAGAGGACACCGTCCACAACGAGGGGCGTCGACTCGAGTCCCTCAACGACCGCGCCCGGCTGGTGCACCCATGCGACAGTCAGGTCCTTGATGTTCGACTTGTTGATCTGCGCCAACGGGCTGAACCGGTGGGTGTCATACGACCGATGGTACATCGGCCAATCGTTCGGATCGACGTTCAACAGCCGTGTCAGGCCGGCGTCTTGGGCTCCGGCCGGCGTGAGCCCCAGCAGCAACAGGACAAGCAGCGTCGAGACTGCTCCCCAGCACCACGCGCGTCTTGAAGCCATGGCTTTATCCCCCTTCGATGTGAAGGAACGACCCCCCGGAGACGGCGGCGATATGAAAGCACCATGCATTCGGGAAAGTCAAGAGTTGGTCCAGCAAGGGAACCGGGTCCAAAGGGGAGGTACCCGACACGGTCACCCGCGACGAGGGGCGCCGTAGGCGAGCTCCCGCCGCGCCTGGCCGATTAACTTGATGACCGCGGGGTCACGCGGCGGCCACGGCGACAGGGATAACGCGGGCCGAGGCCCTCGAGGCCCCCTGGCGGCCACCGCACGCGCCAGCGCCGAATTGTCCTCACGCTAACCCCGAATCGTCGTGCAGCCGCTGTCGGCCCGTGGAGCCGTGCGAAGTGGAGCACCATCCAGTCGCTGTCTTACTCGCCCCCGGTACTGCAACCGCACCCCACCTCGCTCAGTCGAATCATCGGTCTCCCCCTCTTACGAAGCTCGGCTGCCCATCAAAGCAGAGGAGGTCAATCTCCGGTAGATACTTCAGAGCCTCGGAGACCCTCTTGACACGTGCCCACTGCCAGAGCGATATATGCGCCGACGTTCCTCCAGCAGTCGCATCGCCGGTCCTTGGGAAGCTTCCGGATGCTTCCAAGGAATTGCCCATGCTGACGCTAGGAGGGGAGGTCATGCGCCGCCGACGTCTCATAGCGCTCACGCTTGCCGGCATCGCCGTGGCCGGGTCGGGGCTCGAGGGCTCTTCGCAGACGACGCCACCCCGAGATCTGGGCCACGGCAAGGAGCTCTATGTGCGCTATTGCTCCGGCTGTCACGGAGAGGACGGCCGCGGCGAGGCCAAGACCTTCCGGCCCAACGTCGCCAATCTCGCGGTCAAGGAGCTGATGGACCAGGTCAGCGACGACTACTTGTTCAGCGCGATCAAAAACGGAGGCGCAGCGGTCGGCAAGAATGCCGCGATGCCGGCGTGGAAGAGCCAGCTGGCCGACCACGAGATCTGGGATCTGGTCGGGTTCGTGCGCACCCTTGCCAGGCGGTGAGGTGAGGCGCGACCATGCGCCACGGGCTGGGTCGTTTTCACGACCGCTGGCGCGCAACCACAACCCATGTTCGAAAGGAGGAGCACAAATGAGATTGCTCAAGACGGTGATCCTCGCGGCCACCGCCGGCATCTTCGTGGTGTCCACGGCGCTGGCCCAGAACCAGGGCGTCCCGACATCCGGCGGCTGGGTGCCTCGTCAGGCGGTGAAGCCGGACCCCAGCAAGCTCCGCGTACCCGGAGGCTACAAGGCTGAAGTCTTCGTCTCGGGCCTGGACACCCCGAGCGCCGCCGCCGTCGACGGCCAGGGTAACGTCTGGGTCGCGATCTCCGGCAACCTGTTCGGCCCCTTCGATTACGAGTTCGGTGGCCAGCGGATCAAGAACCCGGTGTCCGGCCCGCACGTCAAGGTCTTCGACCAGTCGGGCAAGCACCTCAAGGACATCGGCGTGGGCAAGTTCGGGTTCGTGATGAACGAGATCGGCTATTGCCCCGAGAACGGCAAGGTCTACATCCCCGAGTACTCGAAGCACATCTGGGAGATCACCGGCGTCAACGGCGAGCTGAGGAAAATCATCACCGATCTCCCGATCGGCGACCACCAGATCGGCGGTATCACGTGCAAGGACGGTTACCTGTACTGGGGTCAGGGCTTTCCGAGCAACAGCGGCTTCGCGGATCCAGATAACCACGGCTGGACGAACGACGTTGACCCGTTCTGGGAGAAACACGGGGATCCGGCGCTGCCCAAGACGGCACGCGATCCGGTCTGCCGCGACATCATCCACACGGGACTCAACGTCAGGTCCTCCGACGGCCGCTTGACGGGTGCGCTGCTGCCGGCCGGCGTCCCGGCGAAGCCCGGCATGACCATCAAGGCCCACGTTCCCTGCGGCGGCTCGATCATGCGCGTGAAAATCGACAAGCAGGGAGCGGACGGGATGTACCGGCACCAGGACATGGAAGTCTACGCGATGGGCTTCCGGAACCAGTCGGGCGTCAGGTTCGGCCCCAAGGGAAGCCGCTTCGAGAAGGCGCTGGCCGTTAGCGACAACGGTGTGAACGACCTCGGGCATCGCCGCATCGCCAACGGCGCCGAGAAGCTTTGGATCGTGACCGAGAAGGGACAGGACGCCGGCTTCCCGGACAAGGAGGGCATGGGATTCGTCACCAACAAGCGGTTCTCGCTCAAGGCCTACAACGGCGCCAAGATCGACCGGCCGTACCCCAATCTCTACATCGGCGACAAGCCGTGGGTGCCCGAGATGCCGCCGTATCGCTTCCCGCCGCATGTCGAGGGCGTGCGCGGTGTGCCGTTGATCATCGCCAACCCGAACCCGAACGGGTACATCAACCCCGTCCTCGAATGGGACACCAACAACCCGATGGACGGGATCGCATGGGGTGACGAGCGCTTCGGCGTCAAGGACACCCTCTTCGCAGCGATCTTCGGAATCATCGACAACGGCCCCGAGAGCCTCGTGCCCACCTGGCCGGCCGTGATCAAGATCGAGTTCTTGCAGCCGACCGGCGTCCGCTGGTCCTACTTCGCACGGAACGTTGACATGGGTCCGAATGCGTACCAGAAACCCGGGAACCGAGGCGGGTTCGAGCGGACGAATGACGTGGTGTTCACGAACGACGGCAAGTCGATGTACATCGTCGACTACGGCGAGCTCTACATCGACTACTCGATGCCCTCGCCGTTTTTCACCACGCCGAAGTCTGGCGTGATTTGGAAGGTGACCTACACCGGCCAGTAGCATCGAAAGAGACGACTAGGCGCCCGGCCCGCGAGCTCAGGGCCGGGCGTCTCCCGCGGAGGACGAGCCCAGCGACCCGCGCGCTCACCGGAGTGCCTCCGATCGGGGCGCCACATGGCGTAGGATGAGCTCGAACACGTCGGTCATCGCCGGCGTCGCCGTGGGTGCGAGCGTTCGCGCCGAGCCGATCAGCACGGGCCCATGGGCGGGGTCGTCGGGCAGGCGGCCGTGGGAGCCCTTCACCCAGGCGCCGTGCAGGGGAATCACGTCCATCAGGTAGCGGAACCCGAGCGACTTCTGCAGGAGCCGCCATCCGATCCTGAGCTTGGTCCCGAGGTGGTCGCTCCGGAGGAACAGCTCCGCCGGGTCGTAGCCCGGCTTGCGGTGAATGTCCACGGTCGGCGCGAAGTCGGGCGCACGCGCCTCGTCGAGCCAGTAGTAATAGGTGAACCACGCGTCGGGCGCGGCCACCGCCACCAGCTCGCCCGCACGCGGGTGGTCGAGACCGACAGTCTTCTTCCCGCTCTCGTCGAGCACCTCGGCCACACCGCCGAGCTCCTCGAGCAGCGCCCGGACGTGCGCCTGGTCGGCCGGGTCTCGCACGTAGACGTGGGCCACCTGATGATCAGCCACCGCGAAGGCGCGCGAAGCACCGGCATCGAGCAGCTCCCAGCCTAGCGTCTCCTGCACGGTCAGGAGCCCAGCGCGCCGTAACGCTCGGTTGATATCCACAGGCCGGCGGGCCGGGCGGATGCCATACTCGGAGACGATTAGCACCTCGGCGCCGGCCCTTCGTGCCGGCCCCACCAGCGCAGCCACCAGGTTGTCGACGGCCCGAAGCGCCACCCGGCTCCGCGGATCGTCAGGTCCGTGACGCTGGTGGTCGTAGTCGAGATGGGGCAGATAGACGAGGGTGAGCGACGGGCGTTTGCGCTCAATGACGAGCCGGGCGCAGTCGGCGATCCAGCGCGAGGAGGTGATGTCGGCGCTGGGACCCCAGAAGTGGAACAGTGGGAATGGCCCGAGTTCCCGCTCCAGCTCGTCTCTTAGATCATGGGGCTGGCAGTAGATGCCCGGCACTTTCCGCCCGTCGGCCGGATACGCAGGGCGTGGCGTCACGCTCCAGTCCGCGCTCGAGTACATGTTGTACCACCAGAAGAGCTTCGCGCAGGTGAAGCCGGGGACCTGGCGGCGCGCGGCTTCCCAGACCTTTTCGCCGGCGACGAGACGGTTCGACTGCCGCCAGAGCCAGATCTCCGCCAGGTCGCGGAAGTACCAGCCGTTGCCAACGATGCCATGCTGCCGCGGCAGCGCGCCGGTGAGCATGCTGGCCTGCGCGCTACAGGTGAGAGCGGGGAACACCGCGCCGAGCGGGATCATGAAGCCGTCGCGAGCCAGCGCGGCCAGCGCGGGCGTGTCCGACCCGACCTGGGCCGACGTTAGCCCCACGACATCGACTACGACGAGCGGCGGCGTCAGTCCACCTCGGGGGGAGCGACCGCGGTTCGGTCTCTCACAACAGGGCGGTCCGCGCCCACGCCACCTCGCGGGCCAGGCCGGTCGCCAGCGCGGCATCGCCGGCCGGGCGCTCGGCTTCGGGCAGCACGGACCAGGTGTAGGTCTCTACCTCGAACTGGGTTGTGACGGACCCGTCCCGGAGCTGATCGAGCGCCATCTTGATCTCGGTCCGGGTCGTCCCGAGCGAGCCGTCGAAATCGCGGTCGATCGGGCTATGGAAATGGACGCGCCAGGGGCGGTCGCGCGGGAGGCGCTCGATCGCCTCGGGAAGGTCGTCGCAGTAGCCGCCACCGTCACGGGCGCGCACCTGGTGGAGATAGCGGGGCTCGTCGAAGGCCGCCAGACGGGCCAGTGCACCGGCGTCGCCGGGATCGCGCAGTTCGAGCGCGCTTGAGACCTGCACCTTGCCGATGCGCACCCCGGCGGCGGCGAGCGAGCCGATGAGCTCCTTCGGGTTCTCGAAGGCGACCGCCTGGTGGCAGAAGTCGTAGCAGACGCCGAGGTGGGTCTGGACGACATCGACGTCGCGGCCCGCCGCGCGCGCGATCGGCCCCTCGAAGAAGCGCACGGCGTCCGGGGTCGTCTCGAGAATGCACCCGGGCTCGGGTTCGAGGCAGACGCGGATGGGCCGGCTGCCACGGGCCGCTCGCTCCGCGAGTTCGCGTGCCACTCGCACCAGTGCCGCCGCTGCAGCTCTCGTGTGCTCGTCAGTCCACCCGATGCGCCAGCCGAGCGGCAGGCTCGAGATGGTGGGAGCCGTCACGTCGGGCGGGGCGATCACGTCGATGATCGCGGCCAGCCGCAGGGTATGCTCGGCGCGGAGCGGGTCGGTCCAGTCCGGCCGGTACACGGCCTCCTTCACCCGCCCCGCGTGAAAGCCGCCATAGGGGAAGCCGTTGAACGTGAAGGCGTAGAGACCGAGGCCGGCCAGCTGGTCCCGGAGCCGCGCCGGATCGACCTCGCCGGCCGCGCGATGGCTCAGGTAAAGGCCGATTCCGAGCGACTCGACCCCCAGACGCTGCCGCACCGGCGCCGCGACACGGCGGAGTGAGTCCATAACCTCGGCCGCCGACTCGCCGGCATGGACGTTGGTGCAGTAGCCGAGATGCCGCCCCCCGGGCAGACGCATCAGTTCCTCTTCCCTACCACATCAGGCATTGCCAGAGCGTCCGGCGTCATGAGTTCACCGCGTCTCAGGCCCGTGGCCCACGCAAGACAGAGTTGCCCGCGAAGGCCTGGCCGGAAGGCGTCACGGGCATATCGAGCTCGCGCAGGTCGAGCCGCCCGCTCTTGGCGAAGAAGGACACCGGGTTGTGCCAGACCACCTTCTCGATCTCGTGCTCGGCCATGCCCCGCTGACGCATGAGGGTGACCGTCTTCGGAATCTTCAGGGGGTCGCTCTTCCCCCAGTCAGCCGCGCTGTTGATCACCATGCGATCGGTGCCATAGCGCTGAAGGATTTCGACCATCCGCGGCTCGTCCATCTTCGTCTCGGGATAGATGGAGAAGCCCATCATGCACCCGGTGTCAATGACAAGGGGCACGGTCTGCTCGGTGTTGTGGTCGATCAGCGTGCGCTCGGGCAGGAAGCCAACCTCGCGCATGATCGCTAGTGTCCGCTCGACGCCCCGCACCTTGTCCCGGTGCGGCGTGTGAATCAGCGCGGGCAGATCGTGGGTCCTGGCCAGCTCGAGCTGGGCCGCGAGGTAGCGCTCCTCGCGCTCGGTGATGTCGTCGAAGCCGATCTCGCCCACGCCGAGCACGCCGTCCTTCTCTAGGTAGCGCGGTAGGAGGGCCATGACGCCATCGTTCACGCGGTCGTCGTTGGCCTCCTTCGGGTTGAGGGAGAGCGTGCAGTAGTGGCGCAAGCCGAACTGTTCGGCCCGGTAGCGCTCCCAGCCGATGATGGTGTCGAAGTAGTCGACGAAGGTGCCGATCGAGGTGCGCGGCTGGCCGAGCCAGAACGAGGGTTCGAGCACGGCGACGATGCCGGCTAGAGCCATCTGCTGGTAGTCGTCGGTGACGCGCGAGAACATGTGGGCATGAGGCTCGAAAATCCGCATGATTACTCCCCCTCCTCGTTGAGTTCAGGCGATGGCGCGCTCCAGCGCCCACCGCACCGCGCCGTCGGTCTCGCGGGCCAACCGGTCCTCGAGGAACGGCCGGGCGCTGCCGTCCGCGATGCGACCGAGGGCGACGGCGGCGCCTGCCCGATGGGCCTCCGCCGGGTGCTCCAGGTATCCGCACAGCTTGGCCACGAGCCCGGGCGTCGGATGGACCGCGACCACCGGCCAGATGTCTGGCGGCACCGAGCGCCCGGCAACCTCCCGCTCGGTGACGTACGAGAGTAGCATCCGCGACAACTCCGCGTCAGCCCGGTCCGCGAGCCCGGTGATCCGGGCGAGCGAGACACCGAGGAAGGCGGCCTTGAGCACGGCGTGCCGAAACTCCTCCGCCGGCAGGACGCGAGCACTGTACGGGTTCTCGGCGACGGCCGCCTCGAAGAGCTCAACGGCGCTGACCCTGCACGCGTCGCGCACCGCGTCGAGGGCGAGCGTGGCACGGCCGACCACGCCGAGCGCCCGGAGCGCGCCCGCCCGCTCCCGCATGTCGCCACTGAAGTAGAGCTCCCGGGCGAGTGGCTCGGCGTCACCGGCGAAGGCGCAGAGGAGCGCCACGCGGCCGGCGTCGTCGACGCGCCACGCGCGCAGCGGTACCTCCACCTCGAGGCCAGGGGGCACCAGCGCCGAGCGCGAGCCTAATGGCTCCTTGCCCAGGCGGCGCGACACGGCGGGAAAGGCGTTCAGCACCGCTTCGCGCTCCCCGCGGCCCGCCGCGGCAATCACGGTGTCGAGCCACGCGAGGCCGGCCGCCGGCGCCGCGCGTCCGAGTTCGGCGTGGAGCACCTCGAAGGGCGCCGGCGCCAGCGAGCGCGCCAGCATTCGTCCCGATTCGAGGAGCCGGTCCACCTCTGCGACCGTGAAGCCTGGTCCACCGTTGCGGACGGCCACGAGCGTTCCCACGGCGTCGTCGCCGAGGAGCATCGGAGCCGCCAACTCACCGCGCTCCACGTCGAAGCGGGGCTCTGCCTGCTCGGCGGCGCCACCGATCAACCCCTTGCCCCAGCGCAGCTCCTGCGGCAACGAGGTAGTTTCTCGCCTAGTCACTTCATGCGATCCGACCAGGCGAAGGATGCGGGTCTCGCGCTCCGCCAGGTAGACGGCAACCGCATGGGCCTCGACTGTGGCGGCGGCCTGCCGGAGCGCCTCCTTCACGCGGGCCGCGACGTCGCTGACCACTCGTTCCCTCCGCCATCCGGCCGGAGATGGATTGCGGAGCCGGGCGGCGCCGCGTGCCTCTCGGCCGTCTTGAGGTAGGCAAGCGCAGCCGTCGCGACCTCTGGCCCCCGGTGGCT
>WNFT01012050.1_pt1 | contig 10816 bp, 6 predicted proteins | sample 5400191 | NCBI WGS metagenome assembly WNFT01 (sample SAMN13153359, study PRJNA577476) | soil metagenome | isolation source: 80 cm saprolite under Madrone tree | place: USA:California | collected 2016-06-14
CCGTATGAGGTCGTCTCGATCTTTCCTAAAGTCACCGCGTTCGTCGATTCGATCAGCGTAGACCGCGGATCAGTTGTAAAAGCAGGACAACTCATGGCGCGCCTTGTTGCACCTGAACTTGCCGCCCAGCGCGTCGAGGCGCAGTCGAAACTCCAAGGAGCGGCGGCTCAGCGCGCCGAATCGGAGGCAAAACTGGCCTCGGACGAGAACACATATCAAAGGCTAAAAGCGGCTTCTGCAACTCAGGGTGTTGTCGCTGGAAATGATTTGGAGGTCGCTGAGAAGGCCGTCGAGGGAGATCGGGCGCGCCTGGAATCTACCCGCGAAAGCGTAGAGGCCATGAAGGGGGCATTGAAATCAGCCACCGAGATTGAGGGCTACTTGCAAGTTCGCGCTCCGTTTGACGGGGTCGTGACAGAAAGAAACGTTCACCCCGGAGCTCTCGTTGGACCTGCCAATGCGTCTGGCATGAATGTCCCTTTATTGAAAGTCGAGAAAATAGCCCGGCTGCGGCTGGTGGTACCCATTCCAGAGAAGTATGTGGCCGGCTTGACGGAGGGTGCGAAAGTCGAATTCAGTGTCCCTGCATTTCCAAATCAGACTTTTTCCGGAACGATCGCGCGAATAGCTCGCGCGGTCGATACCAAAACGCGAACAATGCCCGTCGAAGTGGAGGTCGCCAACCCTGGAAGACGTTTGGCTTCCGGTATGTTTCCAGAAGTGCTTTGGCCCGTCCGCCGATCAGAGCCTACTCTTTTCGTTCCGACTTCAGCCGTTGCCAGAACCACAGAAGCTACCTTCGTCGTTCGCATCCAGAATGGGAACGCGGAATGGGTCAATATCCAAACGGGCGAAGTCGACGGAAAGCTGACAGAGGTTTTCGGTGATCTGCGAGATGGAGATGACGTTGCGGTTCGAGGCACCGACGAATTGCGCCCTGGGACGCATGTGGCTCCGCGACAAAGCTCCGCCGACTCGAAAGGTTCAGGTAAGTGATCTGGGACGCGTTCGCTGAATATGAAAGAGGAGAAACTCGATGAAGAAGTTTTCTGTACTCGGCGTGATTGCCCTAGCGACATTGAGTGCGCAAGGCTATGCGCAAGGCAATGTTCCCCTTCGACTCATCCAGACGATTCCCATGCCGAACGAGCGGTTCCGGCCAGTTGAGCTAGATTCCAGCGTCAAGCAGCGCCGAAGCATAGTAGCCCTTACGCGCGTAGACTTTCAGCTTGTGGCCGTCTTTTTCAGCCTTGATGTCCACGGCATGGAATCGCCCGTCAGTTTGCGGGGAAGACGGCGCGTAATAAACCAAATAACGTCCACGAAGGACTTGCTGAAGGTCGGCCAGACGCCGCCCGAGGTCGCCGATCGAGACAGAGGTGAAAGTGGTGCCGCCCGTCTGTGCCGACAATGTTTTCAACGCCGGCGTTCCAGCCAATGGATCGGGCTCGTCTCTCGAGCCTTCCTTCGTGCTCACCGTATATACCGCGACCTCGCCCCGCTGCGCTGCCCAGATGGCTTGCTGGAGTGAAACACTACTCGAATTGTCTTCGCCATCGCTAATCACCACGAGAACCCGGGCAACCGGTTGTGCTTCCGGGCGACTGGCCAGCTTATCCGCAGCGAAGGCCACAGCGTCCCACAGAGCGGTTCCACCGCCAGGCGCAAGTTGTGTAAGTGCGCGAGCTGTGAGCGTTTTGTCTGACGTGAAGTCCTGGGCAAGAAGCACAGAGCAGTTAAAGCCAATGACAAACGCAAGGTCGTTCCTGTCCGTGACGACTGTTTCCAAAAACTTGCTGGCCGCGGCCTCCTCGAACAAGAATCGGTCGGTTATGGAGTTGCTCATATCGATGAGCAGTCCGATACGCAAGGGAAGTTGAGTTATGTTGTGGAATCCGAGGATGGCCTCAGGAGGCCGGCCGTCATCCCGAATCTGGATGTCGGAAAGGCTGAGGTTGGTCACCGACTTTCCGTGATCGGTGACGGCGAACAGCATCGCGACCTCTTCCACTTTGACCCGGATGACTTGGTGGGCAACATTCGCGTCCGTTTGCTCAGGCCCGGAGCTGGCACTGGACAGCGTATCCGCCGCCGGCTTGGCGACGGCACTCTGGTTCTGTTCCGTTATCGCCTGTGAAGCCTGCGTGGCTTGCAGCGGTTCAGCGGGATGCCGCCGGGCCTGCGCCCGGTTGACTTGCTCTTCTTTCACTTGATCGAGAAGCTTACGAAACTGAACCAAGAAGGGCGACTTTGCATCTTCGCTCAGCAACGTCTCCAGCTCATCTTGCGCTTCGCTAAGATGATTTTGCGCCTCCCATGCCCCGGCCGCAAACAAATGCACCAGAGCAGCATCCTCATGCTTTCGGTGATGCACCTGACGTGTGGTGGCGATCACCGCAGAATAGTCACGGTTCTTGAATTCTGCGTAAGTCAAAGCGGTGAGTAGCACAAGATCAAGGGGAGCCAGCGAAGAGGCCTTTTGCAGGGTCTCTTCGGCATCAGGGTAGCGTTGAAGCTGCATCTGGGCGCACCCGAGATTTAAATACGAGCCTGGCAGGTGATCGTCGAGCGCGATCGCTCGAGCAAATTCGTCGTGCGCCTGCTGGTTTTGACCGAGATTAAGATAGGCGATGCCCAGCGCGTCATGCGCTGCCACGAAACTGGGATAAATCGATGTTGCCCGCGTCAGATGATCGATGGCCGCTGGCAACTCCTTGCGAATCAGGTGCAGATAGCCTTTTTCGTATTCTTTCCGCGCGTTCTTCGGCGCCGCAAGGTCCAGCTTGGATACCGAATTCGCCTGGTCCAGTACCGGTGATGCCTGTGCGCTATGGAATTGGAATATGGCGGAGTCCAATTTCGCCATTTGGAGCGCACTTAAACTGGTGAGGTCGCCGCCAAACTTTTCCCCTTGAGAGGGGACACTGTGTAGCTGAGCACCGGCAAAACCGGCGCCCAGGCTCCAACCAAGTCCAGCGAGGAGCAATGCCCGCCACAGTTGACGACGAAACATGAAGCTTCGCCTCACACGAACCATGCCAGAGGGAGAGTAGAGAAATTCAGTGGGCGAAGTATAACCCTTTTGCGGGAGACCTGGCTATCCTCGTGCCGCCACCCGTGGGCTCGATTAACCCTTTTGCGGGAGACCTGGCTATCCTCGTGCCGCCACCCGTGGGCTCGATGTCAACGCAAAGTAGAAATGTCCGGTTTTCCGCCAGATAGAAATGTCCGCTTCCAAGGTCTTCTCCAAGGGTGATCTGCAGGCACATGGTATTTGGGTTTGATTTGGTTTTGGGGTTTCTGTGTTCGTTCCACAAGTCCTGGAGGCCGTAGGCCGGAAGGACTTGCGGAACGCCGCACCGGTTCTGGACAGGGGCGCAGGTGCAGATAGCGTCCGCGGTAACGCAACCAGTGGCTTCCGTCCAACCGCCGTTCGATCTCGACCGCAGCTCCACGAAGCCCTGCACAAACTTCTTCCCGCAGTACCCCCCAGCGATTTCCGTCCCAGCTTACCGTGTGGTCCTGAGCCACTCTGCGGGCCACCCGTACACTCAAGATTTCTTCCAGGTGCTGTTCGCGCCCCAGTCGTCGATGGGCATTGCGTGGATTTCGCGATGCCACCGTAAAACGCTGCTCCCACTCGGGAAGAAAGCGCATCTCCAGGAAATGATTCGCTCCCTGGATGCTGTCGATTCCCGCCAACCGCATCTCCTTCACCAGACGATCCTGAAGAGTTTCAAACAGCCTCTCGATACGCCCTTTCGCTTGCGGACTGTGGGCCGCGATCCATTCAATCCCCAGTTCGTTCAAGGCTCGCCCGAACTGCGTTCGCAGCGGATCTCCCCGCAATTGTTCGGGAAGCGGCTGAGGGCCGGCCTTTCGAAAGATGCTGTTTTTATCGGTGTAATGGGCCAAGGGACGTCCGTAGCGCCGTACCCATCCGCCAAACGTTCGCAGGTTCTCTTCCGTGGTGTCGTGCTCGGTGAACCGTCCCCAGATGCGACTGGTGGCATCATCGATCACGGCAATCAACTGGCAAGCTGGACCACGGTCCTCCAGCCAGCGCAAGGGTGAGCTATCCTGCATCACCAGTTCCCCGAAACTAGCTCTTCGCTCCCGCCACACGTGGATCTTTTTCACCCGCTGGCAGTGCGGATGCCAGAAGGCCGCTTTGGTCATCCACGTCCGCAGAGTCTCCCGGCTCAACGGGAAACCATCCTTGGCTAAGTGTTCGGCGGCCAGCGTGGGCCCGAAGTCGGCATAGCGCTGACCCACGCGAGCCAAAACCTTCTGCTCCAAGCGGACCGCCAGCTTGCGATTCGATGGCCGGCCTCGTAATCCGTGAACCAGGGCACCATCCCCGTGCTCGCGAATCCGCAGCAGCATCCGCCGCACCTGGCGGTCGGTTACTTTCAGCCGCTCCGCTGCTGCTACCTGCGAAAGATGCTTCAGCTGTACCTCGTGCAACACTTTCAACCGGTCCCGTTCTCGTTGGCTCAAAGTGATTCGCTCCGTCTCCATGGGGCCCTCGGACATCCATGAAAGCGGACATTTCTACTTTGCACAAACCGGACATTCTCATTTTGCGGCGACACCACTATCGACTTCATTGACTTGTGCGGCAGCGCAGCCTAAGATGCGCTTAATCTGCCGGACAGGGCGCAAGTGCTGCGCCGTCCTTCCAGGCCGATTCTGCGTGGTCCCCGGCGGTGCTCGTTGCCAAGCTCCGTGGTGTCGCATTACCGTCTACTGAATCCGCTGGGCAGCGGCGGAATGGGCGTGGTCTACCGAGCGGAAGACACGGCCCTGGGCCGCACCGTGGCCCTGAAGTTTCTCTCCTCGCAAATTGTGCAGGATCCTAAGCGCGTCGAGCGTTTTCGCGACGAAGCGCGCACCGCATCTTCCCTGAATCACCCCAACATTTGCACCATCTATGAAGTCGGGGAGCAGGAAGGCGAGCTGTTCATCGCCATGGAGTACGTTGAGGGCCGGCCCCTGTCAGAGTTCTTGCGCGATGGCGGGATGGCCGTGGAAACGTTGCTGCGATACGGCCGGCAGATCGCCGGCGCGTTGGAACACGCGCACGAGCGCGGCATCGTGCACCGCGACCTGAAGCCCGCGAACGTGGTTGTGACACCGAAGGGTGATGCGAAAATCCTCGATTTTGGCCTGGCCAAGCGCAACGATCCCGAACAACTCCAGCGCAAGACCACGCAAGGCGTGGCGACGGAAACCAGCGTGGGACTGACTGGAACGCTCCCGTACATGTCGCCAGAACAACTGGAAGGCCGAGAAACGGGGCCGCGCAGCGATATCTGGTCTCTGGGCGTCCTGTTGTATGAAATGGCGTCGGGCACGCGGCCCTTTCGCGGGGACAACCTGTACCGGCTGTGCACCTCGATCATTCAAGAACCTATGCCGCCGCTGCCGGAGAATGTTCCTGCGGGGCTTGCCGCGGTCATCAAGCGGTGTCTGCAGAAGGAGTTGTCGCGGCGCTATCAGCGCGCCAGCGAACTGCGCGCCGCCCTGGAAGCGTTGGAAATAAGCAGCACGGCCGTCACGGCGCCGCCCCCTGCGAAGAGGTTAAGGGCAGCCTGGAAGCCCGTGCTATGGGTTTCGCTGGGTTTAGCAGCCCTATTCATGGCGAGCGTCGGACTAGGCCTGCTGCCGCGAAGCAATAGAGCGCTGAAGAGTGCGGGCAAGGGCGCCATCAGTGTTCCCGAAAGGGTGCAGCTTGCGGTTTTGCCCCCTAGTGGCGCGACGGGGTCCGAGGACAGCGCATTTAATGACGGGCTGGTGGAGACGCTGACCTCGCGGCTCACAGCGTTAACAGAAAAGCATCCGCTGGCGGTGATTCCGGCGAGCGAGGTGCGCGCGCGCAAGGTCGCCACGGTGGACGCCGCACGGGCGGAATTTGGCGTGAACCTCGGATTAGTCATCAACGTACAACGCTCGGCTGGACAGGAGCGGGTGAATTACTCGCTGGTGGATGCCAGCTCACATCAGCAACTGCGCGGCGGAACCATTACAGCGCCGCGCGGTGATCCCTTCGCGCTGCAAGACCAGGTATCCGAGAGCGTGACCCAAGCGCTGGAGTTGGAACTGCAGCCGCAGGAGAAGCGTGCATGGCAAGCGCACGGTACGACGGAGCCCGCTGCATACGATTTCTATTTGCAGGGTCGTGGCTATCTGCAGGATTACGTCAAGCTGGAGAACGTAGAGAATGCCATCAAAGTTTTCAACCATGCACTTGAGAAAGACCCGGCCTTTGCGGCTGCTGACGCAGGACTTGGCGAAGCTTATTGGCGGAAATATGAACTAACGCATGATAAAAAGTGGGCAGACGCAGCGCAAGAGAATTGTCGTAGGGGCGCTCAACGGGACAGCGCGCTTTCTGCGGCGCATATCTGCCTGGGTCGAATATTTGGCGGCACCGGCCATTACGAAAGAGCCGTCGACGAATATCGTCAGGGAGTCGAGTTGGAGCTGACGAACGATGCCGCCCACGGCGGCCTCGCTTCTGCATACGAGCGGCTCGGCCAGTTGGACGCCGCCGAAAAGACCTTCAAGCAGGCAATTGCTGTGCGCCCCAACTATTGGGCCACGTACAACTGGCTTGGTATCTTTTATCAGCGCCATGCGCGTTATGACGACGCCGTAGCGATGTACTCGCAGGTAGTCTCGCTGGCACCGGACAGCTTTACCGGTTACTACAATCTTGGAGGCGTGCGGATTTTGCAAGGCAAGTATGCGGAAGCAATTCCACTGTTGCAGCGATCACTGGGAATCCGGAAAACGGCCGATGCGACCTCCAATCTTGGGACGGCCTATTTCCAGTTGCACCGCTACGCGGATGCCGCCGCCGCCTTCGAGCAGTCCACCCAGCTTGATCCCCAAAGCTACGTATTTTGGGGCAATTTGGGAGACGCCTACTACTGGGCTTCCGGACGGCGCGGCGAAGCGGCCGCCGCTTATGGCAAAGGCATCGCATTGGGCGAAGAGAAACTGCGTGTCAACCCGCGCGACGCACAGGTACTGAGCAGCCTTGCCATGTACCATGCGATGCGGGGAGAGCGAAAGGCGGCGCTAGACAATGCGACTGCATCACTCGGCCTCAATCCAAAAAGCCCGGATTTGCTCTTCAATGCCGGCATTGTCTACCAGCAACTCGGAAATACGCAACTCGCGCTTGAAGTGCTTGAGAAGGCGGTGGCGGCAGGCATATCGCCGGCAACTCTGCGCGACACGCCAAACTTTGATGGTTTACGGGCCAATCCCAGGTACCTGAAGCTGATCCAAAGATAGAGAAAGCGAAGGAGGGCAAAATGATTTCGATGCCCGCGAGGTGGTCAGCCGCTGTTCGGTGCGCTCTGGTGTTGCTGCTGATATTGGGAGCAAGCAGCTGCGGTAAAACTCCTCAAGCGAGAAGGACGAAACAGATTAATTGCGATTCAGACGTTGATGTGGACGCAACAACGGGAGTGTCCAAGCAGGTGGTTTACGTTTGCGACGGTGACAAATTTACATGGAAAGCACACGGACATCACTTTGTTATCGTGTTTGCTGCAGGTTCTTCGCCTTTCACCGAAGGGGCAAATTTTGATGACAACCACCCCACCGGCACCGCACAACCGCAATACACCGGCCTGACCGTTTATAAATATTCGATAACCGTGGACTCGGGTAAGCCGTTTGATCCGCAGGTGGTTACGGGAGGGAATCCGTAACGGTTTGACGTAGCCGATCGACCGCATTGATAGGGTCAAGGGCGTCTTGGAAGAGGCGGATTGCTGCGATGCCGGCGGCGCCCGCCGCTATGCAGGAAGCGGCATTTTCGAGAGTGATGGCGCCGATGGCGATGACGGGAATGGCCACCGTACGACATGCTTGAGCAAGGCGCGCCAAGCCTTGCGGTGGGCCAAACGTCTCCTTCGACGGCGTCGCGAATATAGGGCCGAAGAAAATGTAATCGGCACCGTCGCGCTCGGCTGCTTCCACCGCTTCGAGTGAATGGCAGGAAACACCGGCCAGGAACGCTTCATTAGCAGCCTGCTTCCGCAGCGCTGATTCAACCAATCGCTTGGCTTCGGCCACTGGCAAGCTCTTTTCGCCTAGATGGACGCCACCGGCGCGCTCGGCGATGGCGATGTCGAGCCGATCATTGACCAAGATCCGAGTGGCGCAGGAACTCCTCGCGGAAGACTTCCCCGCAAAGCGCAGAGATTTCCGAGTGAGCGATACGAGTTCGCGAGCTGTCAAATCTTTCTCGCGAATCTGCACCCAGTCGACGCCGCCGGCGGCGACCTCTGCGATCTTCTGAGCCAGCCCTTCGATCGAATCTGCCGAATTCGCGACGGGCAGTCCCCGGCGGTCCGTGACGTAGCAAAGCAACGGGGACTCGCGCGCCGGAAGCGGGTTATTGCGGGTGGACACTGGAAGTAACGGACTGATTGGGTTCAGGCCCAATCATGTTGATGGCTAAAAAAATGTCAAGCACGCCGAGTCCGCTTACGGCGCCGCGAAATGCTGGATGAAGCAGGATGCGCATCAGCGAAGGAAAATGGCTAAGGAAGTAATTCTTTTCCCAAAACGAAGTCCAGGGCAGATAAAACAGGATTGCGCCCATGATACAGAGAACCACCACGAGCATAGCGCTGAGCATTCTATTCATGAGTGAAGGGTAGACCCGGCGGGTGGACCGCAAACATCAACGGATGGGCTTCTGAAGAGCGGCGATGCGCTCACCCACATCGCGATAATCAATGTTCATCGCGTAGACCTGGGAAAAACTCTTCAGCGCCGCGTCCGGCTCGCCCGCCGACTCCTGGGCTACACCCAAATCATACCGCAATGCGAGGACACTTTCCGGGTCGAGGTTCGGAGTGTGCAGCGCACGGTCGTACCAGATAGCCGCGACGCCGGGTTGTCCCTTTTCCATGAAGGCAAGTCCCAGGAGCGTGCAGCACTGCATGGTGTAGGGGAACGGGCGGCCGCGATCGGTGGCCTTGGCCACCTTCTGAAACTCACTGATCGCTTCTTCGAGCAAGCCCATCTCGCGGAAGGCGATCCCAAGGTTATAGTGGGTCTCGAGGTCTTCCTCTTCCGCTCCCATTTCGCCCAACTCCGCGCGAAATTCGTCGAAGACCTCCTTGAGCGGACCACTCTCCAGAGGGCTCGACGCGGGCGCAGGCTTGGAAGAATTTTTTCCTGCCGCAGGCGCCCCGGCTCGCGGAGTCGAAGCGGCGGCCGCCGGCGGCGGTTCGCCAAGGCCAAGCTGGTCGATCTCGTTGGCGAGCTCGGCGAGAAACTGGTCGGAAGCGAAAGTCACTTCGCTTGCCGCCAGCGGCGCAGCGTTTTGGTGTACCGGCTCCGGTTTGCGAGGAGTGGCCGGAGGTTTAGGAGGCTTCCGCTCGTGTGCGGGCGCGAGAGGTTCAGCATCGAGAACCAGCTCGTACTCCTGGTCGACATCAAACCCTGGTTCTGGCGCCTTAGTTTTCTCTTTTGCCGGCGGTTTTTGCTTGGGGCGCCCAGCCGCTGCCGATAGCTCCGCCCGCAAGAGAGGCTCGGCAGACTCTGCCGATGAAGCGTCCTTCTCGAAAATCGATGCGGTCTCGTGAGCTTCGCGTCGAATAGAAATTTCGGGCATTTGCTCCACCGCAGGCGTTTCCGGGGAGCTCTCAGCGAAAGGATTCGTATTTTCAGGTTGTGCAGCTTCGATCGGGACTTCAAATTCAGCGGCACTATCTTCGCGAGCGGTGGGCGCTTTGGCGGCAGGCTCGGCCCGTTGACTGTCGCTGAGCATCGAGGCCCATTCGTCCGACAGATCGACTTCGTGGACCTCTTCCTTGGCCGGAGCAGCGGGCCCGGCCACGGCAGCCTGCTCTGGCACAACTTCTGCAACGGTCGGCTGGAGTTCAGGTTGTTGTGGGGCCAACTCTTCGTCCGTCAAACCTGCAGCGCGTTGGAAGCGGCGGCGAAGTTCCTCAAACCGTTCCGCGCTGCGGACGTCTCCGCGCTCGGTGTGGATTTGCTCCAGTTGTGCGGCAAGTTCTGCGGTGCGGCGGTCGTCGCCCGCGCCGAGAACGAAATCCAGCAGTTTCTCGAGGGTCGGGGCGTGCCTCGGTGCTCGCCGTTGGATCGCTTCCAGCAAACCGATTGCTTTCTGCGTCAATCCATAACTGGCAAAAAGGTCTACATCCGTCAATGACTGTGCAATGAATTGACGCGTTTCGTCGTCGAGCTGGCTGTCCGCGGAATCCGCTGCGGGCTTTGCTCTGACTTCCGGGGCCGCGTCGGCCTCCGTTGGCAATTTGGCAGCAGCGGGTCTCCTCAACTCGACAGGCGAAGCCTCTTCTTCTTCCTTTTCTTCCGGTACAGGAGTCTCTTCCGGAGCGTCATGGCCCAGGTTGCGCAGAACGGCGTTCAGCTTGCGCTTCGGCGCATCGCTTTCCGGCTCACGAGCGACGAGTTGCTCGAAAATCTCCTTGGCCCGGTCGTATTTCTTGGCCGCCACCAGGGCATCACCGAGGTGCGCGAGAGCATCGGGTAGGTGGAATGAGTCGTTGCCGCGGCTATAGAGTTCGACCAACCATTCCAGCGGCTCGAGGCGTCCCGGCAGCCGCGCGCTCAAGTCGCTCAACAGGCGGCCGACTATCTCGCTCTCGCCAGCGTCCAGCATGGGGATGCGAATGCGCTTGAGAAGCTTGAGGGCTTGCTCGCCTTCATCGGCCTGCAGCAGGGCCTCCACCACTTTTTGCGAGGGTCCGAAGTTCTTTATGTCGGCATCGAAAACGCGCGCGGCTAGGGCCGCAGCCTG
>WNFT01020991.1_pt1 | contig 10815 bp, 9 predicted proteins | sample 5400191 | NCBI WGS metagenome assembly WNFT01 (sample SAMN13153359, study PRJNA577476) | soil metagenome | isolation source: 80 cm saprolite under Madrone tree | place: USA:California | collected 2016-06-14
CAGTCGAACGGCTTCAGTCGCTCGAACGCGAAGCCGGGCGCCTGGAGCGCCGCGCCGACGTAGCCAAGGGCGACGTCGCCGCCGAAGCGCGCAAGGAATTGCGCACGCGCCGCACCGAGCTGAAGGACATCGAAGAGGCCAGCGAAGTCGGGCTCACCGAGCTGAAGCGCACGCTGACCTTCATTCACCGCGGCGAAGCGGAAGCCGAACAAGCCAAGAAGGAATTGATCGAAGCCAACCTTCGTTTGGTTGTTTCCATCGCCAAAAAATATACCAACCGCGGGCTGCAGTTCCTCGACCTGATTCAGGAAGGCAACATCGGCTTGATGAAGGCGGTGGACAAGTTCGAATGGCGCCGCGGCTATAAGTTCTCGACGTACGCGACGTGGTGGATTCGCCAGGCCATTACCCGTGCCATTGCTGACCAGGCGCGCACCATCCGTATTCCGGTGCACATGATCGAAACGATCAACAAGCTAGTGCGTACTAGCCGTCAGCTTGTGCAGGAACTTGGCCGTGAACCGACCAGCGAAGAGATTGCCAAGCGCATGGACATTCCGGTATCCAAGGTGCGCAAGATTCTGAAGATCGCGCAAGAGCCGATTTCACTGGAAACTCCGATCGGCGAGGAAGAAGATTCGCATCTCGGCGACTTCATCGAAGACAAGGCCGTGGTTTCGCCGTCCGACGCGGTCATCAACTTGAACCTGAAGGAACAGACCTCTTCGGTGCTGAAGACGCTGACGCCGCGCGAGGAAAAGGTCATCAAGATGCGTTTCGGCTTGGACGATGGCAGCGAGCACACGCTCGAAGAAGTTGGCCAGTCGTTTGCGGTCACGCGCGAGCGCATCCGCCAAATCGAAGCCAAGGCGCTGCGCAAGCTGCGCCACCCGTCGCGTTCGCGCAAGCTGCGCGCCTTCCTCGAGGGTCCTTCGCGGGATTACCTCTAGAGAGACCGGAACGACGAAACAGCAAAACGCCTCCGACCGTTCAGAGACGTTTTCAATTGCCGTGGAATTCTGAAATTACCTCGATCAGTCCCACAATGTTTTGGTTGAACTCAGCAAGTTTCTCCGCAGGTATCCAATATTCGAGGTGGAGTGCCCCGCCTTTTTACACAGTGAACTGCGATAGGTACTCTGTCTTGACTGCAAAGCGCGTGACATAACCCGCTTTCGATCGTGAATTCTTCGCGTTCCAGTCGCGCGCGATTTGAGTTGCGTATTCTTCATTCAGCACCGGATAAAAATAGGCTGGCCTGCCAGACACGGAGGGAACGCACAATATCCCGAGTCAGCAATAAGCCGGAGTTCGTTCTCATCGATGGGCCGGAACAAAACCGTGGTTTTTTCAATGTTCGGCCACGTCGGATGTTGATTAGGCCGGAAGTTCCACGTACGCGGAATATGTCTGTGGTTCGGGAACCGCCTGTCCTTCCTGACGCAGTCCGTCGAGGTGGAACGCAATTGCCTCTCTCATGTTTTGCTCCACTTCTTCGCGGGTCCGACCAGTCGAAACACAACCTGGCAAATCCGGCGAGTAGGCCGAAAAACCAGTCTGCGTAGGCTCGATGACGATCAAATATTTTTTCATGACTTCAACCCTGCCTGTTTCAGAATACTGTTCAATGTTCCCGGGGCTAAGTCGTCACCCGGCTTTCCGGGGACAGTTACCAAACCCAGTTTAACAGGATGTTTGTATTGCCGGTGGCTGCCCCGTGTCCGCACTAAGACCCAACCGTCGGCCTCCAGCATTCGTATCACATCCCGGATTTTCACGGAGCAAAGTTATGATGAGCGCTCAACAGCGTCAACCCTGGACTTTTCACAGGGCCTCTGTACGAGCGGGTGCCCTGGTAGTCACAGCCCTTGCCGACTCGCCGGGGAACTCGGTGTAGATTGCGAAAGCGAACGAACTGGGCGGCCCGGATTGTCTCCGTGCGTACTAGAATAGAGCGTGGGCCATAGCGAACTATGAAGACGAAGCGAAAAATTGCCGCGATTGTGCTGCTTGCGCTGCTGGGCGCAGTTGCCTATGGATTGTTCCGCACGGGGCAGCCGGCAAGTGCGCCCACGATAAATACCAAGGCCGCGTATGGAGCGGCAGCACAGGGACCGATTGTCGATCAAACGCCGCTATTGACCGCGCAGCGGCTGGCGCAGATGCCGACCAGCCCAGAAGAACTACCCTTCGCCGAGGAAGCGCTGAGGCTTGGTGACCACGATATGGACCTCGCCTTTGCAGCGGCCGTGCGTGACGCCCAGGAGCATCCTCCGCTACTAAGCGCCGAGGCCAAGGAGATAGAAGCGCGGCTGCAGCAATCGGAGAGAGCCGTCGAAGCGGACAAGGCCGAGATCGCGCGGCTCACCGCCGCCTACGAAAAGGCCGGCGCAGATAAGAAGGATGCATTGGACGATCAGCTGGATGTCGCCAAAGCGCAGCAGGAGCTGGATCAGGACGAAGCCGATGATGCCAAGCAGGACCTGATCCGTGCCGGCGGCGATCCAAAGGGCCGAATCCAGTCGATGGTCGAAGAGCACGAAGCCACCTCGCATGTGGCGGACACCATGCACGTGTCAGTCGACAATTCTGTCGAAGCGCAGGGATTGATTCACCGGGTGCAGCGATGGTCGGCACTTCACCAAAAGCAGCTGCTTCTCTGGAACGCCAAACAAGGCGCGGAGTCTCTGGTGATCTCGATGACGGCCCAGCACAATGCGCTGGAATCGCAGGTTAGCTCTGGTAAGGCCCGCGCAGCGCAGGCAAACGCGCAAGCAGCCTCCAGTGCGGTCGCTGGTGGTTCCAGAAAGCCTTCAAATATGAACCGTGAAGAGTCGACCAACCTGGTAAAAGCCACCAAGCTGCGCGCTTCCGAGCAAAAAACTTTGGCGGGATTTGGCAAGCGGATTGACGATCAAAAACAACTTGCCGACGTGTATGCCAAATGGACGGATGTCCTTGCCGCCAAGCAGCGGTCGGTCATTCACCGGATGTTGATAGGGCTGGTCATTATTTTTGGGATTTTGCTGGTCGGAATCTTTTTCGATAGCTGGCTCGAACGGCTCCTCGGCAAGACCTCCCTGGATCGCAGACAAGTGGAAACGATGCGCACGGTTACGCGAGTGGCCGTGCAGATTTGCGCGGTGCTCTTCATTCTGTTGGTGATTTTCGGGCCTCCGAATCAGCTCGGAACGATTCTCGGGCTTGCCGGCGCGGGTCTGACGGTGGCGCTCAAAGATTTTATCGTGGGCTTCCTCGGCTGGTTCGTGCTCATGGGCAAGAACGGCATCCGCCTCGGCGATTGGGTGGAAATCAATGGCGTAACCGGCGAAGTGGTCGAGCTTGGGATGTTCCACACCGTCCTGCTCGAAACCGGCAACTGGACCGATTCGGGCCACCCAACGGGGCGCCGTGTGACGTTCACGAACAGCTATGCGATCGAAGGTCACTACTTCAATTTTTCGACTTCCGGCCAATGGATGTGGGATGAATTGCAGGTGGTGCTTCCCACCGGGCAAGACCCGTATCCCGTCATTGATGCGATTCAGAAAAAGGTCGCCGAAGCAACCACCGAAACCGCGAAACAGGCCGAGCAGGAGTGGCAACACGCGGCGAGTTCGCGCCAGATGAGCGCACTATCCGCTGCGCCTGCCATCAACGTAAAGCCGGTCATCGGGGGCGTCGAAATTGCCGTGCGCTACATCACCCGTGCCAACGAACGTTACCAGTTGCGCGCCAAGCTGTATCAAGCGGCCGTCGATCTTCTCGGCCCGAAGGCGGTTGCTTCGCCAGCGCCGCCGGCCCCCACTCCCTCTTCCGATTAGTCCGAATCCACGGGCAACCGGGCGTCACTTGGCACTGCTTCCCTCGCGCACCTGTTCGGAAGTAAGCCCATACATTGGCGGTCAGCCGCAACAGCTTACCGCATGAGCTGGCGCGCGCGAATCGCGGAGACGGTTGCTCCAGTGTAGAGCAGCGCCAGCATCGCATATCCTGCGACCAGCCCTGCGCCTTGCGCTACCCATCCCAGCGCAAAACTCATGAAAAGTTGCACCACCGTCGTCAGTATCGCCATCGCGGATTGCGTCCGCCCCATGAAATGACGGGGCACGATGGTCATCAGTGAAGACTGCGCCACAACGCCGCCCAGTGCCCTGCAGAATCCAAACAGAATTTGCATTACCACCGCGCCCACCAGAAACGCAACGAACGGCGTCGCCATGTGGCCCAGTGCGAGCCCGGCGCATGCCGCAACGTAGAGCGGCATGCGCAACGCCTGCGGAAGCTGGCTCGCAATTAGGCCGCCGCAAATTGCTCCCGTGGCCCAGCCTGCTTCCAGAAACCCCAACCCACGCGGCCCTGCGTGCAGGATGTCGTTTGCCAGCGCGACAAGAACAACGTTCGCGCTTACTACTCCCGCCATCATGATGGAGTGCGTGATCCCCAGCACAAGCACCAGCGGCTGCTGCCGCAGATACGCGAAGCCTTCCTTCATGTCCGCGTAGACGGCCAGGGAAAGCCCCGCCTCCGCGACCTCCGGATTTTCTCCCGTCTCCAGCGCCTCGGCGGTCGCTTCCGTCGCTTCGTTATATTCCCGCGGATACTTTTGACTTTCCCGAGGTGAGACGTACCCGCGGCGCACCTGATAGAGGCAATAGGCCGACACGAAATATGTCGCACCATCGATCGCCAGGATTCCCGCGATGCCCGCCGTGTTGTAAAGGAAACCCACGAACGCGCCAGCGATGAGCATGCCGCTCTGCACTCCCACGAGCACCGCTGCATTCGCGCCGGTAAACTGGCTCGTCGGAATCACTTCCTGCACCAGTGCGTTCACCGTCGCCCAGTACATCGCGGAACCGGTGCCGGTGATCAACGTCATGGCGTAAAGGTGCCAGAGCTCCAAATGTCCGCGCCATGCGATGTAGGCGGTGGCGAGAACGAAAACGCCGCGCGTCAGATCGAGCAGGACGCCGAGGTAACGCCGGTCAAGGCGATCGATCAGCACCCCGCCGAGAAACGGCACAAAGAGTCCCGGCAAGGTCATCACGATCACTTGCCCGCTCACCTTCACGGTCGAGTGCGTCGCCGCCAGGATGTACCAGCTCACTCCTGCGAAGTTCATCCCGCTCCCGAAGAGCGACACAAACATCGCGACAAAGAAATACCGGAACCCGCGCTGCGCCCAGATCAGCTGCCAGTCCACGCGGTTTGTCACTGTGGTCGCCATCGAACCTGATAGCTTACTATCGTAGGCCGCGGCGTTTCGACGTAGTCACTGCAGGCGTTTCGCGGCAAAAAACAGCGAGTAGCGGGGGGGATAAGATGGGGAAGGAGCTCAACTGCTCGGTGCGGTTCGGGAAGCAGCAGTCCGAAGGGAAAGCGCTGCTCGAAACGAGCGAAATTATTTTTCGCGGCGAGTTCCGGCTGAAGATTCCGTTCTCCACCATCGAATCCGCGAAAGCCGTGGATGGCGAACTCCGTTTGCAGACCGCGGATGGGCTCGCGGTTTTTCACCTTGGCGCGGCCTCCGAAAAATGGCGCGACAAGATTCTTCATCCCAAGTCGCGCATCGAAAAGCTCGGCGTGAAGCCCGGAGCGAAAGTTGCTCTTCTCGGCGAGTTCGACGCGGAATTTCTTCGCGAAGTAGGCAGCCTCACGAAGTCGCTGAATAAAGAGAAAACTGATTCTGACTCCGAGTGCATCTTTTTCGCCGCGAATTCGAAGGGCGACCTCAGCGGTCTTTCCAAAATCTCAAAATCCATGCAAGGCGCGGCTGCCCTTTGGATCGTCTATCCCAAGGGGCAAAAACAGATCACGGAAAACGACACTCTCGCGGCCGGCCGCAAGGCCGGCTTGAAGGACGTGAAAGTCGTCGGCTTCTCGCCGACACACACCGCGTTGAAATTCGTCATTCCTCTCTCTGACCGCTAGTCCGTTCTTAATTCACAGATGGCAGTGCAAATCGAAACATTCTTTTCTGGATTCTCGGGTTTGTAGAAGACTGGCACGGTCATATCCAGCCTTGTCGCGCCGGACCATCCAAAAGGTCACGCTGCTGATCGCGATCAAAATCGTTGGGATAAGAAATTCAAACACCACAGGGTCGAGAGGTGACAAATGCGCCCCTATTTGGTGCGAAGCACGCATTGTTTGCAAGCCAGCATAAATCAGCATCATTGATGCAAGAGGGAGCGCACCGAGGATAATCCGAGTTAATGCCTTGATGCGTACACGTCTTGGTCTAGGTGCTCCAAATAGGAATTCGTACCGATCTGACTTTTGTTGCTCTGCGGCTTCCATCTAGGAAAGATATAACTCTCTCGCCTCGAATTTACGAGCAGAAGTTTCATGAATTTTGTTTCGTGCGTATCATCAACGTGATGACGTCCCTGTTGGAAGTCAGAGGATTGACAGTGGAACTGCCGACACCCAGCGGTTGGGTGTGGCCGGTGAACGAAGCGTCGCTGCGCATCGCGGAAGGCGAATCCCTCGGACTGGTTGGCGAATCTGGAAGCGGCAAGACCATGCTGTCCCTGGCGCTGATGGGTTTGCTTCCGCCCGGCGCGCGCGTCAGCGGCGAAGCCACCCTAGCGACGGAAGCCTCCCCGAAAAAATTAATGGCTCTGAGCGAGCGCGAATGGCGCGACGTTCGCGGCGGCGAGATTGCCATGATTTTCCAGGAGCCCATGACTTCTCTGAATCCGGTGATGCGCATCGGCGCTCAAATTGAAGAAGCCATCCGCGCCCATCAGCCCAAGCTTGCAGCCAGTGAAGTGAAACGCAATGCGATCGATGCTTTGCGCCGCGCGGCCATCCCCGAATCCGAATCCCGCGCGCAACAATTTCCGCATCAGCTTTCCGGCGGCCTGCGTCAGCGCGCCATGATTGCCATGGCGCTGGCGGCCGGGCCGCGTGTCCTGATCGCTGACGAGCCCACGACCGCGCTCGACGTCACGGTACAAAAGCAAATCTTGAATCTGCTCGATCGCCTTCGCCGCGAACTGAAACTGGGGCTGCTCTTCATCACCCACGACCTCGGCGTGGTTGCGCAGGTCGCCGAGCGTGTGGCGGTCATGTACGCCGGACGCATCATCGAAGAAGGCCCCGCGCGAGATGTCCTCACGAAACCGAAACATCCCTACACGCAGGGCCTGCTGAAGGCCTCGCCAACGCTCAGGCGCGGCGCGCTCACGCCGATCCCCGGCGTTGTTCCGCAGCTCACGGCTCTGCCACCGGGCTGCGCGTTCGAACCGCGCTGCGAACTTCGCCGCTCCGACTGTGTCACCGCGGTGCCTGCTCTCCGGGCGGCTGGCGAAAATCATAAGGCACGCTGCGTGCTCGTCTGATGGAAGCAATTCTTTCAGCGCGTGAACTCCGCAAGACCTACCGGCGAGGTGGTGGTGTCTTCTCTCAGGAATCAGATGGCGCGCGCCTCGCTGCCGTGGATGGCGTAAGTTTCGAGGTCGCGCGTGGCGAAACGTTCGCCATCGTCGGCGAAAGCGGTTGTGGCAAGACCACCCTCGCGAGGATGCTGCTTCGCCTCATCGAGCCCGACGGCGGGCAAATCTACTTTGCCGGGGAAAACCTTTTGGCCGCCCGCAGCGCGGGATTGCGCGCATTGCGCCGTCAGATGCAGATGATTTTCCAGGATCCCTTCGCATCATTGAATCCGCGTATGCGGGTTGGCGAGATCGTCGCCGAGCCCCTTGCGATTCATGAGCCGGGCCTTACCGCGCGGAAGCGCAAGAACACCGCCGTTCTGATGCTGGCGCGGGTCGGTCTCGGCGCCGACGCGCTCGATCGTTACCCGCATGAATTCTCCGGAGGACAGCGGCAAAGGATTGGTATCGCGCGAGCGCTGATTCTCCAGCCGAAATTGATCGTGGCGGACGAACCCGTCTCGGCGCTCGACGTCTCCGTGGGTGCGCAGGTCCTTCTTCTGTTACAAGAACTGCAGAGCGAATTCTCGCTGACCTACATTTTCATTTCCCACAGCCTGCCCGTCGTCGCGCAAATCGCCACGCGCATCGCCGTCATGCGCGCCGGCCGATTCCTGGAAATCGGCGCAGCCGAAGCAGTCCTCCACCACCCTCAGCACGCCTACACCCGCGAACTGCTCGCCGCCGTCCCGGAACTGCCGCGCGCCTGAACGGCTCCTTTCCGTACCTTTCTTTTCTTGCTTTGGACCTTTTGACTTTCAACTTTCGACTGTCAACTTCTTCTCCGTCGCGATAGAATCCCCTCACTGAAATATTCCCCGGTGCTCGTGCGTAGTCCCTCTCAGAAGGCACTCCTACGCAACCTCGTGGTGGAGGATCTTAAGATGGCAACGACAACTGCTGTTACCCCGGCTGCGCCTGAGCCGCACCCGCAAATGAGCGCGATAAGCCGCATCGTGGGCGTATTTTTTTCGCCGGGCGCCACCTTTAGGGACATAGCCCAGCGGCCAAGCTGGATCGCGCCCATGATTCTATTGATCGTGATCTGGTCCGGTCTATGTGCCACACTCGTCAAACGCGCCGACTGGGTGGGCTACACCAAGCAACAGATAGAGAAAAACAAGTTCGCGGCCTCGCAAATCGAGGCTTTGCCCGAAGCCCGGAAGGAGGCCGCTTACGAACAGGGCGCGCAGCGATCGAAAATTTCACAGTACGTACGGGGAGTCATTGGCTGGCCCCTCCTGATCCTGTTTTCGGCCGCGATCAATTTTGCCGCCTTCAAGCTCATTGGAGGAGTCAGAACGAATTTCGGCACTGCGTTCGCCCTCACGGCTTTCGCGCATCTTCCAATGTCGCTTCGAGAATTATTGGCAATTCCAGTCACGTTCCTGAAAGATCCCCAGAGCATCGATCCGCAAAACTTTCTGGCGTCGAATCCAGCGGCATTCCTTCAAGACAGCGCTCCCGTCTGGCAGCTTATCTTGTTTGGCAGCCTGGATATCTTCTCGATTTGGGCCATAATCCTGATGGCAATCGGTTTCTCCGCCACGGACCCGAAGAAAGCGCCGATTGGTAAGGCGCTTGGAATTGCATTCGGAACGGCTTTCTCCTTTATTCTATGTTTCACAATGATTGCGTGGATTTTCCTCTGATAAACTCGGCGTGTGAGTCTTTCTTTTGACGTAACAAAAACCGACCCGACCTGTGCCCGTCGTGGCCGCCTGACGACCCCGCACGGCACCGTCGAAACTCCGTTCTTCATGCCGGTGGGCACCCAGGCCTCCGTCAAAGCGCTCACCCAGGAAGCGCTCGAAGACCTCGGCGCGGAAATCATCCTCGCAAATACCTATCATCTTTATTTGCGTCCCGGCCATGAACTCGTGCGACAGCTCGGCGGCTTGCATCAATTCATGTCCTGGCCCCGCGCCATCCTTACCGATTCCGGCGGCTACCAGGTCTTCAGCCTCTCCGCACTTCGGAAAATGACCGACGAAGGCGTGCGCTTCCGTTCGCATCTCGACGGTTCCGAGCATCTCCTCACCCCGGAAAAAGCCGCCGAGATTCAACTCGCGCTCGGTTCGGATATCGCCATGGTCCTCGATGAATGCATCGAAACCCCCGCGCCTCGCGACCACGCCGAAGTCGCCGTCGCACGAACCACCGCGTGGGCCAGGCGCGCTCGCAACTATTTTCAGGAATCCGCCCAGCGCAACGGCGACTTGCCGCAATGGCAATTTGGAATTGTCCAAGGCGCAACTTTTCCCGACTTGCGCCGCGAAAGCGCCCGTCAACTTTTCGAACTCGATTTTCCTGGGTATGCGGTCGGCGGCCTCGCCGTCGGCGAACCGCACGAGACGACCTGCGAAATGACCTCCGAAGTCACCGCACTCCTCCCAAAAGATCGCCCCCGTTATCTCATGGGCGTCGGCCGCCCCGAACAAATCGCCGACTACGTCGCTCGCGGCATCGACATGATGGACTGCGTTCTCCCCACGCGTGCCGCGCGCCATGCCTGCCTGTACACCAGCGAAGGCCGCGTGCTCATCAAAAACGCGCGCTACGCGCAGGACCAGCGGCCCATCGACCCGCATTGCACCTGCAGCGTCTGCCGCCGCTACACGCGCGCCTATCTACGACATCTTTTCGCTGCCGGAGAACTCACGGCCGCGATCCTCGCCACCCATCACAATGTCCACTTTTACCTTGACATAATGCGCCAAATCCGCGAGGCTATCGAGTTTGGGAACCTAGCGAATTTCTCATCTGAGATGCACGCGCGCTATGCTGTAGGTCCGGCCTGAGAGCCGGTTCGAGGCGTAGCGCGGGCCGCCCGCGGGGCACCAAGAGAAGAGCATGAATTGAAGTTGGCGAGCAGGCGATTCGCCTGCGCTCCGTTGTTTCTATCTTCTCTGGATTTGCAGCGTCGGGAAGCCCAGGCGGCAGGTTGAAGCATTTCGGTATCGAAAACGAAAGACTGGAACTGGCTAGATGATGATGGCAGCAACGATTTTTCAGGCTTCTGGCGGCGGTGCGGGCTTCGGCGGCTTTCTGATTCCACTGGGCCTCATGTTCGCCATCATGTATTTCCTGGTGATCATGCCCCAGCAGCGCCAGCGCAAGAAGATGCAGGCGATGCTCGCGGAGCTTAAGGCCGGAGACAAGATCATCACCAGCGGCGGCATCTACGGCACGATCAACGGTATCGATGGCGATTCCGTCATTTTGAAAATCTCCAGCGAACCGCAAGTTAAAATCCGCATTGCGCGTGCGGCGATTGCTCAGGTGGAGGCATCGGAAGATGCAAAATAAGCCCATCTCTCGCCCCGCTACGCGACTTACTTTCTGACCATGAACCCCAATCTGAAGTGGAGAG